>Ga0209415_10013900_pt1 | contig 13194 bp, 14 predicted proteins | sample PeaSoiSIISIP2007_FD_187696 | JGI IMG/M metagenome (GOLD analysis project Ga0209415, IMG submission 187696) | Peat soil microbial communities from Weissenstadt, Germany - SII-SIP-2007 (SPAdes) (version 2) | ecosystem: Environmental > Terrestrial > Soil > Wetlands > Peat | place: Germany... | reverse complement strand
ATGCGAACGACGTCGTGTTCACGCTCGTCGAGACGTGCCGCAACGAGGGGCTCCGGCATCCGAACCTCGTCACCGAGTCCGGACGCGCCCTGACCGCGCATCATTCCATGCTGGCGATCAACGTGATGGAAACCACGTCCCTGGACGAGAGCGCGTGGACCCCGCCGCCGGAAGAGGAAGTCCCCGAGCTGCTCAAGCAGCTCGAGGAGATTCGCGTCAAGCTCAACGCGAAGAACCTGGACGAGTCGTGGCACGACGCCCTGCACATCCGCGACGAGGCGAACAAGCTGTTCGAGCTGAGCTACCTGTCGCTGCACCACCGCGCGCGCGTGGACCAGCTCTTCTGGCGGATCGCCCGGCGCGTCGAGGGCTTGATGCGCAAGGCGGAGCGCGTACCGGAGGAATTCGAGTCGCTGGTCACGCTGCTGGCGGACAAGTACTTCTGCAATTTCTCCGTTTTCCAATCGCTGCCGGACGCCTGGGCCATCGGCCAGGAATTCCCGGTCGTGCCGCTGCACCGGCTGAACGAGAAGCCCGCGCGCAACGGCATCCTGCAGGACATCACCTGCGACTCCGACGGCAGGCTGAAGAGCTATCCCGCGCCCCACGAACGCCGCTCGACCCTGCCGCTGCACCCGCTGCGGGACAACGAGCCCTACTACCTGGGCGTGTTCTTGACCGGCGCCTACCAGGAGATCCTGGGCGACCTGCACAACTTGTTCGGCGATACCAATGCCATCCACATCGCCCTGAACGAGGACGGATCGTGGCGTTACGAGCAGGTGATCCGCGGGGAGGACATCTCCCGCGTGCTGGCTTATGTCCAGTTCCACCGCGACACGCTGATTCACCGCATCGAGCGGCAGGTGCAGACGAGCATCAAGAACGGCCTGATGACGCTGGCGGAGGGAAAGGCCTTCCGCGACCTGTACGTGGACGGCCTGAACGGCATCACGTACCTGGAGAATCCGCCGGAGGATCGCGCGGCCAAGCGCCCGGCGAGAAAGCTCGCCGAGGTCGCCGAACTGCCCCAGGGCCGCCGCGCCCGGACGCGCAAGGCGGTTCGTCCGCGCCGGCCAAAGGGGGAAGCGGCCGAAGCGGCCGGATAGTTTCCCGGCCCCCGCGCCGGGACTATGCTCGCAAGCTGGACACTCCGCCCGGCGGGCCCCCTGCTGACCGGAAGGGGAACCGCACCGCGGCGTCCCGAACGGCGCCGCAGCGTGCCGCACCGTCCGCGCGGCCATTTTCCGCGCGCTTGAGCCTCCGGATGGCATGACCCTTTCTCCCGGCTCCGAATCCTATCCGGCCTTCGCCGGTCCCGATGCGCAACCCTTCGCGTATGAAGAGGCGCGCGTCGCCGTGCTGCCTGTGCCTTACGAGGGCACCGTATCCTACGGGAGCGGCGCGGCGCGGGGGCCGCGGGCGATCCTGGAGGCTTCCGCCCAGCTCGAAATGTACGACGAGGAGCTGGACCGGCGCGTGGATCAGTGGGGGCTGTTCACCCTGCCACCCGTGGACTGCTCGCCGGCTCCGCCCGCCGAGATCATGGAGCGCATCTACCGTGCCGCGCTCCCGCCGCTGCGGGACGGCAAGCTCCTGCTGACCCTGGGCGGGGAGCACTCCATCAGCTACGGCGTGTTCAAGGCCCTGAAGGAGGCGCGGGGCAAAGGCTTTTCGATCCTGCAGATCGACGCGCACGCGGACCTGCGCGACAGCTACGGGGGGACGCCTCATAGCCATGCCTCCATCATGGCCCGCGCCTACGACCTGGGCCTGCCGTTCGTGCAGGTGGGCATCCGCGCGCTGTGCGAGGAGGAGCGGCTGTTTCTCCGCCGCAAGGGAATCGACCGCAACGTGTTCTGGGCCCACGAGATCGCCCAGCAAAGCGACGAGCAGTGGATCGTGGACGTGGCGGAGCGCCTCGAGGGCGACGTCTATGTGACGGTGGATCTGGATGGGCTGGACCCGGCGATCCTCCCCGCGACGGGCACGCCCGTGCCGGGGGGGCTGGGCTGGTACACCACGCTCAAGCTGGTCAAGCGGGTCTGCCGGCGGCATCGCGTCATCGGCATCGACGTGGTGGAGCTGGCGCCGATACCAGGTCTTCCCGCCTCGGATTTCCTCGCGGCGCGTCTGGCGTTCAAGCTGATCGGCTACACCTTCCAGCGCCAGGCCCCAACCGGTTAGGCCGCCGCACTCCGAGGCGTCGGCGCGGGCCCTACGCGGGGCCGAGAGTCACTTCCACGATGACGCGTTCGGAAAAGCGGCGTGAGAACAGACCCAGGAGCGGAGTCAGCCGCGTGCTCCAGTATTTCTTGCGCATGGCCATCCCCACCCGCCGCACCAAGCCAGGCTCGTCCACCACGCGCGCCGTGCCATCCCGCCACGCGCCGAGAAGCTGGCCGCTCATCGTGCACGGCGCCACCCGCACGGCGGGGTGTGCGCGGAGCCGCTTGACCTTGAAGCTGCCCGCGCCCGTATTGATGTAGAGGCGCGCGTCCAGTCCGATGCACCAAACGGGCGTATTGACCTGCTCGCCCGTGCGCCGGAACGTCGCGAGGCTCACGTTGCGCGCCGCTTCGAGCTCGTTCGGGATCCCTGCCATCTGCGCTCCTTTCCCGCATCTTCAAGGGCGGATATCGCCGTGTGCTTGCGCGGAGCCCGGCTTCCCCACGGCAGCCAAGGGCGCGAGGAGCTGAAGCCCCGCGCCGCCTTGGCCTAGCTGCGCCGCCTCGGCGCACCTTCGTGCTTGAAGGCGCTAGTTGCCCAGCACTTCCACCTTGATGGAAGCGGACACCTCCGGACCGTAGGAGCGGTGCAATCCGTCCGCGAACTGGAGCGTAAGGGTATGCATGCCGGGGGCGAGCGTAAGGGTCGTTTCGGTCTGGCCCTTGCCGAAGTGCAAATGGGTCGCGTCCGCTGGGACGACGACGCCCGCGGGAGTGGGCCCCCCGTCGATCAGCAGGTGGTGGTGACCCGTTCCGGCTTCCAGTGCGCCGGCGGGCTTGATCTGCGCTCCAGTGACCTGGAAGACAACCTTGAAGGGGCTCCTGACCGATGCGCCGTCCGCGGGCTCGGCGAACTTGACCGCCGCCCCCGCAGGCAGCGCCATGAACTCGCCCTGGCCATGGGCGACGGCCGCGAGGCCGCCCAGGAGGATCGCCGCGCCCAAGATTCTAAGCCCGAGGTTGCCCCGGAAGATCCACGCTCCGTTCCGTGCGTTCATATTGTGGACTCGCCATTGAGAGTGACGGCCTCAGGTGCGCCGGGCCGGCCATGCCTCGCCGGCCGGCGGCGCGTTGGCCGGAATTCGTGCGCGGAGAAGGTTAACCGATCTGCCGGGAAAAAGAATCCGGTTGCGTCCTTGCTCCAAAGAGGCGGCGGCGCAGGGGGCCTCAGACCGCCAGCTCGATCGCGAACCGCTCGTTCAGCTTGCGGCCCAGCCATGCGACGAGAGTCAGCGCCCGGTACGTGAGGCCGTACTTTGCCGCAAGCGCGCCGTAGACGCGCCGTTGCAGCTCCGGCTCCGATACGATTCGCCCCGTGCCCTCGCTCCAGCCGCCGAGCGGCTTGCCGCGCATGTCGCTGGGCGCGACCCGCACGCGGCGCGTGGCGCGGATGCGCTTCACCTTGCCCGCCAGGCCGTTGGTGTAGCAGTAGAGCTTCCCGTCCAGGGCGATGCACCACACGGGCGTGGACACTTCGCGGCCGTCCTTCCGGAACGTGACCAGGTTGATGTACTTGGCCGCTTCGAGCGCGGGAGACATGGGACTCCTATTGGGTTGTGCGGTGAAGGAGCGCGGGATCGAAAGGTTCCGCGCGAAGCTGTTCGCGAGACTAGCCGCCAAGCACCGTGACGGGCGCGTGGGCGTGGTTAATCGCCTTGGCCGGCCCGACGCGCACGGCGGCGAGCAACGCGGCGTGCAAATACGCCCGCGCATGCTTCACGGCCTCGGCGAGCGGCTGTCCGGCTCCGAGCCCGGCCGCGATCGCCGCGGACAGGGTGCAGCCGGTGCCGTGGCCGTTGACCCAGCGCACGAATGGCCGCGAGTACCAGGCGACGCTCCGTCCATCGTAGAGGCAATCGGCCGCCTCGGCACTGTCGCTCAGGTGCCCGCCCTTGACCAGCACGGCCACGCCGAACCGCGCATGCAGCGCACGGGCCGCCGGCTCCAGGTCGGCGCGTCCGCGCAGCGGCCGTCCCAGCAACAGCGCCGCTTCTCCCATGTTCGGCGTGACGACGGTGGCCAGGGGCACGATCCGCTCGCACAGAGCCGCCAGCGCATCGTCCTCGAGCAGCTTCGCGCCGCTGGTGGCCACCAGCACCGGATCGACCACCAGCGGCGGGTGGGGCGACTGCTCGCTCCAGGCCTCGGCCACTGCTCGCACGACGGCCGCGGAAAAAAGCATGCCCGTCTTCGCCGCGGCGAGGGGGGTGTAGCGGGCAATCTGCCGGATCTGCTCGGCCACAATGCCTGGATCGACGCCCTGGATGGCGCTGACCCCGTCGGGATTCTGGGCGGTGATGGCGGTGATGGCGCTCGTGCCATAGCCTCCGAGGGCGGCAAACGTCTTCAGGTCCGCCTGGATGCCCGCGCCGCCGCCGCTGTCGGAGCCGGCTATGGTCAGCAGCACCGGCGGGCCGCTGCCCGTTCGCTCCGCTTCCACCCCCCTCTTTGTACCCATTGCCGCCCCCTGCTCGCGCGCGCCGTCACGAAACGCTCTCTCCACACGGTTGCCTGGGCAACAGGCGAGAGGGCAGCGAGCGGAGCGGGCGGGCGGGCGGCGCCACCGTGGGCTGTGCCGCTTGCAGATACGTTGGCGCTCTACGCCAGAAATCCGTCGTGTCCGGTCCGTCGCGCCCTTTGGGCCTCAGGCCCTGCCCGCTCGCGCCGCCTCACTGCGCAACGCCTCACTGCACAACACCTCACTGCGCCTATGCGCCCTGTGCACAAACTCACGGGGCGGCCACATTGAGTAACAGATCGTCGACCGGCACCTCGCGAGCGGCGATTCCGTTCTCGTGCGCGAACCGGGCCCAGCGCGCCCATTGCTCCCGCGCCTGCACCTGGCTGCCGGCGAAGAGCGGCAGGGTCTTGCCGAACGCTTCCCGGTCCAGCGCCTCGTTCGCCTCCGGATTCGATTGCGCGAAGACCTGGAAGGCTTGCGCCGGTTTCGCGCGGGAGAAGGCAATGCCCTCCTGGATCGCGAGCACCAGCCGCCGCGCGGCATCGCGTCCCGTCACGAGGAACGCGTCGCTGCTGATGACGACCATCTCGCTGTAGGGGGGCACGCCATGCTTCTCCAAGGCGAGGTACGCGGCCGGCTGCTTTTCCCGCCGCAGCTCCAGCAGCTCGTAAGTCCAGTACGCGCCCATCACGGCGTCCACCTGCCCAGTCAGCAGGGAGCTGGTCAAATTGAAGCGGATGTTGACGGGCGTATAGTCCCCTGGCTGCAGGCCCCCGCGCGCGGTCACGACGCGCATCAGCGGCAGGTCGATCGTCTCGACCGAATAGCCGATCTTCTTCCCGCGCAGGTCCGCCGCCGTCTGGATACCGCTCTTCTTGAGGTATAGCAGGCACGAGAGAGTATGGTCGATGAGCACGCCGATGGACTTCACGGGCAGTCCCTCCGCGCGCGCGATGATCACGGAAGGCTCGTAGCCGATGGCGAAGGCGGCCTGGCCCGCGGCGACGAGCTTAAGCGGGTCGTTCGGGTCGGCGGGCGGCACGAATTCGATCTCCAGCCCGTGCTTCTTGAAGAGGCCCATGTCCCGCGCCACGTAGAGCGGCACATGATCCGCGTTGGGAAACCAGTCGAGGATGAGGCGGTACTGCCGCAGGGGCGGCGCGGGCTGGCCATGCGCGGCGGCGGGAAGCGCCAGCAAGCAGGCGATCAGCGGGAGGAGCGGGAACAGGCGCCGCTGGAGCGGCGCCGGAGGGGCGAATCCTTGTCCTCGGGACGGCCGCCCGGAACTCCGGCACGGGGGCGTCATGGCGCGTCGCGGCTGATGCGCTGCCAGGGCAGCAGCCAGCGCTCCAGCAGCACCACCGCGCCCAGCAGCGCCAGCCCGATCGGGGTCAGGCATACGATGGCCGCGAACACCTCCGCCACGCGGAGCTGCGCATTGGCCGAGAGCATCAGGTAGCCCAGACCCGCGCCGGCCCCGGCCCATTCCCCCAGCACCGCGCCCACCGAGGCGTAGATGGCGGAGAGCTTCAGCCCGGAGAACAGCGCGGGCAGCGCGGCGGGCAGGCGCAGGCTCAGGAACACCTGCCGCCGCGTCGCGCCCATCGTGCGGAACAGCCGCACCCAGTCGGGGTCCGTCCGCTTCAGCCCGTCCAGCACCGCCACCGTCATCGGAAAGAACACCGTCACGGCCGCCATCGCCACCTTCGAGCCGAAGCCGTAGCCGAACCACACGACCAGCAGCGGAGCGACGGCGAAGATCGGGACGTTCTGGGAGGCGATCAGGAGCGGGTAGAGCGCCTGCTCCAGCCAGGAGCGCAGGAACATGCCCATCGCCAGGGCGATGCCCAGCGCGATCCCCAGCGCCGCGCCGGCGACGCTCTCCGCCAGCGTAACGCCCGTGTGCCGCAGAAACACGTCGCGCCGCTCGATCAGCACCCGGGCGATCTCGCTCGGCGCGGGCAGAATGTAGTGGGGCAGCGCGAACAGGCGCACGGCAAGCTCCCACAGGGCGAGCGTCGCGGCGATCACGAGCGCGGGCAGGAGCCACGCGCGCAGCGGCAGCCGGCGCGGCGTGCGTAGCGCCAGCGGCGCGGCGGGCAATGCGGCTACGCGCCCTGGGAGGCCGTGATCCCCCATGGCGGCGCCCTCCCGCGTTGCGGTGCCCTCCCGCGTGGCGGCGCTGTCCCCCGGAGCGGCCATCTCCCCCGGGCCGCGGCGGGGCGGAGTTCCGGAAGCGGGGTTCATGGCGCCGCGGGCGTGAGGGCGTCCAGGCGCTGCAGGACGTGCGCGCGCAGCGGCCCCAGCTCGGCTGCGCTTGGGCCGCCCGGCGGCAAGGCGAGGTCCTCTTCGATCCGTCCGGGGGGCCCGCCCAGCAGCACGACGCGCGTGGAGAGCAGCAGGGCCTCGTCCACGTCGTGCGTCACGAGCAGCACTGTCTTGTTCAGTTCGCGCCACAGCCGCGCCAGGTGTCGCTGCAGGCGGCCGCGCGTGATCGCGTCGAGGGCGCCGAAGGGTTCGTCGAGCAGCAGCACCGGCTGCTCGCACAGCAGCGTGCGGATCAGCGCGGCGCGCTGGCGCATCCCGCCCGACAGCTCGGCGGGCCAGGCGGCCGCGAATCCCTCCAGCCCGAACTCGGCCAGCAGCGACCGCGCCCGCGGGCTGAGCCGCTCGCGCTCCGCGCCCGAGCGCAGTTCCGGGCCCAGCAACACGTTGTCCCATACCGTGCGCCAGGGCAGGAGCAGGTCCTTTTGCTGCATGTACGCGATCGGCGGCGCCCCGCTCGAGCGGCCCACCTCCATGCCCTCCACGCACACCCGGCCCTCCTCGGGCGTCTCCAGCCCGGCGACCAGGTTCAACAAGGTGGACTTGCCCGCGCCAGAGGGCCCGAGCAGGCTGACGAACTCGCCTGGGGCCACGCGCAGGTCCAGACGTTCCAGTGCCGCAAGCGGCGCTCCCCCAGCAATGTAGCGCTTGCTCACGCGCTCCACCGCCACGGCGGCAGTTGCAAAACGGTTCACGGGAGGACCGGGCGGAAGGTGCCGGGCGGCGCATGCCGCGGGAGGGAATGAAACCAGGGCGCGAGGGACATCCGGCACGCTCCCTTCGCCGGCCCGAACCGGCCGGGTGCAACGGATGCGCGGCGCTCGCGCACACACCAGCCGGCCGGCTCCGGCTCCTTGGGGTGAACGAGCTATCGCGTAACACGCAGGCCGGAGGCTGGCAAGGCGCCGCAGGCCGGCAAGGGACTCTCATGCGCGGCAATGGCTGCGAGCACGCGGCTGAGCCCGCCGCCGCGGCAGGGATTCGGCACGCGCCGCAGCGACCGGGCCGTAGCGCGTTCGGGCTTGCGACACCGGAGGGCATGCGCTACCTAATTCGGGACAGCAGCGCGTTTCGGCGGGGCCGGCGAGCGGCCAGGGTTTCCAGCTCACCCTCCATCCTGGGCGTTCGGCCATGGCATTGGATCCGAAAACGCGCGTGCTCGTGGCAGAGGACAACCCGAATCTGCGCAAGGTGATCGTCAACATCGTGCGCAAGATCGGATACGAGGACGTGGTCGAGGCCGAGGACGGTATCGTGGCCTGGACGCAGATCGAGACGGGCAAGGTTGGCATTGTCTTGACCGACTGGAGCATGCCGGGCATGAACGGCCTGGAACTGCTCAAAAGGGTGCGCGCCTCGAAGGACCCGATCAAGAACCTGCCGATCCTGATGATCACGGCCGCCGACACCAAGGATGCGATCCTGACGGCGGGCAAGGAGGGCGTGGACGCGTACATCATTAAGCCCTTCAGCGTGAAAACGATCGTGGACAAGATCGAGGAAGCCGTGGCGAACCGCGCCAAGTCGTAGCCGCGCCACCGCCTCCGTGCGCTTGCCGCAAGGCGCCGACAGCTCCGCTCCCCGCCGGTCCGAAGGCAGGGCTCTCCCATCCGGTTCCGCTTCCGTGTCCTCCGGCGCACCTCCCGGCCCCCACTCCGCGACCCCTGCTCCCTCCGAAACCGCCCGTACCTGGACTCCCAAGGCGCTGCTGGAGTGGAGCGAGGGCTTTTTCCGCGGCAAGGGCATCGCCAGCCCGCGCCTGGACGCCGAGCTGCTGCTGGCCCACGTGCTCGGCTTGCGGCGTCTCGACCTGTACCTACAATTCGACCGGCCCCTGGGCCCCGCCGAACTGGCACGCTATCGGGAGCTTGTGCGCAAGCGGGCAGACAGGGTCCCGGTCGCCTACCTGACCGGCGAGGCCGGATTCTGGAACCTCACGCTCGACATCGCTCCCGGCTGCCTGATCCCCCGGCCCGACACGGAGACCCTCGTGGAGGCCGTGCTGGCCGCCCTGTCCGAGTTGCGCGGCAATTCGCAAGACCGTGAATTGACGGAAGGTGGAGCGCTGGCGTCAGGCTCCGAAGCCCCGGGGGAGGGTCGCGGAGCATCAGGACGAACGATCGTGCTGGAGCTCGGGCCGGGCTCCGCGGCGATTCCGCTTGCGGTGTGCTCGGAGGCCGAAGGACTCACCTGGATCGCGGTGGAGCGATCGCGTGAGGCCCTCGCGGTGGCCCGGCGCAATCGCCTGCGGCACGCCGCGCTCCTCGAACCGCGCCGCAACCGGCTGTGGCTGATCGCAGGGGACGGGTTCGCGCCGCTGCGGGCGGACGCGCGCGCGGATCTGATCGTGAGCAATCCGCCCTACATTCCCAGCGCAGCCATTGCCGGCCTGATGCCCGAGGTGTCCCAGGCCGAGCCGCGCCTGGCGCTGGATGGCGGAGCCGATGGGCTGACGTTTCACCGGCTGCTGGTGGCGGAAGCGGCCGCACGCCTGAGGCCGGGTGGGCGGCTGCTGCTCGAGCTCGGTCATGACCAGCTTGCGGAAGTGCGGAGCCTGCTGGCCCGCGCGCCGGGCCTGGAGGAGGCCGGCGTGCGTAACGACCTGGGCGGCCACGCGCGCGTGTTGGACGTGCGCAGGTGCGGATAGGGCGGGCTCTATAGCCCCGCGTACATGCGTCCCGGGCTGAGAATGCCGGAGGGATCGAAGGCGCGCTTAAGCTGCTCGTGCAGCTTGCGCCGCGCGGGGTCGAGGGGCGTGAACGCTTCCAGCTCCGGGAGCAGCGGGGCCGCGCTGCGCACGAGGCGGGCGTGCCCGCCCGCGGCGCGGGCCAGTTCGTGTATCCAGCCATCGGCGTGGGGCGGCAGGCATGCCCATACCAGACCGCCCGCCCAGTCGTAGGCGAGGCGTGGGAGCGCTCCCAGCCGTCCGCGCAGGGCGTCGGCGAGGTCCGCCGCCACGGCCGCCGGCACCGAGAAGCGCCATAGCCGCTCGCAGGCGCCGAGCGGCAGCCCCTCCAGCTCGCGCACCGCATGCCAGACGGAGCGCGACGCATCCGCGTCCAATGTCTCCGCCCGGCCCCCGCGTTCCCGCGCCAGCGCGGCCAGCGCTTGAGCCTGGGCCGTCACCGCCCGGTCGGGCCCTTCCACCCGCAGCAATGCCACGCCTGCCGCCGCCACCGCGCGCAGCGTCTCGGGCAGCTCGGCGGCTTGGGGCTGGGCGCTTGCGGGCGGCAAGCCTGTGTCCCGCCCCTGCGGCGCCGCAGGCGGCAGCGGCCGCGCCGGCTGCTCGGGCAACGGGTGCGCGGGGGGCAAGTAGGCCAGGCCGCTCGGTTCCTGCTGCGTGCGCGCCGCCTCGCCCAGCAGAGCCAGCGCTCCCCGCTCCGTCAGACCCGTAACCGCCACGGTGCGCTCCGCTTCCGGGCGCGGCAGCACCTTCAGACACAGCTCGGTCAGCACCGCCAGAGTGCCGAAGCTGCCGCAGAGCAGCTTGCTCATGTCGTAGCCCGTCACGTTCTTCACCACGCGTCCTCCGCCGCGGATGAGCTCGCCCCGGCCCGTCACCGCCTGGAAGCCCAGCAGGTGATCGCGGGCGGCGCCGGCCTTGAAGCGGCGCGGACCGGACAGGTTGCACGCGATGACGCCGCCCAGCGTGGCCCCGGCGCCCCAGTGGGGCGGCTCGAAGGCCAGCATCTGCCGCCGCTCGGCCAGCAGCGGCTCCAGCTCCGAGAGCGGCGTGCCCGGCCGCGCGACCACGATCAGCTCCTGGGGCTGGTAGTCCACGACCCCGCCCAGGCCGCGCACATCGAGCGCTTGGGCACCCTCCACCGCGCGCCCGTAGCCGCGCTTGGTGCCGCCGCCCTCGGGGACGAGCGGCGTGCCGTGCTCCGCGGCGTCCGCGATGCGCTGCTGGATGTGCTCGGGGGTGGTGGGCATGAGAAGCCGGGCAGCGGAGACCGTTTCAGGCGTGACAACGGCGGAGTGGCGACAAGCTCATTGTCCAACAAATGCCCGGACCAACCGGTAGGCGGCCCATTGCGGAAAATGCGCCAAGCTATCCGGCGACAGCAAGCGCCGGTTCCGGTTGATCGGGAAGAACAGGCCCTGGTATACGCTTTTTCCCGTCGCGGCACATTCGCGCCGTGCCTTGGGGCGTTTCTCGGCGGGGATAACCTTCATCACGGCGCGCTGGCGTTAGCCTCAGCGGGCTTGGCGGGGAAGCTGGCGTACGATTGCGCAAGCTTCCCGGCCCCGGTGTCTTCGTCCCGGGCCGCTTGGGCGCCGTGGATCGGCCGCCAGCGACCCGAGCGTGGACCTGGCTAGAAGACGTAGCGCGCGTAGAGGGCGAAACCGGTCTCGAATATCAGGTGATACTCGGCACCGAGGAGCAACTTCCGGCTCGACTTGTATTCCGCGCCGCCATACACGCCGATGTTGTTTTGACTGGTCACCTTGAAGGAGCTTCCGCTTGAAAGATAGCTGCTCGAAAGCGACATGTCGAGATTGTCATAGACGGCCGCGGCATACACGTTGGTCTCGGGGGCAACGGCGAGCGACCCTCCGCCCGCCACCTGATACTCGGAGTACGACAAGCTCCCCGCGCTGCCGGTTTCGTACCCGCCCAAAACGCCAAACCGGAGCGGATAGCCCGACAACTGGCTCTTGTCCCCGATCGCTTGGCGGTAAGTGACGCCGATTTCCGTACCGCTCGTGCTGCCGCCTCCGCCGGAGGTCCCGCCCCACGTCACCGAGTTGAGCTCGCCCTGGACCATGCCCCCGTTGGACAGGCCATACCCGACGCTGACCCCGAGAGCGTCCCAGGACGCGTCGCCGGTAGCGGAAATCGATCCGCCTCCCACGCAGCCGAAGAATGGGACGTTCGTGCAAGGCACGGTGTATGTGAACTTGAATGACCGCGTCATGTTCGTAAAGTCAGCCCCTCCGTTCAATTCACCCGGAGTCACGGTGGGCACGGGGTCGCCGAACGTGTGCGCCAGCAAGGGTTGCGCGAAGGCAATCAGAAGTCCGGCCATGGCCAACGAGGCGATCCATTTCATGAGTGCGTCCTATTCTAGTGTGGGTTTCCCATCGAGGCCCCCCATGCGGAACGAACTCCCGCGCCCGGTTTTACCACGCGGCCCGGTTCGCGGGACATATCGAATGGAACATTTCGACGTTGGCTGGAAATGCGGCACTGCGGCAAGCGGCCCTGGGAGCCGGTCCGCGCTAGTTGGACGCGCGACGGAATCGGCACCGCGAAGCCGGATGCTCAGAACTAGACTGAGACCGGAACACTAACCCGGAACTGGAGATCCCGGGCGCGATGGGCTACGCGGCGTCCGGAATGCGATGCTGGATGTGGTGGCCGAGGTGGGCATGAGCGGCCGGGCCGCGGAGACCGCTTAAGGCATGACAAGAATGGAATGGCGGGACGGCGGCCGACGGCGACGGGCCGGAGCTTCGGCAGGCTTGCGTTGCGGCTCGGTTATGATGCCTCTACGAGAATCAAGCGCGCCACCCCGCCGATCACATGCGCCTTGTGCCGCTCGGCTTCGCCGGCCAGGAGGAATATGCCCTGGCCCGCATGATACGTTGCGCGGCCCTCGGGAAACTCGATCTCCAGCGCGCCCTCGAGCACCCAGCCCACCGGGTCTCAGCGCGCCGCGCAGAGATCACCCCAAGTCCGCCTCCGTCAGCCCGGCAGATTTCATTGGGTGCCCGAAGAGCCCGACCCTTAGGGGCCGGTTGCCATGGATAGGGATCGAGAGGCGAATGATGCTGCCCGGTTTGCCGTACACGTGGTGGCTACCGTGGACGCGCAACAGTTCCCAGCCCAGCCGCTCGACCGCTTTCGAAAGTTGCTTGCCCGACAGGGGGGTCACACAGCGATCTCTAAGACGCGGCTCTTGCCCGAGGAGTCGGACTCGCTTACATCCACTGCCAGACAACCTTCAATCGCCTCAGACAAGTTCTGCAACAATTCCTCGAACGTGTCGCCCTCCGTGGCGCAGCCCGGTATCGAGGGGACTTCGGCCCAAAAGCCGCCTTCTTCCGCCTCATGCACGACCACCTTTATCTTCATCGCTCGTCTCCTAATCCGAAGGCTCGCTGCCCTGGCTGTACCATCTATTTATTCTGCCTCTACGAGGATTAAGCGCGCCATCCCGCCGATCACATGCGCCT
>Ga0209415_10013898_pt1 | contig 13196 bp, 16 predicted proteins | sample PeaSoiSIISIP2007_FD_187696 | JGI IMG/M metagenome (GOLD analysis project Ga0209415, IMG submission 187696) | Peat soil microbial communities from Weissenstadt, Germany - SII-SIP-2007 (SPAdes) (version 2) | ecosystem: Environmental > Terrestrial > Soil > Wetlands > Peat | place: Germany... | reverse complement strand
AGGTCCTTGACGCGGTTCTGCAGAATCTCTTCGGTAACCTCTTCCTCATCGAAAACAACAATGTCCCTGATCGAGCGCACGCCGCGCCGCAAATCATTGCCAACGGTCAGGATCTGTCGGATCACAATAGGAGAGCGGGAGAGCGCCTTCAATGTGCGCAGCTGTCCACGCTCGATGCGCTTGGCGATATCCACTTCCCCTTCTCGAGTGAGCAGAGGTACCGCGCCCATCTCACGCAGGTATATCCGCACTGGATCGTTGGTCTTTTCAAGGGCCTCACCGCTGGGATCGAGTTCGACTTCGCTGTCGCCCTCCACTTCCTTATCAAACTTTTTTTCGAAGGCCGAGAAACGAAGCTTGGGCTGCCCCTCAAGCACATCAATCCCCCGCGTGCCGATGGTGGCGAGCAGGTCGTCAAGATCCTCTGGGGAATGGACCTCGTGCGGAATCAGGTCATTCACCTCTCCGTAGGTGAGATAGCCCTTTTCCTTTCCTGCATCAATGAGTTTCGCAATGCCGCCAATAGCCAAGCCGAGTCCTTTTCAGCGCCGTCCTGCATCGGGCAAAAGGTGCTTTTGTTGATCTGCAGCGGCAACTGCAAGTGCGAAGAATCCAAGACTGAAGGGATGCTAGCACGGGCTCCTAGCAGCTTCCAAACCGAGACCATTTCTGGCTTACCGTGTTGTTGCAGATAGATGGATCAACAGACCTCCAGAACTAGCCAACGTCCGTTTTCGGCTCATCCCAAAACCGCGTGTAGCGGTTCCCGAACTCAAGCGTCGCCTTGTACTTCTCGGGATCGTTCTGTTTCAGCCAAAGCAACTTGTAGACGGTGTCTACTGCCTGCTTCATCATGTTCTTCATCTCGGCTTGGGTAATGTGCGAATATTCGGATCTTCCCGCGCAGGTGGGGCACTCTTTTCCCGCGTGAACATCTTCGATCGGGCCGTTGCGGAACGCCAGTGCGACAATGCTCTTGGCCTCCGCTGCCAACTCCGGGTCTAATGTCATCCTGCGCTTGGGCATAGATGCCTCCCAGACTCGAAATCATACATAGACCAACGGCAGGCACGCCGATCCGCAGTGTGCTTAACGGGAGTGGGGCTCAGCCAAGGCGCGGTGTCCTTTCTTGCGTCCTTGGCAGTTAGATGCCGTTCGATTTCACCAACTTTTCCAGCGCTTTCCGGGAACCGCCCAGGCAGGTTAGCTATGGCGTCCAGTCCTCAGGCGGCGACTGGAAGTAATGAATGAAATACGAGTGCACCCGAAGAGACTTCGGGACAAATAAGTGGATCGCATCTTTCCTCCGTAATACAAACACCAGTTTGTAGGCGCACGAACGTGCAGACGCACGAGTGCGTTAGCAGCTCAGAGGGAAAAGGATCAGATTCTTAGGACGGTGGTGGTCAGCGACTCTAGTCCTGGCGGACTATGTGTGCACGAAGCACGAGACGACCATCGTGCGAGCGGGAAGTACGCGTCGGTTTGGGCGGTAAGGGGTAGGGCGTGAAACAGAACCAGACTGACATGATCCAATTGCGAAGAGGCGGTCTTGAGAGCGTGAAAGTCCGCAGGCGTCGCGGTTACCTTACAGCAAGGATGGGATTTCGCCATCCCCATGTCCCCGCACTGCTCGGCCATCTTCTTGCAACACTCGCGCTCGGCCGATGTCATTGCTGCACCGGGCAACACGCAAGCCGCGACCGGCAACGCAGCCAACATAAGCGCTAGAGCGGAGACACCGATTTTGATCAACAGCCTCAACATCACCAGTCTATCCACACCTGACAGTTAGACGCAACAGGGGCAAGAAGGTTTCAGGTTACCCTGGGTGACCCCATTTGGAGCGAATTGCCCACGCCCGCCCGGTCCAACCGATGACCTTCGGCGTGCCGCGGACCCGAGAAATTCCGGCCCTATCGTCGTCAAACCGGAAGTTGGAATGGGTTCCCGGCGAACCTCAGAGCGGAGAGTGATACGGTTGAGTCCCATGAGCCGCCGCTAATGGGCTGCGAACTCCGGCCCGTACTGTAGGCTTCTAGGCCAAAGCATGAGATTGGGATACTGCTTTTGTAAGTAGTGCGACGGTGGATTCTATCTCTTCGCGAGTCGTCGTTCGCCCCAGGCTGAAGCGGATCGCACCCATTGCGATTTGTGGTGGAATCTTCATTGCTTTCAATACGGGCGATAACTCTAGTGAACCGGCATGGCAAGCGGAACCGGTGGACGCGGCAACGTTTTCCATACGGCCCAGGATCTCCGATCCGGCTCTGCCGATGAAGCTGACGTTCAACGTATTTGGTAATCGCTCTGTGGGATGTCCATTGAGCACAATCCGGTCGCCGAAGGCGTCTTGCAGCAGGTTCCAGAAGAGATCGCGTAGTTGCCGCACGGACTCCATGCCTAGCCACGACTGGGCTGTCGCGCAAGCGGCGCCCAAGCCTACGTCGAGGAGAATATTTTCAGTTCCAGCGCGGCGGCCCAACTCGTGGCCTGCACCGTGGATCAGCGGCTCCAACCGGACATGCTCGCGCACGATGAGAGCCCCGACTCCCTTTGGTCCGTAAAGCTTGTGACCTGCGACCGACAAGAGATCGACTCCAAGCTCGTCCGTGCGAGTGGCAACCTTGCCAACCGACTGCGCTGCGTCGGTATGGAAGAGAATGTCGTGTTCATGGGCAATGCGGGCAATGTCAGGGACCGGTTGAATCGTCCCGACCTCGTTGTTGGCGTGCATCACGGAAATCAGAAGAGTGTCCAGGGTAATCGCACGCCGTACGTCGTCAGGATCGACGCGGCCGAATCCATCTACCGGCAAGTACGTTACTGTGGCGCCGAGGCGCTCAAGGAACCGACACGGATTGATGACAGCGGGATGTTCCACTTGCGTTGTGATGAAGTGAGCTTTGGCTTTCGTCTTGGCGAAGAACGCACCCTTTAGCGCGTGATTGTTGGATTCACTGCCGCCGCTTGTGAATACGACCTCGTCTGAACTGCAGTGCAATAAAGCGGCTACTTGTGCGCGCGCCTTTTCGACCGCCTGGCGCGCCGGCAGTCCTGCCCAGTGCTCACTGGAGGGGTTGCCGAAGGGTTCCGTCAGCGCCTGACTGATCGCGGCTGCCACTTCGGGTGCGATTGGAGTCGTCGCATTGAAGTCGAGGTAAATGCGTCGTTGTTGCATTGCAGTTATTCCTTTGCGCCGCGTTCCATCTGATGTCGATCTGCCTCTGGCGGTGCTTGCTTTCTCGCTTTCAACACGACAAAGGACCCCTCGCCATGGCCGGGTTTCACCGGGTGTTGCTCGGGCAGTGAGCCAGCAGAACAAGAAATCGTTTGTAAAGCAACGAACTCGCTAAAGCCAGCCTCTTGTAGCTCGAAACTGACTTCCTCGACAGAATAGAACCTTGCATGACGGTAGAACGGGTCGCGATTTTTGCGGGCCGCGTACCGTTTTCCCAGTGGGCTGTCCCGGTCAATAAAACCCACGACCAGACTCCCACCCGGTTTGAGCACTCGTGCGGCCTCTTGAAGCGAAGCTCCAAGGTCCTCTACGAAGCAGATGGTGGTCACCATGAGGGCGAAGTCAAACTGCCCCGCCGGAAATGGCAAGAGTTCAGCTCTACCGAGCGTGACTTCAATGCCACGGGCACGAGCAATGGACGCCATGGCGAGGGAGGGATCAATGCCTCGGCGAATGCCCAGTGAAGCCGCAAATCGGCCTGTGCCCACACCAATCTCCAGGCCGGATCCAGTCGCGGGCAACGCGGCTTTGACGGCGCGCAACTCGGCCTCGTATGCGGCAGGGTTGCGGTCAAACCAGGCGTCGTATTCCACCGCATACCGATCAAATGCTTCTGTCGAACACATTTGTAACCCGAACGAAGCGATACTCATGGAAGGCCGGTGAACCCGTGCTTCATTTTCCAGATAAAGTACCGCTCGAAGGCTATCTTCAGCCAGCGCACCCAGCGTCCCTTACGGTGTTGGATGGACTCCCTGGGAGGTAGCACCGGTTTGGCTCTGAGGAAAATCGCTGTGTCTCCCATATCATCCATACAGATCACACCCAAGCTCGCTTCCGTGTGAGGTTGTCGCCCGTGGATGACATCCGCCAAGTTGCGCACCGCGGCGCGGGCCATGCTAACTGTCATGTTGCCGGTTTTCGGCACACCGACTGGAACCGGCGTTGGCGACGGAGGCGCAATGGCGACCGCTACACCAACCGCGAAGATGTTGGAAAACTGCGTACTCCGGTAATACTGGTCCACAGGAATAAAGCCCTTCGGATTCGCCAGGCGTTCGGTCGTGCGCACGGCTTCCACGCCCAAGAATGGCGGTGCAACCATTGCGAAATCTTTCTTCAGCACAATTCCGTTCTTAAGCACACATCGGTCCGGCTCAATTGCTTCGAAGGCCGCGTCCGTGTGGTAGTCGATGTCGCGCTCCCAGAACTCATCTTCGATCAGGCGACGAGCCTTGCCCATCCCACCAACGCCGAAGTGGCCGAGGAACGGTTCCGGGGTGACGAAGTGGAGATGGAAGCGGTGCCGTTTCTTCCGCCGCCGCAACTCGGTGTCGATCATTCCAACGAACTCATAGGCGGGTCCGAGGCAACTGGCACCTTGCGCTGAGCCGATGACCATACTGCCGCTGTCGGCCTCCAATAGGGCGCTCAATCGGGAACGGGCTGCCAGCGTGCCTTCCAGCGTGAAGATGGTTGCGCAATATCCAAGCGCCGGGTCGAGTCCTGGCACCGTGCTGTAGTCTAGGCCAGAACCGGTCGCGATCACCAGATAGTCATACGGGATTGCTCCCGCAGTCGACATGACCTCTTGGACCGCAGTGTTAATCGCAGTGGCCGCGCCGGGCACGAAGTTAATTCCTCGCTTAGCTAGCGGTCGCTCGATGCCGAATGTGATGCGCGCCGCATCCCGCCAGCCCATTGCAACCCAGGGCAGGGATGGAATGAAGACGAATTGCGAGCGGTCGGAAAGCAGCGTTATGGTATGCGCACTCCCCAACAGCTTTTGCAGTTCGAAGGCGGCGGTCAGTCCACCGAACGAGCCTCCAACGATAACAACCCGAGCCATCTGAACCTCTCTTCAGTGACTGTCCGGTCGAGGCCGGAGGTCAGAACATCAATACGGAGTCGCTTTCCTTGGTCCAGCGCGCGAGGTCGAGCATGCGGCCCATCTCCACGCCTTCGATCAAGTCTGGTTGGCCAAGTCCCCTGGCCGTGCAGCAGGTCCCTCAAGTCTTGACCTTCACCCCTTTGGCGATCAGCTCGCTGAGCATGTCGGCGACGTTGTAATAGCCGGTGGGCGTTTTCTGGCCGCGCCGGGCGGCTGCATTACCGTCGGCGAGCAGAAAGAGATTTACCGAAACTCCAGCGGACAGGAGAGCCGAGGCAAAGCGCAGGCCGTTGTAAACCTTCTCCGTACCATACGGTGGGTCATTAAGAATGATGGTCAATTTCTCCATAGCGATTCTTGCTCCGAGGTTGTAGCCAACTCGCGCCTCAGCAGGCGCAGTGCCGACGTCGCTGAAGAGGAGAGAGCCCATTGACATTAGAAAACATCGTGCTTAATATAATCAAGCGATTAATTGAATAATTGACAATATGGCTGAGACCCCAGAAAAAGCCCGACAGAAATGGAACTTCAAGGACGCCTCTTACGGACAGCTCGCTCGCATCGGAAAGGCGCTCGCCAGTCCAAAGCGTCTGGAATTGCTCGACCTGCTGTGCCAGGCCGAGCGCACGGTCGAAGCCTTGGCTGCCGAAACCAGGATGTCCGTGGCCAATACCTCCCAGCACCTGCAGGTACTGCAGGGAGCGCGGCTGGTCGAGGCGACCAAGAACGGCCGCTATGTCGTATATCGCCTGGCAGATGCCCTGGTCTCCGATTTCTTCCGATCATTCCGCTTGCTCGCCGAAGACCGACTGGCCGAGATCGAGCAGATCCGGCGACGATTCTTCAATGCAGACGCGGCTGTGGACGCCGTGGATCGCGCAACACTTTTGCAGCGGGTGCAGCAGAAAAAGGCTATCGTCATAGACGTTCGTCCCACCAACGAATACCTGACGGCGCACATCCCGAGCGCCTTACCGATTCCCCTGGAAGAGCTTGAGCATCGTCTGTCAGAACTGCCCAAGAGCAAGGAGATCGTCGCTTACTGCCGGGGACCGTTTTGTGTACTGGCGAAAGAGGCCGTTGAGTTGCTGCGCTCGCGCGGTTTCCGCGCCATGCGATTGGAAGACAGCGTGCAGGATTGGAGCGCTCGTGGTTTGCCGATTGCCACAGGGGAAGAGCCGGACCGCAAGCGTGCAATCCGCGCCCACTGATTTGCTGAGGTGTATCTATGATCCTGCGTCAACTCCTGCACAGGGAGCCAGTCGTGGCCGCTTCGTATGTTTTCGGTTGAGGGGGTAAAGGCTTGGGCGCCGTGTGCGACCCAATTGATGAGCCTGAACTCTATCTGCGGACCGCCGAAGAATGCGGAATGAAAATCCGCTACGTCGTGGATACGCATGTTCACGCCGACCATATTTCAGGAGGGCGCAAGCTGGCCCAGATGGCGGGTGCAAAGTACGTTCTTCATGAGAATTCCGGAGCCCAGTATGAGTTCGTGCCAGTGCACGACGGAGACAACTTGGATTTGGGCAACGTACAGATCGGCATCTTGCACACTCCGGGTCACACTCCCGAGCACATTTCTCTCTTGGTTACGGACAAAACGCGGGGCCCCGAACCCTGGTTTCTGCTGAGCGGGCATACGCTGATGGTGGGCGACCTGGGGCGCACGGAATTGGTCTCAAGCGCCGAAGAGGGAGCACGGGAGCTGTTTGAAACGCTCCAGAAATTGAAATCACTCCCCGACTACTTAGAGGTTCTGCCAGGAGCATATTCAGGTTCGGTTTGCGGGCGTTCCTTGAGTGGTAAACCGATGTCTACGATCGGCTTTGAGCGCAGGTTTAACAAAGCGTTCCAGATCGCGGATAAGGCTGAGTTCGTAAGCTACATGTTGAACAGCGTCCCGGCACCGCCCCCCGAGGCCGCCAGCATTAGAGCCAGGAACCTAGGGAAGCGTGAATAGAGGTCTTATCGCCGTCGGCCAGACCGGTCCGCAACATTCAAATCAGAAAGGCGTAAACATGCCCGACACACGCAAGCTTGTCCCAGAACAACTTGCCCCCGCTTCCGCCAACACCCTGGTGGAACAGCAGGCAGCCGTGATCCTCGATGTGCGCGAACCCCGTGAGTTCGCCGAAGAGCACATCTTGGGCGCGCAATCTCTGCCATTGTCGTCGCTGGATCCGAAGCAACTCCCGCCGGGCAAGACCGCGATCCTCTACTGCGGTGCAGGCCGGCGCTCTTGTGGAGTCGCGGAGCAATTGAGGCAGGCCGGCTTCGATAACGTCGCCACCATCGAAGGGGGCATTGTCGGATGGAAGCAGTCTGGCCTGCCCACCGACGGCGAGGATCCGCGCTAATTGGATGTCTTGGAACATTTTCCCGGAAGCGCAAGCATGCATCCATTAAACTCCGCCACTGACGCCCCCAGCACATCGACCGAGATCAGGTTAGGTCTACGGGAAAACATCGGTCAGTTTTCGCTTCTCGTCTTGATTAACATGTTTGTGGGAATGATGGTTGGCCTGGAGAGGACCGTTGTTCCGTTGATTGGCGAAAAAGAGTTTGGCCTCGTCTCGAAGACTGCCATCGTCTCCTTCATCGTCAGCTTCGGTGTGACCAAAGCCATCTGTAACCTGTTCGCGGCGCGTATCTCGGAAACGGTCGGGCGGAAGAAAGTTCTTGTCGCCGGCTGGCTCATCGGGCTCCCCGTTCCGTTCATCATCATCTTTGCCCAGCACTGGTACTGGTTCAACATAGCCAACGTCCTGCTTGGGGTGAACCAGGCGCTCTGCTGGTCCATGACGGTGATTATGAAGGTGGACCTGGTTGGGCCAAAACGAAGAGGTCTGGCACTGGGGCTCAATGAATTCGCGGGCTATCTCGCGGTCGGTTTCACGGCGTGGATCACCGGGTACATCGCGTCGGTGTACGCACTACGTCCGCAGCCGTTCTATCTCGGGATCGGAGTGGCTTTTGCAGGGTTGCTGCTGTCGTGGTTCTTTGCGAAGGAAACGCGCCAGTACGCCACGCTGGAAGCCAAGCTGCACCACGCCCCGGTGGCCTCGGCGACGGGCCAGCACGACCCGGCCGGCCCTAGGCGGTCCTTGCGTGAAATCTTTGCGCTCGCGTCGTGGAAAGACCGGAACTTGTTCTCGTGCAGCCAGGCGGGACTGGTCAACAACCTCAATGACGGTATGTCGTGGGGCATTTATCCCCTGTTCTTCTCCAGTCTCGGACTGGGGGTGGCTGCCATCGGGACCATCAAGGCGGTATATCCCGCAGCTTGGGGTGCCCTGCAGGTTTTCACCGGGCCGCTGAGTGACCGCTGGGGCCGCAAGTGGCTAATCGCTGGCGGGATGATCGTGCAAGCGGGGGGAATCTGGCTCACCGTGCAGGTGCCGCGTTATGAGGCGTGGATGTTGGGCGCATTACTGCAAGGGGTTGGCACAGCGATGGTGTATCCCACGCTACTGGCGGCAATCAGCGATGTTGCTCATCCCGAGTGGCGCGCGACCACGATGGGCGTTTACCGCTTCTGGCGCGATCTGGGATATGCCATTGGCGCATTGCTCTCCGGCATCATCGCCGATCTGCTCGGGATGCGGGCGGCAATCAAAGTCGTTGCGGTCCTGACGCTTCTTTCGGGTCTGCAAGTCGCATTCAGGATGCGTGAGACACATGCGGGGCGAAGCACGAAGGAGCCTGACAGCGTTCCGAATCGAGCGGCAGGCCTGAAAACTGGCGACTGAGGAGTGTTTCGAAGCAACAGCCGGAAAGTCAATAAGGAGTTACCATGAAAAAAGCCTTCTATGACCACAGCATTTTTGCGATAGTTGCTTGGTGCACGCTAGCATGCTTGTCTGTCCCTGCAAGTGCTCAGCCTTTCACACAGGCCGCCAGCACAACTTCTTCAAAATCTCAGGTCGTGACCACTCAATCGTCTAGTTCTACCCCGCAACTAATTCAACCGGAGGAACTGGCCAGGATTGTGCAGTCTTCCAAGGGCGACAAGCCGCTCATTCTCCAGGTTGGGTTTCATGTTCTCTACCTGCAGGCCCACATTCCTCAAGCGGAATACATCGGTCCTGCTTCTGGCGCAGAAGGGCTTCAGCAGCTTCGCAAGCGGATTGCTGCTCTTCCGCACTCCCAATCCATCGTGCTTTACTGTGGCTGCTGTCCCTGGAGCAAATGTCCAAACGTCAATCCCGCGTACGAGGAACTTCGCGCGATGGGTTTCACGCACGTGAAGGTCCTCTATATTGCGGACAATTTTGGCAAGGATTGGGTTGACAAAGGCTATCCCGTAGCCAAGGGAGAATAGTCGAGGTCAATGCTTTCGAATGCGAAATCAGGTTGAGAGGAGTCAGTGAAGAGAAAAATCTTTGCGGCAGTGGCCATTTTAGCCCTCGGCACGTACCTCGTAATCCGGCATCGGGGTAGACCAGCCGAGTTTATCAAAAGCGACATCGCGACAACTCATCCGTTCGCACCAGAATTCTCGCTCACCGATTTGAACGGTCAAAAGCTCAATCTCTCCATTTACCGGGGCAAGGTAGTTCTCCTCGACTTCTGGGCAACTTGGTGCGGGCCCTGCCGATCGGAAATTCCTCGTTTTGTGGACTTGCAGAACAAATATCGGGATCAAGGCTTGCAAGTAATTGGGATTTCCCTGGATGACGACCCGAAGCCTGTCCGCGGTTTCTACCAGCAATTCAAAATGAATTACCCGGTTGCCATCGGGGATGCAAATCTTGCTGAGCGTTACGGCGGGATGCTTGGGTTACCTGTCAACTTTGTCATTGACCGCGAGGGCCGGATCCATGCCAAGCATGTGGGTGAGGTGGACATCTCCCTAATTGAGCAGGAGATCAATTCGCTATTCCGATGAGGCGGGCTCACATGAACTTTGACGATCGTGACAAACACGACTTCCCGCTGCTCAGGCATCCATTGGACGCCGAAAGCGCTTTTACGCCCCAGGCGCTCATCGAAGCCGTGCGTGCCGAAAAAGGCATGACCTCGGTGACGGTCCCTGAGGTCTGCGTTCTAGAGTTTGATGGCGATTTGACTGATCAGCTCGTGCAGAGCAACGCCGTTGAGCGATGGAAGACATGGGCTTGCTTTCACACGCCGATGTTCGCGCTAGAAGTTAACGGGCGTCCCTGCGGCATAGTGCCTCGCGCCATCGGGGGATCCTTCGCCGTCCTGGTAGCAGAGCAACTCCTCGCATCCGGAGCCAAAGTGATTGTTGGCCTGACTTCGGCGGGGCGCGTCAGCCAGCAGCTTCCTATTCCCAGCTTGGTGATTGCGACTGGCGCCATTCGCGATGAAGGTACTTCCTACCACTATCTGCCTCCGGCAAACTCAGTCGAGGCGCCGATGAATTTGATTCCCTCCCTCTTAGCGGAACTTGGCCCGCTCGGCCTGCCCGTCCACCGCGGCATGGTGTGGACCACGGATGCACCCTACCGGGAGACCGCCCAAGAGCTCAAAATGTACGCCGACCAAGGCGTGCTTGCCGTCGAAATGCAAGCGGCTTCGTTATTCGCACTGGCTTCGATGCGAAACGCAACGATCGGCGTCGTTGCACACGTAACGAATGCGATTGATCACACTGGAGAACCCTTTGACAAAGGCCCTGAAACACATGGCATTCGCATATTGAAGGCGCTTTGCCATGCTGGCCTGGCGATTGCAAGCTAGCGCTCAATCCCCTGCAGCACAGGGCTCTCTCGCCGATAGAGGTCGAGCACCCAGGCAACTGTTCCGTGTCGTGCGGCACGCACAAGCCCAGCATTCTCCAATACCGCACCCATCTGTTGAGGCGAGTGAACAAAGGTCCGAAACTCGTTACCTCTCAGCCGCCGCCAGTAGTTTTGCAACGCAGTTAACGCCCGCATGTACCAACGATCTCGCGGATAAGTGAATGCGAGTAGTCCGCGAGATCGCACAGCTGCTCCCCGTAGCAGCGCCTCTGCATCAGGGTGGCAGCAGATGACGCGGTCCAGCGTTACTACGTCCGCGTCAGACAGGGTTGCCGCAATCGCAGCGAAGTCACCAAGGAGAAATTGGGTAGGACGTGATCCGTAACGTGATCCGACCTCGTGGCGCGCGACTTCGAGGTACGCTGGCGACGCTTCCACGACTGTTGCAGTGGCCACACCAGCGGAGGCGAGCTCCGAGCTGATGACCCCAATCCCCCCGCCCACATCTAGGAGGTCTGCTCCCTGCAGAGGCCACCGTCGGAGTTCGGTTAGCATCACTTCTGTGATACCACGCAGACCACGGCGACGATAGCGCCTCAGATCACGTTCCGCGGTCTTGCAACTGAATTGTGCCTCCGCAGCGCAATATCGGGTGCAGCACATCATACCGAAGGTTCCGCCGAGTACCAGGAGTGGCGATCGACACGTTAAATTATAAACAGGTATCGAAACGACGACATAACCGAGTTATTTTGGTCGTGGTATCCCTGATCGCTCTGATGCAATTTCGCTTAAATTCCGCATGGCTCGTTCTAATCGGGGCGATCGTAGGTCTGAGCACGACTGCCCATCATCTGCGATAGTGGGTGTCAGTGCCGCCTAGATGGATCCGTCGGGAAGGTTTAGTGTGTGTCCCGCGATACGGGAGAAGATTAGCCAAGCGAGGAAGCAAGGTCAAGGCATTACCGGGACCATTGTTGCGGCCTGGTGCTCATTCAAAAAACACTTGACCTTGGATACGATTCCAAGGTCGAGAATGTCTACATGAGGGAGGTCAAGCATTGGCGCCTCAGAAATTGACGGTCAGCGAACTTGCTCGTATCGCCGGGGTGGGGCCGGACAGTATCCGTCACTATGAGCGAATCGGACTCGTGCCGAAGGCGGAGCGATCTCCCGCCGGGTACCGGCTCTGGACTGCGCGAGAAGTTCAGTACCTTAAGTGGGTAGCCTCAGCAAAGCGAGCAGGTTTCACTCTTCATGAACTGGCCGAAATCTTTCGGATGTACCGCGCAGGAAGCGCCCCATGCCGCACAGTCCGAGACCTTCTCCAGCAGAAACTTGCTGATCTGGATCGGGAGGTTGACGAACTCTCAAATTTTCGTACCCAGCTGAGACGGGTGTTCGTTCGGTGGAAAGGACGACTGCGCCGGGCCTCGTCCGGCGACTTTGTGCCCCTCTTTGATGACTTGCAGGACGTGCCCGTCACGCAATCAACAGCGGTTTTGACGCGGAAAAGCCGCAAAGGACGAAAGCCATGATCTACGCTCTGGTGACTTTTCATGTTCAGCCGTACAAGGTTCATGAGTTCGAATCTCTTCATCGCGCGCTTGCACGGTTTATCAGCGGTCAACCTGGATGCATTGCGGTAAAGGTTCACAGGTCGCTGAAGAACCCTCAGGAGTATGTGGTGTACGGAACATGGGAAAGCAAAGAGGCCTGGGAACGTGCGCATCAGACCGCAGAATTTAAGACACAGTTCCAAAATCTGCCCATCGAGCATCACACGCTCTCAAGCGCGAGCTTCTTTGAGGTGGCCTATGCCTACCAGGGAGGAGAAGTTGCCCAGCGCGTAGTTGAAAGCTGAGATGGAAAAGCAGCGGCTCTCGCCCGAACACGGTTCGAGTTAGGGTGGGAAATTCCTTTCGAAAGGGAGAGCCGAAGTCATCGAATACGCCTCGCTTGGCGCTGGCAATACTTGATCCGCCGAGTACGCAATTCGCACTTTGTCACGCAGGTTGATTTGATCCGTCGCAGTCATCGACGTTACCGCCATCGGGTATTGTCAGCAGCACTCGCACGGCCTGCCCATAAGAGCTTGCCAGCCTTCCCGCACAACTAGCGGTATCAGGCACAGGGCAGCCACAGGATCGGCCCAAGTTACTCCCCAGAAGGCATTCGCGACCAGACCTGCGAGGGCGATGATGGATAAGTAGCCGCAGAGCGCGGACTCCGCTGCATCAGCTCTCAGCGCCGCACTGGCGGTCAACGCGGACAGTTGACGCTTCTGCCGTGCGAGCACGGGCATCGCAATCGCTGCCACGATCAATACGACGATCCCGAGATAGCTTGGCCTCAC
>Ga0209415_10013896_pt1 | contig 13196 bp, 14 predicted proteins | sample PeaSoiSIISIP2007_FD_187696 | JGI IMG/M metagenome (GOLD analysis project Ga0209415, IMG submission 187696) | Peat soil microbial communities from Weissenstadt, Germany - SII-SIP-2007 (SPAdes) (version 2) | ecosystem: Environmental > Terrestrial > Soil > Wetlands > Peat | place: Germany... | reverse complement strand
CGGGGGAAGGAAAACCGTGCGTGGAGGAGTTGGTAGCGTCTAGTCTCCATGTGCCCCTAACATCATGGAAGCCACGGGAAACCTCGCGATTGTTGAAGACCTTTTTGAGGTACAAGGGAGCGCCGACGGGGACCGCCGTGACCCTAAATGCAGCACGGGCATTCGCGTACTGGTGCCTAATCCCCACCCAGCGTTGAAATCGCTCGCCCCTGTCCGACAACCGGCGCTGAATTTCATCCTGCCGACGGCTGAGCCGCATTACGATATCGTGTATTTCTCGCATACCAACGGGAACCGAGTTGGTTCCCTTTCGAACGTAGCACTGTAGATCGGGCGACCTGCGGGGACCATTGTACGAGGCCGACACCTCGGCGACGACGACACCGCTGTCTCCGTCGATCGGGACGCCGACCACCCGGAAAAAAGTTAGAGGTGGATCGACGCTGCTTATGATCGACTGCTCGAGCCTTTCTGCCAGGTCACAGCAACGCGGTACCGGTCGAATGGTGTCGGCGCAGGGCGGCTTGTCGCGTGTCTCTGTCACGCCTAGAAAGAGCCTGCCTCCGGAAGTGTTTGCGAACGCTACAAGTTCTTTAAAGATTTTGTTCTTAGACGGCCCTGAGATGTTCCCGCCGGCGTACCATGGATCCGGCTGGTTGTCTCGCTCACGATGAAGCTCGCCCTTGTACTCGACGTTTTCACTCTCGGGCCACCGCCGTTGCGTCAGTTCCTGGAGATCGGCGGCGGTAAGCGACTCAATCGGCTTCGTTAGGGCTGCGAGCACACCGCCACCATATCACGACCGGCGCATGTCCGACGGCCCTACCGCGAAGCGAGCACCTGGGCGAGGTGCAGCGTCTCCAGCGGCAGGCCGCGGCGGTGGGCGCCGCCGGCGATGTGCATCAGGCAGCCGCAGTCGTTGGCTACCAGGACTTGGGCGCCGGTCTCTGCGACGCGAGTGAGTTTGTCCTCGAGCATCGCGGTTGAGATGTGCGGGAATTTTACCGAGAACAGGCCGCCGAAGCCGCAGCATTCCTCGCGATCGCGCAACTCGCAGAGTTTGATGCCGCGCACGGCGCTCAGCAGGCGCATCGGTTCTTCGCGCGCGCCCAATTCGCGCAGCAGATGGCATGAGGGATGGTATGCGACCGTGCGCTCGAAGCGAGCGCCGACGTCTTTGACCTTCAATTCGTTGACGAGGAACTGGGAGAACTCGAACACGCGCGGCGCGAGGGCTTCGGCCTTGCGCCTCAATGGCGGATCATCCGCCAGCAGGTCGCGGTAGAAAATCTTGACCATGGTGGCGCACGAGCCGGACGGGACTACGATCGGCATCGCGGGATTGAAGCTGTCGAGAAAGCGGCGCGCCAAGTCGAGCGCTTCGCGGCGTAGCCCCTCGTTGAACGCCACCTGCCCGCAGCAGAACGCGCCGCGAGCCGCGCGCACGCGTAGCCCCTGCAGTTCGAGGACTGTGGTTGCCGCGGTCGCAACCTCGGGGAAAAACTCCTCCGCGAGGCAGGTCGAAAAAAGTTGGACTTCATCCATCGCGCAGCCGTACCCGGATCAGCGGATCACTATTACGTGGAGCCCGCGCGGGCCGTGAACGCCCATCACGATTCGCTTCTCGATATCGGCCGTGCGGCTGGGCCCGCTGATGAGCGTGAGGCGCCGCGCGGCGACTCCTGTCGGACCGATTTTCTCGAACAGCGCCACGAGGTTGGGGACGATTCGCTCCGCGCGCAGGACGACGACGCTCACCGGCGTCAGCAGCGTCAGCGAACTGGGCCGGCTCGCGTCGGCGGCGACCGCCAGCGTGCCAGTCGAAGCGATTCCATAGTCGGCCTCGGCGAGACCGAGATCGCATCGCGCGAGGCGTTCCCGTACTGCCGCGCGCTCGGCCTCGCCGACTCCATCGGCGCGGATCATCTCGATCGCGATTCCAGCCTGCACGAGAGGGTTCACGAAAGAATCGACGTCGATGGTGATTCCGCGGCCGGCCGCGACGCTTCGGACGTTCTCCGAACGGCACAATGCGGCGAGCGCGCCGGCGGCCTCGGCTTCCGAATTCGCCACGATCGCGCGCCCGTGCAGAAGCTCGAGCTCGCGCGTGAAGCGCGCGATCAGATCGCCTTCGCTCGATGGAACGTCGGGATGCGCGTGCGAGGCCGGATTCATCACGGGCGCGGCTTGGGAAAGTCGCGGCTCTCGGTCCAGTTGCTGAACGGCGGCGGCATTTTGCGGATGTAGCCGTTGCGGCCGAATGGTTTGAGCACGAGCGCGGCGATTTTGCCGGCGATCCGAATCAGCCGCGGATATCGCGCCAGCCGCGCGAACGCTCGCGCGCCCGATCGCGCCCGCTCGATTTCCGGCGGCCATTTGATTGGCGTCGCGCCCTCGCTCTCTTTCCAGCGCAGGTGAAGCAGGATACGCGGGATATCGATCTTGACCGGACAGACGTCGCGGCAAGCGCCGCACAGCGTCGAGGCGAACGGCAGATACGCTGCGGCGCTGCCGAACAGCGACGGGCTGACGATCGAGCCGATCGGCCCGCCGTAGGTCGCGCCGTAAGCGTGGCCGCCGATTCGCCGATAGACCGGGCATACGTTGAGGCACGCGCCGCATCGCAGGCAATAGAGCGCCTCGCGCAGCACCGGGTCGGCGAGCATCGCGCGCCGCCCGTTGTCGAGGATCACGACGTGCATCGCGCGCGGGCCGTCGAGCTCGCCCGGCCGGCGCGGGCCGGTCAGCAGCGTGGTGTAGGTGGTGAGCTTCTGTCCGGTCGCGGTGCGCGCCAGGATTTCGAGGAAGTGGCTCAGGTCGGCGAGCCTGGGGATGACCTTCTCGATTCCCATCAGGGCGACGAAAGTCTCGGGCATCGAGGAGCAAAGCCGCCCGTTGCCTTCGTTCTCGACCATCACCAGCGTGCCGGTCTCCGCGATCGCGAAGTTGACGCCCGCCACGCCCATCTCGGCGCTCAGGAACGCCTCGCGCAGGCGCTGGCGCGCGACCGCGGTGAGCGCCTCGGGCTCCGAAGTGTAGGGAATTCCAAACTTGTTGGCGAAGAGCCGGCCGATGTCCTCTTTCGAGAGATGGATCGCCGGCGTGATGATATGCGAGGGGCGCTCGCCGCGGAGTTGGACGATATATTCGCCGAGGTCAGTTTCGATCGCCTCGATCCCGGCCGCTTCGAACGCGGGGTTGAGGTCAATTTCCTCGGATGTCATCGACTTGCCCTTCACCACGCGTTTGGCGCCGCATTCGCGCGCGACGCCGAGCACGTAGTCGCGCGCGTCGGCGGCGTTCGCGGCGAAGAACACTTTGCAGCCGGCGGCTCCCAGCCGCTCTTTGAGTTGGGCGAGGAGTTCGTCAAGCCGGCCGATCGCGTCGGCTTTGATTTCGCGCGCGCGGTCGCGCTCGGCTTCGTAGGGCGGAAAGTCGGCGACTACTTCGGCGAGATGCTCGAGATGGCGGCCGCTGGCGTTGGCGAGCTTGCGCCGCAGCTCGTGATCTTTTACCGCGGCGCGGCTGGCCGCGAAGAAATCGAACGATCCCGGCGCGGAGGCCATCGCAGCAGCTAATTGATTCGCGCGACCTGGCGCGTCAGGCGCATCACGGCTTCGCGCGCCGTATCGGCGTTGGGATGCTCGGGAGCCTGCGAGAGGAAACTTTGAAAATCATCGAGCGCCGCCTGGAAGCATTCGAGCCGCTCGTAAAGCGCGCCCCGCTCGGCCATCTCGTCGGCCGCGCGCGGATCGAGCAGCAGGATTCGATCGAGCACGGAAAGTGCGCGCGTCCAATCGGAAGTGTTGGAGTAGATCTCCTTCAGATTCCGCAGCATCCGGACCAGGATCTGGCGCTCGCCGACCGCCTTGATCATCGCGGGATGGACCTCGACGGGCTGGTTGTAGATTTCCGCCAGCCGCGCGCGAATCTCGTCGAGGCCAAGGATCGTCCCGCCGCAGAATGGATCGATCATCAGCTCGCCGCGGTCGTCGACCGCCTTGACCAGAAAATGAGCCGGGAACGAAACCCCGTAGAGATTGATTCCGAGCCGCCGCCCGACTTCGAGGTAGACGATCGACAGCGTGATCGGAATACCGAGCCGGCGGTCGAGCACCTGGTTCAGATACGAATTGCGCGGGTCGCTGTAGTTGTCGCGGTTGCCCTCGAAGCCCTTCTCCGCGAACAGGAAATGCGAGAGCAACTGGACGCGCTCGACGGTGTCGGCGCCGGCGCGCACGGCCGGCTCCGCTTCGCGAGCCAGCGCGGCCAGCCGGTCCATATAGTGGTCGACGTTGAGGTCGGGATATTCTTCCCGTGCGATCAGCAGCGCGCCGCGCGCCAGCGGCACCGGCTCGCGGGCCGCGATGGTCGCGAATTGATTCCGTGCGTCGTTCATATTCGATCCGTCACGAGTGTCCGACTACGAGTGTCCGATCCGCGCCGCCTGTTTGGCAAGCGCGATCATTCATCCATTTGCACGCATTTCGCCGAGTGCAAGCTTGATTTCGCGGCTGACTTCCGTATCGGGCTCGCGCGACGAGCGCCGATCGAGCGCCGCGCGCGCTGCGCATCCGCCGAGCCGGCCGAGCGCCCAGGCCGCGTGCGCGCGCACGATCGCCTCGGGCTCCGATTCCAGCGCGCGGATCAGCGGCGCGACCGCGTCGGGATTGCCGCTGTTGCCGAGTGCCACGCAGACGTTGCGCAGCAGCCCGCGCCGTTTCGCGCGCTTGACGGCGCTCTTGCCGTAGCGCCGCCGAAATCCGTCGTCGTCGAGCGCCAGCAGCTCTGGAAGCCGGGGCGCGAGCTCCTCTGCGCCGGCGGCCGCGTGCGGATCGTTCCACGGGCAGACTTGCTGGCAGATGTCGCAGCCGAAAATCCAGTTGCCAAGCTTCGGCCGCAGCTCCGGATCGATAGAACCGCGATTCTCAATCGTCAGGTAGCTGATACATAGCCGCGCGTCCATCACAAAGCCGTCGGCGAGCGCGCCCGTGGGACACAGGTCGAGGCATCGGCGGCACGTCCCGCAATGATCGCTATATGGCTCGCGGTTCGGTTCCAATTCGATATCGGTGAAGATCTCGCTTAGGAAAAAATATGAACCTTGTTCGCGATTGAGCAGATTGGTGTTTTTGCCCATCCATCCCAGGCCCGATTCCGCGGCCCATTCGCGCTCGAACACCGGGCCGGTATCGACGTAATTGCGGGTCACCGCGCCCGGCCGCATCGCAGCGATCAGGCCGGCGATCGATTGCGACTTCTTGAGCACGCGGTCGTGATAGTCGAGGCCGAACGCGTAGGCCGCGATTCGTCCGCGCAGCTCCGCGCGCCAGTCGACCGCCGGAGGCGCGGGCTGGACGTAGGGGTAGGCGAGGCTCACGACCGAGCGCAGCCGCGAATCGAGCACGCGCGGATCGAAGCGCCGCTCGGGATCGCGCGCGAGCCAAGCCATGTCGGCGTGGCGATTCGCATCGAGCCATCGATGGTAGAACTCCGCGCGGCGATCGAGCCGGCGCAATCGCGCGAATCCGACCAGGACGAAACCCTCGCGCCGGGCAGCTTCGACGATGGCTTGTTCGATCGTCACTGCATTCGGATTATGGCATTCCGCGGCGTCGGCGGTAGTCGGCGGTCTGCGAGGAGGGCCGGCACGGAGGCCGGCCCCTACACTAAGAGCGATCTCATCCAGGGTAGTGGCCGGCGTCCTTGCCGGCCATCCGATTCTCAGAGTCGCCCACTACCACGTCGGGGCGCTGCCTTGACTGAGCGGTCAGGCGTCACTAGCTTCTGGATCGGGAGCATCGACGTGCTGTTGGCGTTCCCTACTTGGAGGTCCAGAAATGGCAGAGGAACTGCACGAGGAACAGGCCCCGAACGGCCACGAACATGCCCCCAACGGTGCGTCGGCGCCCGATGCTGCCGTGAAGCTCACGCCCAAAGCGCTGGAAGTCGTGAAGGCGATGATCGCCAAAGAGAAGCTGCCCGCGGAGTCCGGGCTTCGGATCGGTGTGACCGGCGGCGGATGCTCCGGATTCCAGTACGCGCTCAGCTTCGACTCGCACAAGGAAGGCGACATCGTAACGGTCCTGGATGGTGTCCAGGTTTTCGTTGACGAATTGTCGCAGCCCTATATCGGCGGAACGACGCTCGACTACGTCGAGGGTCTGCACAACGCGGGCTTCCGGTTCGACAATCCTCGCGCCAGCCGCACCTGCGGGTGCGGGTCGTCCTTCAGCGCCTGACGAAGGGACCCGCGCCGGTCCGGTTTCCGAAATAAGTTGCTCTCCGGCCTGATATTCAGGCTCTCTGTGGCGAGGCGGCGCTTCATGCGCGAGCTCGCCGCTCCCGGTCTCGCGAAGTTCAATCAGCGGCTCGCCGAAGCGGGCTTGCCGCGCGCCGTTAAGTTCATCTCGACCCTCAATGGTGCCAACGCCGACTTCATGGCCTACGCGCTGTCGCCGGCGGGGCCGCTTGGCGGATGCCGCGCCGGCGCGAGTCCCGATTCGGTCGAGGCCTGCCTCGCCGATCTGCTGATCTACGCGGTGAACCTGTTCGCGCGCGACGAGCTGCGCCGCGACACGAGCGAGCTGATTCCGCTGCTCGCCCGGATTGTCGATATCAGTCCGACCCGCGTGATGCTCAAGCGCGACAATCTCAACAAGGCGCCGCGCTCCGCGGAATGGATGCTCTACACGTGGCTGGTCCGCAACCTGACCGGCGACCGCAATCTGACCGGCGACCACAATCTGACCGGCGAGCGGGCGAAGTACGATCCGGAACTTGAGCGCGCCTTCGGTTATCAGTACCTATCGTACATCGGGCAGTATCGGGAGATAATCGAGCGCGAGCTGAACTCAGCCGATCGCGAATGACTATCATTGAGCAGCCGCGCGTCGAGTCGGCGTGCGTCAAGCCGGCGCGATCCAGATGAAAGACCTCGAAGGCAGGGGAGTAATCGTAACCGGCGCGAGCCGGGGAATCGGCCGCGCGATCGCGCTCGAAGTTGCACGCCGCGGCGCCAACGTCGCATTCAGCTACCTCAAGAGCGAGGCGCCGGCGCAGGCGCTGAAGAGCGAGCTCGAGGCGCTCGGCGTCAAGGCGCTCGCATTCCAGTGCGACGCCGGCGACCTGAAGAGCGTTCGCGAGATGGTCAACGCGACCAAGAGCGCATTCGGCAAAATCGACGGTCTGGTCAACAACGCCGGACTCACCCGCGACAAGCTGATCGTGATGATGAGCGAAGACGACTGGGGGCAAGTGATTCGCACCAATCTGACCGGCGCCTACAACTTCGCGCGCGCCGCGGTCTTCATGATGATGAAGGCCAAGGCCGGCGCGATCCTCAATATCACCTCGGTAAGCGGAATCGTCGGGATGGCCGGGCAGGTCAACTATTCGGCGTCGAAGGCGGGAGTGATCGGGCTCACCAAGGCGCTGGCCAAGGAAGTGGGACGCCTCGGCGTGCGCGTCAACGCGCTGGCGCTGGGCTTTATCGAGACCGACATGACGGCTGCGATACCGCCCCAGAATCGCGAGGCGGCGCTCAACCTGATCCCGCTGGGGCGTTTCGGGGTCGTGGCCGACGTGGCGCCGGTCGCTGCGTTCCTGCTCTCCGACGCCGCCGCTTACATCACTGGAGCCGTTATCCAGGTGGACGGCGGCCTGGCGATGTAGCGCGATCGCGCGCTCGCCCAATCAACCAATACCGTTTTGTCAATCGCGAATCGCCTTGAAAGGATTTTGCCCCGACATGATAATCAATTAATTGTGACATCGTAGTTGTGACACCGATGAGCGAACAGAGCGCTTCTTTTTTCTTCGAAGCCGACGTGCCGCAGGCCTCCAAAGAGCTGGCCGAGTTGCGGATCGCGGGCAACTACCAGCCGCCCTTCGAGGTCGTCCGCCGCCGCGTGATCGACGACTACCACGAAGGCAAGATGACGATCGATGCGACGGTCGTAATCCGGGTCGGCGACGTCGAAGACACCGAGGCGGCGCGCGGAGTCGGCGTGTTCCATGCGCTCGATCTCGCCCTGCGCAAGGCCCTGCTCAAGTACTTTCCCTTTCTCGAGTCGGTGCACGTGATCGAGACCTACATGCACGGCAGCGGCGAATCGACCGAGTCCGAAGTGATGTCGATCAAGAAATTTTCCGACGGCCACGACACCTGGGCGACGCTCGCCAAGTCGGCCAACACCGTCGAGGCCGGCTGGCAGTCGCTGCTCGACGGCTACGAATGGCGCATCCATAGCGAGCTACTCAAGCTCGCGCACACCGCACGCAACCCCCGCTTGTCGAGGCGCTGAAAGTGGATCATCCCGCCGGCGCCGCGGGAACCGCCTCGCCGGGCAAGCTCGCCATCCTGATCGACGGCGCGTGCGAGATGTGCCGCACCGGCGCCGAGGCTGTCCGCCACTATGACCAGAGCATGGTGATCGAGATCTTCGACCTGCAGAATCCTGCGCATCGCGAGCGCTTTCCGCAATTCAAGCTCGACGAGCTGCTCGAGGAGTTGCACGCGGTAGACGATCAGGGGCGCGTCTATCGCGGCGCGCGTGCGATCAACGAGGTGCTGCGCCGCCAGCGCGGGCCCACCGGATGGCTCGCGTATCTGTGGTACCTGCCCGGCTTTCCCCGGCTGGCCGACTGGCAGTACAAGCGGATGGCTGCGACGCGCTACGAGCGCGACCGGCACAGCAAGCTGAAAGCCTCGCAGAATTCTCCGTAAGCGGGCCGAGCGATGTCCGCTCAGGCTTTCTGATCAGACTTGCGCGCGATCGAGCAGCTCGCGGGCGGCGCGCCGCATCCGGTCGGTAATCTCCGCGCCACCGAGCATCCGCGCGATCTCCTCGGCACGCTCGGCGGCCTTGAGCACGTTGACGCGGCTGCGCGTGGCTCCGCGCCGCTCCTCCTTTTCGACCACGAAATGCGTGTCGGCGAAAGCCGCGATCTGGGGCAGATGCGTGATGCACAGCACCTGATGAAAGCGCGAGAGCAATTTCAGCTTGCGGCCGACCGCTTCGGCGATCGCTCCGCCGATTCCGGCGTCTACTTCGTCGAAGATCAGCGTGGCGACGCCGCGCCGGCGCGCCTCCAGGCTCTTGAGCGCCAGCATGATCCGCGAGAGCTCGCCGCCGGAAGCGATCTTGACCAGTGCCATCGGCGGCTGGCCCAGATTGGGCGATAAATAGAACTCGACCGTATCGAAACCGCCCGGTCCAAGCGCCACGCCCCGATGAACGAAACCGGCGGCGTCGCGCTCGGCTGAGATGCGCGCGTCGAAGACCGGACTGCGCATCCCGAGCGTCTTGAGTTCCGTTTCCATCCCGCGCTTGAGCTCCGCGGCGGCGCTATGACGCCGCGTGCTGAGCTTTTTCGCCAGCGCGGCGAGCGCGTCGAGGGCGGCCGCAAGCTCGGCCTCGGCGCGGCCCTTGTTCTCCTCCATGCTTTCGAGCTCGGCGATTTCGGCGCGCGAGCGCGCGAGCGTCTCCAGCGCGCTCTCGATCGTGCCGCCGTACTTGCGCTTGAGGCGGTTCAGCTCCGCGAGCCGGTTTTCGATCTGTTCGAGCCGCGCCGGATCGGCCTCGATTTTTTCGGCGTAGCCGCGCAGCCCATGCGCAGCCTCTTCCAGATTCAGGCGGGCCGACGCGATCAGCTCGATTTGCGGGCTGAGCTTGGGATCGATCGCAGCCGCCTCGCCGAGCCGGGTCTGCGCGCGCGCGACCAAATCGAGCGCTGCGTCCTGCGCTCCGTAGAGCAGCTCCTGAGCCTCGTTGGCGGCGGCGGCGAGTTTGGCCGCGTTGGCGAGCACGGCGCGCGCGGCGGCAAGCTCCGCATCTTCGGCGGGCGAAATCGCCGCGCGCTCGAGCTCGGCCAGCTTGAAGCGCGCCAGCTCGATCAAATCGGCGCGCTCGCGTTCGCGGCGCGATAATTCGTCCACCCGGGCGCGAATCGCGGCCGCCCGCTCGTAGGCCGCGCCGTATTCGGCCAGCTCCGATTCGAGTCCGGCATAGCGGTCGAGGATCTGCCGATGGGTTTCCGGCCGCAGCAGCGATTGCTGCTCGTGCTGACCGTAAATTTGAACCAGGGCGTCGCCGATTTTCGCGAGGCTGTTCACCGTCGCCAGCTCGTCGTTGATTAGCACGCGCGAGCGGCCGCCTTCCGCGATCACGCGCCGCACGAGCAGCTCGCCTTGATCACCTCCGGGTAGGTCGTCGCCGCGATGCAGTTGCTCCGCATCGCGCGGGAATTCGGTGTCGCCTTCCAGATCGAATCGCGCCTCGACCGCGGCTTCTTTGCGGTCGACGCGGATCAACTCCGCCGAGGCGCGCGCGCCGAGCAGCATCGCGAGCGCGCTCATGATGATCGTTTTGCCCGCGCCGGTCTCGCCGGAGAGCACGTTGAGGCCGGGGCCGAACTGGAGCGCGGCCTCCTCGATAATCGCGAAGTCGCGGATTCGCAGCTCCAGCAGCATCGCGGCCTATCCCCAGCGCAGCTTGTCGCGCCAGATCTCGAAGTACGGATGGGTCGAGCGGATCAGCGCCACCACGCTGCGGCTCTTGCGGACCTTCACCGCGTCGTCAGGCCCGAGCGCGATCCTCTGTTGCCCGTCGAGCGTGAGCGCCGCCGCGAGCTTGCCGATGACGCGGATTTCGAGCTCGAAGGTGTCGGGCAGCACCACCGGCCGGTTGCTGAGCGTATGAGGACAGATCGGCGCGAGCACGATCACATTGAGAGTCGGAAACACGATCGGACCGCCGGCGCTCAGGGCGTAGGCGGTCGAACCGGTGGGGGTCGCGACGATCAGCCCGTCGGCGCGATATGAACAGAACGGCTTGTGATCGGCGACCACTTCGATTTCGAGCATCGTGCCGATCTCGCGCTTGTTGATCACCACGTCGTTGAACGCCCGCAAGCCGTCGGCGATCGCCGCTTTGCGGCCGCGGCCGCCGCGGGTCACCGACGCTTCCAGCATGATGCGGCGGTCGACTTCGTAGTCGCCGGCCAGCACGCGCTCCAGCGAGCTGCGTGCCTCCTCGATCGTCGCCTGGGTCAGAAAGCCGAGTCCTCCCAGGTTGATGCCGAGAATCGGGGTCTCGCGCTCGCCGATCAGGCGCGCGATCGCGAGCAGCGTGCCGTCGCCGCCGAGCACCACGATCAGTTCCGCGTGCCGCGCCAGATCTTCGATCGCGAGCGGCCGCGCCTTGATCGCCCGCGCCACGTCTCCTTCGGCCATCGCGACCAGACCCCGCGCGGTAATCCAGGCGCCGAGCTCGCGCGCGATCGCCAGCGCTTGGGGGCTGTCGCGCTTGACGATCAGGCCGACGTTTTTTATGGGACGCTTCGCCACGGGTGATCTTGAAGTATTACTTTAATGCCCGCGTGGGTCGTCGCCGCTACCTGATCCCGGCCTGGGCTGGGCCGCTGACGACGTTGTTGCCCTTTACGTAGATGATCGCGACCGCATTGATGTAGTACCCGGTCATGTTCTCGGAGGTCTGGGCCTTGCTCGCCAGGATCAGCAAAGCGTCCGCGCCGGTATCGCACGCCGCGCGCATCACGGCCGGCATCACGTCGCTCTCCTCCGCGAACCGGCTTCCAAGCCCCTCGATAATCGAGACCTTCTTGAAATCGGTCAGCGGTTCGCTGCGCAGGATCGGCATCGTGCAGTCGGGACCCTTCGCGGCCCGGCCGGAGGGTTCGAGCTCAGTGACCGTAGCCTGCGGCGGCAGTTCAATCGCGCGTATGCATCCCGCGATCATTGCGAGCACTGCGGCGAGCGCCGCGGCGATTACGAGAGCGGCCGATTTTGGCACCCCTAAGCAATAGCCGCGCGCGCCGGATGCTCGCAAGCCGGTAGCGCCGTGCGCGTCGCCCCTCGCTTTCAGCGCCTCGCTTCTATATGAATTCCAATCGCGGCGCTTGACCGGCGCCGGCGATGATCGAAAATGCCGACCTCATCCGCAAAGCCGCCCGCAGGACCGTTACTGGGCGCGCACGTGTCGATCGCGGGCGGCGTCCACGAGGCGCCGGCGCGCGGGCGGCAAATCGGATGCGATTGTATCCAGATTTTCACCAAGTCGTCGCGCCAATGGGCGGCGAAACCGTACGCGACCGACGAAATCGAGGCGTTCAAACTTAACCAGAAGGAGCAGGCGATTCAGACCATAATCGCGCACGATTCCTATCTGCTCAATCTCGGCGCTCCCGACTCAAAGCTGCGCGAACGTTCGGTGAAAGGACTTATCGACGAACTGGAGCGATGCGAGGCGCTCGGCGTGCCGTACCTGGTGGCGCATCCGGGGGCGCACGTCGGATCGGGCGAGGAGGCTGGAATCGCCACGATCGCGCGCTCGATAGACGAGGCGCACAAGGCCTGCGCCGGCTTCAAGGTGAAGCTCGCGCTGGAGATCACGGCAGGGCAGGGGAGCGTGCTGGGATGCTCGTTCGAGCAGATGGGCCGAATCTTCGACGCGGTGAAAGAAAACGCGCGCCTTAAGCTCTGCTTCGACACCGAGCACGCCTTCGCCGCCGGCTACGATCTCCGTGATGATGCCGGCTATGAGCGGGCCTTCGCCGAGCTGGACGAGCATGTCGGGCTCGAGCGGCTGGCGGCATTTCACTTGAACGACTCGCTCAAGCCGTTTCACTCGCGCGTCGATCGCCACGAGCATATCGGCAAGGGGCACCTGCGCGTTGACGCATTCAGGCGGCTGCTCAACGACCCGCGATTCGGCGGGCTTCCGATGTGCCTCGAAACCGAACCAGGCCCGGAGATGCAGGACATTGCGAGCGACCTTGCGACGCTGCGCGGCCTTTTGAAGAAGTAGCCGTTCTGGAAAAATAGAACCGATGGCCAAACGGATTCTCACCGGAGATCGGCCGACCGGCCCGCTTCATCTGGGTCACTACGTCGGATCGCTGCAAAACCGCGTCCGGCTACAGAATGAATACGACACCTACATTCTGATCGCAGACGTTCAGGCGCTGACCGACAACTTCGAGCATCCTGAGACCCTGGGCGCCAATCTGTTCGAGGTCGCGCTCGACTATCTCGCTACCGGGCTCGATCCCGACAAGGCGAAAATCGTCGTTCAATCGATGGTGCCGGAGCTGACTGAGCTCACGATTTATTTCATGAACCTGGTCACGGTCGCGACGCTCGAGCGCAATCCGACCGTGAAGGATGAAATCAA
>Ga0209415_10013894_pt1 | contig 13197 bp, 9 predicted proteins | sample PeaSoiSIISIP2007_FD_187696 | JGI IMG/M metagenome (GOLD analysis project Ga0209415, IMG submission 187696) | Peat soil microbial communities from Weissenstadt, Germany - SII-SIP-2007 (SPAdes) (version 2) | ecosystem: Environmental > Terrestrial > Soil > Wetlands > Peat | place: Germany... | reverse complement strand
GGCGGGTGGCTTCGGCACCCGCATGCAACCGCTCACCTGCAATCTTCCCAAGCCGATGGTTCCCTTGATGAACCGCCCGATCATGCTGCACATCGTGGAGCTTTTGAAGAAATACCAGATCACCGACCTGGTGATGCTCCTCTACCACCAGCCCAACGTGATCAAGAACTTCTTCCGCGACGGCTCCGACCTGGGCGTGCGCATCACCTACGTCACCCCTCTGGAGGACATGGGGACCGCGGGTGCGGTGAAGTGCGCCGAGAAATACCTGGACGAGCGCTTCCTGATCATCTCGGGCGACCTCCTGACCGACTTCAACCTGGAGAAGGTGATCGACTTCCACGCAAAGAACAAGGCCCTCGCCACCATCACCCTCACCTCGGTCAAGGACCCGCTGCAGTTCGGCGTGGTGATCACGGACAAGGAAAAGCACATCACCCAGTTCCTGGAGAAGCCCGGCTGGGGCGAGGTGATCTCCGACACCATCAACACCGGCATTTACTGCCTGGAGCCTGAGATCTTCAAGTACATCCCCGAGAAGGAGAACTTCGACTTCTCGCAGGACCTCTTCCCGCTTTTATTGAAGAAAAAGCTGCCGCTCTTCGGGTTCCCGGTGAAGGGTTACTGGCGCGACATCGGCAACACCGATTCCTACCGCGAGGCGCACCACGACATCCTCAAGGGGAAGGTGAGCGTCAAGGTGGACGAGCCCAGGAAGGAGTCGGTGGGCAAGGACCTGCGCATCGGCCTGGACGTCCGCATCGGCGAGGGGACGGTCATGGAGGGGACCGTGGTGATCGGCGACAACTCGCAGGTCCGCTCCGGGGCCCAGCTCAAGAACACGGTGATCGGCAGGAACTGCGTGATCGAGGCGGGAGCGACGCTTTCCCGCTGCGTGCTCTGGGACAACGTCTACGTGAAGAAGGGGGCGAAGCTCACCGACTGCGTGGTCTGCTCAAACGTGAGCGTCGGCCAGGGGACCGTGATGGAGGAGGGGGGCGTGGTGGCCGACGACACCTCCATCGGCGACGAGAGCTACATCAAAAGGGACGTGAAGATCTGGCCGCGCAAGGTGATCGAGGCGGGCTCCACCGTGACCGGCAACCTGATCTGGGGCGAGCGCTGGAAGAAATCGCTCTTCGAAGGGGAGATGATCAGGGGGCTGACCAACATCGAGCTCACCCCGGAGTTCGTCGCCACGCTCGGCTGCGCCTACGGCACCTCGCTTCCCAAGGGAAGCCACGTGCTGGTCGGCCGCGACGCCACCCTCTCCTCGCGCATGCTCAAGCGCTCCTTCCTGGGGGGCATCCTTTCCGCCGGGGTGAACGTGCGCGACCTGCGCATGATCGCCATGCCGATGCTGCGCTACAAGCTGCGCACCTTCGGGGAGGTGGGAGGGGTGCAGTTCCGCCAGTCGGTGGAAGATCCCGCCTCCACCGAGATCGTCTTCCTGGACGCCGACGGCCTCGACTTTTCCTCGGCGATGGGCAAGAACGTGGAGCGCATCTTCTACAAGGAGAACTTCAGGCGCGCCCACCACATGGAGCCGGGGGGGATCACCGAGCTGCCGCAGGTGGTCGACTTCTACCGGGAGGGGTTCTTCAGGGCGCTTGACCAGCAGTTGATCCGCGCCTTCAATCCCAAGGTGGTGATCGACTTCAACCACTCCCACGCCGGCCAGATCCTGCCGCAAATCTTGACCGACCTCGGCTGCGAGGTAATAGGTCTCAACACCTACCTCGACGAGCAGCGCGGCGCGAAGAGCCTGGACGAGCGCCCCAACTCCCTGCAGCAGCTCGCCAAGATCGTGGTGACGCTGGAGGCGCGTGCCGGTTTCTGGCTCGACCCGACCGCCGAGGAGATGGTGCTGGTGGACGAGACCGGCAAGATCTACTCGCACGAGGAATCCCTGCCGCTTTTGATGGCACTGATGCTGAAGAGCGGCGCCCGCGGCGCCTTCGCCGTGCCGATCTCCGCCCCTTCGGTGATCGAGCAGCTGGCCGGGGAACACGGCTGCTCGGTGCGCCGCACGAAGAGCGCCGAGCGCTCCATGATCGAGGCGGCCATCTCGCCTGAGGTGGTGATGGCCGGATCGATGGGGGGGCGCTTCGCCTTCCCCAAATTCCAGGCCGCCTTCGACGGCATGTTCTCCATCGCCAAGACCATCGAGCTCTCGGCCGCTGCAGGCGTGCCCTTGTCGCGGGTGATGAGCGAGGTGCCGCGCCGCACCTTCCTGCAGGGGAAGGTGCCCTGCGTCTGGGAGAAGAAAGGGGGCGTGATGCGCAAGATGAGCGAGGACAGCCTGGAGCGTGAGGCGAGCTACATCGACGGCATCAAGGTCGCCTTCGGCCAGGACTGGGTGCTGGTGCTCCCCGACCAGTACCAGCCGGTGGTCCACGTGGTCGCCGAGGCGAAAGAGCCGAAAACCGCCCAGAAGCTTTTGGCCGAGTACATGGACAAGGTGGAGAAGTGGAAGAAGGAGCTCGTCCTGTAGCAACCATCCCCCCTCCCCTGGAGGGGGCTAGGGGGTGGGGGGGCAGTAGACAATAATAGAGGGCACGAGGATGGAACCTCTGTACGTCTGTTTCCTGTGGCACATGCACCAGCCGTTCTACAAGGATCCGGTCCAGGGTGAGTACGTCCTCCCCTGGACCTACCTGCATGCGGTCAAAGACTACTACGACATGCCGGCCATCGTGGACGCCACGCCGGGCGCCAAGGTGGTCTTCAACCTGGTCCCCTCCCTCCTGGAACAGATCCTCGACTACGCAGCCGGCACCGCCGTCGATCCCTTCCTCACCCACGCCCGCACGGCGCCGGCGGATATGGACGAGGAGCAGAGGCTGTTCGTGGTGGACAACTTCTTTTCCGCCAACCGCAGGCGGATGATCGAGCCGCACAAGCGCTACCTGGAGCTCTACTGCACGGCGGGCGACGGCGCCGCCACCTTGGGCCGCGACCGGCTGCGCGCGCTTTCCGACCAGGACCTCTTCGACCTGCAGGTCTGGTTTTACCTGGCCTGGACCGGGGAGGCCGCCCGGCGCGACTTCCCTGCCTTTCGCGAGTTGATCGCCAAGGGGGAGAAATTCACCCCCGCGGACAAGCTCCTTTTGTTCGAGACCCAACGTGAGCTGATCGGCCGCATCATCCCGCTCTACCGCAAGCTGCACGACGAGGGGAAGGCCGAGCTGTCGGTCACCCCCTACTTTCACCCGATCCTGCCGCTTCTGTGCGACAGCAGCATCGCCCAAATCGCCCAACCGCTGGTGCGGCTGCCGGGCGAACGGTTCCGTCATCCCGAAGACGCAAGCCACCAGGTGGCGCGGGGGATCGCAAGCTTCCAGGAGATCTTCGGCTTCGCCCCGAAGGGAATGTGGCCGGCAGAAGGTGCGGTGAGCGACGACGCGCTTTCCATCCTGGCCGAACGGGGCATCGTCTGGACCGCCTCGGACGAATGGGTACTGGCGCACTCGCTGCCGGGCGGATTGGGCAGGGAGCGCGAGGCGCTTTACCACCCCTACGCCTTTCGCAGTGAGAAGGGCGAGATCGCCCTTTTCTTCCGTGACCACGGTCTCTCCGACCTGATCGGCTTCACCTACGGCCAGTGGGACGCGGAAAAGGCGGTGCACGACTTGCTGGCGAGGCTCAAGGAGGTGCGCCACCGTTCCGGTTCGGCCCGCGTGGTCTCCATCGTCATGGACGGGGAAAACGCCTGGGAATACTACCAGGACAACGGCTATCCCTTCCTCTCCCGGCTCTACGAAGGCGTGGCGCGGTCGCCGTCGCTGGTGCCGGCGACCTTCTCCGAGGTGCTGGAACGGGTGCCCGAGCGGCGCACCTTGGCGGCGGTGCACCCCGGTTCCTGGATCAACGCCAACTTCGGCATCTGGATAGGCCATCCCGAGGAGAACCTCGCCTGGGACCATCTGGCGCGTGCCAGGGCGGCGGCGGTGGAGAACAGCCCTGAGGTGGCGGCGCTGCTTGCCGGCGAAGAGGGTTCCGACCCGGTCGCCGAGCGAGTCTGCAGGTCGCTCTACGCGGCTCAGGGGAGCGACTGGTTTTGGTGGTACGGCGACGACCATTTCTCCGCCCATGCCGTAAGCTTCGATCTTTTGTTCCGTCGTCACCTGATGAACGTCTACCGTCTGCTGGGGCTCGGGGTGCCGGCCGAGCTGGACGAGCCGATCAAGAAGCAGCGCCCGGCGGGGTTCGTGCGCGAACCCGCCGCCCTGATCACCCCGGACATCACCGGCACGGTGGTGGACCAGGGAGAGTGGCTGGGCGCGGGGCTCTACGACCTGACCAAGCAATCCTCGGCCATGCACGAGGCGGAAAGCTCGCTGCAGTCCTTCTTTTACGGCTTCGACTGCGACTACCTCTACCTGCGGGTGGACGGCGTGCATTCCTTGGAGCAGACCTTCCAGCGGGACGATTGCCTGTCGCTGCACCTCATCCACGGCAAGGAGTACCGCCTCGACCTCAGGGTCGGGGCGCGGGAAGGGGAGCTGCAGCTCAGGGGTGCGCAGGGGTGGCATGCCACCGGCGTGCGCGTCGAGTACGGCATCGGCAACATCGCGGTGGCCCGCGTCCCCTTGCCGGTACTGGAACTGGCGCCGGGGGAGCGGCTTTTCACCTACATAACCCTGACCAGGATCGCCGAGGAAATGGGGCGCTGGCCACTGGATACGCCGCTTATGCTCAACTACGCCGGCGCCGATCTTTCAGTCGAAGGGTGTTCGTTTTGACATTTTCCTACAACTATCGTTGTAGCCTTTCAGTAAACTATAGTTGTAGTCAAAAAAAGACTGGTATAGATTTTGATTGGATAAGAAACAAATAACTAAGTAAATAATAATCAACTGCAGGTTGTACTAGGGCGAGGCGAAGAGAAGATTCGAACAAAGCAGAGTGATGCATAATGTTTACCTGCGTGGTGTTAGAAAAGACTTTACTAAACGCCACGCATAATCTAAGGTATAGATACCAAAGAAGTGTTGTTAGAGGTTATATATGAAGATCTTGTTCGTAGCGTCCGAAGTAACTCCCTTTGCCAAGACAGGCGGTCTGGCGGACGTGGCAGGGGCGCTTCCGAAGACGCTGAAGACGCTCGGCCACGACGTACGCATCATGATGCCTTTCTACTCGGTGGTGGAAAAAGGCGGTATGGCGATCCGCAAGGGACGTAAAAGCGCTTCGGTCTTTGTCGATGACGTCGAAAAGAAAGGTTTCCTCCGTCAGGCGTCCCTAGGCGAGATACCGGTCTACCTGATAGAGAACAAAGAATACTTCGCCCGCGAGGAGCTGTACGGCACCCCCAGCGGCGATTACCCCGACAACGCCCAGCGCTTTTCCTTTTTCTGCCGTTGTGTGCTGGAACTTTTGAAGAAGATGGACTTCCGTCCGGACATCATCCACTGCCACGACTGGCAGACCGCGCTGATCCCGCACTACCTGAAGCACGAGAGAAAGCACGACCCCTTCTTCGCCAGGACCGGCGTCATCTTCACCATCCACAACTTAGCCTACCAGGGACTGTTTCCGCCGGAGATGCTTGAGACCATGGGACTGTCGCGGGAGTGCTTCGCCATCGACGGCCTGGAGTTCTACGGCAAGATCAACCTCTTGAAGGGCGGCATCCTGTCGGCCGACGTGGTTACCACCGTTTCCGATAATTACTGCCGCGAGATCCAGACGCCGGAGATGGGCGCCGGGCTGCACGGCGTGCTGCAGACCCGAAAAGACGACCTGTACGGCATCCTGAACGGCCTCGATTACGAAGAATGGAACCCGGCGGTCGACAAGGAGATCATGAAGAACTACAGCCCTGCCTCGCTGTCCGGCAAGCTGGTGGACAAGATCGGGCTGCAGCGCATGATGGGACTCCCAAGCGCGCCGGACATCCCGGTGTTCGGCATGGTGTCGCGCATGGTCGCCCACAAGGGATTCGACCTGATCTGCGAGCTTTTGCCGCAGCTCGCCAAGGCGCCGCTGCAGCTGGTGCTTTTGGGGAACGGCGAGGAGCGCTACTTAAAGGCGCTGCAAGACGTCAAGGCCGCGGGTGCGCGCAACGTCGCCTACGCCACCGGTTTCGACCACTCGTTGGCGCCCAAGATCTACGCAGGCTGCGACGCGTTCCTGATGCCCTCCTTCTTCGAGCCGTGCGGCCTGGGACAGCTGATCGCCATGCGCTACGGCACCGTTCCGGTGGTCAGGCGGACCGGCGGTCTGGCCGACAGCGTTTTCGATCCCGCCGACAAGGACAAGTCCTCCAACGGTTTCGTCTTCGAGGAGTACACGTCGGAGGCGCTGTGGCAGGCCATCACCCGGACGATCGCCGCTTACCAGGACAAGGTACTCTGGAAGAAGCTGGTGCGGCGGGCGATGAGCTGCGATTACTCCTGGCAGAACTCGGTGCAGAAGTACGTCGAACTCTACAAGAAAGCGCTGGTCCGGCGGGGAGGCGACCTGTGAGCCTGGAGGACGAGAACCTTGAGGAACTGGCCCAGGAGATCCGCAAGCTGATCGACAGCAACAAGGCCTTTCTCGAGCGGGTGAGCCACGAGGAGTTCGACCTCGACGAGGAAGAGGAGAGCGCCGAAGCAGGCTCGGAAGAGGATATCGAGGATTACGAGGAGCTGTAACGCCAGGGACGGCAATAAAGCAAAGCAGGGACGGGCATATTAGCAAAGGCCGCCATCGGTAGACACCGAAGGCGGCTTTTTTGCGTTTCATTGATGGAAAAGCCGGATGATCCGTAGGTCGGAGTGACCGGAAGGCAGGAGTGACCCGAAGGATATTACTTAGGACAGGATTAGAACGTCCCCTCCCCCCCGGAGAGGGAGGGTCGGGGAGGGGGAAGCTTCCCTACTTCGCTACCGGTTCCTCAGGCACGATGTCCCCGAGCGGTACCGCCTCGGGCGACAGCGGCAGAGGACGGGGCCGCTTGGCAGGTGCGGGCGAAGCCTCGCTGGCCGGCGCCGCAGTCTGCGGCGGAGCGGGCACCGCGGCAGGCGCGACAGGTGCTCCCTTGGCAGGCGCTGCGCTGGCTGCCACCGGTGCCGGCGATTGCGGGGAGACCGGCGCATTGCCGGCGGCCGGAATCTTCGCAGGTTCAGCCATGGGCGAGGTTGCAGCAGGGGCTGCCGGCGAGGTTCCACCTGCCGGAGCGGTCGCACCGACGGACGTCGCCGTCGTCGCAGCCGGCGCTGCCGTGGGCGGGGCGGTCGGCGTACCCGTCGTCGGCAGCGCTGCCGGTGCGGCTGTCTCTTTAGCCGGGGGCGCCGGGGCGGGCTCGGCAACCGCCGCGGGGATCGCGGCCTGCTGGAAGGTGAACAGCGGTTTGCTGGTCTTCAAGAGGGAGAGCATTTCGTCGTACTGCTCGGAGTACAGAGCAGAGACCTTCTGTTCCTTGTTGACCTTGGAAACGTTTGCCCTGGCAAAGGCGGCGTTGATGCCGGCAAGCGACTTGAAGCGCACCTCGACCTTGTCGCTTAAGTTGGCGGCCGCTTCGTCGAAATCGGGATACTGCAGCCTGAAGAACAGCGGGTAGTTGAGGGCGCTGCGCCGGAAGTTGGGATACTCCCAGAGCGTGTTGCCGTCGCGGTCCAGCAACTGTGCGGTCAGGATCAGGAAGTTGTATTCGGTTTCCAGGTAGGAGAGGTAGTTGCTGGCGTAGACCTTGTCGGGACGCAGGATGCCGCTTGCCGTGACCAAAAGCACGGCGTCCAGGCCGTTGGCGGCCAAAAGCGGCTTCAGCTCTTCGCGTTTGTAGAAGTACTTGTTGTAGACGATGCCGGCGTCGTCACGGCGCTCGCGGTAGGCGACGAGCTTGGAGAACAGCCTGACCGGGTCCTCGTCGATGGGGCGCACCGCGTAGTAGCTGCCGGTGTCGCGCAGCCGGCCGATCAGTTCCTTTTCGTTCTTGGTGTTGTAGGTCTGGAGCAGGTTGAGGATCTCGGCCTTGTCGGGATGCCTGATGTCCGAATCCGCATCGACGAAGAAGGGGGCGACCCCGATTACCCGGATCTTTTTCTCAAGAGTTTCCTGCGGCACACTGTAATAGTTCTGAGCGCAGCCGAGGGTGGTGCAGATTGTCGCAGCGAGCAGGGCCAGCTTGACAAGAATACGCATTGGATGTGCCTCCGGTGACGATTCAAACTGCTTGCCACGTTATAGCAGAAGCACATCCCAAGTTCCACAGCTTAATGCTATTGCTCAAGCATGATGAAGCCAGCCTGGCGTCCCGTGTCGCCGCCGTCGCGACGGTAAGAGAAGAAGAGCCCCTGGTTGCAGCTGACGCACAGTTCCTCCGTCTCGATCCGGTCGGGCGACACCCCCGCATCGGTCAAGAGGCGCTTGTTGGCCGCCGACAGGTCGAGCAGCCACTTGCCGTCGCCGCGGTCGGTGGTGAAGAGATCCCAGGCCATCTCCGCTTTCAGGAAGGCGTCGCGTACCGGCGCATCCACCTCGTAGCAGCAGCCGCCGATGCAGGGGCCTATGGCCGCCTGGATATTCTTGCGGTCGCAGTCGAAACAGTTGACCAGCGCCTCCACACCTTTGCGCGCGATGTTGCCGACCGTCCCCTGCCACCCCGCGTGCAGTGCGGCGATCACCTTCTTGACCGGGTCGAACAAAAGGATCGGCACGCAGTCGGCGACGCCGACGGCGATCATGATCTCCGGCTGGTTGGTGACGATGCCGTCGCACTCCAGTTTCAGGAAGTGCGAGAGTTCCGTGTTGGGGGCGTCGATCACCAGCAGGTCGGTGCCGTGCACCTGGCTTACGGTCAGGAAACGGTCCAGCGTCGCGCCCAAGGCGCGGGCCAAAAGGCTGCGGTTCCCCTCCACGTTGTGGCTGGAATCGAGCGTGTTGCTCCCCAGGTTGAGCGAGTTGTACGGAGGGCGGGAAACCCCCTCGTGACGCGTGCTGAAGCCCGCGACCATGCCGCTCCCGACGAAGCCCGGTTTCAGATACTGGATTTTCCCTGCCTTGATCATTTCCATTGAAGCACCTCAAAAATTTTAAATCTATTACGATTGTCGCCATTGCTTGTCATCCTTCGCATTCGCTCAGGATGACAAGCTAGCGGCAGCAGTTGCTAAATCGCGGCGTCCCTTTCCAGGTAGGCGACGATCTCGGCCATGTCCTCGGGAAGTTCGCTGTCGAACTCCAGGTATTCGCCTGTGATCGGGTGCAGGAAGCCTAGCGTCTTGGCGTGCAGCGCCTGCCTCCCCAGCTCCTTGATCAGCTTTTTCAGCACCGGGTCCTTGACGCTCGGCAGCCGTGCGCCGCCGCCGTACACCTCGTCGCCCAAAAGCGGGTACCCCGCCTCGGAGAGGTGCACCCTGATCTGGTGGGTACGCCCGGTCTCCAGCCTGAGCTGGACGAGCGCCATGCCCGGGTAGCGCGCGAGCACACGCCAGTGGGTGATGGCGTTCTTGCCGTGGCGCGCCTTGCCCGACATCTTCTTGCGGTCGGTCGGATGCCGGCCGATGATCGACTCGATCTTCCCCCGGTCCTCCTTGGGGGAGCCGTACACGAGCGCCAGGTAAACACGCTTGATGCTGTGCGCCTTGAACTGGTCGGCCAGCGCGTTGTGGGACCGGTCGCTTTTGGCGACCACCACGATGCCGGAGGTGTCCTTGTCGATGCGGTGCACGATGCCGGGGCGCAGTTCGCCGCCGATGCCGGAGAGATCCTTGCAGTGCGCCAAAAGAGCGTTCACCAGCGTCCCTTCCGGGTTGCCGGCGCCGGGGTGCACCACCATGCCGGCGTTCTTGTTGACCACCACCACCTCGCCGTCCTCGTAGAGGATCTCGAGCGGGATGTCCTCGGGCTGCGGCTCGGCCGGCACCGGGGGCGGGATCTGTATGGTGATCGTTTCGCCGCCGCGCAGTTTCAGTGCGGGTTTTTGGGGGGTGCCGTTGATCGTGACGTGGCCGGACTCGATCAGTCTGAGCGCCGCCGAACGGGTGAGCTCGGGAACGTTGCGCGAGATGAAGCTGTCCAGCCGTTCCGGCTCGCCGTCTGCCGAGAAGATGAGGTCTATCTGTTTCATTGCTGCCTCTGGGAGCATTGCTCCCGTCAAAAAGCGAGGGCGCCTTTCCGAGGAAAGCGCGCCCCGATCATGATTGTCGTAAACTACCTGTCCTACCAGATGGTGGATTCGATTTTGCCGGCCCTCTTGATCAGCACGTCGACGATGGCGATCTCGAAGATGTTGGATTGAGCAATCTCGCTGCTGACCCTGGAGATGAAGTGCTGCTTACCTTCGGCAAGCTGTTCTTGCAGAACTTCGAAGATGGTGTCGTTTTTGATCCCTTCTTCGACCTTCTCCCTGTTATAGATGGCCACGTCGGAAACGATGGCTCTGGCCAATCTTCGTGCCTGGTCCGGGTTTTCAATCAGGTTCATGCAGATCCCTCGAAGCCTTGGCAAAAGCCGACGCGGCGACCACTATACCGAGTTTAGGCGGAAGATACTATCTTAATTTTAGGGCGAAGTAGATGCTCGCGCCGCCCCGCTTGACCAGCAGCACCGCCCCGCCTTTGCCCGTGGCGTTGCGAATCTGCTTCTGGTACTCGGCGAGGTTGCGCACCTTCTTCTGGTTCACTGAGACGATGACGTCGCCGGGCTGGATGCCGCTGTCTTCGGCGACGCCGCCCGGTTCCACGTCGGTTACCACGACGCCGGTTACGCCGCGCGCCTTGAGTTCGGGACTCAATTCCTTTACCGAAAGTCCAAGCGAAGCCGGCTCGCCCTCGGCGGGGGCCTGCTGCGCCTGGGGGGGAGCGCTTTCCGCCGGGGCGGTGGTGATGAATACCTTCACCGGTTTCCCCTCGCGGAACAGGTCGACCTGCACCTTCTTTCCGACCGGGGTCTGCCCGACTAAAAGCTGCAACTGGCGCACGTCCTTAACCTGGTTGCCGTCGAAGGCGGTGATGACGTCGCCCTGCAGGATGCCCGCCTTGGCTGCCGGCCCCCCCGCGACCACGTCGTTGACCAGCGCGCCGGTAGACTTGGGAAGCCCGAAGGAGCGGGCCATTTCTTCGCTGACGGTCTGGATGGAGACGCCCAGGTAGCCGCGGCTTACGTTTCCTTTGGCTATCAACTGGCTAACCACCTGTTTGGCCATGTTGACCGGGATGGCGAAGCCTATCCCCTGGCCGGCGGCGACGATGGCGGTGTTGATGCCGATCACCTCGCCGTAGACGTTCAAGAGAGGACCGCCGGAGTTGCCCGGATTGATGGAAGCGTCGGTCTGGATGAAATCTTCGTACGCCTCGATCCCCATGTTGGAACGGCCGGTGGCCGAGACCACGCCGACCGTGACGGTGCGGTCCAGCCCGAAGGGGTTGCCGATGGCGATCGCCCACTGGCCGACCTGCAGTTTGCTGGAGTCACCCAATACCGCGGGGGTGACCGGCTCCTTGGCGCCGATCTTTATTACCGCGATGTCGGTCTTCGCATCGGTGCCGATCACCTTGCCGGTGTAGACGCTGCCGTTGGAGAGCTTGACCTGGATCGTTTCGGCGTCGCGGACGACGTGCTCGTTGGTGACGATGAAGCCGTCCTTGTTGATGATGAAACCGGAGCCGAGGCTGTGCTCCCGGCGGTACTGCGGGTGGCCGCCGCGCTCGCCGAAAAACTCGTCGAAAAACGGGGAGCCTTCGAAGAAGGGGCGTACCAGCTTCTTTTTGCCGGTGGTGGAGATGTTGACTACCGACGGAGTTACGTTCTTGACCAGGGTGACAAAACCCTGCTGAGTCGCGAGGATGTCCTTCGGCACCTCTTTTACGGGTGCGTCGACGCTTTCCTTGCGGTCCGATTCGTAATAAGTCACCCCTTGCTTTTTCTTGCAGCCGGGCAGGATGCTGAGAATGAACAGGCAGGCGAGAGCGAGTCGTGCGGTTTTCATGTTCATGGATCGCTCCTTGTTCTAATGCAATTGAGTCGGGATGTTAAAGCCTAGACAAAAAGCAATATGATGTCAACCCCTTCAGGCACTTACAGCTTCCTGGAAAGCTCGTAAATACCCCTTGACGCAGGATCGCTATTTGCCTATATATTGCTTAATACAATAGGGGGCGCCGTGCAAGACAGGATCAAGCAGGAAATACGCGAGATGAAGCTGGGCGAAAAGGTGCGCGGGTTGCGGCAGGAGCAGCGGCTCACCCTTCAGGCCCTCGCCGATGTGACCGGTCTTTCCAAGCCGCTTTTGTCGCAGATCGAGAACGACCAGGTCACCCCGCCGATCGCCACGCTGCTTAAAATCGCCAACGGTCTCGGCGTCGGCATCCACCATTTCTTCGAGGAATCCGGCGATCGTCAGAAGTTCGTATTGACCCGCGGAGAGCCCGAGGCCGGCAGTCAGCGCCGGCCAGGCAAGGACATGGTGCAAGGGTATAAGTACAAACCCCTCGCGCCCGGTCTGCGCCAGAAGAAGGTGGAACCGTTTCTGGTCGAGTTCGAGGAGCGTGCCTGGGACAACAGCATGTACTATAGTCACGAAGGCGTGGAGTTCCTCTATCTGTTGGACGGCGAGCTGGAGTTTCACTATGCCGATCAGGTCATGAGCCTCTATCCCGGTGACAGCATCTACTATGAATCCTCCGAGCCCCACGGTTATGTCTCTGTAGGCGAAGTCCGCGCCCGCGCCGTGGCGGTACTCTACACCAAGAGCTAGTCGTCTCCGATCCGCAGTCGCAATCAGTTCACCCTTCGGTCCTCCTGTATATCCAACCAATAGCTTGTCATCCTGAGCGTAAGCGAAGGATCTGCTTTTTTTGCCTAAAGGCAGAACCAAATCCTTCGCTTACGCTCAGGATGACAGGCACATTGCTCAGCATGACAAACGTGGTGTAAAGGGAAGTTCGTAGGGTGGGCACCCCGTGCCCACGCGGTCCATTGGGTTCGGTGGGCACAGGGTGCCCACCCTACATGTTGCCACGAGTCCTGAACCGTTAGAGAAAATTACTCATTAAACCTGTTGACTCCGCGGATCGTCTTTGCTATAAAGTTTGACTCTGTCGCAGGCACAAAGCTTTTCCGCCCCGACAGAAAACGGCTCCGCAGGAAATTTTGTGGTTGACAAGAAGGAACGATTCAGGTAGGTTGCTGGGTCTGTCGCAACGAAAAGCTTGGTCTTTGAAAACTAAATAGTAGACGAAACAGCAAGTAGGTATTTGTAAGAAGTCA
>Ga0209415_10013893_pt1 | contig 13197 bp, 7 predicted proteins | sample PeaSoiSIISIP2007_FD_187696 | JGI IMG/M metagenome (GOLD analysis project Ga0209415, IMG submission 187696) | Peat soil microbial communities from Weissenstadt, Germany - SII-SIP-2007 (SPAdes) (version 2) | ecosystem: Environmental > Terrestrial > Soil > Wetlands > Peat | place: Germany... | reverse complement strand
AACTGGCAGACGCAGCGGACTCAAAATCCGCCGACCTTCGGGTCTTGGGGGTTCGACTCCCCCTCCCGGCACCAACCTTTAAGTCCCAAACCTACCCAACCCCATCCGGCGAGACGTAACTTTGCCCCTGCTCATTTCACTTGCGACTAGAAGCACTTTAGTTTGCTAACCATGCCACGCATACAGCGGGAACTGCTCCTACTTTCGTTGGAGGCGACGGCGAGCCGCGTCCATATAAAATTTGTTGCGTTGCGAGTGTCCGATTCTTCTCCAACCCAGCGCCAGGCGTGCGCGTGAAAGGAAGCTGATGCGCTATCCGCATTGCTGGTCTTGGTCCCTGTCGCTGTCCGTGGCGACGTTCGGGGCTCTGGTTGCTGTCGTTCAACCCTCCGTGGCCCAGTCAGAATCAAAATCAAACAGTCTGATCACAATTGATGCGAGCCAGGCCGCACTTGCGCCTGAAGTTGGCTATCTGCGAATGGGAGGCAGGTCGCCCGGTGGCCATGAAATTTCCGTAAACAACCGGTATCTGACACGCGATGGAAGACCCTGGCTGCCGGTGATGGGGGAGTTTCATTTTTCCCGCTATCCCGAGAAGCACTGGGAAGAAGAGATTCTGAAAATGAAGGCGGGTGGGGTTCAGATCATATCGACCTACGTGTTTTGGATTCATCACGAGGAAATCGAAGGCCAGTTCGATTGGTCGGGGCAGCGGAACCTGAGGAGCTTCGCGGAACTCTGCGCAAAGCATGGGATGTACTTGTTTGTCCGGATCGGGCCATGGGTGCACGGAGAGGCGCGCAATGGAGGATTGCCTGACTGGCTTTTGAAAAAAGGACCCACGCGGCGGAACGATCCCGTCTATCTTTCATCTGTCCAGCGCTTCTATCAGGAAATCGGGAATCAGCTTAAGGGTCTGATGTGGAAAGACGGGGGTCCGGTTATAGGAGTGCAACTGGAGAACGAATACGGCGAGCACGGTCCGGATGCGGGCGCGGCCCACATCGCAACCTTGAAGAGTCTGGCCATCCAATCGGGTTTGGACGCGCCAATTTTCACGGTGACAGGATGGCCCAGCCTCGATTTTCCTCCGGGAGAAGTAATTCCGGCATTCGGCGGTTATCCGGATGGCTTTTGGTTTGGCAGTCTGAAGGATCTGCCAGCCAACGATATTTATCTATTCAACCTCAGGCGCGATAGTGGGCACTCTCCGGCTTATGAAAAATTCAATGAGCCTGACGAAAGACTCGCACACTATCCCTACTTCATCGCCGAGGGCGGGGGAGGCATGGAGACCGCGTATCACCGCAGGCCGCTGATTGCCGCTGACGACGTTGCCGCCAGCACGCTAACCCACCTCGGCTCCGGAACTAATCTATACGGATACTATATGTTTCATGGCGGAGCGAACCCGGAAGGAAAACTCTCCACGTTACAGGAATCAAGCGCAACCGATTATCCCAACGATCTCCCCGTGGTCTCCTATGACTTCCAGGCCCCTCTTGGAGAATTCGGGCAGATGCGACCATCATTCCGGCAATTGAAGCTCCTCCATCTTTTCCTGGGAGATTTTGGAGAGTTGCTCGCGCCGATGGTGGCCACTTTGCCGGCGGCAATTCCAAAATCGCCTGCGGACGCCGGACCACCCCGGGTTGCGGTGCGCTCCGACGGACAACATGCATTCCTGTTTTTCAATAACTACTTGCGGACCTATCCCTTGCCCGTTCGGCGCGGTCTCCAGATTTCGGTAAAGTTGCGCTCGGAAACGATCGTCGTTCCCCGGGAACCTGTCGACATACCCTCCGGAGCATATTTCATTTGGCCGATCAATCTGGATCTGGGAGGCGCAAATCTGCAGTACGCCACCGTGCAGCTGCTGTGTAAGTTGGACCACGCCGGTGAAGCGTATTATTTTTTCTTCGGTGTGCCCGGCGTGGCGTCCGAGTTTGCCTTTGAGAGCGACAGCATCGACGCAGTTGATGCTCCCAAGGCGCAAGTCTCACAAGTCGAGGGCACGACCTACGTCCATCGCATCCAGGCTGGCACAAACCCTGCAATCACCCTGCGCACCCGAAACCACAAGACCGTTCACATTGTGGTTTTGTCCGAGGAGCAGGCACGCGACATCTGGAAGGCCTCGTTTGGCGGAGAGGACTATCTCGTGTTTTCGCCAGCAGACATATTTTTCGAGGAAAAGATCCTGCACATGCGGGCCAGGGATGTAAGTGCGCTGCGATTCGCCGTTTTCCCCGATCTGAAGTTCCATCCGGTTTCGGCCGTTGCGGTTGAGACCGTGGGCAATGACGGATTGTTTTTCGAGTATGCGGCTTCCGTCAAACCAAGAAAGCTCACTGCCAAAGTGGACGCGGTGCGCACGGGCGCAGCGCCTGGCCCAGTGCATATGGGGAAGCCCGCTGGGTGGCGTAACAACATCGCCGTAGCCACACCTCCCGGGGATTATGATCACGCTGACTTATGGAAGCTGATCGTGCCCAAAGACGGATTCGATGGTTTGAGCGACGCCTTCCTGCGCATTTCGTACACCGGAGATGCGGCGCGTCTTTACGCGGGGCGCAGGCTGCTCGACGACGATTTTTATAAGGGGACGGTATGGGAGGTCGGACTCAAGCGCTTCCTGGGTGACGTCGCCAACGGCCCTCTCGAACTCAAGATTCAGCCACTCCGAAAGGACGCTCCGGTTTACCTACCTGCCGGCGCCTGGCCTGACTTCGGCCCGCGCATCTTTGTCGGGACGGTTCGACAGATCGAGATTGCCCCGGAATACGAAGTCAGCGTTCGAGTTGAGGACCGCGAAGCCAAGTGATTCAAGCGAAGGCCGGTTGTTTACCTGCGGTCCAACATCGCGCGGGTTGCGCCGGTGGAGATTCCGCCGTCCACTAACAGCGTTTGTCCAGTGATGTACCGGCTGGACTCGGCCGCCAGAAAAACTACGGCAGCATCGAGGTCGCGAAGTTCGCCGGGCCGCTTGACGGGGATTCGGTCACAAAGATATTCAACCCATTCTTTGTTCTGATACAGCTCCTTATTCTGGTCGGTGCAGAACCAGCCTGGGGCGAGACAATTGACTGTGATGCCGTGCTTGCCCCAGTCATCCGCCAGGCTCATGGTCAGCTGCTTGATGCCTCCGCGGCTGGCTCCGTAAGGAGCGAGGCCGGCATAGCCAGCCACGCTCGTGACCGACCCGATATTAATGATGCGCCCGTAGCCACGCGGGACCATGCGGCGCGCCACCGCCTGAGCAACAAAGAAACTGCCGCGCAGGTTAGTGTCAAGGATGAGATTCCAGTCGTCCCAGGTAACATCCAGCGCAGGCTTACGGATATTGCAGCCGGCATTGTTCACCAGAATATCCAGGTGTCCGTAGAATTCTTCCGCCGCCGCCACCATCTGCTCAATACTTTCCCGGTTGCGGACGTCAAGTTCGAGAGCGAGGACTCTCCGGCCGGCTGCCCCGACCTCCACTTCGAAGGCGGAGAGACGGCGCCGATCCCGGCTGGTCACGACCAGGTCGGCTCCCGCCGTCGCCAGAGCTCGTGCCATGTGTTGTCCCAGGCCGCGGCTCGCGCCCGTAACAATCGCAACTCGTCCACTCAGATCGAAAAGTTCACTGGTCATAATTCACTGCTCATAGTTGTTCGGTTCGCTTCGTGCCGGGAGTGAGCACCACCTTCATCAGGTTGGGCTCGCGGGAGTACAAGCGCTCGAACCAACGCGGCCCGTCTGCGAGCGGCGCCACTGCAGTAATCAAGGGCTTGACCCGAATTCGCCCGCTGGCGACGAGATGGATCGCTTGCGGGTACTCTCCCGCGGAAGCGCAGGAACCTTGCAGCCGTAACTGGCGGGTCACAACCTTCTGCAAAGGCAAAGTTACTTCCGGTGAAATGTTGCCGACCAGGGTGATCGCTCCTCCCTTGCGAATGCAATCGACCGCAGTGCGCACGGTTTCATCGATCCCGACCGCTTCCAGGGCAACATCTACTCCACGTCCGTCGGTCAGATCCGAGATGTGCGAGGTCAACTCAGGTCCAGTCGCGCCGAGAGAGGCGCTTGCGCCCAGCTCAGTCGCCAGCTTGAGACGGGAGGGATCGATATCCGCGACAAAAACGCGAGAACAGCCAGCGACGCGTAGGACTTGCATCGTCAGCAGCCCAATCATTCCGGCGCCCAGGACCAGTGCCGTCTGTCCCGAACGGATCGGTGAGAGCGAAACTGCATGCAGCGCCACGGACACGGCTTCGAGCATCGCCGCCTCTGAGAAGGACAGGCTATCAGGCAAGTGATGGACGATATGTTGCGGAACCACCACATACTCCGCGAACGCCCCCGCGCAGCTGTAGTCCGCGCAAGAAACGCCAAGCACTCTGCGGTGGTCGCAAAGGTTCGTCTCTTGTCGAAGGCAATAGTCGCACGTGCCGCAAGAGACTGTTGAATCGAAAGTGACTCGGTCGCCCTTCGAAAACTGGGTCACGGTAGCGCCCAGGGCGGTTACGGTTCCCGCCGCCTCATGCCCCATTACGATGGGCGGTATCCGGCGGCCCGACGATCCATCGTACCCATGCACATCACTGCCGCAAATGCCGCAGGCCGCAACCCGGACAAGGATCTGGTCGGGGCCGGGAGTGGGTGTCTCCAGGTCGGCGATTTCAAGGTGACGGTAATTCGAGAGCAACAGCGCCTGCATGTTGTTGTTTTCGCAGTTCGTCGCTGTGAACCTGCGACCTTGCCCCGCAGTATAGTTCACATTGCGTTCCGCCGAGGAACTGAACGGGGCCTCCGATCTCGCCTCGCTGTGCAATTGCCGACAAATGTCGCTCGATCCTACTTTCGGAGGATTCCAGCCTCTGTCTTGACAGGTAAGATTTGTGTGCCGTGCTTGAACCAAAGTCGCTACAGCCTCAGTTCGTTCGCGGTCTATTTCCTATGGCTGCTCCCTGGGCCCCCAAGCGTACCCGCGTGCATGAGTTCTCAGCGCTGGGCGTCGCCGGTTTTGCTTCGGTTGGCAGGAACCGGAATGTGCAACCGGCGCCCCCGTAAGTCCCTCGTGTTTCCTTGATTCGGTGATTTTCCAGAGGACTCATGAATTGGAATGTTCGGCTAGCCATCCTTCTACTAATCCTGTCGGCTCCTGCTCTGGCTTCCATTCGAGTTGATTTGGACCGCGATTGGCAATTCCGTATTGATGCTCACGAAAATGGAGAGGCAGCGGGATGGCAGAAACAGTTGCCCGTGGGCACCGAATCCGTCAACGTTCCTCACACCTGGAACCTTGGCAAGAACGATGACCATCTGGGGAAGGCGTGGTATTTCCGCAGTTTTGAGATGCCGATGCGATCGGTGGACCTGCATGTGGAACTGCACTTCGGAGCCACATTCTATCGGTCTCGCATCTGGCTGAATGGGGTAAGAGTCGGCGGTCACGAGGGCGGGTACACAGCATATTCGCTGGACATTACTCCGTATCTGCGATCCACGAATTTCTTAGCGGTCGAGATCGACAATCGCGTCACGGAGCAATCCATCCCCGGACTTGCCATGCGCCAGCACATTCCTCACGATGCGTGGTACGACTGGTGGGGCTATGGCGGCATGGTGCGCGACGTCTGGCTCACCGTGGCCGGCCCGGTTGAGATTCAGAGACAAAGGATCCGCAGCCAGATCAAGGCCGACTCTGCGAGCGTACACGACCACATATACGTAACCAGCAGGTTGAAGCGTAGTCAACCGCTCACTCTGTACGTAACCGCATTCGAGCCTGACAACCAGATTGCAGCCACGCAAACCCGATCCCTCACGGTGCTTCCGACAGACACGGAAGTCGATGTGTCCCTCGAAATCAAGGCGCCGAAGCTTTGGGAGATCGACCGTCCGAATGTTTACCGGATGGAGGTGAAAATTGCTGATGGAAGCGGGAAGACCCTCGACGAGCAAAGCGATACATTCGGCCTGCGCACCATCGAGATTCGCGACCGCCATCTTCTGTTAAACGGCCAACGAGTCCGGCTTACCGGATTGACGCGGCATGAAGATTCGCCTTGGGAGGGTCTGGCGGAAACACGGGGCACGATGCTCCACGACTATGAGGATATGAAGTCCTTGGACCTGACGCTGACCCGCCCGGCACACTATCCTCAGAATCCGTTCATCCTCGATTACGCGGACCGGCACGGGATTCTGCTGATTCCGGAAATCCCGGTGTGGCAATTCAGTGAGAGTCAATTAAGCGACCCTCGCGTCATTGCTTTGGCCAAGCAGCAGATGACGGAGATGATCGAGCAGGCTGGCAATCATCCCAGCATCCTGGCTTGGAGCGTATGCAATGAGAGTGACACCGGCACACCCGGAGGCATTGCTTACTTTCGTGCGATGCGGGAATTTATTGGCAAGCTGGATCCAGAGCGATTCGTCAGCTACGCCGACGACAACCTGCCCAAACTCAGCCGGGCGGAGGACTCGGCCGCGAACGATGCCGATTTTCTCATGATGAACCAGTACTTCGGGAGTTGGCACGGCTCTGAAAGCGAGTTGTCCGCTGCCCTGGACAAAGTGGACCACATGTTTCCTCACAAAATGGTGATTGTCTCCGAGTTCGGTCTGCCGGGAGTTTTTGCCCGGGACGAAGAAGACGCCGACCGCAAGAGAGTAGAAATCATTCGGGATCAAATGCCGGAGATGGCGCGGCGCGACTGGATCGGGGGTGCGATTTTCTGGTGCTACCAGGACTACAAGTCTCACCGCAACTTACGGTTTGGTCTTGAAGAGGGGTACGTCGATCACGGACTGGTGGACGAATTCCGTCAACGACGGCCCTCCTACTACGTCTGGAAAGAAATGACCGCTCCGGCCACGATCAGCGTGCTGTGGAACAATAAGCAGGCCGTGCCGGCGTCGTTTAGGGTCACGGTGAAGCCCAAGCCGCTGGATAGCCTTCCCTCGTATCCTCTCCGCAATTACGAGCTAAGATGGGAAATCTATGACGACACCAAGCTCGTCACCCAGGGAGAGCGCGAGCTTGCGAACGTGAACAGTACGCAATCTCTTTCTGAGCAAGTTGACAGCACCGCCGATCCTCGCAAATTGCGGCTCCATATCACGCTCGTTCATCCCACGGGAGAAGTTGCAGTGGAAAAGACTTTTGACTGGGACACGAGCGGACCACGAGCAGGAGAAAACAGCCATGTGCAATAGAAGTATCGTGGCCATATTATTCGCCGCCTCACTATTGGCATCACCGAAGAGCTACGGTCAAAGCTACGCCATTGGTGCGGATGTTTCCTTTCTCGGGCAGGCTGAACAGCAGGGCGTGGTTTTCAAAGATGGAGACCAGCCTAAGCCGGCTCTGCAGATACTGAAGGACCACGGATATAGCTGGATTCGCCTCCGGCTGTTTCACACTCCTGCCAGCTTGCCAAACAACCTGCAGTACACGATCGCGCTGGCCAAGCAGGCCAAGAGCCTTGGTTTCAAGTTTTTGTTGGACTATCACTATGCCGATGACTGGGCGGACCCGGGCAAACAACCGATTCCTGCGGCTTGGCAAGGCAAGTCGCATGCGGAACTGGTAAAAGCCGTCTTCGAATACACCCGAGACACAATCGCCGCGTTTCGAGACGCAGGTGTGCTTCCGGACATGGTCCAGGTGGGCAATGAAATCATCCACGGGATGCTATGGCCGGACGGAAAACTCCCCGCCAACTGGGACCAGTTTGCCGAGCTGGTGTACGCGGGCATCAATGGAGTCGATGCAGGCCGCGGAAACGGCCCGCGCCCGAAGATTATGATCCACATCGATCGTGGCGCAGACGTCAAGGGAACCAAGGCCTTCTTCGACAAACTCAATTCTTATGAAATCCCCTACGACATCATCGGACAATCCTACTATCCGTGGTGGCATGGAAGTCTGAACGAGCTGAGAAACAACCTGCAATTCATGGCCAAGGAGTACAAGAAGGACATCATCGTTGTGGAAGCTGCCTATAACTGGAAGCCGGGCAATTACCTCAACAAGCCTGCCCCATTTCCGGAGTCTCCCGAAGGACAACGGGAATTTCTCGACGAACTGAACCGGGTGGTGATGGAAACACCCGACGGCCATGGGAAAGGCGTGTTCTGGTGGGAACCCGCGGTGCAGGGGCCGTTGGTGATACGCGGGCTCTTTGACGATCAATACCGCGCCTTGCCCGCGATGACCGTCTTTGACCGCTTTGCGCGCAAGTAATCGCGGGGCCGGTGGGGCGGCCCGTTTGCGCAACGTTCCCCGTTTTCTGGCAGTACAATAAGCCACCGAAGGCCAAGGCAGCCCTATGTTTCGTGCGGTTATCACGGGTCTGTTGCTGAGTCCGTTGCTAGCGGGCGCCAGAGCCCTCGCCGCGGAGTCGCCCGCCACGACCTATGTCGAACGCACCTGGCAGGTGCAGGATGGGCTTCCCGAACAAACGGTTCAAGCCTTCGCTCAGACGCGAGACCGGTATCTTTGGATCGGAACCACCGGAGGACTGCTGCGCTTCGACGGAGTGCGGATGGTTTTGTACGACCGCGACAACACGCCTGCCTTTACCGAAAACAATGTCTTCAATTTGATGGTTGCGGCGGATGACGCCTTATGGATTGCCACGGAAGGTGGTGGGCTGATTCGCTATAAAGAAGGCGTGTTCCGTTCTTTTTCGGCGAAGGACGGACTGATGAACGACTTTGTGCGGGTGGTTTATCAGGATACCCAAGGACGGATCTGGATCGGGACCGACAACGGGTTGTTTCGGCTTTTCGGGGAACGGATTAAACGCGTCGATAACGGAACCAGCGTCCCATTGGTTGCGGTTCACGCTATCTACGAAGATCGCCAAGGGCGGCTCTGGGTGGGTGGGTCCAAACTGTTGTGTCTCACCGGTCAAGTGGCCCAGGAATACCGCCTGCAGGGCGAAGGCAGCCAGAGCCGGGTCAAGTCCATCACTCAAACCCGTGACGGAACCCTTTGGGTGGGAACGATCGGCGGCTTATACCGCAGGATTCCTGAATCGGACGCCTTCCAACGAATGAGAAACACAAGTGGAACCGTCCGCTTCCTCCATCAGACATCAGACGGCACTCTGTGGATTGGCACGATTGGCCACGGTATTTACAAATTCCGTGAGCACGGTTTCGACCAGATTACGGGTCCTGATAGCCTTCCCAGCAACACCGTACTGAACCTGTTCGAGGATGTGGAGAACAACATTTGGATCGGGACTCAGGCCGGCATGCTGAGGCTGAGCCAGACCCCGGTGCAGACAGTGCCCTTGCCGGACGCTGCGGACTACGACGCTGAGACCGTGTACCAGGACCACAATGGAGACCTTTGGGTATCCGCGGCGAACCTTTTTCGTTTCCATCGAGGCACGGTGGCTCAGGTCCATTTGCCCGGCGTAAGCGGCGTACGGGTTCGTAACGTCTTCCGCGACCATGAGGGCGCGCTCTGGATTGGGACCGAGGGCAGGGGCGTCTTTCGGCAGGCCGGGGTCAAGCTCACGCACTACATGACCAAAGACGGTTTGGTAAACAACTTTGTTCGGGCGTTTCTGCAGGGCCGGGACGGGAGCGTGTGGATCGCCACCGACGAAGGTGTAAGCCGCTGGCGCCCGGAGGGTTTTACCAACTACCAGATGCGCGATGGGCTTTGCTATTTCAGTACGCGCACCCTTTGGGAGGACCGCAATTCGGACGTGTGGATTGGCACGGACCGCGGAGTAAGCCATCTCCATAGAGATCGGTTTGCCCAAGATACGGTCACGGAAGCGCTGAAGAATGAAAAAATCTGGGCCATCCGGGAAGACTCGGATGGTGGGTTGTGGTTCGGCACCCGAACCGGCGGGCTCTACCGCTGGCGGTTTGGCAAACTGACTCACTACACGACCGCCCAGGGACTCGCGAGCAACAGCATCTACGAGTTGCTGGAAGATCGGAAAGGGAAATTCTGGATCAGTGGTCCGAACGGCATCTCGGTCATCGATCGGCGGGAATTAGACGTGATTGCTGAAAACCCATCGCACCCGCTGTCTCTGACTTTGTATGGCATTTCCGACGGGTTGGAAACGACCCAGCTGTACGGCGCCGAGAAACCTGGAGGGGTTGCGACCTCTGAGGGCGAGGTTTGGTTTGCCAGCAACAAGGGGCTGGTTCGTGTCTCTCGGGCGTCGCAGCCGTCTGGTTCAGTGCCCGTGGTGATCGACCAAGTGTTGGCCGATGGCCGGGAAACGCCCAATCGGCCGAGCATCTCCCTGGCGCCAGACAATGCGAAGATCGAAATGCATTACAGCGTCATTCAGTTACGGTCGCAGGAACGAGTACGGTTTCGCTATATGTTGGAGGACTTTGACAAAAGTTGGACCGAAGCCTCTTCGCGTCGTGTCGCCTATTACACCAATCTTCCGCCGGGAAAGTATCGATTCCGCGTTGCAGCTTTTGAGATGAACAACCCACAGCAGATTTCAGAAACGTCGGTGGAAATCGTTCAGCGGCCGCACTTCTATCGGTCCTCCTGGTTTTTGGGTTGCTGCCTGCTTATGTTGGTGGCGTTGGTATGGGGAGTGCACAAACTCCGCATCCGCCAGGTCCATGTCCGTTTTGAAGCGGTGCTCAACGAACGGAATCGGCTTGCCCGGGAGATGCACGATACCCTCATTCAGGGCTGTGCGGGGGTTTCGGCGCTGCTGGAGGCGCAATGCAGCCTCGATGAGAGTGAAGTCGCGGCCAAAGACAGCTTGCTCGGTTGCGCGCGCACCCAGTTGCGCGCCACAATCAACGAGGCAAGAGAGGCCGTCTGGGACTTGCGACATGGGAATGGTTCGCCGACCGCCATTGATCCCATACTCCGGAATATGACCCAGCAGATCAGCAGCGAATTTGGCGTGCCCGTGGGATATCAGGTCTCGGGGAGGCCGTTCGAGTTCGACCAGTCTTCGGCTCACGAACTGCTCATGGTGGTGCGGGAGGCGCTCCATAACGCCCTGCGCCACGGGCAACCTAGCAAGGTGGAAGTCCTGATCGCATTTGCAAACAACGAGTTGAGTGTGCGGGTGCGCGACAACGGCAGTGGATTCGATCCCGCCGCGGCATTGTCTTCCTCGAATGGCCACTACGGGCTGTTGGGGATCCAGGAGCGAGCTAAGCGTCTCGCCGGAAAACTCGTAGTGAACAGCCGGCCCGGCGCTGGGACGGAGTTGACCCTGTACGTGCCCCGCAATGGTTCGACAAGCGAATCCGCGGCAGCGACGGAAGGAATGCCGCGAGTATGACTATGAACGGCGAGAAGATCAAAGTCATGGTCGTGGATGATCATCCTCTGATGCGCGTGGGAGTCGCCTCCATTGTGAACGCCACGTCGGACATGTCGGTGGTAGCCCAGACTGGCACGGGAGAAGAAGCGGTCGCCCTTTTTCAAAAACATAAACCCGACGTCACCTTAATGGACTTGCGCCTGCCGGGAATGAGCGGAGTCGATGCGATTCGCGCGATTCGCAAGACCGATTCACGAGCGCGGTTTGTGGTGCTGACCACCTATGAGGGAGACGCCGATATTCATCAAGCCTTGGAAGCCGGCGCCCAGGGCTATCTCATCAAAGGGATGCCCTACCAGACCTTAGTGGATGCGTTGCATCGCGTTCATCGAGGCGAGCGTTTCCTGCCCCCTCCCGTGGCACGAGCGCTGGCCTCGCGGATGCCGGATTCCGACTTGAGCGCCCGGGAACGAGAAGTCCTCTCCCTGCTGGCAAGTGGGAAGAGCAATAAAGACATCGCCTCCTTGCTGGGCATTACCGAAGCTACTGTGAAGTGCCATGTCAGTGCGATTCTGCTGCGTCTCAACGTCAGTGACCGCACCGAGGCCGTGGTGACCGCGCTCCATCGCGGTTTGATCCATCTCTAGTGGACCCAGCATAGGTCTCATTCCGTTGTCAAGATAAATACTTTGTCTGAATCCAACTTTTGACGGATTCGGAGATCTGCCGCTTCAGCATAGGATTTTCCCCGTAGCGGGTCAGGGTGTGTTCTGAGAATTGTTGACCGGAAATGACTGCGCGTCGAACCGATCCACGAATGATCGGACGCGCTGATTCTGAGTGGAACAATCTGGGAGGCTCCGCGATGAGATTGGCAATGGTTCGCCACTTTGGCCGTATTAGTGTTCTGCTGGTCGCAGGCTTAGCAGCCACGTTTGCCTTTGGACAGAACGCAAACACGGGAGAAATCAGAGGTACCGTTCAGGATTCCACGGGCGCAACCGTGGAAGGCGCGACAGTTACTATCACGAACGTGGAGACCGGCGTCAGCCTCGTCGCGACCACAACCTCGGCCGGAATCTATGATGCTCCGTCGGTTCCTGCGGGTTCCTATACCGTCACGTTCTCCAAGACAGGATTTAAGGACTTTGTCCGCAAGGGCGTCATCCTGGAGATCCAGACCATCGCCGTCGATGCGACCCTGCAAGTGGGAAATGCCACCGAACGGGTCGAAGTAACCGCGGCGACGCCCCTGGTGGAATCGGAAACCTCCGACCAACGCGTGAACCTGAATACCGAGGCGATTCGGACCGCCCCTATCGTCGGGACCGACTGGCGCGCCGAAATGATTCAGTTGATTCCGGGAGTAAATACCGGCGGTGGAGCGGGCGAAGCCAACGGCCAGGCGGTCGGAGTCAACGGCACGCAATCCTACAATGTGATGTTTCTGTCGGACGGGGCGCCCGCCACTGCTCCCCGAGACTTTAACGGCAGCAACTACTATATGCCCGTTGACGCCATTGGCGAGGTGAGCGTCAGTTCCGCGAACGCGCCCCCTGAGTATGGCAGTGGCCTCACTTCCATCAACGTGCTCACCAAGAGCGGAACCAACCAGTGGCATGGCAGCCTGTTTGAATCCATTCAGAACACCGCCTTCAACTCCAGAGGCTACTTTAATCCTGCGCCCGAGCCCAAGTCTGTGGAGCACTGGAATACCTACGGTGGCAGCGTGGGTGGGCCGGTCATCAAGAATAAGTTGTTTTTCTTTTTTCTCTACCAGCACAACCCTTCGTCGACTCCCACTTCGGGACAGTACAGTTACCCGACGGCTGCCATGGCAGCAGGAGATTTTTACGGCGTCCCCGGCGCCACAGGTCCAGCTTTTGACGCCTCTGGAATGTTGACGGGAACTTACGATCCCGTGGCA
>Ga0209415_10013891_pt1 | contig 13199 bp, 17 predicted proteins | sample PeaSoiSIISIP2007_FD_187696 | JGI IMG/M metagenome (GOLD analysis project Ga0209415, IMG submission 187696) | Peat soil microbial communities from Weissenstadt, Germany - SII-SIP-2007 (SPAdes) (version 2) | ecosystem: Environmental > Terrestrial > Soil > Wetlands > Peat | place: Germany... | reverse complement strand
TAGAGGACGCGCTCGGTGGTCGTCGTCTTGCCGGCATCGATGTGGGCCATGATGCCGATGTTGCGCGTCCGCTCCAGGGAAAACTCACGAGCCACGGAAATCTCCTCTTCGTCGTCGAATGCACGAAACCCCCTCTGGCCGTGCGTCCCCGCTTTGTGGGGAGGCGCCGCGTCGCTCGAGCGCGAACGCGGCTGATCCAGAGAGGGTGTCGGGGAGCTGCGAGGATTGTCGCGGCGACCCGATCCTTATGTGCGATGCGTCATGTCGGTCTGTCGTATCCCTCGTTTGCCCGGTACCTGGGAGTCACCAGCGGTAGTGGGCGAAGGCCTTGTTCGCCTCGGCCATCTTGTGCGTGTCGTCCTTCTTCTTCACGGCGTTGCCACGCCCGTTCGCCGCGTCGACGAACTCGGCCGCGAGGCGCTCGCGCATCGTCTTCTCGCCGCGGTCGCGCGAGTAGAGGACGAGCCAGCGCATCGCCAGCGTCACGCGCCGCTCGGGGCGGACCTCGACCGGCACCTGGTACGTCGCGCCGCCGACCCGGCGGCTCTTGACCTCGAGCTTCGGCTTCACGTTGTCGAGGGCCTTGCGGAAGACCTCGAGGGGCTCCTCCTTGAAGCGGTCGCGGATCACGTCGAGCGCGCCGTACAGGATGCCCTCGGCGGTCGACTTCTTCCCGCACAACATGAGCGTGTTCGTGAACTTGGTCACGAGCTTGTCCTTGAACTTGGGGTCCGGAATGATCCGGCGCTTGGGGACTTCGCGGCGGCGGGGCATTGGCTAAGCCTTGGGGCGCTTGACGCCGTACTTGGAGCGCTTGCGGTTGCGGTTGACCTTGTTGGTGGACGACGGACCGATCGCGCCCGAGGCGTCGAGCGTGCCGCGGACGACGTGGTAGCGGACGCCCGGCAGGTCCTTCACGCGGCCGCCACGGATGAGGACGACGGAGTGCTCCTGGAGGTTGTGCCCCTCGCCCGGGATGTAGGACGTCACCTCCATGCCGTTCGTCAGGCGGACGCGGCACACCTTGCGGAGCGCAGAGTTGGGCTTCTTCGGCGTCGTCGTGTACACGCGCACGCAGACGCCGCGCTTCTGGGGACAGGCCTTGAGCGCGGGCGACGCGGTCTTCACCCGCGCCGCTTCGCGGCCGTGCCGAATGAGCTGATTGATCGTGGGCATGCGACTGATCTGGCGGGCGCGAGCAAACCCCGTACCGCGGGGGAGGCGCACTCTACTTACACACCTGCTTGTGTCAAGCTCCGGGCACCGCGCGCCCGCCTCCCGCCCTTCCGCCGTCGACGAACTCGCGCAGCCACAGCTCCAGTACGAGGAGCGTCCACACGCGATCCGGTGCGTCGCGGTCAACACCCACCGCGCCCAGCAGGCGCTCCACCTCGCGCGGCTCGAAGAGGCCGCGCTCACGGGCGGTCCGATCGAGCAGCAAGTCACGCGCCATGCCGGACAGATCTCGCGTCATCCAGCGGCGGAGCGGCAAGCCGAAGCCGCGCTTCGGACGTCGCACGATCGCGCGCGGCACGAGATCCCGCACCGCGCGACGAAGCAGGCGCTTGCCCCGCAGGCCCATCAGCATGCCCCGGCCCAGCCTCGACGCGAACTCGACGACGTCCGTATCGAGGAAGGGACAGCGGACCTCGAGCGAATGGGCCATCGATGCGATGTCGACCTTCGCGTTGATGTCGTCGACGAGGTACGTGGCCCAGTCCAGATCGATGAGCCGCCCGAGGCGCGACGGTCGCGCGCTCCGCGAGAGGATCCGCTCGAAGCGCGCGACGGTCATACGGCTCATCAGGGCCTGCATCGCCGGGCGATAGAGGGCCTTTTTCTCTTCAGGGGTGAACTGGCACATGATGTACGGGTAACGAACGGCCTCGCCGTCGGCGAGGTGGTCCACGTACCGGGCGGCGTGCGGGGCCACCACGCGCACCGCCGCGCCGACGCCCGCCCGATAGGCGGCGTGCAACGCGGGCGGTAGCGCGTCGTGCACGTGCCCGATCTGGGCAGTCGCGTACCGGACGTAGCCGGCGAAGGCCTCGTCGCTCCCGTCGCCCGAGAGCGCCACCTTCACGTGTCCCCGTGTCATCCGCGCAAGGCAGTACGTGGCCACCGCGGAGCTGTCCCCGAACGGCTCTCCGTGGTGTCGGACGGTCTTCGTGACGACGTCGCCCACGTCGGGACCGACGACGAGCTCGTGGTGATCCGTCTCGTAGCGGGCGGCGACGCTTCGTGCCCAACCGAGCTCGCTGTCGGCGGTGTCCGGGAAGCCGATGGAGAACGTCTGCACGCGCCGGGTCGACCCCATCGCCATCATCGCGACGATGGCCGAGCTGTCGATGCCGCCGGAGAGAAACGCCCCCACCGGAACGTCGGCCACCAGCCTCCGGCGAACGGCGCGCTCGAGAAGGTGTCGCAGCTCGCACGCGAGGTCCTCCGCCGTCCCTTTCAGCTCGGGCCCGTCGGGTTTCGTCCAGTAGGGTCGCGGCGCGATGCCCTTGCCCGGTTCGACCACGGCCACGTGCGCGGCCTCGAGCTTGAAGACGTCGCGATAGGCCGTGCGCGGGCTCGGGACGTACTGCAGCGTGAGATACTCGTCGATCGCGCTCCAGTCGGGCTCCGCGGCGAGGCCGGGCAGACCGTGCACGAGGGCGTGCAGCTCGGACGCGAAGGCGAGGCCTCCGTCGGGCAAGAGCCGGTAGAAGAGCGGCTTCTTGCCCGCGCGGTCGCGCGCGAGCACCAGGCGCTTCGAGCGCGAGTCCCAGATCGCCAGGGCGAACATCCCCGCGAGACGCGTGACGCAGTCGGCGCCGTGCTCCTCGTAAAGGTGCGCGATCACCTCGCTGTCGCCTTTCGAGCGGAACGTGTGACCCCGCGCCACGAGCCCCTCCCGGAGCTCGGCGAAGTTGTAGATTTCACCGTTCACGACGACGCCGATCGATCCATCCTCGTTCAGCAGCGGCTGGTTGGCGTCCGGGCTCAGGTCGATGATCGCCAGGCGGCGGTGCCCGAGCGCGGCCTGCCCCCGGACCCAGAGCCCTTTAGCGTCCGGTCCGCGGTGGGCGAGCGCCTCCGTCATCCTCTGGACGGCCGCGTCGTCGGGCGGTCCGCCGCCCGACATGATGCCCGCGATGCCGCACACTCGGGCCGCGTACCATGTACCGCCCCCCATGCGGAAGATCCGCGTCGCCTTCATCAACGACACCGCGCGCAACGGCGGGCCGGGACGAAGCCTCGAGTCGATCCTCAGGTTCCTCGATCCGGACGTCGTGCACCGGACGGTCGTCCTGCCGCGCGATGGCCCCATCGCCGAGCTCCTCGCGCGCGCCGGCGTGGCGGACGCCATCCACATCGAGCCGACCTTCGTCGAGAATCCGGTCGAACCGTGGGGCCGGGTCCTCGAGCGGCGCGATCTGGATGCCCCGCTGCCGCTGAAGGCGGCTCGAGCCGCGGCCAACGTCGTGAAGGGGGCGCGCGCGATGGCGCGGCTCCGGTCATTCGTGCGCCGCGAGCGCTTCGATCTCCTCTATTGCAACGGGACGACCGCCGACTTCGCCGGAGCCGCGCTCGCCGGCCTCACCGGCGTGCCTGCCCTCTGGCACGTCCGCTACACCTCGGTCCCCCGTCCGGTGAAGGCGCTCCACCGCACGCTGAGCGCGAGCGCGGGCGTGGCGCGGATCGTCTGCGTCTCGAAAGCGGCGGCATCGATCTTCCCCCACTGCAAGGGCAAGGTGGTGATCGTCCACAACGCGCTCGACGTCGACGCCTTCGACCCGGCGCGGGTGCGCGGTGCGCTGCGGACGGAGCTCGGCTTGCCACCCCACGCGATCGTCCTCGGGAGCCACGGACGCGTGCTCCGGAGGAAGGGCTACGTCGAGATGATCCGCGCCGCGCGCCTCTCGCTCGATCGCGTGACCGAGGACGAACGACGGCGGCTCGCCTTCGTGATCGTGGGCGATACCCCGGACGACTTTCGTCCCGACCACGTCCAGGAGTGCCGTGCCCTGGCGGCCGACCTCGGGATCGCCGACCGCGTCTGGATGCCGGGGTTCCGGCACGACGTGCGACCGCTCGTGGTGGACTTCGACGTCGCCGTGGTCCCGAGCGTGTATCCCGACCCGCTGCCGCGGGCCGTCATCGAGGCGATGGCGCTCGCGAGACCCGTGATCGCCTTCGGCGTCGGCGGCGTGGGCGAGATGATCGACGACGGCGTCACGGGAGAGATCGTTCCTTTCGAGCGCGCAGGCAGAGGCGAACAGGGCGCGAGCGCGCGCGCGGTCGAGCGCATGGCCGACGCGTTCGTTCGCTACGTGCGCGACGATCTACTCCGCAGGCGACATGGTCTCGCGGGCCGCGCGCGCGCCGTACGCGACTTCGACGCGCGCGCTCACGCTCGCCGGATCGAGGAGGAGATCGTCTTCGCGTCGGGGCACGCCCGCGGGTGAGCCGCCCTCCGAGCCCGTCGCGGTTCAGCCGCGAGGGGGTACGCTCGTTTCTCCGCGGCTGACTCGGCAGCGCCCTACCATCGGGACGTGATCGGACAGGCCGTGAAAGCGCGCGGTGCGATCGCCGAATACGCACGTATCGTCGAAATCGAGCCACCGGAGGCCGCGCCCGCAGAAGAAGTGATCGAGGTGCATGCGCAGGCGCATGAACCCCGCCGTCGGCCAGCCCGAGAGGTCGTCCTCGGAGAGCCTGTAGCGCTGCGCGAATGCGTCGAGCCATCCCTGCTCGCCCACGAGGTACCGGTACACCGGCGACCCTGGCAGCGCGTTGAAATCGCCCACGACGACGAAGCGTTCGCTCGATCGCTGCCGCTCGACGAAGCGGACGAGGTTCCTCGCCTCCTCGATCTGGTTCGGGCCCCAGCCGAGCCTCCTCGGCTTCGTCCAGAACGCGCTCGACATCGTGCTCGGAAGACTCAGGTGCGTGTTGAAGACGTCGATGGGCCCTTGCGAGCGATCGGTCCGGTGGCGGAAGCGGACGTGCGCGCAGATGCGCGTCTGCTTGAAGCGCCGGATGGGGTGCATCTTGCGGTGCGTGATGTCGTGCGGCGTTTGGGCGTTGTGCTGGTCGACGGCGTAGTCCGCGTGCGCGAGGACGGCGAGGCCCGTCGTATAGACGTGCGTCCGCGCCGAGAGGCGATACGCGTGCGCGGGGAAGTAATAGGCCTCGTACGCGTCGGCCTTGCGCTCTTCGGCGAGGGCCGCCGACAGCATCTCCATGAACCGCTCGAGCTGCGTCTCCTCCCCTGGGTGGGCGAGAGTCGAGCGGAGCGAGCGCGTCTCGACCTCCTGCAGGCACACGATCGCCGGAACGGGGTCGAGCGACGACAGCGCCTTCGCGATACGCCGCATGGCCGACCGCGTGCTCGCGAGGCCGCGCGTCGCGTGCCCGAAGTAACGCACGTTGTAACTGAGGATGCGAAGGGGACCCAAGCTAGGCCTAGCCTAGCCGGAAGCTTAGCCGACCGAATTCTGCTCGCTCGGCGCGAGCCTGGTGATACCTTCCAGGCTGGCCTTCGAATGGCAGACAAACCACGCCGGATTCTCGTGGTCGACGGCAGCAGGGTCATGCTGACTCGCATCAGCCGGGCCCTCACCGAAGCTGGGTACGAAGTGGTGGCCACCGACAACGTCGTGGGCAACGGCCGGCACCTGTCGACGTGCGACCTCGCGATCATCGACTTTCACTTGCCGGGCTTCACGGGGGACGCGGTGGTGACTTCGCTGCGGGGCGCGAAGTCGAACCGCGAGGTGCCATGCATGTTCTACCTCTACACGTCGGACGCGAGCGCGACCAAGGCGTATGCGCAGCTCGGCTTCGACGGCTGCATCACCGACAAGGGCGACGACGCGGCGCTCGTCCGCCAGGTGCAGGCCGTGTTTCGTCTCCTCCGGATCCGCGAGCTCGGGCAAAAGACGAAGTCCGGCTCGACGACCACCGGGCAGATCGAGTCGCCCACCGAACGTCGGCGCACCCGGCACTGAACCCGGCGTCTCGATTCACGACTTCGCGCCGTGACGGGGCGAACCGTCTATTGCAGCGTCGCCCGGACGGTGGAGCATGTCGCGTCGGGAGGAAGGCGGGCGGACTGGAACGTCGTCGTCCCCGACGGCGTGAAGACGGGCTGCGTGTTGTCCACGAATGACGCCTGCGAGCTCGATCCCGAGGTCGTGCACTGGCCGCCGCCGGCGTCGGCGTCGAGCTGGCAGCCGAGGACGTGCGAGTTGATGGCGGGCTGCCCGCCGATCTGGGCAATCGTCACGGCGCCGGAGATGTGGTCGCAGTCGGTGACCATCCCGGTGACGGACGTGACCTGCCGGATGGCCACGTAGAGCTTGTCGGCGCTGATGACGGGCTGGAAGAGGGCGGGGATGCCCACGGGGATGTCCGAGTAGTAAGTGCTCTTTGCGGGGTCGATCCCCTGCGCGACGTCGATGGTGACCCCGGGGTGGCCGTCGTGATCCGGGTCCGTTACCATGTTCGCCTCCAGCGTCGCAGGCCATGGGTCGGTCGTCGGGCTGGTCGTCGTGACCCCGAGGAGCGCGGCGGCCGCGGTCGTCGTGTACGTCGCGCCGGTCCCCGTGCCCGACAGGGTGCCATCGACCTCGAAGGTCGGCAGGTACTTGTCGTCGAAGAGCGAGTCCGGAAAGACCACGCCGTACGCCGCGCCTCCGACGGCCGAGGTCCCCGTGAAGTCCGGCAGGTCGATGCCACAGACGACCGTGGTGTCGACGAGGGTGCTGCCCTTCTGCACCCGGACGCCCTTGATCCACTGTTTGATCTGTCCGGATCCGGGCGCCAGGATGAAGGCTTGCACGTTGAACCCCATCGGCGCCCAGGAGACATTGATCGTGAGCAGGCTCGCCCACGTGCCGTTGAAGTCGCAGGTCCCCGCGTCCGCGGCGACGGACACGAGGAAGCCGGCGTCGTTCTCGTAGTAGCCGCCGTCGTCGAAGCTCGGCACGCCCGCATCGCCGCCCCCGTAGGCCACCGCGATCTCGTCACCTCCGCCGTCCGCAGTGCCGCCGCCGAGGGCATCGGCGGTCACCGTCTCCTCACCCACCCGGCTCAGGCCACACGACGCCACCAACCCCGCAGCGAGGACGGCGCAACAGGCGAGCGCGTAAGTCGATCGGTTCACGTCGAATCCGCTGGGCAGGCCCGGCAGATTCTGGCACGAAGCGACGGTTCGCGCTCCCTCCGTCGACCCGCCCGCTGCCTGGTATTCGGCCATCGGCGGTACAGCAAGTACACCAATCAGAAGCATCGAGATGGGGGCTTGCGCGGCCTCTGGCGGAATGCACACCATGACTTACATGAAGTCGGCACTGGATAGCTTCGGCACCACTGGAACAATCGTCGCTTTGGCGATTCTCATCGCGTGCGGCGGGAGCTCCAACACCGGCGGCGTGCTCGTCACGCCGGCGGGACCCGGAGGCGGAAGCGCGATCTGCGGGCCGAACGGGACCAACGCATGCCCTGCGGGGACGCAGTGCAACGCCACGCTCGGCTGCGTGACGTGCACGAGCGACTCGCAGTGTCCGGCGACGGCGCGGTTCTGCCTGCAAGGCGGCTGCGTCGAGTGCGAGACGAGCGCGGACTGCGGCGGCGGCACGACGCCCGTCTGCTATCCGGGCTCCCACTCGTGCCGCGCCGCGTGCACGAGCAACACGCAGTGCAACCGGGACGCGCCCATCTGCACGTCCGCGGGCGCGTGCGTCGGCTGCAACACCGCGGCCGACTGCCCGACGACTGCGAAGATCTGCGACCCGATGACGCAGCAGTGCGTGGAGTGCGCGGCGAACAGCGACTGCCCGGTGGCGGATCCCATCTGCCGGACTGCTACCGGCGCGTGCGTCGCGTGCCTGTCGAACTCGAACTGCGGGAACGCGGCCCCCGTCTGTAGCGCGGTGACGTTCACGTGCCGCGCGGGGTGCACGACCGACGCCCAGTGCTCCGGGGACACTGCGCACTGCGACACGAAGACATCGGAGTGCGTACAGTGCACGGCAAGCGTGGACTGCGCCGGCACCGCGACGCCCGTCTGCTCTGCCCGCGACGTGTGCGTCCAGTGCGCGAGCGACACGGATTGCTCCGGGACGACTCCGCACTGCAGCCTCGGCGTGGGACTCGGCGGCGGTGTGGCCGGACGGTGCGTCGAATGCACGATGGACTCGCAGTGCCCCACGGCGATGCCCAGGTGCACGGTCGGGGTCTGCGGGATGTAGCCGCGTTAGACTCCGCACATGGACGAATGGTTCGTGTGCGTGCCGGGAGGCAAGACCATCGGGCCGGTGTCGACCTCCCTGCTCATCCTCGGGATCCGGTCGGGCAAGGTCCCGGACGACGCCCTCGTGTGCAAGCCGGGAGAGACGACGTGGCGCGGCGTGTTCGAGATCCCGGCCTTCGCGGCGGCCCTCCCCGGGCCCAACGCGTTCGCCGGCGACGCCGCGGACGCGCGCTACGTCGTCAAGAGCACACTCGGCCGAGGCGGGATGGGCGAGGTGCGCCTCTGCGCCGACGGGTGGATCGGCAGGGACGTCGCGATGAAGGTCGCGCACCACGGTCGCGCCGCGGAGGCGCAGCTGCGCGCCCGCTTCGTCCGCGAGGCCCTCGTGCAGGGGCAGCTCGAGCACCCGAGCATCGTGCCGGTCTACGATCTCGGAACGCGCCCGGACGGCGCCACTTTCTTCACGATGAAGCGCGTCCGCGGGCTGACGCTGGCGCAGATCATCCACGGCTTGCGGCGAGGCGACCCGGCGGTCGTCCGAGCGTACTCGCGCCGACGGCTGCTCACGGCGATGGGGAGCGTCTGCCTCGCCGTGTCGTTCGCGCACAGCCGCGGCGTGGTGCATCGCGATCTCAAGCCCGAGAACATCATGCTGGGCGATTTCGGCGAGGTCTACGTGCTCGACTGGGGTGTCTCCCGCGTGCTCGAGGACACGTGGGTGGAGCGGCAACCCACGGGACAGGTCGTCGTCCCGATCGGCCGCACGCAAGCCGGCGCGCTCGTCGGGACTCCGGGCTACGCGGCGCCCGAGCAAGTCCAGGGAGACCGGCGTGTGGGCCCCCCGAGCGACGTCTACGCCCTCGGCGCCATCCTGTTCGAGGTGCTCGCGCTCGCGCCGATGCACGAGGCAGACACCGTCGACGGGCTCATCGCGTCCACGGTGAAGAGCGGAGGCGCGCGTCCGAGCGTCCGCGCTTCCACGGTCGACGTCCCACCGGAGCTCGACAACATCTGCGCGCGGGCCACGGCGTTGTCGCCCGCCGATCGCTTCGCATCCGCACGCGAGATGCAGGAGGCCCTCGAGGGATACCTCGACGGCGAACGTGACGCCGAGCGACGCCGCGAGCTCGCGAAGCAGCACGGCGATGAGGCGTCGAGGGCCTTCGAGGCGGCGGCCCGCGCCGGCAAATCGGGCGAGGCCGAGCGCGCCCGGGGCATGCGCGAGCTCGCCGCGGCGCTCGCCATCGAGCCGTCGAACGAGGGGGCGCTCCGCACGCTGATGCGGATCTTGCTCGAGGCCCCCGCGGAGCTCCCTCCCGAGGCCGAGGCCGAGCTCCAGGCGATCGAGTCGAGCAACCGTCCGCGGGTCGCTCGCGACTCGATGCTCGCATACTTGTTCCTTGCCCTGAGTGCCCCGGTGCTGCTCACGATGAACGTCCAGAGGCCGCTGCTCTTCGCGGCCCTGGTGGCGACGGGAGTCGTGACCGCCGCGTACATGGGATGGATGTGGCGCACCGGCAACGCGGACCGGCCCTACATGAGCCGCGCCGTGCCACTGAGCTTCCTCCTCGTGGGGCTCACGAGCGCGGTCTTTGGTCCCTTCGTGATGGTGCCCGGAATGGCGGCGCTCACGGTCTCGACTTACCTCGTGAACCTCCGCGCGAACCCGGCGGTGCGCCGGGCGGCTCCGATCCTGGGCCTGGCGGCGGTGTTCGTGCCGGCGGCGCTACAGCTCGCGGGGATCGCGCCGCAGTCGTACGTGTTCGAGCCCGGATCGATCCGGATCGTGTCGGACCTCGTCGAGTTTCGTCCGGTGCCCGCCTTGGTGCTGCTCGCCCTCGGCTCGGCGCTGACGATCCTTGCGACGGTCTTCTCGGTCGGCCGCGCGGTCGACGCGCTCGTCGCCTCCGAGCGGCGGAACTTCGCCCAGGCGTGGCGGTTGCGACAGATCTTGCCCCGCGCAGCGGAGGAGCGATCGGCGCTGCCCGGGTGAGCGGCGCGGACACGCCCTCTCAAGGGTCGCAGCCATCGCAGCCATCGCAGCCATCGCAGCCATCGCAGCCATCGCACAAGGTACGTCCCATCGCGAGAGACGGAGGTCACGAGTTCTGGACGGGCCCGCACGGCTGGGGTACGAAATGGAGGGAAACTTAGGGGTAGAGCGCCGCTTTCCCGCGGAATTGCTCCGCGGAGAACGGGGAGGACTTGATGACTATCGGGAAGTGTGTGGTCGCCATTCTGGTCGTGGGCGTTGCCCTCGCCTGGTTCGCCGGCTGCTCCGGCAGCAACGGCGCAAACACCGACGGCGGCGTCGCGACGGGCGAGAACGGTTCCGGGATCTGCCTGAGCTCGTGCGACAAGACGTGCACCGTCGACAACGACTGCGACACGAACAACGGCGAGCTTTGCTGCAACTACGGATCGGGCGGCAAGGTCTGCCAGGCGGCGACGGCTTGCCCGCAATTCTGCACCAGCGACACGACGTGCGACACGTCGATGGGCCAGGCGTGCGTCGAGAGGTCGCTCGTCCCCGGCGCGAAGCAGGTGTGCGAGGCGGCGAGCCGCGGGCTCCAGCTGTGCCAGGCAGACACCGACTGCAGCGGGACGACGACCAAGTGCTGCACCATCTACAAGTCCCCTATATGCACGCCCGCCAGCGAGTGTCCGACGGCGTGCACGGGGGACTCGAACTGCAACACGATGAACGGCGAGATCTGCTGCACCTCGGCCGGCGCCGTGGAGCCGAACCTGAGCGCGACCGGCCTCTGCCTCAACCCGCTTTATCAGCCGTGCCCGAAGGCGTGCACGACGTCGTCGGATTGCAGCGGGACGCAGAATACGCTGCTCTGCTGCGAAGGGTATTGCCAGGCGACGTGCCCGAAGAGCTGCACCCAAAGCAGCGACTGCACGGGCCAGATATGCTGCAAGTCGCCCGCCGCGCTCCTGCCGCCCGCGCCCGTGCTGTTCGCCGTGGCGCCGTCGTGCTCCGGAACACCGACGGAGGCCACGTGCGCGGATTGCTACGACGCGTTCGGGACGTGCCGATGCCCGGGCTGCATGACGGCGGCCGGCGCGGGGAGCTGCATCGGGACCCCCGACGTGTCGTCGTGCGCGGAGTGCGAGTCGTTCTACTCATGCAGTCCGACCTACTGTCCGACATGCAGCCCGGTGACGACGACGTCGTGCACGGGGACGCCGGAGTTCACGTCGTGCGCGTCGTGCCCCCTCGCCGATTGTGGGACCGAGTACTGCGCGGGGTGCACCGCCACAGGGAGCTGCACCGGCACCACTCAGCTCTCGTGCTTGCTCATCGGAGAAGACTACGGGCAGACCGACTGCACGGCGGCCGGATGCACCTACGACACCGCGACCGGCACGTGCTCCGGGACGCCGCGAGCGTGCGCGAGCAACACGTCGCCATCGACGTGCGTCGTGGACTGCTCGTGGAACACGACGTCGTGCACCGGAACGATCACGCCGTGCAGCGCGAACACGACGGCGGCGACGTGCGCCACGGACTATCCCTGCTCGTGGACCACATCGAGCTGCAGCGGGACCGTGCCGCAGTGCGCCTCGTTCACCAGTCAGGCGATGTGCACGACCCAGGCGGGATGCGCGTGGAGCACCGGCGGCGCCTCGACCTGCGTCGGCACGCCGACGGCGTGCGCGCAGCTCGCGACCGCGACGCCCGACGGCGGCGTCGCCCCGTGCTCGTCGCAGCCGGGTTGTTTCGTCATGACGCCCGGCCAGATGGTCGCGACGCCCGGCAATCCGGTCGGCACGGCCGGGCTGACCGGGCCGTAGACCGCGACGATCCCGGTGGCTGACATCCGGCCTCTCGGAGTCGCGGACGTCTCCGAGGCCGGGGCATTGCTCGGCCGCGCCTTCTGCGACAACCCTGCCTACCGCGCGATCCTGCCGCATCTGTCGGACGAGGCGCGCGCCGCGGCCGTCAGGCGTGTCAAGCGAGGCTTCACGGACGCGGCGGTGCGATGGCAAGAAGCGCACGGGATCTGGGTCGACGGTCGCCTGGCCGGCGCGTCGCTCGTGTGCGCGCCCGGCCAATACCCGCATCGGATGCGCGCGTTCCTTCGCCAGGCCAGGGGCTGCGGGACGACCGGCTGGCGCGGGATCACCAACTTCCTCTTCACCGATGCGTACATCACGCGACGGCATATCCGCGGTCCGCACTATTACCTTTTCGTCCTGGGGATAGACCCGGCGTACCAGCGAATGGGACTGGGCAAGGCGATGCTCGCGGCGCTGGCGGAGCGCGCGGACACGAAGGGGGTGCCTTGCTACCTGGAGACGGACAAGGCGACGAGCGTCGCGCTGTACCGGAGCGCGGGGTACGAGGTGCTGACGGAGGAGGACGTGCCGCGGGTGCTGGGGATGCACATGTGGACGATGCAGCGGGAGGCACGGCGGGCCCGAAGCACGTGAACCGACTCGTCCTAGTGAGAGGGCGCCTCCGCGTGGGAGGTGAGGCCGCCGAGGCCAATCGAAATGGACTCTACGACCGCCGCGGTCCCGAAGAGAGCGGAGCCTGTGGGGACCACGGCGGGTCCTGACGTGAGCTCCAGGTTCGCGCACATGAGGAGCGCGAATCGTCCCGCGGCGATGCAGGCGCTCGTGCGCACATCGTCGATGGGAGCGTGGCCGAGGGGCCCCGAATCGTGGGGCGAGAGCCGATCCCACAGGAGGCCTGCCTGGATCGGAGGGGCGATCATCCAGGCATACGCGCCGAACAGCGGCGAATCAGACACGTCCCGTGACGCGCCCCTGTAGACGCCGTAGAACGCGCTCTCCGCAAACGCTCCGTGAAGACCTACGTCGAGCGCGATGCGACCGTCGATGACCTCGTAGCCGACCACGCCTGCCGGGATGGACAGAAACGGCAGAGAGGAGCCGAATAGTCGACCCTCGTAGCCGACGCGCACGAAGCCGCCATCGC
>Ga0209415_10013889_pt1 | contig 13202 bp, 8 predicted proteins | sample PeaSoiSIISIP2007_FD_187696 | JGI IMG/M metagenome (GOLD analysis project Ga0209415, IMG submission 187696) | Peat soil microbial communities from Weissenstadt, Germany - SII-SIP-2007 (SPAdes) (version 2) | ecosystem: Environmental > Terrestrial > Soil > Wetlands > Peat | place: Germany... | reverse complement strand
TGATTGCTTCCGTGCGGGCTTGATTGTCGGTAAGTGATTGAATCGTAACGGCGATAAGACGCGGAAGACCCTATCAGACTCGCCTACTCTTAATCAGTAGGTTGTAGGTTCGATTCCTACCGCGCTCACCATCTTTATTTCCTCATTCATAGCTAGATTTTCGCGATATGACGCCGTCAGCCCTTGTGGGATGCGCACTTAAACTGATCCAAGCCGGTTTGCAATGAGGCGCGACGAGTTCGGCGCTGCCCTACGCGAGCGGTCAACACTGATTTCAAAGGTACGTTGATCAGAACAGCGAGCAGGCGCAGCATGTCGCTGATGGGCCGAACACGAAAACCCGGGGACTGGTCGCCGCGCTAACCACTACTTCGCGGCAAGTGCGATTGCTCTGAAGCTATCTTTTAGAAAACGGCGCGGATTTCAGCCAACGGATAAAATAGCGACGCAACGGACGCAGCCGCTGGATTTGTGTGGACGCGGCGCCGCGCGCGCGAGCGTTTTTCCTTAAAATTAAAATGATGATAGGGTGACAGACATGAGAATGCAGACAACGGTACGAATCTCTTTGATCTTGCTGGAGACGATCTTGCTGGCGGCCATGCTGGTTCTGGCAACGGCTGCGAGCGCAGCGGACTACAAACTGGTTAAGACGTGGAAACTCGGCGGCGATGGTGGATGGGATTACCTGACCGCAGACAGTGCGGGGCATCGCTTGTTCATTGCGCGAGGCACGCGAGTGATGGTGGTTGACACCGAGTCGGGCAAGCAGATCGGCGAGATTGCCGACACGCCGGGCGTTCATGGCATAGCCCTCGATTACGATATCGGCCGCGGATTTATTAGCAACGGCCGCGAAGATACAGTGAGCGTCTTCGATCTGAAGTCGCTTGCCGTCGAAAAGAAAATCAAGGTAGGCAGCGGACCGGACGCGATTCTGTACGATCCGTTTTCCAAACGCGTCTTCACTTTCAACGGAAAAGGCGGTGAGAAGACGGCAACCGCCGTGGATGCCTCCAAAGGCGAGGTGGTGGGGAAAATCGAGCTGGGCGGGAAGCCGGAGTTTGCCGCCACCGACGAGAAGGGCACCGTGTTTGTGAACATTGAGGACACGTCGGAACTGGTAGCGCTCGATCCTCAGAAACTAGCGGTGAAGTCGCGCTGGAAACTGGCGGACTGCGAAGAACCGACCGGCCTCACGATCGACCGGAAAAACCGGCGGCTTTTCGTAGCCTGCGGCGGAAACAAGAAGTTGGTGGTGGTGGATGCGGACGGCGGGAAGGTAGTCGCGAGTCTCCCTATCGGTGAAGGATGCGATGCAGCCACGTTCGATACCGATCTCGGTTTGGTCTTTGCGTCCGCGGGAGACGGCACAATTACGGTAATCAAGGAGGACACTGCCGACAAGTACAGCGTCATCCAGACAGTGACGACACAGAAGTCCGCGCGCACGATGGCGGTCAATACCAAGACTCATCAACTGTTCACGGTGGCCGCGACCGTAGGACCGAGGCCGGAAAGAAAAGTGGAACCGGATTCGTTCGCGGTATTGGTGGTGGAGGCAGGGCATTAGGAACGAACTACGGGTTCGCGGATCGAACCGTCTAATCACTTAAAAAGTGGAGTTATTCTTGATCAACGGGCACCACTTGTGCTCTGCAAACCCCGATCCCCTGCCCGGCTTGCGGAGCGTGACCTTTCTTCTCTTGTTCTTGTCTGCTGGAATCTGCGCATTCGCTCAAGGCGGACCACCGTACTACACCAACGACCCCGGAACCCCCGGCCATCTCAACTGGGAAATCAATGTCGGCTACATGCCCTTTTATTACAGCAATCAGTCGGTTTCCCACACCCCCGACGTGGACATCAATTTCGGTGTTGGCGATCGCATCCAGCTCACTTACGAAAATGCTTGGTTGCGCGTGCAAAATCCCGCTTCGCCGGTTAAGTTTGGTCTGGGCCAATCCAATTTCGGCGTCAAATGGCGTTTCTACGACGCGGGAGGGTCCGGCCTCTCGGTCTCGACCTTTCCCCAGTTCTTCGTCAACAACCCTGACGACGCCGTCCACCGCGGTATCACGCCTGAAAGCCAGTCTTTCCTCTTGCCTTTCGAATTTTCCAAAAAATTCGGCCCGGTCGGCGTGGATTACGAAATCGGTTATCAGTTTGCCCGCAACGGCCCGAACGGCTGGATCATGGGCTTGGTCCTCGGCCACGATTTCACTTCAAAATTCGAAATGGACATGGAGTTCTATTCCCAAGGCACCTTCCATCCTTCGGAGGCGCAACCCACGATCGGCGTGGGCGCTCGCTACAGAATCCATAAGCCGGTGATCCTTCTCCTCATGACCGGCCGCGCCCTCGAACCCACCCGCCCCGATCAGTCCTATTTCGTCGGCTATTTCGGCCTTCAATTTCTGTTGCCGCCAAAGTCCTACAACTCGGAGTGATCTTCTCATCAAAGTTTGAAGAAGTGCACGCGGCAAGTACGTCAAGTAGAATGTGACGGCTGTCATCCCGGCATCATGCCCGAAGCTCCAAAGACCGAAAGTTTTGAGGAGATTGTGGAGTGGGCGTACGGCACACTGCCAGAAAAAGTCAGGGATCTGCCGGACTTTCCCGGCATTCAACTAGCCGAGGAGCCACCCGCCGACATACTGAAAGCCAAGAATTGGCCGCCGGGAATTGAGATGTTGGGGTGCTACACCGGCGTGTTCCGAACCAAACAGCAATACACCATGCTGAAAATCGGTCCTGATCTGATATTTGTTTTTCGCGGGCCCATTCTGCGCTGCTCAAAAGGCGATTTGAGAGCCGAAGTAAAACGAGTGGTCTGGCATGAGGTTGCACACTGGCTCGGCTATGAAACTGAAGAACAGGTAAGGGAATTGGGCCTGTGAGCGTGGCACAGCATTCGGCCCAGCACATTTGCGTTGTCCGCGGTGCAACGCTTCTAATCGGGCAGCACTCGGCCCCGAGTTTCCTCACCGAAAGGGATAACCAGCAGGCCGATCCCAAAAGCAATCGCGGTGAACGCAACCGGCTTGCCCAGCGTTCCCATTCGACTGACCAGCGCACCCACCCCAAAGTTGACTGCCGCGGCAAAGAAGCGTCCGAACGAAGTGGTGAACGCAAATGCCGTCGCGCGCACCGTGGTCCCGTATTGTTCCGGAAGCCACAGACTGAAGATAGCGAAGTTGCCGCCAAAAAAGCCCAAGAAAAACAGTACCGCGATGAACGGAACCAGCCCCTGCGCCAGGTAAAACGCCCAGCCAAAGCTCAACAGGATGCAGACCGCCATTCCAAAGAAGTAAAAGGCCAAGGTTCGCTTGCGGCCGAAGCGTTCGGCCAATGGGGGAACCGCCAGGCATCCCAGGATCGTCCCCAGCGATAGCAACCCCATGCCGAGCGAAGCCACGCGCACCGCCTGCGGCTGAGCCATGCCGGCCCGCTTCGCCAGGCCAATGATTGCCGTCGGAGCATAAACGGCCGCCGCCCACAGACCGCAAATGGCCGCCGCCAGCAGAACGGTATTGACCACCGTGCGCCGCGTGTAAGGAGCGCCGAAAATTCTGCGCAGAGAAGAAAGTCCGCCGGTCGCTTTGACTTTGGCTTTCTGTTGCCAGCGCTCGGGCTCCTTCACCCGCAAGAAAACAATAATGGCGACGATTACCGGCGTCAGGCCGCACCAGAACATGGCGCGCCATCCATAGCGAGCCGCGACCGTGTAGTTGAGCGCTGAAGCCAAAAAGAACCCCGCGTAGTAACCCGTCTGCAGATAGCCCGCGCCCATCTTGCGGCGGTCTTCCGGCCAGGCTTCGGCAACGTAAGTGCCCGCCAGCGCCCACTCGCCGCCAATTCCGATGCCCGCCAGCAACCGGAACAATCCCAATTGCCATACCGTTTGCGACAAAGCGGCAGCGCCCGTAAAGACCGCATAAACGAAGATGGTGGCGGCGAGCACCCGGCTGCGGCCAAACTTATCGGCAATCGGCCCCCAAATCAAAGACAGTCCCCATCCCACCAGGAACAGCGCGAACAGTGTCGACCCGGCAAACCCCACATTCGCCGGAGTGGCTTTGATTCCCGACTTTGGAAGCAGCTCCGTGAGCGCCGGGCTCAGGACGAGCGCATAGATCACCGAATCCATCCCGTCCAACGTCCAGCCCGCCCACGCGCCCCAGAATCCCGTGATTTGCTGCCGCGAGAGTTTGGTATGAATTGCTGGTACCGGGCGGATCACTGCTTCATTGGCCATGGGGTCCTCCGAGACGGCAAGCGCGACGTCGCAATGCTAATGCCAACGCTATTTATTGGGCGTGGGCAGCATACCACGGCTTGTCAAGAGAGCAAGGCAGACAGTAGTCGTGCAGTGTGCGAGGCCTTGACCGCTAAAGGACACGAAAAGTTCACGAACGAACTCTTAAGACGAAAGGCCTCCGTCTCCCCCGTGGTTCAAGCTCTTTCCCCGCGCCCTCGCTAAACTCAGCCACGACAAGGCAGGCGGCTCTATGCGACGGAATCGCGCTCGCTCTCAGTTCGAAACAGCGCCACCACCGCGGGCTTCACTACCTTCCCCATCGCGTTGCGGGGAAGTGCGTCCAGCACAAGAAGCCGCGAAGGCAGTTTGTGGGCAGCCAGCAACTTCCGGGCCCAGTCGCGAAGCGAAGTCAGATCGAGATCAAAGCTGCCGTTCGCGGTCCCTTTCACCACGATGGCCGCAGCGACGCGTTCACCCCACTCTGGATCGGGAACGCCGACCACGGCGCACTCCGCAATCGCGGGATGCTCCCGCAGCGCTTCCTCAATCTCCAGCGCGGACACCTTGTGTGCGCCAGTCTTGAGGATGTCAATGTTGGTCCGGCCAAGAATGCGATAGTCACCGTTTTCGACCATCGCTGTGTCGCCCGTGCGAAACCAGCCATCGCGAAAGGCCTCACGGGTTGCATCGGGCTTGCCCCAATATTCCGCGAACACGCTCGGACCTCGGACTTCGATCTCGCCCGGTGTTCCCGAGGCGACGGGCAGGCCGTTTTCTCCAACCAGCTGAACATCCACGCTCGGCAGCGGCTTCCCGACACTGCCCGGTACGCGCTTGCCCCGCAACGGGTTCGACAGCGCCATGCCAATTTCCGTCATACCGTAGCGCTCCAGCAGCGTGTGGCCGCTGATTGCTTTCCAGCGTTCCAGTGTGCTAACCGGCAGCGCCGCCGAGCCGGACACCATCAAGCGGAACCTCGAACAAGCCTCGCTCAAGACCGCTCGGCGATCCGGCGAAGCTGCCTCCCAGGCGGCGATAAGCTTCGTATAAACCGTCGGCACCGCCATGAACAGAGTTACTTTGCCGCTGCCAATAAGCTCCCACACCGCGTTCGCGTCAAAGCGCGGCAGCATCTCGCAGGTCGCGCCCGACCACAAAGCACAGCCAACAACGTTGATAATCCCATGGACGTGGTGCAGCGGCAGGCACAGCACAATGCGATCATCCGCCGACCACTCCCAAGCCTCGACGAGGCTCGTGATTTGCGCCGCTATGTTCGCGTGGGTTGTGACCACTCCCTTCGGCCGGCTCGTCGTGCCGCTGGTATAGAGAATCATGGCGCGCCGCCCGATGTTGATGCCGTCTTCTGGCACGACGTCCCTGCCGTCGTCCGGGAGTCCCGCTGCCGGCCCAGCGGCAAGCTTGTCATACGACAACGCGCGGATCCCCCGGGCCGAGGCGATTGGCGACAGCACCGACGCCGCCAAAGCATCGAACACTAAAATCGACGCCCCAGTATCGTCGATAAAGTATTCCAGTTCGGGCCTTGTGGAGTTCAGGGGTAACGGGACTGCCACTCCGCCCGCCCTCCAGATGCCCCACTGCACCGCGATCCACGGAAATCCCGGTGTCACCAGAAATGCGACGCGCTTTTCCTGGAGATCCTCCCGACCAGCCAGCAGCCCCGCCGCCACGCGCGACGATGCATTCAGCAAGTCGTTGTAGGTATAAACAAGTGGCCCTCGCGAATCGACCACGGCTCCGCGTCCGCCATGCCGCCGGGCCCGGGCAATCAGTGGAAGAAGACTGGTGCGCCTGCTCACACGCAGACTTTACGTCCTCCAGGCTGGATTGTCCACTTCTCCGGAGCAGCCCGCCAAGGCGCTTGAGTTGTGCATTTTTCCGATCTTGGCCACAATGATTAAGCTCAGGAGAAATAAGGTCGGGAGCATTCCAGTTGAAGAACGGCGAACCAAATTTGTCCCTCCATGTTCTGCCCCGCTTGCTTCGACCCTGCGTGATCCGGCAAGTGCCTCGGCGAGAAGTGCTCCCGCTTCTATCTCATCGCGTAATCCTCATCTTCTCCCTAGCCGTCTGCCTGAGCAGCGCTCGCTCCCTCGCGCAGTCCGACAACGCAGAAGCCATTCGCGGCATTGTCATCAACAGCATGACGCATGAGCCGATCGCCCGCACCCTGGTTTCTTCTCCCGGCAATCGCCTCGCAACCTTGACGAACAGTGAGGGCCGCTTTGAATTTGCCCTACCGAAGTCCGACCCGGCCAGCGACGGCGGTTCCCCGTCGAACGGTCCCCGCCGCAATCAGTCTGTCTATTCGCTGATGGCCCGCAAACCAGGCTTCCTGGCCGATCCCAACGGCCAGGCACCAAGTTTTCAGACCGATCCATCGAAGGATGTGACGCTCACCCTAATCCCCGAGGCCCTGATCGTAGGCACCGTCGCTCTCCCCACCGCCGAAGCGCCCGATAGCATCACGCTGCAAATCTTCCGCCGTCTGGTTCAGGATGGCCACTCTCACTGGGGTGCAGTTGGTGTAACGCGGTCCACCTCGGACGGTCAATTCCGTTTCGCCGACTTGCCGGCTGGCACATATAAGCTGCTGACCAACGAATTGCTAGACCGTGACCCGCTCACCTCCGATCCGCGCGGCCCGCTCTTCGGATATCCGCCTGTTTACTATCCGAACGCACCCGACTTCGAGTCGGCCAGCACAATTCAGTTGGCGGCTGGGCAGACGCAAACCGTCAGCCTTTCGCTGGTGAAGCAGCCCTACTACCGCGTCAAAGTACCGCTGATCGAGCCGGTTGCGGATGCCTTGGCAAGCGGTGTCACCGTCAACGTCTACTGGCATGGACATAAAGGGCCCGGTTTTTCCCTCGGCTACAACAACTCTGAACACGCCATCGAAGGCATGTTGCCCAACGGAAGCTACACCGTCGAAGCCTCAAGCTTCGGGCCAAACGGGGTGACTGGGATGGAGACGATCACCGTCAAGGGCGCATCGATGGAAGGCCCGAGGATGACCCTCGTGCCGAACGCCTCGATTCGGGTCAACGTGCGAGAAGAATTCACATCCACCGACCACACTGGCACACCGCAATGGAATATCGATGGCCGCACCATAGCCATCACTGGCCCGCGCCGTTATTTGAACCTGAGTTTGGAGCCCGCCGACGACTTTGGGGTTGGGCGAACCGTTTCGCTGCGCAACCCCACCGGGTCCGGGGACGACGGCTTGGTCATGGAGGGCGCGCCGGCGGGAACCTACTGGGTGAGTGTACATTCCTCGCGCGGCTACCCCGCATCGGTCCGTTCGGGCAACCTCGACTTGCAGCGTCGACCGCTCGTCGTCGGAGTGGGAGGCGGAGCTTCTCCCATAGAGATCACCATGCGCGACGATACCTCCGAGATCAGCGGTACAGTTGAAGGAATTACGCCGCCGCCGCAGGGCCCCGGCAGTTCAAATAATGTCCCTGGGCAGGGGCAAGGCCAAAGCCGGGTCCACATCTACTGCATCCCTCTCCCCGACAGCAGTGGCCAGTTCACCCAGATCTGGGTAAGGCCGGACGGAACATTCGACTCGCAGGGATTGGCTCCCGGTGCCTATCGCCTGCTTGCCTTCGATCGTATGCAAACGGAATTCGAGTACCTGAATCCCGAGGTCATGCAGATTTACGAGTCGAAGGGGCCCGTAGTTCGCGTGGCCGGTGGCCAGAAAGAGCGCGTGCAGTTAAAGGTGATTTCCAAGAGCGCTCCCGGAACTGACGAATGAAGCCGGTTTCTCGACACTCGACCCTACTCGCGGTGACCTGCGTCGCATTCTATTGCGCGCATGCGCAGACCGAGAGCGCCGAGCGGACGCAAATTCCTCCCGGCTCCTACCGCATCGCCGGGACCGTCGTCAACGCTAAGACTGGTATTCCGCTAGCGATCACTCGCGTTACCGTCGCCGACACAAAGCACCGGCAGAGCACGCAATCCCTCATCACCAACGACGGCGGACGCTTCGAGTTCCATGTCCTCGCGGGCAAGTATTCTCTCGCGGGCGCTAAGCGCGGTTTCATTACCGCTGCCTACAACCAGCACGAGCAGTTCTGGACCGCGATCGTAACCGGCCCCGATCGGGAGAGCGAGAACCTTATTCTACGGCTGGTCCCGAACGCCGTTCTGGCGGGCAAGGTGCTCGATGAAGTCGGAGACCCGGTCCGCCACTCGCAAGTCATGGTATACCGCGAGGACCATTCCCAGGGCGTGAGCCGCATCGTTCGTTCTGGCGGCGCATCGACTGACGATCAAGGTCGCTATGAAGTCGCGCAACTCGACGAGGGAACATACTTCGTTTCCGCAAAAGCCACGCCATGGTACGCCGTCCATCCCACTTCGAGTGGCGAGGCAACGAGCCGCCCACCCCAAGTGGATCCGTCACTCGACGTCGCCTATCCCATCACCTACTACGGCGACGCCACCGAGGCCGATGATGCCACTCCAATTCCAATCCGGGGCGGCGACCGCCTGGAAGCTGACATCCATCTGAATCCCCTTCCAGCGCTCCATTTCATCGTGCACGCTCCTGAAGACAGCGCCCACGGCATCACTCTCCCCACGCTGCAAAAGTCCGCTTTCGACGGTGTGGAGCATGTCCCGACCGGTGGCATTCAAAGTGTCGGCCCCGGGGTCTACGAACTGACCGGAATCGCGCCGGGCCGCTATACCGTCAGCATGCCCGATCCCGGCGGACATTCCAAAGAGTCCGAAGTCGATCTCAACAGTGGCGGCGAACTCGATCTGTCCTCGGGCAACGTCACCAGCAAAATAAAAGCCATAGTCAAGATCGAGGGCGCGGCGAATCTTCCCGCGCAACTCTTAATTGAGTTGCGCAACGGCGACCTTCGCAAGAGCAAAGGCAGTGCCAGCGCCATGGCAGTGGACGCCAAGGGCGAGGCCAATTTTTCGGACGTCACTCCCGGCAAATATGACGTCGTAGCAAATTCCCAGGCGCAACGGTTTTCGGTGGTCCGCATCGCCTCGGAAGCCGGATCAATCTCCGGACACGCGCTCAATGTGCCTCCAGGCGCGTCGCTGACCGTTTCTCTCACGCTGGTGGGAGGCTCGGCCACCGTCGAAGGCTTCACGGAGCGCGCCGGAAAAGCGGTGCCCGGCGCCATGATCGTTCTGGTGCCCAAGAATCCGGAGGCGAATCGCGATCGGCTGCGCCGCGACGAGAGCGATAGCGACGGCAGTTTCACCCTGCAAGATGTTATTCCTGGTTCCTACACCGTCGTCGCCATTGAAAACGGTTGGGATCTCGACTGGGCCGAACCAGCCGTTCTCGCCGCCTATCTCAAGCGAGGGCAACCCATCGAAGTCGCGGATCATTCGCCCACAACCACGCACGTGCCAAATGCTGTGGAAGTACAAACGAAGTAGGGAAACACTGGAACCTATCTTGTAAATCGGTTCGGATAGGGCACGGCTCCGCCGATAGCCAATAAGAACGCGGGCTTTGGCCCCCGAGGGCCTGGATCTTTGAGACTCCTCATCCGATCAACATCTTGATCGAGTATCATGCGAATGACTATACAGAGCTGAAAACGGAGTAGAGCAATGCCTGAGTCTCTTGACTGGCCGCCGCCACCTCGGCCGCGTCGTCGCCGCCGCTTCCTGTTGATTTTCGCAGTCCTCGCCGCCGTTTTGTTCGGCAGCCGCACCGCGTTGTCCTATTACGTGGATGTGCTCTGGTACCGTTCCCTTGGCTACGGAGACGTGTTCTGGAAATCGCTGGGCCTGCAGTGGGGAATCTTCGCGGCTTTTGCCGCGGTCACATTTGTCATTCTTTACGGATCGCTCCTCGCTCTGAAGCAAGCGCATCTCCCCGATTTGCCGAGCGGTCACACGATTTTCATCGGCGGACAACCACTGAAGCTGCCGGTTGAGCCTGTCCTGCGTCTCATCGCGCTCGGCATTTCGCTCGCCATCGCCGTCGCCACCGGCGCCGGCATGATGGCGGAATGGCCCACCTTCGCGCTCTTTTGGTACGCGCCGAACACCACGGGTCGCGTCATGGACCCGATTTTTGGCAGGCCGCTGAATTTCTTTCTCTTCGCCTTGCCCGCATGGCAGCTCATCGCCGGCTGGCTGCTTTCCCTCGCCGTGATCACCTGTGCCTTCGCCGTTTTCTTCATCCTGATCACAGGAGGAAGTCGTGTCCTCGCCGGCCGTCTCAGCCGCTCCGTTGTGTTGCCCTGGCGCGGGCTTTCCATCACCTTTACGTTTCTGTTGCTGATCCTCGCAATGCGGGTTTACATCAGCCGCTTCGAACGCTTGCTCGACGATCACACCATCTTCGGCGGTGTCACCTACACCGACGCCCACGTCATGCTTGCAGGACTGCTCGTAGTGTGCGCGGCCTTCGTGCTCGGCGCCGTACTCGCAGCCATTAATGCCGTGCGCGTGCCAACCGGGCGCTGGCTGGTCGCGGCGGTCCTTCCCGCCGCGGTCGGTTACATCGCCCTTCAAGGCATCGCCTGGTATGTCAGTAGCTTTATCGTCAAACCCAACGAACTGGTTCGCGAGAAGCCTTACATCGTCTACAACACCGACTTGACGCGCCAGGCCTACGGATTGACGGGAATCTCGCAGCGTGAGTTTCCCGCCGAAACCACGGTCGACGCGACTGACCCGGATCACAATCAGGCCACACTGCAGAACATTCGCCTGTGGGACTGGCGCGCCCTCCAGGACACGCTCCGTCAGATCCAGGAAATCCGCACCTACTACGATTTCCCCGACATCGACATTGATCGCTATGAAATCGACGGCGCGACGCGCGAGGTAATGCTCGCCGCCCGCGAGCTGAACGTCGATAAGCTCCCCGAGAGCAGCCGCAACTGGATCAACGACAAGCTCATCTACACCCACGGCTACGGCATCACTATGAATCCCGTCAATGGCTTCACGCCGGAAGGTCTGCCCACGCTGCTGCTGAGCAACATGCCCGTCCAGAGTACGGTGCGTACCCTGAACGTGACCCGCCCCGAAATCTATTTTGGCGAGTTGACCAATACCGACGTCTACGTAAGAACAAGGCAAAAGGAATTCAACTATCCGCAAGGCGCAAGTAATAACCTTACGTCGTACGAAGGCAACGGCGGCATAGTACTCGGCGGCTTCCTGCGCCGCATCATCATCGCGCTCGACCGCGACGATCTGGCCAAGCTTCCGTTCAGCGATGATGTGATCCCGGACAGCCGGCTGCTGATGCGGCGCAACCTGCGCGATCGCGTAACCGCATTGGCGCCGTTCCTTACCTATGATCCCGATCCCTACATCGTGCTCGGCGACGACGGTCGTCTGTCGTGGATCATGGATGGGTTCACCGTTTCAGACAGCTATCCCTACTCCACTCACTACCAGCTCGACCACGACCTCATCAATTACATGCGAAACAGCGTGAAGGTAGTTATCGACGCCTACGACGGCACAACCACATTCTACGTGTTTGACAACGACGATCCGATCATCGCAGCCTACCGCCGCATCTTTCCCAGTCTGTTCAAGGACGCGACCCTGATGCCGCCCGGACTGCGCAAGCATGTGCGCTATCCCGAGTTGTTGCTCAAATTGCAGGCGGAAGTCTACGGCCTGTATCACATGACGGATCCCGAAGCGTTCTACAATCGTGAGGACCTGTGGACAGTCGCCACCGAAGTCGGCATGAGCGAAGGAGGCGCGCAAGCTACCCAGGTGATGCAGCCGAACTTCGTGCTGATGAAACTGCCGGGCGAAACCGGTGTCGAATTCGTGGAGATTCTGCCGTTCACGCCGGCGAATCGGAATAACCTCATCGGCTGGATCGCTGGGCGCAGCGACGGCCCGCAATACGGTACGTCGGTGGTCTACAACTTTCCCAAAACCAAGCTGGTTGACGGACCACTGCAAATCGAAGCGCGCATCGACCAGAACGCGCAGCTCTCTGGACAATTAACGCTGTGGAACCAGCAAGGCTCGCACGTGCGGCGCGGCGCGCTGCTGGTGATTCCGTCCGGGCGCGCGCTCTTGTATGCCGAGCCCATCTACCTGCAGGCCGAGCGCAGCCCGATGCCGGAGTTGCGTCTGGTCGTGCTCGCGCTGCAAGATAAGCTCGCCTACGGCCCAACCTTCGAGTCGGCGATGGCGGCCCTTTTTGGCGGAGCGGCGTCGTCCCTAACCGCTGCAGCGACGACCACCCCGCCCGCGGCCACAAGCACTGCGAACGCGAACGCCTCACCGGCCACCGCCGGGGCAGCGCCCGCGTCCGATCTCAACACTCTCATTGCCGAAGCCGCCAGAGACCTCGCCGACTACCAGCGCCTCACGGCCGAAGGCAAACTCGGCGAAGCCGGCCAGAAACTCGAAGAACTGAAGCGAGTCCTCGACAAGCTGAACGCGCGTCGTAAATAGTCTCGCAGCCTTGTGCTCGATTTCCATTTAGCATGAGGGACGTGACAACGCCAAAACGAACCGGCCTGGCGCGAGCGCTATCGAAGTTGGGCTATTGCTCGCGCTCTCAGGCAGGTGTCTTGATTCGCTCTGGACGCGTTACGCTAAATGGGCGCATCGTCCGCGATCCCGAGACTCCTGCGCGAATACCCGACGGTCGAATAGGCGACCGCATTGAGATCGACGGTTCACCGCTCGCCAAGACGCCCGCCATCTACCTCGTCATGAATAAACCGCGGGGCGTGGTGACAACCGCGTCCGACGAAAAGGGACGCAAGACTGTTTACCATCTGCTGCAGCCGGACTTGCCCTGGGTCAGTCCGGTGGGGCGTTTGGATCAAGCGAGCGAAGGAATGCTGCTATTGACCAACGATTCGCCTTGGGCCGCGCAAATCGCCGATCCAGCCAGTCATCTGGACAAGAAATATCACGTGCAAGTCGACTG
>Ga0209415_10013888_pt1 | contig 13202 bp, 8 predicted proteins | sample PeaSoiSIISIP2007_FD_187696 | JGI IMG/M metagenome (GOLD analysis project Ga0209415, IMG submission 187696) | Peat soil microbial communities from Weissenstadt, Germany - SII-SIP-2007 (SPAdes) (version 2) | ecosystem: Environmental > Terrestrial > Soil > Wetlands > Peat | place: Germany... | reverse complement strand
AGAAATCAATCAGCGGCCGGGTGCTCTTTTCGTAGGCTTCCATCCGCACGCGGACGGATTCGGGCCGGTCATCTTCGCGCTGAAGCAGGTCCCCGCCGCAATGGTCGCAAAGGCCCTTCACGCGCGGCGGCATGTTGGTCAAGTGGAAAACCGCCTTGCACTTGGAACACGTGCGGCGGCCAGAAAGCCGGGCGACCACCCGGTCGAGGGGCATTTCGTAATTGAGCACGGCGGTCAACGGCACGTTTTCCTTTTTCAACAGGTTTTCCAACGCCTCGGCCTGGGCGACAGTGCGCGGAAAGCCGTCCAGCAGGAAACCGCCGCAACAGTGCAGACAACGCATCCGCTCGGATATGATGGCCAGCACAATTTCATCAGGCACCAAATCACCGCGAACCATGTAATGCAGCGCGGCCTTCATGGCGGGGGAACGGTCGCCTTCCGCAAGACACTTGGCCGCGCGGAAAACATCGCCGGTGGACAACTGGCAGGCGCCCAGCCGCTCGGACAATAACTCCGCCTGCGTTCCCTTGCCGACACCCGGCGCACCCAGCAACACCAGCCGCCAAATCCGTCCCGCCGGCTTGGACGGGGGATTCGAGCAGAGGGCCTCGCCGCCCTGGAGCCAGGCCGCCCGGTCGGGCTTTTGGATCACATTAGTTTCGTTTACTTTCACACATATAAATTACAGCAGGCTTCGCGTTTCTCCAAGCGGGATGCGCAATTTGACAAGAAATGTTTCTTCATTGCCAAAATTTGGGCGAGTCGTGCGCCGGCGCTCAAATCATCGCAAAACCCCGCCAGCGGGCCATGCAAGGCATGTCAAGATTTTGACAATAACCGTGTAGTATCCAATCGGGGGGCGCGCTTAACTTGCGGTGTGAGAATTGTGGAAGAAGTCAATGCCAAAGAAGTGTCGTCGAACGGGTCGGACAAGAAACGCCCCGCATCCGTGCATCACACGCCCGTGCGGGAGACGGCGTTTGACCGGCCGCGCGATTTTCTGAACAACCGTTTTGTCTATGTGGTCATCTCCCCGCGCGCCCACGGCCTGTCGCTGGGCGTGAACATGAACCCCGACCAACACTGCGATTTCGACTGTGTGTATTGCGAGGTGGACCGCCGCACGCCGCCGCGCGAAATGGCGCTGGACGTGGACGCCATGGGCGATGAACTGCGCCGGACGCTCACGTTTGTACACCAGGGCCGGTTGCGGGAACGTCCTTTTTACCAAGGATTGCCGGACGAGCTGCTGCAACTGCGGCACGTTGCCCTGAGCGGCGACGGCGAGCCGACGCTGGCACCCAATTTCACCGAAGCGGTGCAGGCGGTCGTGCGCGTCCGGGCGCTGGGCGGATATCCATTTTTCAAGATTGTGCTGCTGACGAACGCGACCGGTCTCGACCGACCGCAGGTTCACGAAGGTCTGAAGCACCTCACCAAGTCCGATGAAATTTGGGCGAAGCTCGACGGCGGCACGCAGGCCTTTTTGAACAAGGTGAACCGTGGCGGCGTGTCACTGGAAAAGGTGATGAAAAACATCCTGTCGCTCGCGCGGCAACGTCCGTTGGTCATTCAAAGTCTGTTCCCGGCCATCAACGGCGAGGAACCGCCGCTCGAAGAAATCGAACAGTATGCCCAGCGGCTGAAGGAATTGAAGGCCGACGGCGCGCAAATTTCACTGGTGCAGATTTATTCCGCGGCGCGACCCATGGCACACGCCGAATGCGGGCATCTGCCCTTGAAGACGCTGTCGCAGATTGCGCAAATCGTGCGCCAGGCGACCGGCCTTAAGGCGGAAGTTTTCTAAGCCATTCCGGGCAAAATTTTAATCGTCCTCGTTCTCGTCCTCGATTCATCGTTCCCGCCTGCCGAGCCGAAGCGTCCGTGCGAAGGCTGGTTCTTCCGTGACCAGCCTGCGAATTGAGCCTACTGCTTTAACCGGAAAAACAAGTTGCCCGTTAGAGGAGTGATGGTGACGCTGTTCGTGCCGTTGGCGGTGTTGATGGTGCCGCCGTAACCGCGCCAGTTCGATGTATTCAGATTGTTGTTGGTCTGGAGCGTGTAGCTGCCGCTGTTCGGCCAGGAAACGACCACGCTGTTGGTCGCCGAGCGCAGGACTGACAGCCACGCCACCGCGACCTCATGCCAGATCCCGAAACGGTAGGACGCCTTTCCACCCGCCGTCGTGAACGCGCCGCCGACATAGACGTTGCTGCCGCTCGCCGCGGCCGTATAAACATTATCATTCAGGCCACTGCCCAGGGCGGACCAACTGCTGCCGTTCCACCGGGCGATGTAATTGGCGACCATCCCACCAATGCCAGTAAACTCGCCGGCCGCATAGACATTGGTGCCGCTCAGCGCGAGGGCATCAACCCGGCTGCTCGCGCCCGCACCAAACCCGAACCAATTGTTCCCATTCCACCGGGCAATATGATTAACCGTCAGCGCGCCGGCGGTTGTGAAACTGCCGCCCACGTACAGATCACTGCCGTTGAAGGCCAGCGCGCGAACGGTGCCGTTGAGGCCGCCACCGACCGCGAACCAGTTGTTTCCATCCCATCGGGCCAGGCACGTGGCGCTGACCGGTCCGGCGGTCGTGAAATAGCCGCCCACATAAATATCATTGCCACCGACCGCAATCGCACTCACTTCACTGTTGGCCAGACCGCCGATGCCGCCAGCCAGCGCCGACCAACTGCTGCCGTCCCACCGGGCGATGTTCGCGGCGCTGCTGCCCCCAGCGTTGGTGAAAGCGCCGCCGACATACACATTGCTCCCGCTGACGGCAATGGCATAGACCACGCCGCCGACACCGCTGGCCAGGGCCGACCAACTGCTGCCGCTCCACCGGGCGATGCGGTTGGCCGCCAACGCGCCGGCATTCGTGAACGCGCCGCCGACATAGACGTTGGTGCCGCTGATCGCGATGGCGTTGACCACATCTCCGACGCCGTTGCTCAAAGCCGACCAACTGTCTCCATTCCATCTGGCGATGTAATTGGCGCTGCGCCAGCCGGCGCCGATGAAATAGCCACCGGCATAGACATCGCTGCCGCTGACCGCCAGCGCAGCGACCATGTTTTCCATTCCGCTGCCAAGCGCGAACCAGTTCGTGCCGTTCCAGCGGGCGACGTTGAAACCGGCGACATCGCCCACCCAGGCGAAATTTCCTCCCATAAAAACGTCGTTGTCGCTGATGACAATGGCCCGCGCCGCGCCGTCGGCAATCCCCGTGCCGAGCGCAGACCAACTGCTGCCGTTCCATTTGGCAATGTTGCTGACCGACAGCGAGCCGGCCTTCGTGTAATAGCCGCCCACATAAACGTCACTGCCGCTGGCGGCAATGGAGAAGAAATCGCCGTTGATTCCGCCGCCCAGCGCCGACCAACTGCTCCCGTTCCACCGGGCAATGTTCGTGGTATTGACGCCGCCGGCTTTGGTGATTGCGCCGCCGACATAGACGTTGGTGCCGCTGACCGCAATCCCGCTGACCGAGCCGACGATTCCGCTTCCGAGTGCGAACCAGTTGCTGCCGTTCCACCGGGCGATGTTGTTGACGGTAACGCTGCTGGCGGAGAAGAAAAAGCCGCCCACATAGACGTTGGTGCCGCTGATGGCAATCGCATTGACGCCCTCGCTGACGCCGGTGCCGAGCGCCGACCAACTGCTGCCGTCCCACCGGGCGATGCGGTTGACCGGCAGCGCACCGGCATTGAGAAACGCCCCGCCCACGTAAAGGTTGGTTCCGCTGACGGCGAGGGCCCGCACGTCGCCATTCACTCCGGCGCTGAGTGACGACCAATTGGTTCCATCCCACTTCGCGATGTGGTTGACGCTGACAGCGCCGGCATTGGTGAAAAGACCACCCACATAAACATCGCTGCCGCTAACCGCGATGGCCAGGACCGTTGTGCTGACGCCGCTGCCGAGTGCCGACCAGCCGGTGCTGCGGTTCCACCGGGCGATGTTGGTGGTGTTGATATCACCCGCGGTTGTGAACGTGCCGCCCACATAAACGTCGTTGCCGCTGACGGCGATGGCGGCCACGGTGCCGCCGACGCCGGGCGGGCCGAACCGGCCATCCCAATTGTCATCGGCCGTCTGGGCGTCGGCATGGGGATACCATCCCGGCATCCCTGCATGCAGAATGACCAACCAAACTGCCAGTCGTTTTTTCAAGCTTCAAACGTTCTCCGCACCCGAACGATGCGCAACATTTGGCTAAAAGCACTATCCGGTTCACGGCTTCCGGACACACCGAAAACCGAGTTCGTTGACGGCGCCTGACGGCGCCTTGGGTTCCCGCAGGGCGCAGCAACTGTCCGGGGCGGGGGAGTCCCACGAGCCGCCGCGCAAAACACGGTTGCTGCCGGACACCGGCCCGCGCGTGTCCGTCTCCGTCGCGGCGGCGTTGGTGTACCAATTCGGATCGTGCCAATCCCAGCACCACTCCCACACGTTGCCGGCCATGTCGTACAAGCCGAATCCGTTCGTGGCAAAGTAACCGCACGGGCTGGTGTAGGGACTTGGCCCGTTGGTGAAGGCGGGGTTATAGCCCCGCGTCGGGCTGACATCGTAAGCGTAACCGGTGGTGCTATCATAGTTCGCGCGGCTGTGGCTGATGACATTTGTGTCCGCCCACGGGAAACGATGTCCGCTGGCTCCTCCGCGCGCGGCCCGTTCCCATTCCGCCTCCGTGGGCAACCGGTAGCCGCTCGCCGCCCAGTTCACATACGAGTTGCTGATCGTCACCTGGCCGGTGCAATACACGCCTGTCTGGCTGTCGTTGGTGTAGTAGCAGGGCGTCAGCCCTTCCAACTGTGAACGCGCGTTGCACCACTTCACGGTGTCATACCAGTTCACCATTTGCACGGGATGCGTGGGAGCCTTGCCCCGACCGGCATTGACGGCGAAGCTGTAGCCGTTGTTCGTTGCCCACGAATACACGATGTCCCACAACGCTTTCGAAACCTCCGTCCGCTCCATGTAAAACGCGCTCACGGTCGCCGTGTGGACCGGCAATTCGTCGGCGCCCAGATCGGCAAACGAGTCGCCCATCGCGAACGAGCCGCCGGCAACGAGCGCGAGGCTGGGCGACACGACCAGCGCGCGGTAAAACCGGCTCGTCACTCCGGCAGAGCTGGCGTCGGAGAGCACGCACGGACTGCTTGTCACCGCGAGGCTGGTCAGGCCGAGCCAGTTGTTCGTGGCGGCTAGCGTATTGAGGTACTGGATTTGACACAGCGCACCGGTTGCGCCGGTGAAGGTCAATTGGGGAACACCACCGGCAACCTGGATGCTCAGCGCAGAGGTGCTTTGAGCAGAGACGTGTTCGAGTGGCAGAAATAAAGCCAGCAGAAGAATGGTCGAATAGGCTTTCATAGTCTGTTCCTTTTGGGGTTCACGGTTTGTGTAAGCGATAGAAGCGGTTGCCGGCGGGCGGCGATTCGGTGAAGTAGAGGCTGCTGGCGTTGGTTTGGTAAGGCGGCGGAATCTGCGTCCACAGGCTCGTTCCACCGGTCAACACCGTGGCATACTCCAAAGTCCACCCCTCCGCCGGGCTGGGCCACGACACGTTGATGGTTGAGAGTTGAGGGTTGAGGGTGATCGTGAGAAACGGCGCGCCGGCGGTTTGCACTGCGGCGATGATGCTCCAGAACCCGCCCTGCAATGTGAAGTTCCCGCCGCTCATCGCGCCGGCATCCGGCTGGCCGATGGTGCCGCTGACGGCATAAACGCCGCCCGTGCAGGTGCCGCCGCCCCCGTCAATCGTGGACCAGTCAATATTGTAACTCTGCGCCGGAGCCCGACAACAAAAGGCAAAGGGCAAAACGCAGAAAATCATGAATTTGGTTTTCATAGTCACGTCTCCAGTTCTGGTTAAGGCAGTTTTCTCCAGGCCTTCGTGCCGGTGGAGGTCTGAATACGAATGCGCGAGGCGTCGGGCCAGTTGGTGGGGATGAGCAGAATCCCGTAGTTGGTCCCGCCCTTGTTCATGCGGAGCGCCGACGTCATCTGCCCCCCGGCTCCCGGGGCTTCGATGGCGATCTTGATAACGGCGATGCCGTCATAGACGCGCAGGCCGATATCGAGCCCGTCCCGGGTGTCCAGTTCGAAGTCCGGCGAATCAGCCACCGACAGGCCGCCGCCCGTATCCGGCCCTCGCGTGTCCAGGGTGAAATCGGACGAATCAGCCGTCAAAACTCCCGCCGCACCGGTATCCGGCCCCGTGGTATCGAGAATGAAATCCGCCGAATCAACCTGCGATACACCGCCGCCCGTATCCGGCCCTCGCGTGTCCAGGATGAAATCGGGGGAGTCCGCTTGCAGAACTCCCGCCGGACCCGTGTCTGGTCCCGTGGTGTCCAAGGTGAAATCCGCCGAGTCGGCCTGCAAGACTCCGGCTGGGCCGGTGTCGGCACCGGTGGTATCGAGGATGAAGTCGGACGAGTCGGCTTGCAGAACTCCCGCCGCGCCGGTATCCGCGCCCCGCGTGTCAAGGGGGAAATCCCACGAGTCGCCTTGCGAGGAATCAGCGATGGCCGCGCGGGAGAGCAAGAACAGGATCGTCAGCGTGAGGACGACCGTAGCGGAGCGCCGACTTTCAGTCGGCTTAAACTTTGCCACAGCCAAAAGGAATCCAATCCGGCTTGCGTCTGCCATTTCGGAAATTTGTTCTACGGTTTGGGTCATGCTCGTGCCCTCTGGGTTTTCGCCTGATTTAAGCCGACTGAAAGTCGGCGCTCCGAATCAGCCGCGCCCGCCGCAGGAGCGCCGGCTTGCAGCCGGCTTACGGCTTCCGGTGACAAGACCAGCTTCCCGTAATTATCCCGGAAACGCGCGCTGCTCCACGGCCAGGCTTTCGCCTCGCGAACCAGTTGCGCCCTCACCGGGTTTTGCTCGATGTAACGCCGCGCTTTGGCAGACTGATCGTCGTCCCGCATGTAGGTGTCCCAATATTCATGTTCCCAGAACGTTCCCTCGCGCCGGAGCAGCTTGTTCGCCTCGCGCGCGATGAATCCTTTCCAGCTCTGCAGCACCCGGGCGAGCGGTGTTCGCCCAATCTCGACCAGCACATGGACATGATTTGGCATCACGACCCAAGCCAGCAGTTGGTATCGCTCTCCGTCGAAATGACGCAGCGCGCTCTCGGCCAACCCGGCAATCGCGGGTTGACGCAGCCAGCATTCGCCATGGCCGCGGTCGAGAAATTCCTCCAATTTCAAACGTCGCTGGCGGTTGTCCTCGATTCGCAACAACGCCTCCCACTCGCCCCGTCGGCTGGCGGGCATGGAATCATGCAGCCGGAACGTGACGAACTGCGTGAGGCCCGGAGCATCGCGATGGGGCAGATAACCTCGCTGGTGCCAGCCGAGGAAACCTTGGGCTTCGGCAACGGCGTCGAGCGGGTCCGCCCATGACTGCTTCCCCTGCACGAGTTCGTGCAAACCGGGATTATACGGTGGACACGAAACGGACCGCTCACCGGAGCGCCGATTTGTAATCGGCTTATCCGACTTGGAGGGCTGGCTTTGGCTCGGTGTAAGCCGACTGGAAGTCGGCGCTCCGGTGGAGCGCTGGCTTTTAGCCGGCTTAGACGATGCTGCGGTTGGAGCGGCAGGAACTTGGTTCTGCGAGGCTGCTTGTGGAGGTTGTTCCGGGGTGTTGGCCGAATTCGCGCGGTGCAGGTTTTCGGACGATGTAAGCCGACTGGAAGTCGGCGCTCCGGAGCGCTGGCTTTTAGCCGGCTTAGACTGTGGTCCGGCGCGAGCGGTTGGAATCTGGTTTTGCGCAACCGTTTCACCAAGTTGTTTGGGTCCCGCGTTCATGTTCGAGCCGTGTTGGTCGTTGTTTGGTTTAAGCCGACTGGAAGTCGGCGCTCCGCACACCCGGAGTTGGAGCGCCGATTTGTAATCGGCTTTTCACCTCGGAGCGCTGGCTTCCGGCCAGCTTATGGCGCTCGTTATACATACAATACCTTGCTCGTTTGCGACCAGCCTAAGCCGACTGGAAGTCGGCGCTCCGCACACCCGGAATTGGAGCGCCGATTTGTAATCGGCTTTTCCACCTCGGAGCGCTGGCTTTCAGCCAGCTTATGGCGCTCGTTTATAAATGCGATGCCTGGCTGATTTGCGGTCGGGCTAAGCCGACTAAAAGTCGGCGCTCTGGGGCGCTCCAACGATTCCGTTTTGTCCTTTGGAACTTTCATGCGACCAGGCCGGGCCAACGGTTTCAAAAGTGTAAGCGTGTAATAGAATAGAAACTAAAACCCCCTCACACAACGAAAGCCAGTGGCGAAGTCGGCTGCGGTCGGAGCGTTGAAGTTGCGAGACGCACAACGCGCGCTGCCGGCGTAGCAGTCCCAACAGCCGCCGCGATTCACACGATAGGTTGCCGTACCCGGGCCCGGGGGATCAGTTTGTCCTGATGTGTAATAGGTGCTGCTATACCAATCCCAGCACCACTCGTAAACATTCCCAGCCATGTCGAACAGGCCATAGCCGTTCGGAGCAAATGAACCTGCAGGGCTGGTGTATGGCACGGCTCCCACCGCAAAGGTTACGTTGTCGTCGAAGGGACCATCGTCGTAGCTGTTGCCCCCACCGACATAGTTTGCCAAGCCCTCATTGATGCGGTCGCCCCACGGGAATCGCTTTCCGGTCAAACCACCACGTGCCGCCTTTTCCCATTCCGCCTCGGTGGGTAGCCGGTAGCCGTTGGCCGACCACTTCACGCAGCCATTGGTGAGAACGACTTGACCGAAACGATAAACAAGCGCCGCCGTTGGCACGACGTAGTAGCACGGCAACCGCCCCTCCATCTCCGAGCGGGCGTTACACCACTTCGCACAGTCATACCATGAGACACCGTAAACCGGATGGTCCAGCGCCTTGCACGCGCCGGTGTGGTCGAAGGCATAGCCGTGGTTGGTGGCCCACTGATAAACCGTGTTCCAGCGGGTGCCGGTGACCAGACCGCAATCCATGTAGAACGCGCTTACATAAACAGAATACACCGGGGCGTCGGTGATGTCGCTGTCGCCGGAGACATTGCCCCGCTGATAACTGCCGGCGGGGATGAGCACGAATGAATCGAGCCCGTTGGCCATGACGCGGACGCGGCAGTTGGCGGTGTATTGGCCATTCCAGTCGGCACCGGCATTCCAGACCACCCATTTGTTCGCGCCGGGGACGATATCCTGGCCATAGTCGCCCACGAAGGTGTGGGCCGGGACATTCCAGATGCCTCCGGAATTTGAGGAGACGAGGATCGAGATGATCGCATTGCTGCCACCAACGGGGTTGAGGTCAAACTGGATGTCCACCAGCTTGGTGCCGGGCCGCTGAGCGGCGCGGATGTTGGAAACTCCGGGCGGCATGTCGGCCTGGGCCGCCAAGGCGCCGGTGAGCAAGATCAGGCAAAGCGACGCCGCCAGGCCGGAGCGCCCCCCGGAGCGCCGGCTTTCAGCCGGCTTACGGCACCCGAATTTGCCAGTCCCGTTCGATTCGCCGGCTATGTCGCTATGATGCGTTTCGGGCCGCTGGTATTGTTTGTTTGGATTAAGCCGACTACAAGTCGGCGCTCCGGGAACGACGAGCGCGGCAGTTTCCCTCGGGTGTTGGAATGATTGGTTCGTATCCGAAGCGTGTTGTTCATCGGGCGGGCCAAGCCGACTGCAAGTCGGCACTCCGGGGCGCCGGCTTTCAGCCGGCTTACGGCACCCGAATTTGCCAGGCTCGTTCCATTCGTCGGCTACGTCGCCGGGATGCGTTTCGGGCCGCTGGTATTGTTCGTTTGGATTAAGCCGACTACAAGTCGGCGCTCCGGCTGGGATTCGACAGGGCGTAGTTTTCATAATGGGAGTTTTGAGGTTGTTAGATAAACGAGATTCTTTGTTTTTCATGGTTTGCCTTTCAGGTTCATAAATCGGTTCGGAGCCAGATTTGACCGACGGCGGGGCTGGGCGGGTCGCTGGTACGATTCTCGATGACCAAACCGGCGGCGGCATTGAAGGTGCCACTGAAATTCACGCCTGCCTGGCCATTGGTGACGATGACGGCTGGCAAGGCAGCCGCCGGAATGCCAGTCAATCCTGCGCCGTTGCCGGAAAACGAATCGGCTGTGACCACTCCCGCCACATGCAATGCGCTTTGCGGGCTGTTGGTGCCGATGCCCACGCCGCCGCCGGCCCGGATGAGGAACTGGTTGGAACTCGTCGAGGTAAAGTCGGCTTCGGTATCGTCCGCCCAGACAAAGGCGCCCGGGTGATTGGCCTTGGCCTGCCGGCCCGCCGCCAGCGAATTTTCGCCATTGGCCTCGTTGAGCCGGCCACCCGGAATAGCTGAGTAAGGCGCATAAAAACCGACCACATTGCTGGAGCCGCCGCTGATGGTGCCCGCTTGCGAGCCACCGTTAATTAGATTGAACGCTCCACCGCCGATAGTGGCCTGGAAGGCACCGGCTTGAATCGTGTTGGTAAACCCGCCGCCAATCGTGCCATAACTGCCCGGGCCCTGGATGATGTTTTGAAATCCGCCGCCGATATGGGCATGGGCGGAACTGAATTGGATGTTGTTGGCCGTACCGCCGCCGATGGCCGCGCCAGTCGAGTTGGCGTCAATGTTATTCGCCACGCCCCCAGCGATGACGGCGCGTTGGGCGTTGATGGTGTTGTTGGCGCCGCCGCCGATGGCGCTCAAGCTTCCGAGCACACTATTGGTGGCCGCCAAAGCCGGGTTGCCGCCGCCGGCGATGACCGCGCCCGACACGCCCGGCCCCGCGTAGTTCTCGCTCCAGCCGCCAATCACGTTGGGCGCGCCGCCGGCGTTCGGCTCCAGCCGCAGGGCGCGCTGTCCATCGACCTTGAGTTCCAGCGGCTGGTTGTCGGCGGTGCCGACGAATTGCGTGCCCGCCGTGGTGCCGCTGTTGCCGTCCAGCCGCCAGAAGGTGTTCGAGAGCAACGCCGGGCTGAGGTTGGTCGTGGTGATCGCGCCCGCGGCAATCCTCGACGAATCCACGGCGCCGGCTTGCAGAGCGGCATTGTCCACGGCCCCGGCGCTCACGCTGGATGCAATAGTGGCTGTCCCCGCGGTGGTGGCGGTGCCCGCAGACGATGCGTACCGGGCGTAGGGGGTTGCCGTAAGCGCTTGACGCGGGGAGAGCGTTACGAAGTCGCCGGAGCTGCCGTTGGTGCGCACCGCGATCTCGAGCCAGCGGGCATCGCCGGTGAACGCGCCCGGACCGCAATCCAGGGTGACGGTGAACAGACCGTTGCTGACGGCCGTGGCGGCGTTGGTAAGGGGCATGTTAATGACAGTGGGGCCACTCGCCGAGTCGTAAAGCGTGAACGTGAGGTCGTAGCTGCCGTTGGCCGGCGCGCCGCCGTCGTTCAATCGGCCCTGGTAAGTGAAGGCCCGGCCAAGCGGAGTGGCTGAGAGTTGAGGGTTGAGGGCTGAGAGACACGTCAGCACTGCGAACGTGAGGATGAGTTGTTTGGTTTTCATAGCTTTGACTTATGTTGAGGGTTCACTCGACATAGATGCGGTAGAATAATGCGGCACTGTTCGTCGCCGATACGTCCAGATAGGAATTTTCCGGCGGTGTGGCCAGCAGATGTTCGGCGATGTTGGCAAACACCGCCGCCCTGCCGAGTGTGGGTGTGCGTTGCACCGTGTAAAATTTGTTCGTGGCCGAGCCCCAGGTGATTTGCACGCCGGATGTGGCGCCGGCCGTGATCGAGGTCAGCCGCAAGTAAGACAATGGATCGTCCGGAGCCGTGCCGGCCAGATATTCCTGCAAATTGGACATGCCGTCGCCGTCGGCGTCATCCTGCGCAAGTGATAAGTCGCCGGCTTGTCCGGTCGGATGGCCAAAATATTTCAGCATCCACCAGTCGGGTATGCCGTCGCCGTCGGTATCCAGCGTCAGGTTCACCACAAACGCCATTGTGTTGTTGTTCGTATTGACGTCGGTGTTGGCATGCGTGTCGTCGGCAAACAGGCGATAAGTGGCCTGTCCATCCGGTTGCGTGCCGGCAGGCAAATCCAGCGCCACTTGCGCCAGTTGTCCGGGCTCGAGGGCCGGCACGGCGGCGGTGGCGAGCGGGGTGCCGGTTGCTCCCTCGCGCCGGATGGCCAACAGCGAGCTGTTGGCAGTGGGCGCACCCAGGTTATGGACCTGCGCGTACACACGGACCGCACCGTTCGTTTCTGCCATATAGGAAACGAACGAGGCTGCCAGGTCCGTGCCGCCAATGCTCACGGACTGGACGTTGTTGGACTCGTTGAACTCGCTGGCGAGATCTGCGCGATTGACCACGGCGCAGAGGGCATGAGGCGCGGCCGGTTCGGGCACGACCCAGACAATGCTGGCCACGTTGGTCGAAGCCGCTTCAAACCAGCCCGAAAACGTCATGTTGGACAGCAAAACGCCACCCGCATCCGGGTCGCCGTCGTAGAAACCCACGACCACGTTGCTCACGGCGATGTTTCCTGAATTGCGCACCACGGCCGTGAGCGTGAGCGGATCACCCGGCAGATAGTTCACGCCAGCCGCCACGAAATCGCCCGGCTCAATGGCGAGGTCTTTAACCAGGGCGCGCTTGGTCACCACCAGATCCACCCGGCCCCGTTGCAGCACGTTGGTGAGCGTGATTTCGCCGCCGCCATCCAGTTGGACTGTCTGGTTCGTGTAGAACAATTCCACCTTGTTGTAAGCCACGGTGAGATTGCCCACATCGTCCCAAATCGGCGCAAACGACCGTTCGAGTGACGGATCCTGACACAGCAGATCGTCTTTGCTCCAGGTGCTGGAAACCGGATCATATACTGCGTAATGCGCATCCGACCCGTTCGTGCTCATTCCCTGCCAGAGCAATACCAGGTTCCCGGCTGGGCCGAGCGTCACCGCGTAATCGGCGAACCCGGCGGTTTGCGAGCCGGGCCGTACCAGGTGGTTGGTGCCGGAGAAATTGCGGTCCATAACCAGATTCAGGTTGCTCTCCCAGAGCAGGTACGTGTCGCCGGTCGCCGAAACTGCCAGGCGCACGTTCTTATTCGCCACCCCGGTCGGGGTGAACTGGATCGGCGCGCTCCACGCACCATTGGTGTAGGTCGCATAGAACACCTCCTGGTCCGTGTCGTTGGTGAGCACGCCATCCAGGTCCTGACTCCACGCATAAACCGCCATATTGCTGG
>Ga0209415_10013887_pt1 | contig 13206 bp, 15 predicted proteins | sample PeaSoiSIISIP2007_FD_187696 | JGI IMG/M metagenome (GOLD analysis project Ga0209415, IMG submission 187696) | Peat soil microbial communities from Weissenstadt, Germany - SII-SIP-2007 (SPAdes) (version 2) | ecosystem: Environmental > Terrestrial > Soil > Wetlands > Peat | place: Germany... | reverse complement strand
GGCCGGCCGTTGAGCCCGCTTATGTGGATTCGAGCCGCAGAGGGCTTTTCAATATCGCCCGCAATTCGTATCTAGATAGTCACTTGCACAATCGCGTCATGGCGATTCATGCAATCAAAGCGGTCGCTCGTGGCCACATCAACAAATCCGCGGGAGCTGCTCGCCCGAGGCAAAATCGAGGACGTGGCGCGTGCCCAGCGCAGTGACGGCCGTGACGCGGGCAGGCGCCCCTTCGACCCGCCCGATGCGTGCGGCACGCGCTCCCTCGGGAAGCGACCGGAGGGCAGCGAGCGCGCGATCCGCATCCGCATCGGGGACGACGACGAGCAAGCGCCCTTCGCAGGCCATCGCGAGGGGATCGAGCCCGAGCAGCTCGCACGCGGCGGCGACCGGCGCATCGACCGGGATCGCGGCCTCGTCGACGACGATGCTCACTTCACTGGCGATCGCGAGCTCGTTCATGACGGCCGACAGGCCGCCGCGCGTGGGGTCGCGCAGGCAGTGGATCTCGATCCCGGCTCCGAGGAGCGCGTCGAGCAGGCCCGTGACCGGCGCGCAGTCGCTCTCCACGGGCGACTCGAAGGCGATTCCCTCGCGGACCGAGAGGACCGCGATGCCATGTCGACCCACGTCCCCCGTCACGATCAGCGCATCGCCCGGCCGTATGCGCCACGGGCCGACGTCCGCGCCCGGCGCGACGACGCCGATGCCGGCCATCGAGACGTAGAGGCCGTCGCCCTTGCCACGGTCGACCACCTTGGTGTCGCCCGTCACCACGCGCACGCCGGAAGTTCGCGCCGCGGCTTCGACCGAGGCGAGGACGCGGCGGAGCGTCTCGAGAGCAAGCCCCTCTTCGAGGATGAGCGAGAGCGACAGCGCCAGCGGGCGCGCGCCCGCCGCGGCCAGGTCGTTCACGGCGCCGAAGACGGCGAGGCGTCCGATGTCGCCCCCCGGGAAGAACAGCGGACGCACGACGGAGGCGTCGGTCGTGAAGGCGAGCCGAGCCCCCGGGGGGACCGCGAACGTCGCCGCGTCGTGCGCGTGCGCGCCGGATCCGGCACCCACCGCGGGCAGGACGATCTCCTGGAGCAAGCGCCACATCGCCCGGCCGCCGCCGCCGTGCGCGAGCTGGACGACGTCGGACGGCAAGGGCGCGGGACAGTGGACCTCGAGGCTCACGACGACCGCCGATATCGGTAATACGCCGCGCACGCGCCCTCGGTGGAGACCATCGTGGCGCCGAGCGGTCGATCGGGCGTGCAGCGCGTACCGAACGCAGGACACGCTGTCGGCTTGATCTTCCCGACCAGCACGAGTCCACTGAGGCATCCCCCGTCGATCTCGACCGAAGCGCGGGGCGCCTGCGGCAGCCCGAACCGGACCGAGGCATCGAACTCGCGGTATGCCGGCGCGAGCCCCAGGCCGCTTGCGGCGATCGCGCCGATGCCCCGCCACCGGCGCTCCGTCACGGCAAAGACTTCTTGCACCATGGCCCGCGCCCGCACATTGCCGCCGTCCCGAACGACGCGGGCGTACGCGTTCTCCACTTCGGCGCGACCGCCTTCGAGCTGACGCACGCACCGGTAGACACCCTGGAGGATGTCGACCGGCTCGAAGCCCGTGACCACGATGGGCACGCGGTAGCGGCGCGCGATCGGCTCGTACTCGGCGGTGCCCATGATGGTGCACACGTGTCCGGCGGCGAGGAATCCATCGACGCGGCGCTCCTCGTCTTGCAGGATGGCGGCGATCGCAGGCGGGACGAGGACGTGGGCGACGAGGAGCGAGAAGTTGCTCAGCCCTTCACGCCTCGCCTGGTAGACGGCGAGGGCGTGGCCGGGAGCGGTCGTCTCGAAGCCGACGGCGAGGAAGACCACCTGTCTGTCCGGGAGCCCGCGCGCGAGCGCCAGCGCGTCCATCGCCGAGTAGACGACGCGGACGTCGCCGCCGGTTGCCTTCGCGGTGCGCAGGTCGCCGATCGAGCCCGGGACGCGCAGCATGTCGCCGTAGGTGCACAGGACGACTTCGGGGCGGGCGGCGAGGGCGATGGCGTCGTCGAGGGTCTCCGCGGGGGTCACGCAGACCGGGCAGCCCGGGCCGTGAAGGAGGGTGACCTCGGGCGGCAGCAGCTCCTCGAGGCCGAAGCGCGCGATGGCGTGCGTCTGGCCGCCACAGACCTCCATGATGCACCAGGAGCGCGTCGTGGCCCTGGCAATCGCGCGCGCCAGGGCGTGCGCCGCGTCATTGCCGCGGTACTCGTCGACGTACTTCACGCCCCTTCGCCCTCGAGGCGCGAGAGCTCTTCGATCGTCTCGCGGGCGTGCGCCTCGCTCACCTGCGCGATCGCGAATCCGGCGTGGACGAGCACATAGTCGCCCGGCCCTGCCTCGGGGACATAGGCCAGGCAGACCTGCTTGGTCACCCCGCCGAACGAGACGCGCCCGGTGCGAAGATCGCCTTCGACCACGTCGACAATCTCACCGGGAACCGCGAGACACATCCGTGAACCTCCGTGCCGCGAGGACAGCCTGCCCTACGGCGAGCCCGCCGTCACCCGGCGGCAGCTCCCGGGGCAGCCACACGGCATGCCCGAGCTCGTCCAGCCGCCCGGCCACGGAGGTGACCAGCAGGGCGTTCTGAAAGCAACCCCCCGCCAGGGCGACGTCGTGTACGCCGATCCGGCGCGCGACGGCGCCTGCCGCATCGGCGAGCGAGGCATGAAAGCGTGCCGCGATCCGGGGTACCGAGGCCCCCGCGCGCCGATCTTCCAGGAGCGCCGCGATCAGCGGGCCCCAGTCGATGGCGATCGGATCGCCCGGTGCAAGCCTCGTCGGATAAGGATCCGACGGGCCGTCCGGCATCGCGGCCTGTTCGAGCTCCATCGCCGCCTCCGCTTCGAAGCGAGAGCGCCCGCGCAGGCCGGCGATCGCGGCCACCGCGTCGAACAGTCGACCGATGCTGGTCGTGAGCGGCGCGTTCACGCCCTGCGAGAGCGCCGACCGAAGCGTGACCAGCTCTGTCGGCGAGAACCAGGTCGCCGCGCCGTCTAGCGGCAGACCCGCCGCCGCCAGCAAGCCGAGAGCGGCCCGCCGCGGCTCGCGTATGGCGGCCTCGCCGCCGGGAAGCGGGAACGGCCGCAGGTGTGCGGCCCGGCGCGCGCGAGGCCCCTCGAGGACGATCGACTCGCCGCCCCAGAGCATGCCGTCCTCGCCCAGCCCCATGCCGTCCCACGCGAAGCCGAGAAGCGGCCCGTCGATGGCGTGCTCCGCGGCCACCGCCGCCACGTGCGCAGCGTGGTGCGGCACGCGCGCCAGCGCGGCCCCTGTCTCCCGTGCGAGTCTCTCCGCGAGGAGCGTCGACGCGAGGTCGGGGTGCAGGTCACACGCCACCACGTCCGGGGTCACGTTCGCCCAGGCGAGCATCTCGCGCGCGGTGTGCGCGAGGCGATCGATCGCCTCCGGCGAGCCGAGGTCGCCGATGTGAGCCGAGAGCCATATCTCGTCGGCGAGCGCCAGCGCCACCGTGGCCTTCAGATGGGCCCCCAGGGCGAGGACCACGGGCCCCGGCTCGTGACGGGGCAGGACCCGCGGCGCGAGGCCGCGGGCTCGGCGAAGAAAGATCGGGCCCCGCGCGGTGACCCGGACGACGGAGTCGTCGAGCGGACGGGCAACGGCGCGATCGTGACCGAGACGGAGGTGGCAGAGGGGCGCGAGGCGACGGCGGGCATCGCCGTCGTCGATGCAGAGGGGCTCGTCGGCGAGGTTGCCGCTCGTGCACACCAGCGGGCGTCCGGCGTCCTGCGCGAGCAGGGCATGCAGCGGTGACGACGGAAGCATGGCGCCGACAAGCCGGCTCGTCGGTGCCACCGAGGGCGCGAGCAAGGACCCGCCCTCTGCGCTGCGCGCGTGCAATAGGACGATGGGAGCCGATGTTCCCTCGAGCGCCGTTCGCTCGTCGTCGCCGACGACGGCCGCGCGGCGCACGGAATCGATATCCGCGAAGAGGACCGCGAAGGGGCGGGCTTCCCGCTGCTTGCGGCGGCGAAGCTCCGCCACGGCGTCCTCCCGCGTGGCGTCGACCAGAAGCTGCCAGCCTCCGACCCCTTTGAGCGCAACGATCCTTCCGGCACCGAGCCCGTCGACGGCGGCCCGGAGCGCCCCATCCCCGTGCGCGATGCGTACGCCCGCCGAGTCGTCGAGCCAGAGGCGCGGCCCGCAGCGCGGGCACGCGATGGTCTGCGCATGGGCGCGGTGGTCGTCGATGGAGTCGTGCTCGCGCGCGCATTCCGCGCATGGCACGAACGGAGCCATCGTGGTCCGCACGCGGTCCCAGGGCGCTCCGGTCGCCACCGACCAGCGAGGGCCGCACCGCGTGCAGCTCGTGAACGGGTAGCGCCGGCGTCGGCCGGTGCCGGCCACCTCGGCGAGGCAAGACGGGCAGGGGGCGAGGTCCGGCGGCGGGGTCATCGCCGCGGTGCCGCGTGCCTCGCTCGGCTCGATCACGAAGGTGTTGCCCGGCCGAACGGGACGCTCCTCCAGCTCGCAGACGACCGCCCGGCCGCCAGGCCCATCGGCCGCGATTGCGCGGAGAAAAGCGTCGAGCGATGTCTCGTCTCCCTGCGCGTCGACGCGCACGCCGCGCCGCTCGTTGCGCACGAGTCCCGCGATCCGGTGCGCCAGGGCGACGCGGCGCACGAAGGGTCGAAAACCAACCCCCTGCACCGCACCGCGCAGGATCGCGCGGAAGCGCTTCATCCCCCGCCGTCGAGATCGATGGCTTCGATCTTCAGACCCGTTTCGCCGAGCTCGTCGGCGTCGACCGATCCGCAGCGGGGACACAGCAGGACGTGGTGCTCGGGGAGGTACGTCTCGCCGCAGGTGCGGCAGCGCGCCCGGACGTGCCGCAGCTCCAGGTCGAGGCGCGCCCCCTCCGCCGGGGTACCGCGCGCGTGGGCGAGGAAATGCAGCTCGAGCGCCTCGCGCGAGAGGGTCTCGGTGTCGGCGATCCAGCCGCGGACCGAGACGATGGCTCGGCCTCGGACATCGCTCGCGCGCGCCAGGGACGCGAGCGAGAGATCGACGATCTGCTTGGCCAGCGAGGACTCGTGCATGCGCGCTACTCCGTGACGGGCTGGTCGGAGGGCGCCGCGAGCGATGCCACCAGCGTCGCGGCCGGTCCCACGGCAGCCGCCACCGCCGGGGACAGCTCGCCTGCGGAAGCCTCCGGGCGCTCGATGACGACGCCCACGATCTCGACGGCGCCCGCGGCGGCTTCACCGAAGAGGGTGCGAGCGAGGTCCAGCGCCTGCAATACGGTCACGCCGTGAGACGAGAGCGGTGTCACTTCCGACGTGAGCGACTCGCGCCGCAAGCGGATCACGTCGCCCGCTTTTCCCGGGCCCAGGACGGCGTCGACGAGGACGACCTTCCGCCCCTCTTCGAGCAACGACAGCAGCACGGACGCATCGGTCGACTCGCGCACGGCGAGCCCCCGCACGGCCAGCCTGCGCGCCACCATGATGCCCACGCCGTCGTCGCCGGCCATCGGCTGGCCGATGCCGAGCACCACGGCGCCCCGCGGCCCGTTCACGAGCGCTCCCGCTGCTCGAAGGCGAGCGTCAGGAAATGCGTGGAGCACGAGATGCATGGATCGTAGTTGCGGATGGCATGCTCCGCACGTGCCCGCGCCTCTTCCAGAGGCAAGCTGGCGAGCATCCCGCCCATCGCGACGAGGTCCTCCTCCATGCCGCGCTGGTTCTGGGACGTCGGAGGCGTGATCTGCGCTTGCCGGATGACGCCGCCGTCGTCCAGAACGTACCGGTGGTAGAGCGTCCCGCGCGGCGCCTCCGTCGCCGCCTGGCCGGTGCCCGCGCGCATCGCGAGGGGCACGCAAGCTTGCGCCGGGGGTGCGTAGGAATCGATGATGCGGATCGCCTCGTCGAGCGCGTAGACGACCTCCACGCCGCGCACGAGCAGCATCCGGAACGGGTTCCTGCACGAAGGGTCGAGGCCGGCGCGCGCCGCCGCGGCCTGCGCTCGCGCCGAGAGTCGATCGGCGTTCAGGACGTAGCGCGCGAGAGGTCCGCACAGGTACGAGCCGCGGCCGACGATGCGCGCGTGGAGCGCGGTCGAATGGGCCACCTGCTCTTCGACGATGTGCGCGCCGAACTCGCGGACGTCGATGTCCAGGCCATGCGTGGAGCCGAGGCGGCCTTCGTTCATCGGGTACTCGGCCGGGTGCCGGAGCGCAACCAGCTCCCGGTCACGATCGAAGGCGGGAAAGTCGAAGGTCGCGAGCCAGCTCAGCGTCTCTTCCGCCTCCTCGCGCGCGGAGCGCAGATCGGGCAGTAGCGCCGCGATCTCGGCCTGCCCGGGCACGCGGTAAAAGCCGCCGACCTTGACGTTGACCGGGTGGATCTCCCGCCCGCCGAGCAGCCTGACGATGGCGTTGCCCGCCTTCTTCACGCGTAGACCGGCCTTGACTCGCTCGGGGTGGTGCCTGGCGAGCGTCAGGGCGTCAGGGAAGCCGAGGAAGTCGGGCGCGTGAAGCAGCACCATGTGAAGGACGTGGCTCTCGATCCACTCGCCGCAGTAGAGAAGCCGCCTCAGGTCGCGCAGGGCGCCCTCCACGCGCACGCCGAGCGCGTCCTCCACCGCGTGGCAGGCGCTCATCTCGTAGGCCACCGGGCAGATGCCGCAGATGCGCGCGGTGATGTCCGGCGTCTCGGTGCACGCCCGACCGAGCAAGAGCGCCTCGAAGAGCCGCGGAGGCTCGAAGATCCGTAGCTTGGCGTCCACGACGCGGTCGCCTTCGAGCACCAGCGACAGGGCCCCTTCGCCCTCGACGCGCGCCAGGAGGTCTACCTGGATCGTCCTAGTCGTCATGGCGCCTGGCTTCGTTCGCGAAGGGTTCCGCCGCGGCGTTGAAGGTCGAGAAGAGCCGCCGGACGTCGCCCGATTGCGATCCCGTGGCGAGAAAGCGACGGGCCAGCGGCGCCGTGAACGGCGCGTCGCTCGGGCCAAAGCAGCCGTAGCATCCGCGCCCGTAGGCAGGGCACAGGGCGCCGCAGCCAGCGTGGGTCACCGGACCGAGGCACGGCTCCCCCTTTGCCACCATCACGCAGACCGTGCCGCGCATCTTGCATTCGAGGCACGTCGAGTGGCTCTGCACGTTGGGCTTGCGGCCATTCAAGAACGCGGAGACGACCTCGAGCAGCTGGCGCTTGTCGACGGGACAGCCGCGGAGCTCGAAGTCGACGCTGACGTGTCCGGCGATGGGCGTTGAGCTGCTCAGTGCGTCGATGGTTTCGGGCCGCGCGTACACCACGGAGAGCATGTGGCCATGGTCCCTGAAATTGCGCAGCGCCTGAATGCCGCCGGCCGTCGCGCACGCTCCGATGGTCACGAGGGTCCTCGAACAGGCGCGGACCTCCCGGATCCGGGCGGCATCTTTTTGCGTCGTGATCGACCCCTCGACGAGGGAAAGGTCGTAGGGGCCGGGCTCGACGCGCGAGGTCACTTCGGGGAAGTAGGCGATGTCCACGGCCTCTCCCACGGCCAAGAGCTCGTCCTCGCAGTCCAGGAGGCTGAGCTGGCAGCCGTCGCAGGACGCGAACTTCCAGACCGCGAGCTTGGGGCGCGCCATCGTCACACCTCCCCGACGGACAGAAGAGGGGCCACGCGATCGAATCGAAAGATTGGCCCATCCTTGCACACGAACGACCCGCCGAGCTGGCAATGACCGCAGAGGCCTAGCCCGCACCTCATGCTTCGCTCCATCGAGATCCAGACCGCGTCGCCCGGCACGCCCCGCCTCGCGAGCTCGCGCGCCACGAAGCGCATCATGACCTCGGGCCCGCAGACGAACACCGCGTCGTCGGGGTCGAGCGGCGTGTCGTCGAGCAGCTTCGTTACCACCCCCACGCGTCCCAGCCAGTCCAGGCTGGCGCGGTCGACGATCACGTCGAGGCGGCAGTCCAGGCGCCCGCGCCATCGCGCGAGATCCTCCCGAAACAGGAGCTCTTCGGGAGAGCGAGCGCCGTAGAGGATCGCGACGCGCCCGTACTCGGCGCGGCGGCGGAGCACGCGTAGGATCGCGGGGCGCAGCGGAGCGAGCCCGAGGCCCCCGGCGATGAACACGACGTCCCGTCCGCGCGCATCGTCGAGCGGCCACGCGGATCCGTACGGGCCGCGCACGCCGAGCACGCTGCCCTCGCCCAGCGACTGCATCGCCCGGGTCACCGTTCCCACGGCGCGAACGGTGTGCACGAGGCGCTCCGGCTCGGCGCAGTCGCCGCTGATGGAGATGGCCACCTCGCCGACGCCGATCGCGTAGAGCATGTTGAACTGACCAGGGTGAAAGTGAAACCCCCCGGGGACGTCGAACGTGAACGTGAGGACGCTCGGGAGCTCGTGCTCGGCGCGCGCGATCACCATGGGCGCCGGCACGTACGCGCTGCCGCCGGGCCCGGGCCGCATCATTTGTACACGTCGAGGTGCTGGAGGCGGGCGCGCGACAGCCGGTCGTAGGTGCGCTCCAGGAGCCTCATCGTGAGAGCGAAGCCCAGGCGCGGATCCTCCTGCATCTTCTCTAGGAGGCACGTGTTGTCGAGCGCGAAGGCGAGCACCGTGTCCCTGGCGCGGCAGTCGAGGTGCGCCGCGCCCGGCGTCAGACGCGAGACGCCGAGCACGTCACCGGCGCCGACCGTCTCGACGCAGACCGCGTCTCCGCCGGGACGACGAAGCTCGACGGAGACGGTGCCCTGGCGAACCAAATACAGCGTGTCCTCCCGATCCCCTTCGCGGATCAGGTACTCGCCTCCTCGAAAGCGGACGTTCTTCGCGCAGCCCACGACGAAGCGCACGTGGTCCGGCTCGAGATCCGCCATGAAAGGATGAGCCTTCAGGACGCGTTCAAGATCGTCCATGGTCGCTGCTCCTCGTCGTCGCCGTGGCCCGAATCGCGGCGACCTCTTCGGTGATGTCGATCCCGACGGGGCACCAGGTGATGCACCGCCCGCAGCCGACGCATCCGGACGAGCCGAACTGGTCGTGCCAGGTCCCGAGCTTGTGCGTCAACCACTGGCGGTACCGTGCGCGAAGCGACGGGCGCGCGCCGCCACCATGAACGTAAGCGAAGTCCGCCGAGAAGCACGAGTCCCAGCGCCGCGTACGGGTGGCCGAGTCGCCGGAAAGGTCGGTCGTGTCCTCGATGGTCGTGCAGAAGCAGGTGGGGCAAGCCATCGTGCAATTCGCGCAGCCGAGGCAGCGGTCGGCGACGTCGCTCCAGCGCGGATGATCGAGGTTGCCCATCAGCAGGTCGCGCACCCCCTCGGTCTCCATCCGACGCCCCATCCGGCTGGCTGCATCGGCGACGACGCGGTCGGCCGCGAGCAGCTCGTCGTCGGTCGCGCCTCGCGAGGGCACGCGATCGAGCACGGCGCGGCCGGCGTCCGTCCCGATGTCCACGACGAAGACGTGCGAGGGCGCGAGGATCTCCGTCGCACCCAGATCGTAGCCTCCGCTTGCGCGGGGCCCCGTGCCCATCGACACGCAGAAGCAGGTTCCCGCCGGCGCGCCGCAGTGGACCGCGAGGACGAAGACGTCTTCGCGACGTGCCGCATAGTCGTCGTCCGCGTAGCGGCCGTCACGCAGGACGCGATCCTGAACGGCGATCGCCGCGATCTCGCACGCACGGGCACCGACGAACGCGACACGGCGCCTCGGCCGATCGGGCTGCTGGAAGGCCGGCCCGCTCGCGCTCCGGCGGATCTGGACGAGGGGCACGCGCGGAGGCAGAAGCTCGCGCTTGTACGAATGCGGAGACGCGGCGTAGCCGAAGAGGGCATCGTCGCCGCGCTGGCGCAGGCGGTAGCGGCCGGGAGCCTGTTCGTCGCCGACGCCGCGAGGAAGGTCGCCGACGCCGGTGATCGTGTCGAGCACGACGGCTCCTTCTCTCACGGTGGGCCCCACCAGATCGTATCCGTCGTCGACCAGAGCCTGCAGGAGCGCCGAGAGACCGTCCCGGTCGATGATCGCGCGAGCAACGGTGCCGGCCGACATGGCGGCCACGAACCTACCACCGGTCGCCGGCGCGCGTCCCGACGCGTCCACCTACGGCTCCCCTTGCCGGGCGACGTGTCGCCAGGCCTCGTAGCAGCCGAACGCGAGCCCGAGCAACCCGAGCCCGGCGCCGAGGACGATTCCGGTGCCGTACCGACGGTCGAGCCAGTGCCCCACGGCGAATCCCACGACGGCGGGGATGGCGATCGTCCACCCGACGCCGACGACGGTGAAGGCCAGCATGAGGGTGCGAGCGCCTTCGGTTCGCCAGCGACGCCGCCGCCGCTCGAAGCGGGCGATGCTCTCGCGCATCCGGTCCGTCTCGGGCGTCCGATGCTTGGGGCTCACCTCGGCCATCGAGGCAGCCCCGCCTCTCCCGCGCCACCCTCGATGTGGGCGTAATCGACCAGGCGCCTGAGCAGCGCCCCCTCGAGCCTGCCCGTGCCACGGCGCGCCCGCTGCTCGTCCGCAGCGGCCCGACGGAAGCGCGCGAGCACGTCGCGTTCGAGTTGCTCCAGATCGTCGCTGGCCACCGCCTCGCGCGTGAGCACGTCGATGCGCGTTCGGGCGGTGACGCTCAGGATGCCGCCGCGAAGAGCGATGAAGTGCTCGTGACGGTCGATCTCGCGGTACACGAGCACCGATACGGAAAGGGCGGTGAGCAGGTCGACGTGACGATCGAGCACCCCGAAGGCACCCGTCGGGTCCTCCGCGCGCACGTGAACGACGTCGCGGTCCACCACGAGCGCCTGGGGGGTCAGCACGACGAGCCTCACCTGGGCCCCTTTCGTGCGCGCACGTCGTCGATCGTTCCGGTCAGGTAGAAGGCGCTTTCGGGCCAGTCGTCACAATCCCCCGAAAGGATCGCGTCGCATCCTCGGATGGTGTCGACGATCGCCACCGACTTCCCGGGTCGTCCCGTGAATGCCTCGGTGACCATGAACGGCTGCGTGAGAAAGCGTTGCAGGCGGCGTGCGCGCGTGACCGTCCGCCGGTCGTCGACCGAGAGCTCTTCGAGGCCCAGCATGGCGATGATGTCTTGAAGCTCGCGGTAGTGCGCGAGCGTCGTGCGGACCCGCTCCGCCGTGCGCGCGTGCGCTTCGCCGACGACGCCTGGATCGAGCAAGTTGGACGCGGACGCGAGAGGATCGATGGCGGGGTAGAGGCCCTGCGCGGCGAGGCCCCGCGACAGGACGACGGAGGCATCGAGGTGGGTGAAGAGCTGCGCCACCGCGGGATCGGTCATGTCGTCCGCCGGGACGTACACGGCCTGGATCGACGTGACCGCTGCCCCCGCAACCGACGCGATGCGCTCCTCGAAGGCGGCGATCTCGCTCGCGAGCGTGGGCTGGTAGCCCACGCGCGACGGCATGCGTCCCAGCATGCCCGAGACCTCCCCGCCGGCTTGCACGAAGCGAAACACGTTGTCCGCGAGCAGCAAGACGTCCGTGTGCCGCTCGTCGCGGAAGAACTCGGCGTGCGCCAGCGCCGTCATGCCGACGCGCCAGCGCGCTCCCGGCGGCTCGTTCATCTGACCGAAGACGAGGGTCGTCTTCTGCAGGACGCCCGACGAGCGCATCTCGAGCCAGAGCTCGTTGCCTTCGCGCGAGCGCTCTCCGATGCCGGCAAACACGGCGATGCCGTGATGGCGCTCGACCGTCGCGCGGATGAGCTCCGTCAGGAGCACCGTCTTGCCGACGCCGGCGCCGCCGAACAGCCCCGCCTTGCCTCCGCGCGCGAGCGGCGTAAGCAGATCGATGATCTTGATCCCGGTCTGGAAGACCTGGCGGCCGTGCGCCTGATCGCGAAGCGGAGGAGACGCCCGGTGGATCGGTCGGCGCGGCGTGTCGGACGGCAGCGGCGCTAGGCGATCGATCGGATTGCCGAGGACGTCCACGAGCCGGCCGAGCAGGTGCTCGCCTACCGGAACGGTGATCGCCGCCCCCGTCGCCTCGACCGCGGCGCCGCGGCGGAGCCCCTCGGTGAACGCGAGGGCGACGGCCCGCACGTGGCGGCGATCGACGTGTTGCTGCACCTCGAGGACGACGCGGCGGCCATCTTCGGTGGTGACGAGAAGCGCGTCGTTCGTCCGCGGGAGCGCGTCCTCGGGAAACTCGACGTCGACCACCGAGCCTCGCACGCGAAAGATCGTTCCCGTCGGCGTCACGGCTGGGCCTCTGCCGAATCTGCGCCGGACGCGATCTCGAGGATCTCGCTGGTGATCGTCTCCTGGCGCAGCTCGCGTTCGAGGGCGCGCAGCTCGGAGAGCTTGTCGTCGATGTGGCGGTGCGCGGCGTCCATCGCGACGAACCGTGCGGCGCGCTCGCTCGCGAACGCAGAGCCGACGGCCCAGCTGACCAGCGCGAAGGCGTACTCCTCGATCGCGCGCACCACGAGGGTGCGCGGCTCGAGCGTGTGGATGGGAGGCCCATCTGCCGCGGCCGATCGCTCCGCCGCGCTTGCATCGGGTGGAAAGAGGCGCAGATCGCGAGGGTCCCAGCCCACGGGGGACCTATGCTCGGCGAACACGAGGTGTATCTCGCCGACGCGCGCCTCGGCTACCGCGCCGAAGAGTTCCTCGATCAGCCGCTGCGCGGTAGCTTGGGCCGCGGCGACCGTCGTGGGCATGGAGCCCCCGTCCGTTGCGTCGACTGCCCGCTCCCGACAAAGACGCATGCCGCGCCTGCCAACCGCCATGAGCCGTGCTTTGCGCGACCTCGAGAGGGCCAGGGCCTCGTCGAGCAGCCGATCGTTGAGCGCGCCGACGAAGCCATGCTCCGAAAGGAGCACGACCACCAGCCGCGCCCCCGGCGGCGTCCCCATCGCAGCCTCCCCATCGGCGCCGTCAAGAAGCGCGAGCGCCTCTCCGAGCGTCGCGCGTGTCGCGGCCGCGTAGCGCTGCAGTCCGGAGAACCGCTCCTGCGCCTGACGGCGTTGCGCGCTCGCGAGCGTTCGCATCGCCTGGACGATGTTCGCGAGCTGCCCGATCGTCCGGGCCCGTGCGGAGAGCTCACTTGCCTCCACCGTCGTTCTCCTTGTTCGCGGTCGCGAGCGCGAGGTCGCGGACGATGGTCACCAGCGTCTCCCGCTCGGCGTCGCTCGGAGCCTCGCCCTCGTCGAGGCGGACCACTAGAGGAGCGCAGCG
>Ga0209415_10013886_pt1 | contig 13206 bp, 10 predicted proteins | sample PeaSoiSIISIP2007_FD_187696 | JGI IMG/M metagenome (GOLD analysis project Ga0209415, IMG submission 187696) | Peat soil microbial communities from Weissenstadt, Germany - SII-SIP-2007 (SPAdes) (version 2) | ecosystem: Environmental > Terrestrial > Soil > Wetlands > Peat | place: Germany... | reverse complement strand
GAGTAGAAGTTGTCTCATAAACACAGGCAAGGCATTGCGAGCTTGAGAGTTATGCAAACTAGGGTAAACCGGAAGCATGGACCTCACCGACGCCCAATGGGCGGAACTCGATCCGCTGTTTCGCCCCAAGCGACGGGCCGACGGCAAGGGGCGACCGTGGCAGGACACGCGCGCGGTGCTCAACGGAGTTTTGTGGATTCTGCGCACCGGCGCTCCCTGGCACGATTTGCCCGATCGCTATCCGCCCTACCAAACCTGTCATCGACGCTTTCAACAGTGGCAGCGCTCCGGTCTGCTCACGCGCTTGCTACAGAAACTGGCCGAGGACTTACGCGATCGAGGCAAGCTCGATCTGAGCGAAGCGTTCATCGACGCCAGCTTCAGTTCGGCGAAAAAGGGGGCTCTGGTGTCGGCCCTACAAAACGCGGGAAAGGCAGCAAAATCGTGGCAATTGCAGACCGCCATGGTTTTCCTATCGCCGTGCACGTGGCCAGCGCTAGACCAAATGAAGCGATCCTCGTCGAAGCCACCCTCCAGCAAAGATTTCTCCGAGAAGCTCCCACGCGATTGATCGGCGACAAAGCCTACGACAGCGATCCGCTGGACCAGCGCCTGCGCGAAACCCTGGGCGTGCAGCTGATCTCTCCGCATCGCTGGAACCGCAGCAAGCCGGTCACCCAAGACGGCCGGGCGTTGCGCCGCTACCGCCGCCGCTGGAAAATCGAACGCCTGTTCGCCTGGCTTCACAATTTTCGCCGCATCGTGGTGCGCTGGGAATATCACGCGGAAAATTTCCTCGCGATGATCCAACTCGCCTGTGCCGTTATCCTCCTGAGGCATTTATGAGACGGCTTCTAGTGAGTAGTGAGTAGAACCCGTCTCACGAATGCTTGGAGATCGTAGGTTTGTGCCGCACCTACGGTGCTTGGGGTGGGGGTCGATGCTTCCCAGCCCTTACGGGCTGGGTTAACTTGTGACGCGCCTTCGGCGCTTACGAGGATAGGGCTCCCGAGGCGGGTGGAGGCAGCGCGGGGACGCGAGGCGTCAACTAATCGAATGAGGAAGGCAGTTTGTTTGTGCAATAATTGGCGAGGATTTCAACTATTGTTATGGCTAGCCCTGCCAAGCGCTCACTCTTGCTGGTGTGCGTGCCCTCCCGTTCGTGGGTGCGTCATTTCACTTCCGCAATTTTCCTGACCTGCGTTCTGCTGGCAGGTTCCGCGAAGGCACAGATTACGCAGGGGATGAACGTTCAGAGCGACGGACCTACGTCCGTTCGAGGCAAAGTTCTTAATCGAGCGACGCATGAACCGATCAGCCGCGCGCTGGTGTTTTCACCGGACCAGCGATACGCGATGCTGACGGACGATCGCGGGCAGTTCGAGTTCAAGTTTCCGGCGCGAGTACCGGAGCCAAAAGAAGAACTGACCGGCACACCGGATGCGAATGCGTACCGCTTGCGCGAGCTTCGGATGATCCAAAACGCCAGACCTAACTTTTTCTATGCGCGCAAGCCGGGATATCTACAGAACAACAGCAATCCGGGCCAGCGTGCGATCGCGGAACAAGGTGATTTGGTTATCTACCTCGATCCGGAATCGCTGATCGTGGGGAACGTGAACCTGCCGGGTTCGGAAGGCGACATGCGCATCCGGGTGCAGCTTTACCGGCGGAAAATTCTGGAAGGGCAGGAGCATTGGCAAGAGGTGAGAACGTTTACGAGCTGGGCGGATGGCGAGTTTCGTTTCAGCGAGTTGGAGGCGGGGACGTACAGAGTGGGGACCAACGAACTGCTGGACAGAAATCCGACATTTTACGCGCCGGGCGGGCAGCTTTTTGGGTTCGCGCCCATTTTTTATCCGGGAGTCTCCGATTTTGGATCGGCGAGCGCGATTCAGCTTGCGGCCGGAGCGACGGTTCAAATCAATCTTGCGCCGACGCGGCAGGCATACTATGCCGTAAAAATTCCAGTGATGAATGCGGGAGACGGGCCTGGGATGGGTTTGAATGTCTATCCATTGGGGCATCCCGGTCCGGGCTATTCTCTTGGATATAACTCGAACGAACAGATGATTCAGGGGACGCTGCCGGACGGGAACTATACACTGCAAGCGAGCACGCAAGGTCCAACGGGCTCGACGGGAATGTTGAACTTCTCGGTGCAAGGAGGATCGCGCGATGCCCAGTCGATCAACCTCATACCGAACGCCTCTGTGGCCGTAACGGTGAAAGAAGAGTTCAAAGGTGGGGAGAGCGTATTTGGAGAAGTAAACGGGGGAGCGGAAGACGGCGGCGCGAACGTCCAGCGGCAGCGGCAGGTGAACGTGCAGGTGATATTGCAATCGCTTGAGGATTTTGGCGTAGCGCAGCCAGTGATGTCCGAATCTATGCCGGGCACGCAAGAACACACGCTGCTGATCGCCAATATTCGGCCGGGGCGATATCGAGTGCACGTGCAGAGCGGAAAAGGGTATGCGGCGTCGGTGGTTTACGGCGGCAGCAATCTTATGCGCCAGCCGCTGGTGGTGGGATTGGGCGGAACGAGCCAGCCAATGGAGATCACGCTACGCGACGATGGAGCGGAGGTGGACGGCAAGGTGGAGGAAGCGACCGAGGGGCACATCTACTTGGTGCCGCTCGATCAGAATTCCGGAGAATTCCGAGAAATCAACACGGGGCCGGACGGATCGTTTGGATTAGGGCAAGTACCGCCGGGAACGTACCGAGTGCTGGCCTTCGATACGCGGCAAGGCGACCTGGCGTACAACGACGCGGAAGCCATGCGGAAGTTCGAGTCGAAGGGAGAAGTGGTTCATCTCGAGGCAGGGCAGAAAGAGCATTTGAAACTGAAGCTGATCACAGGGGATGCGCAATGAGATTCCCGTCGCGCTTTTTGAGGATGGCGGTGACACTTTGTGGATTGGGATTTGTGCTGGTTGGCGCGGCGCTGAATGCCGAGGGACAGACGTCAGCGGTGCAAGAGGGCGCACGGGCGGGACAGACTTTTAGGATCGCGGGAACGGTTGTAAACGCGATGACGGGGGAGCCGCTCTCCCAAGCGCGCATCTCGATTGCCGATACGCGGGACCGTAGCAAGCCGATTGGAATGATTACCACGGAGGATGGGCATTTCGAATTTTCGCAACTAAAAGCGGGAAAATATTCTTTGTCGGGAGCGAAGCACGGATTTATTTCCGCGGCGTACGAGCAACATGAACAGTATTCGACGGCCATCGTGACGGGAGAAGAGTTTGCTACAGAGAACCTGGTACTCCGCTTGACGCCGATGGCGCTGATTACGGGGCATGCGACGGATGAGTTCGGCGAGGGAATCCGAAGCGCGAGTGTCGTCTTGTATTTCGAGAACCACAGCGGTGGGATGACGCGAATCACGCGTTATTCGAACTCGACGAGTGACGACCGAGGATTTTTCGACTTCTCGCTGCTGCGACCGGGAAAATACTATGTTTCTGTGACCGCGAAGCCGTGGTACGCGATTCACCCCGCGAGCGCGGTGGATGGGGCGAGCGGTCCGGCATCGCAAGTACCTTCGGGCCTGGATGTGGCGTACCCCACGACTTATTACAACGGAGCTACGGACGCAGACAGCGCGACGGCGATCGAAGTGAAGGGCGGGGACCGGCTGGAAATCGATGTACACGTAAACCCGGTAGCGGCGTTGCACCTGGTGTTTCGAGTTCCAACGAACGAACAGGGCCAGCAGGGTGGCTTCCAGATGCCGGTGCTGGAAAAGCGGGTGTTTGATGCAGTGAATTTTGTGCAGACTGAAGGAATGAATTCGATAGGGCCGGGCGTGTTCGAAATAACAGGTGTTCCGGCAGGACGGTACACCGTGAGAGTCAAGAGTTCGGACTCGGGGCCAGGGCTGCGGGCCGCGGATGTCGATCTGGTGCAAAACGGGCAGGAACTGAACGATTCGCGCGGAGAAGCGCTGGGTGGTCTGAAGGTGACCATCAAAATGCCGGGGGACGAGCCTTTGCCGAAGCAGTACGGAGTGGGATTGCAGGATGCGCGGCGGCGGTTCGTGGCGTTCAAGCAAGGGGATCCGACGGGGCAGTTTTCTTTTGAAGATTTGCCGCCGGGGAAGTACGCGATGTTGGTTAACTCTCCGGGGAAGATATATTCGGTGGTGCGAGTAACTTCGCCGGCCGGAGATTCGTGGGGACACGAGGTGAGCATTGCGGCGGGAGCCACGGCTGAGGTGACGGCGGCGCTTTCCGCAGGGGTTCTCAGGATTGAAGGCGTGGTGAAGAAGAAAGATAAGAAAATCGGCGGGGTGCTGGTGGCGTTGGTGCCGAACGATCCTGTGGCACATCTTGATTTGTTTCGAAGGGATCAGAGCGATCTCGACGGGTCGTTTGTTCTGCAGGGCGTAATACCGGGTGCGTATACGATTGTGGCTGTGGAAGATGCATGGGGATTGGATTGGCTGCAGCCGAGCGTGCTGGCGCGATATGTGCAGCATGGACAGAATATTTCTGTTGGGGATTTCATGAATGGGACGTTGCACTTGCCGGAACCCATTGAAGTACAACCGCATTGAGCGGGAATGAATTGAACGAAGTATTGTAGAGGGCGAACGCTTGGTTTTTGAGCGCACGCGTGGCGCGAGTGTGGCTAGTGGTTAGAAGCAGCCGCGGTGTCAAACGCTTGTAAGACTTGTTGGGGGCGGGCGCGGACACGAAAATCCTCGGTGAGATTCACCCAGCGGACTGTGCCAGTCGAGTCGATTAAGAATTCAGCGGGGCGGGAGATATCGGCGCCGTCAACGCCAGCGTGGGGATGGACGAGATCCCAGCGGCGGATGACGTCGTCGTGGGCGTCGGAGAGAATCGGGAAAGTATAGCCAGCGGACTTGCGGAGGTGTTCGGACTCCTGCGGAGTGTCGACACTAATGGCGATGACGCGGATTTTGCGTGCGTTGAAATCGGGAAGGTGCTCTTCGAAACTCCGTAACTCGGAGTTGCAGAACGGTCACCAGTAGCCGCGGTAGAAGACGAGGACGACGGCGGCGGTTTTGGCAGAGGCAGTGCCTGCGGCAGGCTGGAGGCTGGCGGAGAAGGGGGATTGAAGGAGGCTCGAAAGCGTGACGGAGTTGCCGGTCGAGTCGGGCAGGGTGAAGTCTGGAGCAAGCTGGCCGATCTGCGGAGCGCCATGCGAGGCGGGGATGTTTTTTGTCAGAACGAAGATTCCGTAGAGAAAGAATCCGACAAGAAAGACGCTGAGAACTCCCAGGATGCTTCCGAAGATTTTTCCGCGATAGGCGTCAGGGTGGCGAAAGGCGTGCAGGACGCCGGTGACTAACAAAAACAGGGCAAAGGCGATGAGGAGGAGATTGACCCAGGGAAAATCCCGCGTGATGGGGAAGCGAACGAAAAAGGTGGGATAGCTGATGAGAGCCGCGAGGCAAAGGATAAATCCGGCCCAGATGCGTGGATTCCAACTTCGCTTCATGTGAGGGCGACCCCGGAGCGGTCATCGTATCAGAATCGCAGCCGGAATTCCGTTAGGGAAATTTACGGGCTACTGGGCGTCGCGGTTGGTGATGGTGACGCGGAAGAGGGGCTTGGCCTTTTCGGCGGGATCGATTTCGTAGGTTTGGACGGTTTTGGCGGGGTCGTAATCGCGCCAGAGCCAGATCATTTGTTCGGGGAATTCGGCGGCGCCGTGGGCGGAGTTGTGGGAGCCCTTGCCGAAAGTGAAATGGAAGTCGTAATTTTTTAGCTTGAGGGCGTTGGCCAGGCGGATGTTGGCCAGGGCCCAACTGCCGTATTTTTCCAACTCGAGATCTTCGGAACCATCTTGCAGCCAGACGCGAAGGTTGCGGTGCGGTTCGTGCAGGACTTTTTCGGGGAAGTCCTGGCCGCCGTCGGCGACGGCGGGATCTTCTTTCCATTGAATGCTGGTGAAACTGCCAATCCAAGAGATGACGCGGCTAAATTGATCGGGCATCTGCCACGCGGCGTTGAAGGAGCAAATGCCGCCGGAGGAGAGGCCGGTGATAGCGCGGCTGTAAGCGTCCTTGCGAATGTTGTACTTGGATTCGACTTCAGCGAGGACCTCCTGATGGAGAAAGCGGACATAGCGGTCGCTGACGGTGTCGTAGAGGGTGCTGCGCATGGAATCTTTGAGGGTGCGCTGCCACTCGTCGGAATATTTTTTGACGAGAGTGTAAGTGGGCGTGCCGGGGGAGCTTTCGATGTCGCCGGGATTGATGAAGACGGCGATCATGACGGGGATTTTCTTTTGGGCGATGAGATTGTCGATGACGTTGAGGGCGGGATTTTTGCCGTCGCGATCGAGATACCACTCGCCGTCCTGGAAGACCATGAGGGCGGCAGGGGTGTGGGAGTCGTACTGCGCGGGAACGTAAATCCAATAGTCGCTCTTCATGCCGTCGTAGATTTTGCTGGTGTGGGAGAGCTTGGGGGAAAGAGTGCCGGAGGGAACGCCGGGTAGTTGGTAGGAGAGAGGAGTGAAAGCGGGGAGATCGAGGCGGCCGCCGAATTTTGCGCCGTTGATGAGGTAGGAGAAGGAGTGGAGCTTGCCAACGGGCTCGATGTGGGCGGAGGCGTACCAGAGCTTGGAGTTGGAGAGATTTTGCATTTGCGGGCCGGGAGCGGCGTCGATGAGGAGAGATGGTTTCGACGAGGCTTCGATGGCGAAGAAAAAGTCTGGGCCGTGGGCGATCCAGGCGGTGCCGTCCTTGAGTTCCTTGGCGTCGAGGGTGGTGGTGATGGCGTCTTTGAGGGCGGGGTTGTTGGATTTGGCGAGTTCGATGAGTTGCGGGGCGGTGGATTTTTCGGCGGCTAGGGCGGAAGTGGAGAGAGAGATCGCCAGAATGGCTGCTAGTGCAAAGGCGTTTTTGCGACGCATACGAAAGCACCTCTTTTTTAATTCGCGCAAGTTGCAGATTGAGGCAGACGGCCGGCAGGTATGGTAACGCGGAGCGACTGTGGGACGAAGAGGGAAGAGTTTCGTTGCGAGATACTGCGTGGCTTACACGGTGATGATGTGGTCAGGCGTTCTTGCGGCGCGATAGATGGCTTCGACGAGGGCGATGCTGCGGCGTCCTTCGATGCCGTCGCAGGCGGGGGCGCGGTTGTGTTGGATAGCAGCAAGAAAATCCTCGAGAACGGCTTGGTGGCCGCGAAAATCGCTGACGGCGGCGGAAGAGGAGCTTTGGTTTTCGTCCTTGGCTAACTCGTTGAGAGCGGCGAGGTCGGCGGAGATCTTAGCGGCGGTGGGCGAGTCGCGGAGATTGGCGGCGAGGATGCGGTCGTGTTCGAGGATGACGGTGCCTTCGGTGCCGGAGATTTCGACGCGGCGCGGGTAACCGGGATAAGCGGCGGTGGTGGCGTGAAAAACGCCGATGCCGCCACTGGCGAATTCGAATGCGGCGACGGCGGTGTCTTCGGCTTCGATTTTGTGGAGGAGAGCGGCGGTGCGAGCTTGGACGCGAGCGACGTCGCCGAGTAGCCAGAGGAGCAGGTCGATGGTGTGGACTCCCTGATTGATGAGCGCGCCGCCGCCGTCGAGCGCAAGTGTGCCGCGCCAGCGAGAGTTGGAATAATACTCGGGCGGGCGATACCACTTGACCCGAGCGTCGACGAATAAGATTTTGCCGAGGAGATTTTGAGCGAGCCAGCTTTTGAGCTGGCGGATGTGGGGCTTGGTGCGGTCTTGAAAGAGAACGCCGAGCTGGACATGGGCGGCGTTTGCAGCGACGATGAGGGAGTCGGCGCGCGCGGTGCTGATTTCGAGAGGTTTTTCGGTGAGGACATGAAGGCCGTGGCTGGCAGCGTCGATGCCTTGCTCGGCGTGAAGGCCGGAAGGGCTGCCGAGGATGACTAAATCCATGGGGCGATGATTGAGGAAGGCGTCGATATTTTGATAGGGCGTGCCGCCATGTTCGCGGCAGAGGCGGGCGATTTTTCCGGCGTTGGCGCCATGGATGGCAGCAATTTCCACGCCGGAGATGGCGCGGGCCGCACGAGCGTGGGTTTCGGTGATGTTGCCGCCGCCGATTAGCCCGATGTGGAAGGTCATGGGAGAGTCTAGCTAAAACGAAAAGCAGATTCCTCGCTGCGCTCGGAATGACAGCCACTACCGGCGAGCGAGCCAAAGTGATACTGGCAATACTAATGGTACGACGCAACGAAGTCTTTGTAGGCGGCTTCGGTGGCTTCGGGTGTGAGAATCGCCGACGAAATCAGGATACGGTAGCGAAAGGTGACGCTGGCGTGCGGGGTAAGAGAAAAATTCAGTTCTTCTTTGCCGTTGCTGAAAACTTTTTGGCCGAGGGGATTGGCGGCGAAAAGGCCGTAGCCGCGGGCGTGCCAGTAGGTGGGAAAGCCGGGATTTTGCGGATGATCGAGAATGGTGATGGTGACTGGCTCGTCGCCGACCGTGCCGCTGAGATTGCACCAACGCCCGCGCGTCCCCCAGGCGGCGTCGCCTTTTTTCCCTTCGCTGGTGAGATAGGTGCCGTTGACGCCGCTGTTGTCGAGCTTGGCTACGGTTGTGGGGCGGCCGCTGGCGTCAGTGTAAACTTCGGGCTTGTCGGAAGGAATTTCGAGGGCGCGGATGACGCGAAGGCCGAGCATGCCGTCCTTTACATCGGGGAATGAAACTTTTTCATCGAGGGAGCGAAGGGTGGTGATGCGGTCGACGCTGCGAAAGTCTTTTCCGCCGCGGAAGACGAAGTGAGTTTTTTCGTTGAGCAAAACTTTTTTCTCGAATGTGACCCAATCGGATTCGACGTCGAGTTCGCCTTGCTGCGAACCACTCTTGGCCGAGACGATGGCGCGCTGAAGAATCGTGCCCATTTTCGGGGCGTTTTCCGCCGGGATGGCGTCGGAATTGTTCCAGAAGTCGAGACCGTTGATGTTCTCGTAGTTGAACCAGAGGCCGGCGTGATGCGGATGGTCGATGCGTTCGCCAGGACGCTGCTCAAGCGGAAAGCCGCGCGTGATGATGGTTCCTTTCGCGGTGCGCAGCGGATAGAGGACCGGCTTCTTCAAAGTAGTGGGCCAGATGTAGGACGTGAAGGGCTCGCCGTCAATTGTAACGTCGACGCGGCGCTGCTGCTCGTTAGCAATGATGGAGATGCGATCCGCTCGCTTTGCTTCGGCGATGAGACAACAAACGAGGAATGCAGCCGCTACAAAAAGGATGAGAGGGCTTGCCGCGCCAGCGCGCATGGGTCACCTTGCTCCGCTTAAATTTCTTCGGGAACGACGTACGGTGCACGATACGTTCCGCGAAGCATACGATTGGCTTCGTCATCGCCAATGACTTGCTCGTGCGCGGGATCGAACTTCAAACTGCGGCCCAGGCGATAGGATGTATTCGCAAGATGCACGAGCGTGGTCGACTTGTGCGCTTCTTCGATGGGCGAGTGAATGTCCTCGGCGCGGCGGCTGCGGACGCAATCGATGAAGTTCGCATAGTGGTCGCCGGAAGCTCTGCCGTGCGGTCCGGGTTCCAGTTGATTGGTGATCCAGGTCTTGTAGGACTCGTAGCCGTCGATGGCGAGAATGCCCTTCGAACCATAAAACAAATTGCCGATGGTGTTGGTCTTCGCGTCCATGGGACCGAGGACTGGCTGTTTTTCAGGGGGCGTTTTCTTTGCAGGCGCCGTGATTCCCGCGGGAGGAACGGCGCTGTCGCCGTAAGCGCCGGTGCCGATTTCCGCTTCGTGATTGGTGATCCAGTGGCGGACTTCGACTTCCATCATTTTGCGTTTGCCGCCGTCGGTATCGAAATAGAAGGTAGCGTTCAGAGTGTTGGGCGTTTCCTGATCATCGTCGAACATAAAATGGCCGCCCATAGCGGCGACGGAAACGGGGAAGCCGACTCCAAGACCCCAACGGGCGATATCGACTTCGTGAATTCCCTGATTGCCGATGTCTCCGTTGCCCGTGTCCCAGATCCAATGCCAGTTGTAATGAAAGCGATTCTTTGTGAAGGGCTTGAGAGGTGCGGGCCCGGTCCAAAGATCATAATTCACTCCGGCGGGAACGGGTTCCTGAGCGGCTTTCCCAATCGATGGGCGCCACTTGTAGCAAAGCGCGCGGGCCATGTAGACATCGCCGATGGTGCCGTCGCTTAAATGATGGATGGCTTCGATCATGCTGGGGTTGGAGCGCGACTGGCTGCCGTGCTGGCAGATGCGGTTGTACTTCTTTACGGCGCGCACGAGTTGCCGGCCTTCGAACCAATTATGGGAACAGGGTTTTTCGACGTAAACATCTTTGCCGGCCTGGCAGCCCCAGATACCCATCAGCGAGTGCCAATGATTCGGCGTGGCGATCGAAATGGCATCAATCTCTTTATCATCCAGCAGTTTGCGAACGTCGACGTACGTCTTTGGTTTTGGCAAACCCATCTTTTGGATTTCGCCAACGCGCTGGCTCGATACGTTTTCATCGACATCGCAGAGAGCGGCAAGCTCGGTTCCCGCAACTTTCGAGAAGCCGTGAATGTGATCGTTGCCGCGCCCACGTACTCCGCAGATGCCAACGCGCACACGATCATTGGCGCCCAGGATTCCCGCGTAGCTTGATGCGGTTGCGGTAAGCGCTGAGGTGGCGACACCGGCGCCGGCGATTTTCAGGAAGTTTCGCCGCGATGCATTTGTTGCAGACATACAGCCTCCTGCAGTTCGGTGGCAGTTACAAAAATATTTGCGAACTTTGTTGTGTTTGGGATCGCCAGGGCTTACCCCGCGCCGAAGAGCATCTCCCAAACGACGTAATAGTAAGCCAAATGCAGCGCCGTGACACGAAATTCAAGCGGGGCAACACCCGAAGCCGTATTTGCCAATCCGCTGGAACCGAGACGCAAAAACTAGTAGCTTTCCCCTCACACCATGGACCCATCGCCTCCGACCGCATCGTCCAGCAGTTTGGCGTCCTCGTCTGCTGCATCCCCGGCTGGTTATTTTCGCTGGGTGATCTGTGCACTCCTGTTGTTCGGCGCGACCAAGAACTATATGGACCGCAACGTTCTTGGAGTGCTCAACAAAACGCTGCAACACGATCTGGGCTGGAGCGAGATTGACTTCAGCAATCTGGTGATTGCTTTTCAGGCGGCGTATGCCGCTGGAATGCTGCTGACGGGCCGGCTCATCGACAAGCTTGGGACGCGCTTGGGATATGCCTTGGCGATGATTTTTTGGAGCCTGGCCTCGATGGGGACTGCGCTTGGCAACTCCCTCACGAGTTTTGCCATTTCGCGAGCGGCTCTGGGATTTGGAGAAGCCGCCGTTTTTCCCGCAAGCATCAAAGCGGTGGCGGAGTGGTTTCCGAAAAAAGAGCGCGCACTGTCCACGGGGATTTTTAATGCCGGAACAAGTTTTGGCGCAATGCTCGCGCCGCTCGTCGTACCGTGGCTGAATGCGAGGTGGGGCTGGCGCGGTGCATTCGTTGGAATCGGCGCGCTTGGATTCATTTGGCTGATTTTCTGGCTGCTGATCTATCGCAAGCCGGAAGAACATCCGCGCGTCTCGAAAGCGGAGCTCGACTACATTCGTAGCGATCCGCAACCGGCGCCGGCAAAGACAAGATGGTCAGCTCTGTTTCCACTGCGCCAGACCTGGGCCTATGTTGCTGGAAAATTCCTGACCGATCCCGTGTGGTGGTTTTATCTTTTTTGGATCCCTGGCTTTTTGCAAAGCAAACACGGCATTTCCCTGATTGGGCTTGGGCCTCCAATCGTGGTGATCTATTTGATTTCGGACGTGGGCAGCGTCGGCGGAGGCTGGATTTCTTCGGCGCTGATCAAACGCGGAAAGAGCGTGAATGCCGCTCGCAAGATCGCGATGCTTCTTTGCGCCATTGGGGTAACACCGGTTGTGTTTTCTTACCGCGTGGAGAGTACCTGGTCGGCCGTGTTTCTTATCGGCCTCGCTGCTGCGTGTCACCAAGGCTTTTCCGCCAATCTTTATACTTTGACGTCCGATATGTTTCCGGCTCGAGCGGTAGGCTCCGTCGTCGGAATCGGAGGGATGGCGGGGGCACTCGGCGGTTTGTGCATCGCTTCGGTCGTCGGTCACGTACTGCAGTGGACAGGAAGCTACAAAGTTCCTTTTCTCATCGCGGGGTCGGCGTACTTGCTGGCGCTCGCGGTTATTCATGCTTTGGTTCCGAAGATGGAGCCGGCACGCATCCGCCAGGAATTGCAAACGTGATTCTGGAGAACCGTGAAAATGCTCCGACAATCGAATCCCGAGAAGACAAGCCGTTGAGGTGAGCTGATGTCGCTGACGATCAAGTCGAAGAAAGATTGCCGCTGGGACATTGTTAGTTTGGGCGAAATCATGCTCCGTTTTGATCCAGGTGATCGGCGTATCGCTACGGCGCGCTCCTTCGACGTGTGCGAGGGCGGCGGCGAATATAACGTTGCTCGTGGATTGAAACGCTGCTTCGGTTTGGACGCCGCTGTTGTAACGGCATTTGTCGATGATCCGGTTGGCCGGTTGCTTCAGGATTTCATTTATCAAGGTGGCGTGGACCAGTCGCTAATTCGCTGGGTCGAACACGACGGCGTTGGTCATGCGGCGCGTAATGGACTCAATTTTACGGAGCGTGGCTTCGGCGTGCGTGCGGCGCTGGGAAGTTACGATCGCGGGCATACGGCCGTTTCTCAGTTGAGGCCCGGCGACATCGATTGGGAAGAAATTTTCGGAAAGCACGGCGCGCGCTGGTTTCACACCGGCGGCATTTTCTGCGCGCTCTCGGCGACAACCCCGGAAGTTGCCCTGGAAGCGATGCAGGCTGCCAAACGCCACGGCACTATCGTTTCCTACGACCTGAATTACCGCGCGTCGCTATGGAAATCGCATGGGGGAAAGAAATCGGCGCAAGAAGTAAACCGTCGCATCGCGCCGCACGTCGACGTGATGCTCGGCAATGAAGAAGATTTTTCAGCGGCGCTGGGATTTGAAGTGCTTGGCATGGACGAACATCACTCGACGTTCGAGGTTGAGAGTTTCAAGCAAATGATTGCCAAAGTGTTGCAAGAATATCCCTTCCAGGTCGTGGCCACCACGCTGCGCAAAGCGAAAACCGCCACGCAAAACGATTGGAGCGCCGTCTGCTATTGCGATGGCAAGTTCTACCAGGCAAGGAATCGCGAGAATTTGGAAATCTTTGATCGCGTCGGCGGCGGCTGCGGTGCCGG
>Ga0209415_10013884_pt1 | contig 13207 bp, 12 predicted proteins | sample PeaSoiSIISIP2007_FD_187696 | JGI IMG/M metagenome (GOLD analysis project Ga0209415, IMG submission 187696) | Peat soil microbial communities from Weissenstadt, Germany - SII-SIP-2007 (SPAdes) (version 2) | ecosystem: Environmental > Terrestrial > Soil > Wetlands > Peat | place: Germany... | reverse complement strand
GGTTCTTCGGGTAGTGGATCATCCGGCAGCGGCTCGAGCGGCAGCGGCTCTTCCGGGTCGTCGGGGTCGTCATCCTCGACCGCTTTCATCACCATCGACAATCTGAAGAGCCTCGAGGTGGTGGCCGGGTTCGCCGAGGCCGACGCCACCAAGATCGCGGTCGGCCAGCCGGCGACGGTGACCCTCGCGGCGCTTCCCTCAACCGAGGTCGCTGGCGAGGTCACGGCGATCTCGCCGACGTCGGTGGTGACGAGCAACGTGGTCACCTACGACGAGACGATCTCGCTCAGGAACCCTCCGTCGGACGTCCTGGACGGGATGACCGCGGACGTGAGCGTCGTCGTCGCGACAGCAACGAATGTTCTCGAGGTCCCGAGCGCCGCAGTGACGACCACCGGCCTGTTCTCGACTGTAACCGTCTTGAAGAACGGCGCACAGGTGACCACGAGGGTGACCGTCGGCCTGGTCGGTAACTCGACGACCCAGATTCTGAGCGGGGTCACCGCCGGCGAAGAGCTCATTGAGCCGACGGCGACGGTCTCGCCCTCGACCACGGGCTCGACGGGCTCGACCCGCACCTTCGGCGGCGGTGGCGGTGGCGGTGGCGGCATCTTCGGCGGTGGTGGCGGCGTCGGATGAGCAGCGGACCGCTATTCGGTCGTCGTGACAAGTCGCTCTATGGACTTCGCGCCCTGCCGTCACGGATCGCGACTGAGCCAACGGGTCCGGTCGCCAGTGACGGGAGGCGACCGGTGGTCGCCCTGCGATCGGTCTCGAAGACTTACACGATGGGCGAAATCGAAGTTCAGGCGCTTCGGCGAGTCTCATTGACCATCGAGGCGGGGGATTTCGTCGCCGTCATGGGAGCCTCCGGCTCCGGGAAGTCGACGATGATGAACATCATCGGGTGCCTGGACGTTCCGACGAGGGGGCACTATTGGCTCGATGGTGTGGACGTGCGCGAGCTCGAGGAGTCCGATCTCTCCCAGGTCCGCAACCGCAAGATCGGATTCGTCTTCCAGAACTACAACCTGATCCCTCGCACAAGTGCCTTGGCCAACGTGGAACTGGCACTCGCCTACGGAGGAGTGAAGCCGAAGGAACGCCACGCACAGGCCATGGCGGCACTTCACCAGGTCGGACTCGAAGACCGCAGCCACCACGTTCCAAGCGAGATGTCCGGAGGCCAGCAGCAACGAGTCGCCATCGCCCGAGCTCTCGTAACGTCCCCTGCTTTGATCCTCGCGGACGAGCCAACCGGGAATCTCGACACGGCGTCGAGTCACGAGGTGATGACCATCTTCAGTCAGCTGAACGCGGAAGGAAGAACCCTCGTGATCATCACCCATGAGCAGGACATCGCTTCGTTCGCGAAACGGGTGGTCCGGTTGCGCGACGGGCAGATCTACGAGGACAGCCGCCTCGTCCCGATGCATTCCTCGGACCCGAGAATGGATCAGCGCGAGGCACCAGGCCCAGCCGCGTCAGCCAACCTGAGCGGAGGAGCGAAGTGAACGTCCTCGACAACCTTCGCGTCGCCCTCAGCGGGATCAGCTCGAACAAGCTCCGCTCGGCGCTCACGACTCTCGGCGTGCTCATTGGAGTCTCCGCGGTCATCATCCTGGTGGCCGTCGGCACCGGATCCTCCCAGGCGGTCGAGAGCCGCATCAACCAGCTGGGAACGAACACCTTGACGGTGTTCAACACCGGTCGATTTGGCCGTGGGATCTCTGCAAGCGGCACCCAGACCCAGCAGGCCTCGCTCACGATCGCGGATGTCAACGCGCTGGAGAACCCGAACAACGCCCCCGACGTGAAGTCGGTCTCGCCCGTGGTCTCCTCCAGTGAGACGGCGACCTACGACGGTTCCTCCTACACCACCACTGTTGAAGGGTCGACTCCCTCCTACCTGGGCGCCGAGGACTACACCGTCCAGGCGGGAAGCGCGATCTCCAGCCAGGACGTGATTTCTCACGCCCAGGTCGTCGATATCGGCTCTGACGTCGCGAGCAACCTATTCACCACTGGCGAGAACCCGCTCGGCAAGACGATCATGATCGGTTCGACCAATTTCGAGATCATCGGTGTCCTGGCATCGAAGGGGACGAGCGGGCTGACAAATCAGGACGCGGTCGCCATCGCGCCCTACACGGCCGTCGAGGACCACTTGACTGGGTATTCCCAGTCGTTTAGCGAGCTCATCGTGCAGGGCAAGTCCGCCTCAACGCTGAACCTGGCCGAAGCCGAAGTCGAAAACATCCTCGCGGCCCAGAACGACACGACGGTCGCCAATCTGCCGTTCGAAGTGCTGAACCAGGCGACGCTGCTCTCGACTGTGCAGTCGACGACGAGCACCTTCACGGTTCTTCTCGGTGCCGTTGCGGCCATCTCGCTGCTCGTCGGGGGCATCGGAGTGATGAACATCATGCTCGTCACCGTGACCGAGCGCACTCGTGAGATCGGGATCCGCAAGGCGATCGGCGCTCCGAAATCAGCCATCCTGACCCAGTTCCTCTTTGAAGCAGTCTTGTTATCTCTGATCGGGGGAACCGTAGGCGTTGTCATCGGTATCGTCGGCAGTCGCTTCAAGATTGCCGGCGTGCAGCCCGTCATCGCCCCCTACTCGATCGTGCTCGCTTTTGGCGTGTCGATCGCCGTGGGCGTGTTCTTCGGCTTCTACCCCGCCAACCGCGCCGCCTCGCTCCGGCCCATTGACGCTCTTCGCTATGAGTGACCACAAGGGAGCATCCATGCCAGACGACTCCGTGTCCACGACCGAGGTTCCGGCGAGTGGAGTCGCCACCGAGCCTGTCGCGGTCGGCACCATCTCGTGGGAACCCAAAGGACCTGCCCAGAACGTGGGACCGTTCGGCGGGGACGACACCGATGCCGAGGGCGACGACGTGTGGCCGGCACGAAGTCCTCGACGGGGTCTTCGCCTCAAGTATCCGACTGCAGTGCTCCTAGCGCTGCTGATCGGTGCCGGCGGGCTCTGGGGCGGAGCCGCGCTGCAGCGTGGCCAGGGAACGGGCACAACCGGAGCCGCTGCTTCCGCTTTTTCACGGTTGGCATCCGGTGGCTTCAGCTTCACCAGAGGCTCGTCAGGCAGCTCTCGCAGCAGCATCCCCGGGTCTGCCAGCTTGAGTGCCGCTGCCGGTATCGTGACAGTCATCCAAGGCGACACCCTCTATGTCACGACGGCCAGCGGGGGCCTCGTCAAGGTAATCCTCGGCAAGTCCACGACCTATACGCGTAACGCCAAGAGCACTGCTTCGGCGCTGCAGCCGGGCGACACGGTGATCGTGCAGGGCACAAAGGCGAAGAACGGGACGGTGTCCGCCACATCCGTCGCGGACACAGCGGCCGGCCTATCGGCTACTGGCTGATCCAGCCCGGTCCAGGTCAGTGCAGACCCGAGGACACAAGCAGATAGAGATCCAGCATCGCAAGTCCGCTCGTGAGGAGTACAAGGGCCATCACGATCGTGTTCGGCAACCCCCTCAGACGCCCCTTCGTACCGCCCGGCGCTGAGCGCGGGCCGTGTCGCTGATGGGTCGTAGGGGGTCGCTGATGCGTCGCGGGGCGTCGCTGGACGAGCGTGATCGGGCCGTCGTGCTCGACGGCTCCCCAGGTTACGCGGTGGCTCACGACGTTCTCCCAGCTGGCTCAGGCTGATGCGAGGTGGCCGGCGGGCTCTCGGGCGCTGACGCCGAGCCCCAGGTCCCCGGCGGTCCGAAAATCTGCTCATGGCGGCGGTCGACGAGCACAAGCGATTGGCGGGCGATGACGAGCATCGCGAGGCCAAACGCGGCCAGCCACGAGAACCGGTCGACTTGGTGGTGGCGTTCCAATTCGAAGGTGACGACCGACAGCGCCAAGAGCACCGGCACATACGGCGTGACGAGCGAGAGGAGCGAGGACTCGGCATGTTCCTCAGACGGTGCGCGCACAACCTGGCTGACATCGCCCGACGCGCCCACGGCGATAGCCAGGTAGCCGACCACCCATCCGACGTCGACAAGGCTGCCCGTCGCGTACCTGCCCACCTCGACGAGATAGGCGTAGGTACTGTCAGCGACCGCCATCGCGAACAACCCCACGAGGACCCACAAGAGCCCTCGGCGGCCTGTCGCCGTCATGGAGCGGACCGTAAGGATGATAAGGAACATGATGAGGACGTCACCGAAGGGGTACGCCAGAGCGACGATGCCGCCCGCCGTCGAAAGGTCAGTGTGACGCCACAACGGGCCGAGCACGAACGTCCAGCTCAACAACAGCACCGCGGTGCCGATCGCGAGGCCGTCCAGTGTCGCCCGGGCCTTACGGCGTCCGGCGCCGCGCATGCCAGGGTGGGACAAGAGTGCCGCCGCGGCGAGCGGATACGCTCCTAGGTACCCGACGTCGGCCCATGACGGAACAGGCACCGCCTCGGAAAGAACGACGTCATAGACACCCCATATGACTTCGGCGAGGGTCCAGGCCACGCACGCGAACCCGAGAAACATCCAAAAGCGGCGAGCAGCACCGCGTTGGCGGGAAGCCGCGAGAAGGCACGCCGCCGCGGCGCTCAGCGCCGCCAGGGCCGTGACGCTGTCGTCGAAGTCGCGGACTCCGCTTTGACCGCCGATGTGAAGCACGAGCCACAGGAAGAACACGACGGTGACCGACACCGCACCGACCGTCGCGGCGACCTCCACCGGACGCCGATCGAGTTTGTGCACCTCGCGCGTATCGGCGGAACGAGCCCGTGTCTTGAGCAAATCGGGACTATCGGCCCCAGTGGATTTCGGTGATCTCGAGGCCGGGCAGCGACTTCAGGCCGCTCCCACCTCCCCATCACCACATCGTTCAAGGCCAAGCGGCCTGCTAGTTAGCTCGGCTTGGCGTAGGTGGCCATGCCCGCAAAGTCGATGACGACACAGGGCTCGTCGCCGATTGTCCAGCCGTCGTGTCCGGCCGGGATGGAGACGATGTCACCGGGGCCGATCTCGAGCTCCGTGCCGTCGTCCATGCGGACGATCTGGCGACCCGAGACCACGTAGCCGAAATGCGCCGCCTGGCAGCTGTCTGTGCCGGCGATGGGTCTCACATGGTCGGACCATTTCCAGCCCGGCTGGAACGTCGCACGACCCACTACGCCATCGCCGATGTTGACGATCTCCACTTGTCCCTTGTCCTGAAACGGGCGCGTGTCATCCGGGTCGTCGAAACGCTTTCGCTCCAGTCCTGCCATAACGCCCTCCTCGTCGTGGTCTGTTGGTGACACGCGTTTCCTAGTCCGATTCTTGACGACCCGCAACTAGATGTGGATCGTTCTCCCCCGGGCGACTACGCGACACGTGCTCGGCTCGTAGAGGAGCACCAGAAGACGCGCGTGTCGAGGAAGCGACGCGCCGAAGCACCTCGCCGTGTGGTTCCCGTGTTGGTTGTACTCGGGCCACACTCCTGTTGCTGCGGGCACGGATCTCTGTCGATCGGTCCTGCCGTCGACCGCCCGGGCCGGCGCGGGAACGGGCGCTCAGATCAGATGCTCGGTGCAGTCTTCACGGGTGTGGGGCTGTAGCACCGGCGTCGAGAAGGCTGAGGCCAGCCGCTGCGGCCGTCGCTCGAAACGATTCGAGGGGAACCGCTGAGGGGTGCACAGAATTGACGGCACAACCTCCGAGCGGGGCAGCAGGCCCCGCCTCAAAATCGGCAACTCGGCGCTACGCGCGAACACGATCGGGTGTGCTCAGCCGACGAGACCGCGGCGATGGGCGTAGGCCACCGCTTGCGAGCGGTCGCGGCTTCCCGTCTTCGCGAAAATGTGATTGACGTGGGTCTTGATCGTCGCCTCGCTCACGTAGAGGTGTGCAGCGATCTCTGTGTTGGAGTGACCTGCGGCAATGAGCCGCAGAACCTCAGCCTCTCGCTCAGTCAACCCGTCCGGCAGCGGGCTGTCGGTGGCAGCCGCTCCGCGCACCCAGGCCACCTCCACGAGCCGGGCTTGGACCGCCGAGTCCAGAACGGCTTGGCCGGAGGCAGCAGCTTCGAGGGCCCGACCGATGTGATCCCTGCCGGCGTCCTTGGTCAGGAAGCCGATCGCCCCGGCCCGTAGTGCCCCAACGATTGACTCGTCATCTGCGTAGGTGGTGAGCACCACCACTTGGGTGCCAGGGTGGTCCGCGCGAATGCGTTTCGTCGCCTCGACTCCGTCGACTCGTGGCATACGCAGATCCATCAGCACGACGTCTGGCATCACCTCCGCGACCAGGGCGATCGCCTCCTCACCGTTGACAGCGGTCCCGACCACCTCGATGCCGCTCATGGTCTCCAACAGCGTGACCAGGCCTTCCCGGACAGCGGTCTGATCGTCGGCTACCACGACCCTCACGCAGGCACCGCCACTTCGACGGTCCAACCGAACGCGCTCGGCTCGGCAACAACCTCGCCGCCCAACAGCTCGATCCGCTCGCGCATGCCTCGTAAGCCGAAGCCGCCTCCGGTGTGCTTCAGTTCGCTCGTAGCGCCGCTGTCGGGGCAAGGCCCGTTGGTGACCCTCAGCATCGTGGATTGCGCTGCAAAGTCGAGCCGGATGGCGATCGACGCCCCGGGCGCGTGCTTGCGGGCATTGGCGACGGCCTCCTGGGCGGCGCGGTACAGCGCCAAGCCGGCGTCTGCGTCAAGCGGACGGGGGGCACCGGTCACCGTCAATTCCGCTCCGTCATGAGCAGCTAAGGATGCCAGTTGTTCGGCAAGCGCAACCGGCTCGTCGCGGAGCGCGTGCACGGCCTGGCGTGTCTCCTCAAGTCCCTCGACAGCGAGCCGACGAGCCTGTTGGACCAATTGACGGGCCTTGGAGATGTCGTCACCGTTCTCCAAAAGGGCGTCCGCTGCGTCAAGTTGGACGGACAGAGCACCGAGGGAGTGAGCCAGCACGTCGTGCACCTCGCGTCCCACCCGGTTGCGCTCGGCCAGCGCCGCGGCTCGGTCTCGCTCGGCGTCGGCGCGGACTTGTTCAGCCAGGAGTTGTTCGGCGTGAAACGTCCGGTTCACATATTGGCGGCGGCTGCCACCGGCCATGAGCCCGGCGGCGACGGAGAGTGTCCCTTCGGCGACTCCCTCGGGCACGCCAACGGCCGGGCTGCTCAGCACGAACGCGGTCACCACGAGCGTGCCGACGCCGATCGCTCCCACGGCCAGCGCCGGCAAGGCCTCGAAGGCGATCCCTGCCCCGAGCGCGGCGATAGCCAGGAGAGCGATGGCCACCGGAGCGAACCCAGCGAGTGCTCCACCCGAAGCGGCCAGAACGGCCAGGAACAGCCAGGTCATGCGAGCAGAGGTCTGGAGCCGGCGGCTCGCCAACCATCCCAGCCAGGCGACCCCGACGGTCACCATTAGCACCAATACGGTCAGATGGTGGCCCCGGACACCGGGTCGCTCCTGTTGCGCCACCGCCCACAGGAGCGCCGCCAGCCCAGCCAGGCGGGCGGCGCTCAACATCCGATCGGTTCTCGTCCCTATCTGGGCTCGAAGTTGGGAGGCGAGTCCCACGGACACGATGATCCCACTCAGCCGCTGATCTCGGCGCCTTCTCGGTCAGGCCGCCGCCGGAGACCGGAGGAGTCCGCCGCGCTCGAGGGTGGCCCCCGAGCGGCGAGCCTTGAGGTAGAGGACGCCGGTTCGGCTCGCCACCTCGGCCATTGCCATCAGGACGAAAGCCGCGCCCCAAGCGGCCCCTGAGGTGATGTGGTGGACGGCGCTGAACCGAGCGACGACCGGGTGCCCACCATGTCCTACCCACAGGACGAAGCCCATCCGGGCACCGATGCCGAGCACCCAGAGGACTGCGGCCAACAGGCCTGCTTTGGCGATGGCTCCGGCGCCGTCGCGCCGGATGGTGGTGAACAACCCGGCGAGCGCGCCGAGGAGGCCGCCGACGCACGCGCAGCCAACCTCGAGCACCAGGTCGTTGCCGGCGCTGGGGATGGCGTGAAGGAACTGGGAGGCGACCCAGATCGTCACCACCAACGGCACGAGCAAACGAGCCCGGGTCATCTTGTGTCCCCGGATCTGGAGGACGACGAGTCCGATGAGGAAGAAGTTCATGAGGTAATCGGTGATTGTCATGGTTTCATTGTCGGGAACCGGTGCCCGTCGGGCATCAGCCCACGGTTGGATCCCAGGGTGGATTCGGTCTCCACCCTGGATCCTCGTGACTCAGGCAACGATGGCAGCACGGAACGACGGCGCGACACCGGCCTGGAGATGCTGGCCCCCCGAGGCGCGTCATCGACGATGCGTGCCCACGAGCGACAAGGCACCCCCGAGGCGATCACGGAAGACCCTCGTTTCGTGACGATCGACGACCGCAGCCCGTTCGCGTACGTGTTCGCACCGCCGAACGAGAGTCTCGGCGCCGATCACCTGACCGACGCAGCGATCGCCAGCGTCGCCCACGCCCTTCGCGAGTACCAGGTTGGAACTACCGGGATCGCGCAGCTGAGTTCGGGCGGGTCCCCGGGCGGGTCCCCGGGCGGGTCCTTGGGCGGGTCCGGGGTGCTCGTCGAGACGTTAGTCGGCGAGGCCGGCGCGCTCGCCGTGCTCGTGTTCGTCTAGTCATCGGCTGGGTTCGGTCCAACTCCCTCGGGCGGCCTCTCCGCCCTGGAGAGTGTTCCCGTCGGGAACCTCCTCGTCATCCTCGTCGACATGCCACTCGTCGCGCTGATCGCTGGCTGGCTGCTCGCGGGACGTGAACCACCCGCCATGGCGCACCAGCCGATCGAGTGAATCAGCGCCACCGCGTGATCGCATCCCTCGGTAGCAGCATTCCTGATCGTGAGCGCGCCGCCTGGTTCGGGCGTGCTTGTGCTCCACCCACTGCTTACCGAAGTTGCTCCGCGGGCATGGTCAGTGGTCCCGCCGTCGGAAGCCCCAGGGCCGACGCCAGCTGAGCATGCTCCCCCCACTCGGAGAGCTGTACGTTCCATCCCCGGAGTTGAACGAAGGCGGCCGGGTCATCGCTATTTCGTGGCCGGCGCAGGCGTCGCACCGGCGACACCGCAAGGACTGGCCGCAGCGGGGCGTCGAGTGGCAAGCTGGCCCGCTCCCGAGCGACCTCGACGGCCCGGCGCAGCCCACCGAGCTCGTCGACCAACCCGCGTTCGGCGGCGTCCGCTCCCGTCCACACCCGGCCGCGCGCTACCTCGTGGACGGCGTCGCGAGTCATGGCGCGTGCGCGGGCGACTTTTCCGGTGAAATCGTCGTAGACGAGATCGAGCCACTCGGCGAGCTTGGCCCACTCTTCCTCGCTGAAACCAGCCTGTGATGAGAACATCAGCGCGTGGCGCCCGAACGCGAGACTTTCGACGTTCACACCGACCCGCTGGAATAGCCCGCTGGCTTGGAGCTTGCCGCCGAGCACGCCGATTGATCCGGTGAGCGTCGCCGGTTGCGCCACGATGACATCGGCCCCCATGGCCACGAAGTACCCACCCGAACCGGCCAGGTCGCCCATGGAGACCACGACTGGCTTGCCGGCTTCGCGGGCGCTGCACACCTCGTGCCAGATGGTGTCCGAGGCGACGTAGGAACCGCCAGGGCTGTTGACCCGAAACACGATCGCCTTCGTGCGTTCGTCTCGCACCGCGGAACGGAACGCCGCGGCCACGGAGTCTGATCCCGCTACCCGCCCGACCGGGCCCCGCCTGGACCGGCCAGTGCGGATCTCCCCGATCGCCTCGATGAGCCCGATAGCCGGCCGCCGCGCCTGGCGGGCTCGACGGAGCCTGTCCCATCGCCGACGATAGCGAGAGAGATAGAGCAGCGTCGGCTTCTCGGCCCACCGGCGATCGACCGCCCCACGAACGGCGTCTCGATACCCGAGGTGATCGACGAGCCCGGCTTCTTGGGCCTCGGCTGCGTGGATCGGCGCTCGATCGATGAGATCACGCACCCGGTCCTCGGATAACCGTCGGCCAGTCGCCACGGCCGCAACGATCTGCTCGTAGCTGGACGCGGCCAAGCGCTCGGTCGCCTCGCGGTGTGCCTCGGTAAATTCGGTGCGCAAGAGTGTGTCCGCCGCGTTCTTGTACTCGTAGCGCTGTGCGAAGAGCGGCTCGACGTGGGCGCGGTCGAGGGCGCCACGCACGAACACGCCGGTTGCAGTTGCGCCCATGAGGCCCACACTTCCCGAAGGTTGCAACCACACCTCGCCAAAGCCGGTGGCCACCACATAGCCCGTCGTTCCCCGTCCGAGTTCGCCGAACGTTTCGGCCCAGGCGATCGCATCCTTGCCGCTCGCCCGGAATCGCATCACAGCGTCGGACAGCTCCTGGGCCTGGGCCAGCGATATCGAAGTGGCGCCCAGCTTGGCCAGTAATCCGACGACGTCGGGGTCCTCGCCGGCCGTGGCGAGCCGCTCGACAAGCGTGCGTAATGCGAGGCGTCGTCGGTTCAGCACCCGTTCGATGGGATGGGTACCGATGTCCTCGACGAGTGCTCCGGTGAGGTCGATCTCGAGCAGGATCGCCATAGCCGGACCCTACCGGAGTGAGGATCGGCTCGTCGACCGGAGTGCATCTCCCAAGTTCTGCGCGATCGGAGATGGGTGAGCCGCCGTTTGAAGAGTCGCACAGACCAGCCTTGGAGCATGACCCCAGACTCTTTGGCGCCGTGGTTCGTGCCATCCTCGACGCCAATTTCCCGACACCTTCCACCAGGACCTCCTGGGTGCCGTAGACCTCGCAACTTGAACCAGTACGGGTCGGCACCGGCTGCATCGCCCACCTTGGGGCGAGCGCGGCGGTAGTCCTTGGATGGTTTCCCCTGTAGCCGCCCAGGCCAACCCACACCCCCAGGCCCGTGCTCACTTGCTCTCGCCTAGGCACGCCGGGTGGCAAGCTTGCAGACGTGACCGCCGAGCATGAGCCGACGCGCACTCCCGACACGATGGTCTCGTGCGGCTGGCTCGGCTGTCAGGTGACTGTGCGGCTCATGAGGCTCGCCTGTGACGCGCACCTCGACGAATGAACATCGCAGCAGCTCCGCAAGGACAGGCAGTGCCCGGACTGCGGAGAGCCTTCGCCGGTCGGGGCATTGCTTCATGAGTGCAAGGAAGTAGTGCGTGACGATTTACCGGATCGACGCGGGAAACGGCCGCATTCTGATTGCGACGTGGCGAGATCTCCCGACCGAGACATCTGAGTCAATCGGACCTTTTGCCGAGGCCCAGATGGCGACGGTAGCGAAGAGCGTTCTGAACGCAGCGTCCCGCTACCGATGGCATCGCTTGCTCCAACTCTGGAGTGAGGGCATCTTCACGGAGGAGGGGGCGGGACCAGATCCAGTTGTGAGCTTCCCCCAGCCGACGATGGCACAGTTAGCACCCGACTCCGGCTGGACGTCCGATCAGCCGGCCTCGCTGCCTCGGTTACCGACGGGAGTGATTCTTGGCGACTCGCCGATGAGTGAATACCTCAAGGAGCGAATCGAGGGGCTCCTCCCGGACCCGGGGGAGGAACCCGAGCCCGCCGATCCCGATTCGCTTGACTTCGCCGACCGCCTTCCGCTCGGGAACCTGCGGCCGCTCCTTTGGAGGGACTGGTGCAGCCACCTCCAAGCCGACGAGCATGACCGCTTGGCCACAGAGCTCGACGCTGACGATGCGGCGACGACGGGTTCGCTGGTCGGTCGGGCGCGACAGATCGCGTGGTACCTCAGTGCCGAGCTGCTCGTCGACGAAGACGACCCGAGACTGACTCCTAATGACGAGGACGACGATGAGGAAAGAACCAGGGCCTTCCAGAAGTCCCTCGTCCAGCTTTTCAGCGACCTAATCGGTCTTCGTGTCGAGTCAACGGCGGTCGACTGGGACCCCTACAGCGAGGGACTTCTTCGGGTGCATTCGCCCAAAGCGGTTGTCGGGTTCTGGCTCGACCAGGAGAACTGGTACTACGGATCACCCGACCCGGAATATCCGGATACCCAGCCCACAAGATGGCGGCACGCGGGCACGTTGCCGACCGACACGAGCATCGGGAACCTGGCCAGTTTCATCAGGGAGAGAATCGCCCACGGAACCTGGCCATTTGGAGGCCATGCTCCGGACGAGGGACGAGGCTTCCGTGGCCTCAGACGGGGCCCGCGCTAACCGACTCCCCCTGAAGGCGTGGAGGCAAGGTCCGCTGCGAACGGTCCCGGAGTTTGGGAGGTCGAGCGCTGGGCGACAGATCTGCACTCCGCCTCCTCTTCCATCCACTTGTGCCCGCTAGGTGCTGCGGGCAGGCCGCTTCTTGCGTCCAGTTCAGGCGGAATCCCGTTGCTTGATCTACACCGATGCACGTAGCGAACGACTTGGAGCATCCTGCCGTCCCCGGTCGGCTGGTCAGCGTCTCGGGGGACGGGGTGCTCATCGTGGACATCAGCGGCGGCACAATCTGCTCTGGAACCACGAACGCGGCCGTCTACGGACCCGGAGTCGTCGGGAAAAGACCGTTGTTTGTTGGTGGCCTGACCGATTCCGGTGATGTCATGGAAGTACAGGTCGGTGCAAGGTTGAACAGCAAGGTAGACAAGCGGGCAAGCGAGCAGCCCGACCAGCTCAGCCAGCGCCGGCCACGCCGACACATGCGGTGCCCAATTCCCACGGCGGATGTCCGACGGAGCCTTCGAGCAACCGGCCGCATCGGTAATCTCCGAGAGGTTCACGCTCCGGAGCCTCGGCAGGATCTCCCGCCGGGACAACTCGCGCTCGTGCTCAAGCGGGGCAACTAAGGAGCCGACGACCACGAGACCTTGTCGGGCGCGTTCTTCTAAGGGCTCGCTGCACAACAATTCGCGCAGAACGCGAGCTATCGACTTACCGGCTCGGTGTTGACGAAGTGAGCGGTAGGTGAACGCCCGGAACACGATGCGAACGTTAGTTCGACGCTGTAACAGCGGACCGAGTCCGCCGCAGGTCTCAGGCAACAGGCGCGGATTGAGAACCGGCTCGGATCGCGCAACCTAAATTGCGGTGCGCCCTAACGCGAGAAATGGCGATCAATGTAGCGGGGCGCTTGCTGTTGCTCGCCGCCAAGGATGAGTCCGATTAACCTCGCGCGAACGCCACGTACGACTTACAATCGCGACGCTGACTGCGGGTGAGGATCCGCCCCGGACCGGGGGAAGACATGGCGGAAGTCTTTGTCTCGTACTCACGACAGGACTCGGCGTTCGTCACCCGGCT
>Ga0209415_10013883_pt1 | contig 13208 bp, 13 predicted proteins | sample PeaSoiSIISIP2007_FD_187696 | JGI IMG/M metagenome (GOLD analysis project Ga0209415, IMG submission 187696) | Peat soil microbial communities from Weissenstadt, Germany - SII-SIP-2007 (SPAdes) (version 2) | ecosystem: Environmental > Terrestrial > Soil > Wetlands > Peat | place: Germany... | reverse complement strand
CACCCTGAATTAGCTATAAACCATACTTGGCAATGAGCTTGACGGCGACAGCGCTAAGTTAAACCGGACAGCAGTGTATATTTGTTTCTACTATGGTTGTGAATGAACATAATCCAGATGAGATACAGCGCTAACTCTCTCATCCAGAGAAGGAATTTGGCAGGCGTTCAAGGAAAGGCAAAGTAGATGTCTTTAAGCTCTCAGATTGTGGTGACCGGCGGAGCCGGTTTTATCGGCTCCAATTTTGTGTTGCAGTGGCTGGCTGAGCGGCAGGTGCCAGTTACGGTTTTGGACAAGCTGACCTATGCCGGAAACCTGGAGAATCTGGCTTCGGTGGAGCGGGATGCGCGGTATCGCTTTGTGCGTGAAGACATCGTTGACGGCGCTGCGGTTCGTCGCATACTTGATGAGCTGCGTCCAAAAGCCATTGTGCATTTTGCTGCGGAAAGCCATGTAGATCGGTCTATTCTAGGCCCTGCAGAATTCATTTGTACTAACATTGATGGAACCTTTCAACTGCTGGAAGCTACGCGGGGATATTGGTCGCAGTTATCGACCGATGAGCAGCGTGCATTTCGCTTTCTGCACGTTTCCACCGATGAAGTTTATGGATCGCTCTCTCCCACTGATCCAGCTTTCACCGAAGAGACGCCCTATGCGCCGAACAGTCCCTATTCAGCCTCCAAGGCAGCATCGGACCATCTGGTGCGAGCCTATCATCACACCTATGGGCTTCCTGTTCTCACCACTAACTGCTCCAATAACTATGGGCCACGACAGTTTCCGGAAAAGCTAATCCCTCTGCTTGTACACAATGCATTGAAGGGATTGCCACTGCCGGTCTATGGCGACGGGCTGAATGTACGCGATTGGCTTTACGTGGGCGATCATTGCAATGGAATTCGCACCGTGTTGGAGAAGGGCATTGTAGGCCAGACTTATAACATCGGCGGTCGGCAGGAGATGTCGAATCTTGAGGTGGTGCGTCAGGTTTGTGCTATTCTCGACGAACTGGTGCCCGCCAGCAGTCCTTATGGAGATCTGGTAACTTTCGTCAAGGATCGCCCCGGCCACGACCGCCGCTATGCGATGGATATTACCAAGATCGAGCGAGAGCTTGGCTGGAAGCCACGGGAGAGCTTTGCGAGCGGATTGCGCAAGACGATCCAGTGGTATCTCGATAACTCCGAGTGGGTGGAGCATGTAACAAGCGGATCTTACCGGGAATGGGTCGATAAGCAGTATGCGTCTTCTGACGCTTCTGGAGTTAGCAGCAAATGAGCGCACGCAAAGGCATTATTCTCGCGGGTGGATCGGGTACTCGCTTGTATCCGATCACGAACGCAGTCTCCAAGCAACTGCTTCCGATCTATGACAAACCAATGATCTATTACCCGCTTAGTGTGTTGATGCTGGCAGGGATTCGGGATGTGCTGGTCATCTCTACGCCGCAGGATACGCAGCGCTTTGAGCAGCTTTTGGGTGATGGCTCGGCATGGGGCATGAACTTCGAGTATGTTGTTCAGCCCCGGCCTGAGGGACTGGCGCAGGCTTTTATTCTGGGCCGCGAGTTTGTCGGCAAGGATAACTGCTCACTGGTTTTGGGTGATAATATCTTTTTCGGTCACCAACTTTCCGAGTTATTGCAAACAGCCGCCGCGAAGCCTTCCGGCGCGACGGTCTTTGCCTATCACGTTAAAGATCCAGAGCGCTATGGTGTAGTTCAGTTGGATGCCGCTGGCTATGCGGTGAGTCTGGAAGAAAAACCCAAACAACCTAAGTCGAATTATGCTGTCACAGGACTTTATTTCTATGACAATCAGGTTCTGGATATGGCCGCCAATCTCAAGCCATCACCGCGTGGCGAACTTGAGATCACCGACCTCAACCGCCTTTATATGGAGAAGCACGAACTCTCGGTCAAGATCATGGGACGTGGCGTAGCATGGCTTGATACGGGCACACACGATTCGCTTTTGGAAGCCAGTTCGTTCGTGCAGACGATCGAAAAGCGGCAAGGGCTGAAGGTGGCCTGCCCGGAAGAGATTGCCTATCGGGCAGGATTCATTGACGCCCAGCAACTAGAGAAATTGGCCGCGGGAATCAAGAACGGCTATGGCGATTATCTGCGCGAGATGCTGACGCAACAGAGGGATAACATTGATGAAGGTTGAAACCACTGCAATTCCTGGAGTCCTGATTATTGAGCCGGCGGTCTTCGGTGATGAGCGGGGTTTTTTCCTGGAGAGCTTCAACGAGCGGGAGATGCGCACGATCGGCATTGATGCCCATTTTGTGCAGGACAACCACGCCCGCTCGTCGCGCAATGTGCTGCGTGGCTTGCATTACCAACTGACTCAACCACAAGGTAAATTGGTTCGCGTAGTTAGCGGCAAAGTCTTCGATGTGGCCGTCGATATGCGGCGCGATTCTCCCGCCTTTGGCAAATGGGTTGGAGTCGAGCTTTCGGAGGAGAACAAGCGTATCTTCTGGCTGCCACCAGGAATGGCGCATGGGTATCTTGTACTATCTGACACCGCAGATTTTGTCTACAAAGCGACAGACTATTATGCGCCTAAGTCTGAACGCTCGCTGCTGTGGAACGATCCAGAGATTGGCATCAAGTGGCCGTTCAGCGGGGAAGCGATTCTGTCGGCAAAAGACGTAGCAGGCATTCCGTTCAAGTTAGCCGAGGCCTACGAAGGCTTCATGAACGCTGAGGAAATCCATGCTTAACACCAGAATTTTGATCTTCGGTCGTATCGGACAATTAGGCTGGGAACTGCGTCATAAGTTAGCGTGCTTAGGTCAGGTTTCTACAGTCGAATATCCCGAGGTGGATTTCACCAATCCCGATTCGATTCGCGCCGCGGTGCGGGCTGCAGAGCCTGCGGTGATTGTGAATGCCGCCGCTTATACGGCGGTGGACAAGGCCGAATCTGAACTGCAACTGGCTACGGCGATCAACGCGACGGGACCGAGTGTACTGGCCGAGGAAGCCAAGCGGCTGGGCGGCCTGCTGGTGCATTACTCGACGGATTATGTCTTTGACGGAAGCAAACCGACCCCCTGGGTCGAGACCGATGCGCCTAATCCGCTCAGTGTCTACGGCCAAACGAAGCTGGCAGGGGACCAGGCGATTCAGTCCTCGGGCTGCGATTATCTGATTTTTCGGACAAGCTGGGTATATGGAGCGCGGGGAAACAACTTTCTGCTGACGATGCTTCGTCTGGCCAAGGAACGTGCCGAGCTGCGCATCGTGGATGACCAGATCGGCTCGCCCACCTCCAGCGAGTGCATCGCTCAGGCCACCGCCGACGTATTGGCTCAGGTGCTGGCACCGGGTGGGACTGGAATAGCGGGACGGAGTGGCATCTACAACCTGACCAGCAGCGGAGAAACTTCGTGGTTTGGGTTTACCAAGGAGATTTTGACTAAAGCTGCTGCAAGGTTGGGCACTCCGCTGCCTAATCTGGTTCCCATCACAACCGCCGATTATCCGACTCCCGCCAAGCGCCCGGCCAACTCGCGGCTGTCATGCCAACGGTTGGAGGATACCTTCGCTGTGAGCCTGCCGCATTGGGAGCAAGCACTTGAACTGGTCCTGGAGACACTCACCGAGTTTGGCATGCGAGAAAAGTAGAACGCATCGACTCTGCTGACTATCGATTTAGACGACAAAGCCCTCTCTACGGAGAGGGCTTTGTCGTCTGTACGCCTCCGGCCAGCACCGCACAGCAATGACGAAGACGCGCTCTAAACGCGCTCCATTTGTCGGTTTTTGACTATTTGTCATGGTCGGAGGTGTCATCCGCTGACCGGCATGTTGTTGAAAAAAAGTTTGATTGAAAATTCGATTCCTACCGCATCCACCAAATAAAATCAACAACTTAGAGCGCTTCGGAGCAATCAAAAAACACCCCAAAAACAGCGACTGTGCCCATTTTTGTGCCCACCCTGTTTCAAAACGGATCCACTCCGATAGCAATCCAGCTCAAGGTTGTTCCTTTTGGATAGCGGCTCGAGTCCCACCTCCCAACCCGCCGCGCACAAACCAAAGCATCACGCACCGCTCTCATATCTCGTCCCGCTAATCCGCTATCTCCGACACGCTCCTAGGAGTTTGATCTTCCAGAAGCCTCGCTACCCGCGCGGCCAGAAGTGCTCTTCGGAGCAGGCCCGCAGCCGTTCGGCGGCGACTTCGGCGGTGATGTCGCGCTGCGGCATGCCCAGCATCTCAAAGCCCACCATAAACTTGCGCACCGTGGCCGAGCGCAGCAGCGGTGGATAGAAGTGCGCGTGGAAGTGCCACTCGGGGTGCTCTTCGCCGTCTGTGGGCGACTGGTGAAAGCCCATGGTATACGGGAAGCTGGTCTCGAAGAGATTGTCGTAGCGCGTGGTGAGGCGCTTGAGAACGTCGGCCAGACCGTCGCGCTCCTCGCTGGTCAACTGCGGCAGCGCACCCAGGTGACGGCGGCTGACGACCAGCACCTCAAAGGGCCAGGTGGCCCACCAAGGAATCAGCGCGGCAAAGTGCTCATTCTCAAAGATCACGCGCTCACCGGCCTGGCGCTCGGTGGCCAGGTAGTCGCAGAGCAGGCAGCAGCCTGTGCGGGTCAGGTGATCGCGCTGGGCGACGGTCTCGGCGGCCGGCTCATCGGGAACAAAGCCGGTGGACCAGATCTGGCCGTGGGGATGAGGATTGCTCGATCCCATCATCGCGCCGCGATTCTCGAAGATCTGCACGTACTGGATCCAGTCGATAGCGCTCAACTCCTGGTATTCCTGGGTCCAGGCATCCACCACGGGGCGAATCTCCGCCGGGGTCATGCGCGCGAGCGTGAGGCTGTGATCGGGATGAAAGCAGAGGACTTTGCAAAGTCCGCGTGCGGGTTCGGAGACCAGCAGGGGCGAATTTGCGGCGTTCGCGGCGGGCACTGCATCGGGCAAAAGGGCTGAGAAATCGTTTACAAATGAAAACACACCATCGTACCCGGGGTTGGCCGTTCCCCCCACTCGCTGATTTCCAGGGCACAAATAGCACTCCAGATCGTAGGCGATGCCAGCGGGAATGACGCGCTGGCCCACTTCTCCCTGCCAGGGGCGCAGGGCGCGATGGGGCGAAACCAGAACCCACGACTGGCGTAGAGGGTTCCAGCGGCGATGCGGCAACTTCGATTGATCTTCCATGAAAATATTCTATGCCAAATGCTCCGTCTCGCGCTGCTGGTCAGGCCGCGTGGGGGTGCTCGGTCGCCGCCTGACAGCGCCGAGTAAGGCCGCTGCCGAAGGCGTTCAGCAGCGCCGCGACCTGCTCGGGATTTTGCGCGCGCACAATCATCCCGGCCCGATGCTCGCCCTGAATATGGCTGACAATCTCCGGGGAATCGAAGCCTGTGGCATCCGGTTCGACCGATTGCGCCGTGCAGATCACACTGCCCGCGTACCCTTCGTAGCTGTCGGGAATCAGCCAGGCCTCGCCGCGCAGGCAAGAGGCCTCCAACTGCGCCCACTCCCGCCACAGATTTACGCCGCTAGCGGCATGGACCAGGTCGGCTGCGACTCCGCCGGCAACGCCCGCGGCAATCTGCAGGAAGTAATGACGGCCATCGGCACGGGAGCGGATGAATTCAACGTGGGCGATGCCGCGCACCATGCCCAGCGAGGGAGCCAGACCGGCGTTGAGCGCGATCAATTCGAGCCAGTCGCGGCTGCCGCGATCCACAGTGCGCGCGGTCTCGATACGGCCATCGTAGACGCCCTCGATGGACTGATGCGCGCAGCGATTGGCGACGGCAAAGCGTACCTCGTGTTCGCTGAGGATCGACTCGACGTGAAAGATTTCTCCCTGCACCAATTGTTCGAGCAGGAAGTGGCTCTGCATGTCGCCCAGTTCGTCCAGGACGCGCCAGAACTCGTCGGCGCACCCGATGCGCCGGGCCGGCGCTGGCGAAGGCTCCTTGCGCGGCTTGAGCAGCCAGGGAGGCGGTACGCGCTCCATCCAGGCGCGCAGTTCGTCGTAATTCAGCACCCGGCAAAACTCCGGCACCGGGAAGCCCGATTCGCGCACACTCACGCGCATCGCCAGCCGGTCGCGATGATAGGCGGCGGTAGTGGTGCCCATGCCGGGAATGCGCAGGTGTTCGCGCAGAAATGCAGCAGTCTCCAGATCTTCCTGTCCCAGTGCGATGATGCGGTTGAAGTTGCGACCGCGGGCCATCCAGGCAACGGTGTTCTGAATCTGGTCGCGGTTGAGTCCGGCAGGCATGGTGACCACATCTTCAATGGCCTCGCGCGGCCAGTCGGCATCGCGCAGGTAGTCGAGCGTGAGCAGAGTGGGGCGAATGCCCAACTCCGCGCATTGGCGCAAAAAGTCGTGCCCTCGATCGCGACTGGCGATACAAAGAAACCGCTCGATCCGATCCGTCATCGACTCCTCCGCTGCTATTTGCCTGCCTTACTGATCCAGCCCGTAACTTCCAACGATTGGGTTTCCCACCCTTGCGCTTTTTTCCGGTGCAAGGTGGGAAACCTCGAACTCTATAGTGCGAGATCATCCGGTCCAAACCTGGGCCAAACTCTAATTCCAGCCCGGGTTTGGACCGGGGGCGTGGAATGGTTCTACGATAGACGCTGCACGTGAGAGTGAAACGTTGCACCAGGAATTGTTCAGAATGCTTTCCGCAAATGAAATTATGGCGGTACAGGACGTACTGATTCGGGAGTGGCATCATCTTGCCGCCGAAACGCCTGAAGACGCACCTGCGGCTTCGGAGTGGCTAACCGCAGTGCGCCGTCAGCATCGCGCCAACTTCGATCTCTGGCACATCGAGGACGAAGCGCGCAGGCTGGATGCATCGGATGCGGAACTGGCCGATGTAAAGCGGCGCGTGGACCGTACCAATCAGCGCCGCAACGATCTGGCCGAGGCGCTGGACCGTGCGCTGCTGGAGTGGTTGCAGGCCAAGGGATTGCCCAACGCGCAGGCTCCGCTGCATTCCGAGTCGCCGGGGCTGATGATCGACCGGCTCTCGATTCTGGCGCTGAAAATCTATCACACCCGTGAGGAGGCAGAACGCGCCGACGCACCCGCCGGTCATGCCGAGCGCAATCGGAGCCGGTTGGCGATTCTGCTGGAGCAGCGCGCGGATCTGGCCGGATGCCTGGAATCGCTGTGGATGGAGACGCTGGCCGAACGGCGGCGCTTCAAGCTTTATCAGCAGTTGAAGATGTACAACGATCCAACGCTAAACCCGGCGATTTACGAGAAAACTCGGCAGTAGCCGGAAGAGTAACGGCAGTTGTAACTCTCCGCTCCGGGAGCACCCATTGACGAAACGCGGAGTTATGCGTATAAAGAGTGCCTGAGCAGCGAAATCCTCCAGCTCGCGCCCTAAACCCGAAGTTACAGGGGTGGGAGCGGGCGGTACGGGGGGCGCGCTCCCGGCAAACCCATGATGCTAGAGGCCAGAACGGCTGCTTCCAGCCGCAAAAAATCACCCGCACCAGCCGCCAAGCCCAGCGGCCTGCCCACCTCGGGCACGGGACCGGCGTATCAGCACTACCAAGCCGCCGTGCTGTTGCTGCAACAGGGCAAATACGAGAAGGCGCTGGCCGCCTTTGAGAAGCTGTTGCCGATTGCGCCACCGACCATTCTGGAACGCTGCCAAATGTATGTAAGCACTTGCCAGCGGCAGCTCGAGAAGCCTGACCTGGCCTTCCTCACCCCTGAAGAGCACTACGACTACGCGGTCTCGCAACTGAATACCGGCTACTACGAGGAAGCCCGCGAGCAGTTCAACAGCATTCTGGCTGCTCATCCCGATGCGGACTACGCCTTTTACGGGCTGGCGCTGCTGGATGCCATTACCGGCCGCTCGCAGGATTGCCTGCGCAGTTTGAGCCGGGCCATCGAGTTGAACCCAAAAAACAGGCTACAGGCGCGCGTGGATAATGACTTCCAAAGCATGGTCGACGATCCGCGATTCACCGAGTTGCTGTATCCTGAAGTTCCGTAGGAACTATCTTTGTGAGTTCAATTACCCTCGAAAACGATCCGTACTCCAGCACCGAGGATTTCTCCCTCCAGCCAGTCGGCCTTGAGTCGTCGCTGCGCTCTTTGCGCGTGGTAGCCATCGGCGGTGGCACGGGGCTTTCCACGCTGCTGCGCGGGCTGCGCCGGTACGTAAGTATTCCCGGCCAAACTGCGACGGCTGCGGCGCAGATTGCCGATCTGGCCGCCGTGGTGACCGTGACCGACGACGGAGGCTCCTCGGGCCGCCTGCGCAAGGACTTCAATATGCTGCCTCCCGGCGACCTGCGAAACTGCATGGTCGCGCTCAGCGAGGAGGAAGATGTGCTGGCCCAGCTCTTTGCCTATCGCTTCAAGAAAGGCGATGCGCTCGAGGGGCACAACTTCGGCAATCTCTTCGTCGCGGCGCTGACAGAGATTACCGGCGACTTTGGGCACGCCATTCAACTGGCTTCAAAAATTCTGGCCACCCGCGGCCGCATCTATCCGGTCACCACGGCCAATGCCACGCTGGTGGCGCGCATGGACGACGGCTCGATGGTGCGCGGAGAGACCAATATCAACGCCAGCGAGCGGCGCATTGCCGAACTGATGCTGGACCCCGCCAATGCCGCGCCGCTGCCGGAGACCATCGAGGCCATCGACCGCGCCGACCTGATTACCGTCGGCCCCGGATCGCTGTATACCTCGCTGATTACCAACCTGCTGGTGCAGGGCATTCCCTCGGCTCTGGCGAAGTCCAGCGCGGTGCGCGTCTTCGTCTGCAATCTGATGACCGAGGCCAACGAGAGCCTGGGCTTGACCGCCTCGCAGCACATCGAGCGCATCTACGAGCACACCCGAGCTCCCATCTTCGACTACGCGCTGGTCAATACCCGGCAATTTTCGCCTGAGGTCGTGGCCCGCTACCAAGCCGAAAGCGCCGAGCCAATTGTGGCTGATATTGAGCGCATCGAAGCGCTGGGCGTGCGCTGCATCGGGGCCGATTTCGCCAGCGAAGACAGCGTGGTTCGCCATGCTCCAGACCGCGTTACCAACGCACTGCTGACGCTGGGGCGCGCGGGGCTGGACGCCCGTTCCTGAATCGTTTTTTCTTCCCCGCAGCCAGAGCACTGAAATAGAGTAGTACGACGCGAACCACAATTCGCAGCGTTCTCTGGAGGTCTCATGCGTAGAAATCGAGTTTTGATCACAGTTGGCTGTTGCCTGCTTGCCGTTACCGTTGCCGCGCTGGCACAAACTGCCCGTAAGCCCGGATTGTGGGAGACAACCGCCGTGATGACCATGCAGCAGTCACCCTTCCCCCCAGGCATGGATATGTCGCAGATGCCTAATTCGCCTTTTAGCGGTAAACCCATGATCACCAAGGCCTGCCTCACTCAGGTGCAGATCGATAAGTTCGGCACCGCGATGCCGCACGAAGCCGCTGGCTGCAAAACGACCAACATCAGTAATAAGCCGACCGGCATGACCGTCGAGATGGTTTGCTCAGGACAGATGAATGGAACCATGCACTTCGAGTCTTCGTTCCCGGACGGCATTCATGCCAAGGGAACAATGCATTTTAAGGGCGCCATGCAGACGGGTGCCAATCCCACGCCCTTTGAATTTACTGTAAATTCCACTTCCGTTTACAAGGGTGCGGATTGCGGCAGCGTGAAGCCATTGCCGCTGGATAACTATTGATCCGGCCCGTAAATACTGGTGACTGGGTGCCCCACCCTTGCGCTTTTTCTTGCGCAAGGGTGGGAAACCTTAACACTATTTGAGGGCCGGATCAATCGAGCGATTTTGCTTTTTGCTGTAGACCGGTTTTGAAGGGACACGGCTTTACTGGCTGCGGAAAAATTCGGGACGGTGAAGGGTACGGGCTTTACCCCCTGAGAGAAAGCTCGTCGGAAAACCTCAGACCGATTGCCCGCAGCACTTCTTGTATTTCTTGCCGCTGGCGCAGGGGCAGGGAGCATTGCGGCCAACCTTGGGCGCAACGCGCTTGAAGCCGGTCAGCGCGTCCTCGCGGGAGGAATTCATCGCGTACAGGGCTAACTGGTGGGCTTTCTCGCGGCGCTGCTCTTCCTCGCTGAACGTCGCCCACCACGCCATTTCCTTTTCGATACTGTCTACCAGTTTGTAGTGCCGATCATCGGCGAGTTTGGCCATCGCCGCTTCCACACCTTTTGCGAAATCGCTATGAACTTCATTCAATCCAATATATTGAGGATCAGCCAACTCCTGCTCATAAGCCTTCTCGATTTCGTCCCGCAAATCCGTCGCGCATAAGTCCGCCGCGCAACAGACTAACTGGCTCCATAAGGTCTCATTCTTGTCCGTCAATTTGCCATGAAACAAGCTTGTGAAATACTCGATGATCTCTTCACGGCTTTTTACACCAGCCGCGACAAGAGTTACCAGGCTATCCAGACCCTCACCTCGGACCCACTCATTGGCCTCGGTATTTTCAATGATGGATTGAATCCCTTCCAAATCGCCGCCGCATACCGAGGCCAGCACTTTGCTGAAGATAACCGTGATCAAGTCATCAAAAAGAGCTTCGAGCAGGTCGCTGGGCAGCAAGGCAATGCGGACGATGATCGGATAAGCGCGCGTCTCGCGAAACTGCGCCAGCAGGTACATGGCATACAGGTGGCCCACGTAATCGCCATCGTCCGCCAATCCAGCCGCTATCTCTGGGTCCGTGATCTCTTCCAGAATCTCCAGCAGTTCCGGGATGATCTCATCCCTGTGGGCAATCGCCGCTGCAACCGCCTCGCTCTCGAACTTGCCGTCAAACCACTCCAGTCGGTCAAGAATATCGTCAATATCGAGTAACTCATTCATCTAACTCGCACTCTCCTTCAGGGTCACCGTAATCTTGCGCGCATCCCCGCCCAGAGAACTGATCGCAATTTCTCCGGTGGATTTCTTGCGGATGCTCTTGAATTTTTCGCCCCACTCGATCAGCACCAGCGCATCGGGAGTCAGTAACTCGTCGATGCCCAGAGTTTCCAGTTGTCGCTCGCCTTCAAGCCGATAAACGTCGATGTGGAAGAGCTTGACGGGTTGGCCGTGGCGCGCGCCGTCGTACTCGTGCAGCAGCGTAAAGGTGGGACTGGTCACTTCGTCGGGATCGGCCGCGTCCAGCGCCTGCGCGATGCCTTTCACCAACGTGGTCTTGCCGGTGCCCAGATCGCCGCGCAGCACCATCAGTTGCGGAGGAGCCAGCAGTTCGGCCAGCTTGCGCCCCAACTCGACCGTATCCGCGTCGCTTCGGGTGGTGAACTCGTAGATGCGGTCTTCGGTTGCGGTCATGCTCATTGGTCTTCCTCGTGGGAGGCCGCGGTCGGCAGTCCCTGCAACCAAACATACCCGTTGGGACCACTGCCGCGAAAGCGAAAAGCCTGTGAAAAATGGGACAGGCTGTCAGTGGGCAGAAAACAGTGCTCGTCGCCCGCGCGTACGGCCAAGTCGCCAGCCAATCCATGCAGATAAACCGCGGCCTCCACGGCGCGCCCACACTCTGCCGGATGCTGCGCCACCAGCGCCGCGATCAGCCCGGTCAGCAGGTCTCCGCTGCCGCCCTTGGCCATGCCCGGATTGCCGGTGGTATTTACAGCCACTCGCCCGTCCGGATGCGCAATCAGCGTGCGCGCGCCCTTCAGCACCAGCGTCACGCCCATCCGCTGCGCAAACTCCCGCGCCACGCTCAGCCGGTTGGCCTGAATCTCGGCGACCGTCTTGCCGGTCAGCCGCGCCATCTCGCCCGGATGCGGCGTCAGCACCAGTGTGCGCGCCTTGGCCAGCTTGGCCAGCAAAACCGGCTTGGCCGCCAGAATATTCAGCGCATCGGCATCGATGATTGCGGGGATCTTCGTTCCCGAAAGCAGCCCGCAGACAAACTTGACGGTCTCCGCGCTTTGCCCCAGCCCTGGGCCAATCGCCAGCACGGTTTTGTTGGCCAGTAGCAGCGCCAGCATCTCCGGGGATTGATTTTCCGCGGCAATGCTCCCTGCCGGGCTGGCCATCAGCGGAAAGGTCATCAGTTCAGGCGCAACCGCAGCCACCAACGCCAGCACCGGCGAGGGAACCGCCGCCGTCACCAGTCCCGCGCCCGCGCGCAAGGCTGCCAGTGAGGCCATCGCCGTCGCGCCTGACTTGCCCACCGAGCCACCCACCACCAGAACGTGCCCGAAGCTTCCCTTGTTGGCCGCTACGGCGCGCGGAACCTGTGCCAGAGCCAGTGACGAACCAGCCCAACTCAGCCCCAGTGGATTTCTGTTCAGCGCTTCGGTAATGGCAGCCAGCGGCGAGCCGATCGGAGCAACCACCACAGGCTGCTCCCAGCCCCGCGTCAAATGCCCAAAGACGTGCGCGGGCTTGGGCGCTGTAAAGGTCACCACCGCATCGGCGGGGAAGACCGGACCGGCAACCGTAGCGCTGGTCTCATCGGCCGCCCATCCCGAAGGCAGATCGACGGCCAGCACTGGCGCTGTGCTGCCCTGCAACCACTCGCAGGCCGCGCGCGCCAGCCCCTTCAACGGCGGTTTAAAGCCCGTACCCACCACCGTATCGATGATCAGATCGGCCTGCAAAGTTTCGTTGTAGCGAGGCAGTTCCTCCGCCTCCAGCACCACGTGAATCAAGCCGTGTGCTGGACTGGTTAGTTCCAGCCAGGCCTGCGCCGCGTCGCCTTCCAGGCCCTCGCGCGCCCCCAGCAGCAGCGTTGTCACCTCCAGGCCGGAGGCGGCCAACAACCGCGCCGCCATCATGCCGTCGCCGCCGTTGTTGCCCCGCCCGCACAGCACCGTAATGCGCCGCGCCCGCGGAAACCGCGCCCGCGCAAAGCTGGCGACCGCCGCCGAAGCTGCCCGCATCAACTCTATCGACGGCACCCCAAAGCGTTCCACCGAAAGACGGTCGCAGGTCTGCATCGCTGCCGCGGAAAGAATGCTCATGGAAGTTATGGTACGACAGTTGCCGGGACCAGGGACCAGGGAATAGTCCCTCACTGGCTTCGCCGATCCGCTGCGCATGAACCTGTAGCGCCGACCTCCCGGTCCACGCCTGCTTCGTACTCGTTCCGCACCGTTGCTGTCGACCTACGAGCCTCTTGCAAAAATCCGGCTTTAAGCACATTTAATTGTGGGGATTCCATACATTAGAATAGGGTTAGCAGACC
>Ga0209415_10013882_pt1 | contig 13210 bp, 11 predicted proteins | sample PeaSoiSIISIP2007_FD_187696 | JGI IMG/M metagenome (GOLD analysis project Ga0209415, IMG submission 187696) | Peat soil microbial communities from Weissenstadt, Germany - SII-SIP-2007 (SPAdes) (version 2) | ecosystem: Environmental > Terrestrial > Soil > Wetlands > Peat | place: Germany... | reverse complement strand
CTCCGGACGGTCTTCTCGAAGCCCAGCCTCCGCGTGAACTCCAGCGGCTCCTCGGCCACGTCGAGCAAAATTACGCCGCGCGCGCCGCGGGCTCGGGCGACCTGCGCGGCGAGCAGTCCCATCGGCCCCGCGCCGAGAATGACCAGGCATTCGCCCTCTCGGAGCCCGGCGCGGTTGAGCGCGTGGAGCACCACCGCCGCCGGCTCGCTCATCGCGGCCTCCGCGTCCGAGACGCCGTCCGGCAGCGGGACGAGGTTCTCGCTCCGCACCGCCGCGAACTCCGCGAGGCCGCCGTCCCGGCGCGAACCGTAGTAGGAATAATCGCTGCAACACTCGAAGAGCCGCCGGCGGCAACTCGGACACGCGCCGCACGGCAGCAGCGGATACACCGCGACGCGCGCGCCGACCTCGGCCCGCGAGCCTTCGCCGCGCGCGACGACCCTGCCGGCGAACTCATGCCCGATGACGAGCGGCAGCCGCGGCACCTCCGCCGCGCGCACGCGGTTCAGGTCCGAATTGCAGACGCCCGAGGCGGTGACCTGGACGAGCGCCTCGCCCGGCCCCGGCTTCGGCTGCGGCCGTTCCTCGACCCGCAGGTCCCCTGGTCCGTACAGCACCGCCGCTTTCACAGCCCTTCCTTCTCCCTCGCGGACCCCGCAGGAAAATACGCCGTTCCCAGCGCCGCTATTCTAGTGCATGGCCGACCGGCAATCAACGCACCGCCGGATCGCTGGCAGGATGACCGGAGCTATTGACTAGAGGCCGGGCGGAAGTTAGGATACTCCTGTTGCCTGGAGGGCAGACGATGAAAAGGAATCCAGCGTATCTCGCGGCGGCGGTCGTGGTGCTGTTCTGGGCGGCGGACGGGCGGGCGCAGAACTACCCCGATGAGTACATCTCCGGAACGCGCCCCTCTGTGCATGAACCTCTCTCCGACCACCTGCCGAATTCCTTCGTCAAGCTGAGCGCCGATCTGCCCCTGAACGAATTCGACCTCAGCGACAAGCTGCCGAAAAGCTTTGTGCGCATCGCCGAGGAACTGAGATTCCCGGACAACCAGAAGATCTCGGGACACCTGCCCAATGATTTTGTGAAGCTCAGCACGGCCCTGCCCGCACCGGCGGATACCGACGACGTGGCCAAGCTCGGCCTCGATCAGCAAGTGAAGATATCCGGCCGGCTCCCGCATTCGTTCGATAAGATCAGCTCGCAGTACCCCACGCCGAGAGAGAACTGAGTGATGGAAGGGCCACGCGCGCTCCGCGCCGAGGAACTTCCCTCGCTCGGCCGACTGCTCGACCGCACCTTCCGCGCGAACTCCCCGGGCCGGATGCTCGACGAATATCCGCAGCTCGCGAACGACGAGAACCTCCGGCGGCTGATCGTGATCTCCGACGGCGGCGAGATCATCTCGCACGTCGGGATGGCGGAGAGGCAGATCTCTTTCGAGGGCGTGCCACTGGCGGTGACGCTCGTCGGAGGGGTCGCCACGGCGGAGGAACGCCGCGGCGGCGGCTGCGCGACGCGCTGCCTGGATTTTGCGCTCGACCAGGCGGCGCGCGATGGGGACGACCTGGCGTGGATTTCCGGCACTCGCAGTCTCTACACCTCACGCGGCGCGGCCAAAGCGGGCCGTGAATGGGTTTACCAGATCGCGGCAGGCGGCCCTGCGCCGGCCGGTCTGACGATCCGGGAAATCTCTTTTGCGGACAATCCGGCGGTCGCGGCGCTTTACGAACGCGAGCCCGTACACTTCCTGCGCACCCGCGAGGACTGGTTGCGCCCGGCGAAGAACCGCTTCGTCCTGAACTCGAAGGCGCGGTTCTGGGGCGTGTTCAGCGCGGACCACCTCCGCGCGTACCTGGTCCTCCACGAGCCGCGCGCGGATCGGCCCGCGGCGCTCCTGGCGGAGTTCGCCGGCGATCGGATGGACGCGGCGCGCGCGCTGCCCGAGGCGGCCTCGACCATGGGAATCGCAGTCGTTCAGGCTCACGTCGGCGATTGGGACCGCGCCGGTCGAGAGGCTTTCGCGGCGGCCGCCCTGTCCGATGGAAAACTGGAAACCGCCCTCGGGACGTTCCTTCCGCTCCGCATGGCCGCTTGCATGGAGAAACTCCGTCCGCGCATCGCGCGGCTCTGCGGTGAAGCGGTCGCCGGACGGGAACTCAGGTTCTCCGAATCGGGCGCCGGGCCGGGCTCGCGTTCCAGCGCCGACGCGCGGCTGCACGTCTCACTCGGACCGCACGAAGCCTGCACCGTCAGCCGCGCGGAACTGGCGCGGTTCCTCTTCGGCGCCCCGGACCCGAAGCCGCCCATCTTCGAGGGAGCGGCGTCGGTCATCGAAAGCCTGCAACCGGCCTTCCCGCTGCCATCACCGTGGTATGGGCTGAATTTCGTCTAACGTGGTATCCGAGAAACAGCCCTGGTAAAGGCGGGCACGATGAAGACTCCCGCGATCGTGCTGACGGGGGTCCTGGCGGCCTTCCTTGCCGGCGATGCCTGGGGCGGGCAGCCTGAAGGGTTCGCCGCCATTGGCAGGACGGCGGCGCCATACCCCTATCTTGTGCAAGCCTCGGCCGTCACGGCCGGACCGCCGGGCAAGGCAAGACTTCCGTTGGTCGTGCTCCCGATGCTGCCGTCTGCGGTGATCTCGCCCGATTGGCCGCAACCTGAAGCCGGACCCGTGACCCTGTCCGCGGCGGATTGCGCCGGCCAGTATGGACCGCTCACCTTCCTGGTTTGGTCAGCCGCAGGCGGCGAACTCTCCGTGAGCGTCAGCGACCTGAAATCTTCGCCCGGCGCGATGATCAGAAGGGAGAACTTCGACATCCGCGTCCTGCGGTACGTTAGGGTCACCCAGGACAACAAGGCTCCGGCCGTACCTCTGCTGCTGGAGTCGCTGGAAAAGACCGCCCTGCCCGCTTCAGGTCTGGCGCAGATCTGGGTGACCTACTTCATCCCGCCCGAGGCCTCGGCCGCTATCTACAAAGGCACGGCGACCGTCGCCGTGGGCGAGACGAGGGTCGCACTTCCGGTGGAGCTGAAGGTTTACCCGTTCAAGCTCGTCGAGCCGGACGTGAACCTTTACATTTACTACACCGCTCCGGACGATCCCGGGCGACTGGACCTGGTCCGGAAGCAGTGGGTTGACCAGCGTTGCCATGGCATGAATTGCTCGCAGTTGTCCGCCCCAGTAACGCCCGACGGCGACCTGATCGAGTCGTCCCTGGCCGGCTTGCTCGACGTGTACAAGGATGCCGGCTTCGCCCGGCCGTTCCTCTTCGTTGACCTGTACAACCGCATCACCGCCGAGTGGCTGAGCGCGCCGGACAAGTCCATCGGCATGTGGGGCGCGTGGTTCCGGTACTATCCCTTCAGCGAGAAGCTGGACAGTCGCTATGTGGAGGCCGTCCGCACTCTCCGCGACCAGGCCGCGCGACGGAGCCTGAAGATCATCCTGACCGTCGCGGATGAGCCGGGCAGCCATCCATGGACCACCGCGGCGGCGCAGCACTATAACGACCTAGTCAAGACGGAGCTGCCGGATGTCCTGCGCGAACTGACGGTCGGCGGCGGCTGGGCGATGAAGCGCGAAGAGGACCAGCTCTGGAAGGACCGGATCAATATCTGGACGACGAACCGCTGGCTTGCGGATAAGCTCGAACTCGTCCGCAAGGACGACCCGAATGCCGTGATCCAGATTTACAACATGGCCGGCGGCGGCTCCGGCGCGGGCGGTACGCAGGCCGCGCGGTTGTTCTACGGTTTCTTCAACTGGAAGGCCCGGGCCGCCGGCGCGGCGCAGTGGTGCTACTATCATCCCAGCACGCCGAGAGAGAACTACACCTGGCCGGCCGCGGACCCGGCGCAGGGCAACGTGCCGACGCTCCGATGGGAGGCCGTGCGCGAAGGCGCCAAGGATCGCCGCTACGTCGCCACGCTGGAGAAATTGCTGGAGACTCGCACGCCGACCGGCGACCTGAGGGACCAGGCCGCCGAGCAGGGAGCGGCATTGCTGCGAGAGATCTCAGACCGGATCGGGCTCGCCAGCTTTGAGGCATACGATCCTGTCAGCGGCGGCCGAATCCCTTTTCACGCGCCCGGAACCTATGAGCGGTGGCGGGCGCAAATCGCGGACTGTATCGAGAGGTTGCAGAAGGGAAATCAGGAGATCAGGTGATTGGAAGATTGGGTGACTGGTGCAATAGCGGTGCTCAATTTCCCAATTACCTGATCTCCCAATCTCCTACCGCCCCGAATCCGCCCGGATGGACACCAAAGGGTCGGAGGATTGCGGCGCGATCATGCCGGGCTGATTCAACCGCTGCACTTTGAAACCGTACTTCTCCTGCAGGATGAGGCCCGCGAGTTCGGCGTACGGCTCCGGCGGGATCCAGACTTGCCGCGCGGGGCCGGCATTCCTCAGGGCGTCCTGAACGGCGCGGTCCACTTGAGCCTTCATCGCGCGCCCCTGCTTGACCCGGTTCCGAATCTCTGAATCCGACAACTGGACGTTGGTCCTCAGCATCATGACCTGGGTAAACACAAGCGCGGCAAAGATCGCGACGAGAATGTAGCGAGCGTCGGAATCCGCGCCGGCCGGCCCTTTGCCCTGCAGCCGCGCCGCCGCGGGCAACAGCTCGTCATTCACGAACCCCGATAACGCCCTCGCCGTGAAGAGCACCAGGGCGGCCAACGCGAGCAGATGATAGGCGTTCGACGTGTGCTCCAGGAACAGCACCGGCGCGAAGCTCACCACGAACCACGCGCCGAGCATCCGGTCCAGCGGGTCGCCGGCGAACGCGGCTGCGCAGAAGAGCAGGATCAGGATCGCCGTGGCCGCCGGTCCCAGATACTCCATCGAGAAGGCCTGCGCCTTCTCGGCCATTGCGCCGATCCCGTGAGGCGCCTCCAGCTCGTACATCCCGACGACCCCCCAAGGTGCCGCCAGCACGACCATGCCGAGCAGGAACGCCCCGAGCAGAACACGGTGATATCGCCGGGCAAGCGCGGGCCGCTCCCGCCTCGCGCGAAACGCCGCCAGCAACACCGCGAACCAAACCAGGTAGCACGAAAGCCCCCAGCCGAACCTGTGCTGCCAAGTGCTCACGCCGAAGATGCCCCGCGTATGGCTGACGAACCGCGCCCAGGCGTAGGCTGCGCGCGATGTCTGCGCGGCCGCAGTCGTGGAGGCCGCCGACGGAGGCCCACTTTTCAGCAACTGGGAAACGCTGCTTCGATACGATGGCAGCGCAAGAAGCACGCCGCCCGTGGCGACGGCCCAGACGATCAACCAGCTCACCGCACGACGCCGACGCTCCGGTCCAGACGCCTTGAAGCCGGGCAGGACCAGCGTGAAGAACGCCACGGCTGAGAGGACGAGCGGCGCAAGCTCGCGCGAGAGCACCGCGGTCGCCGCCAGCAGCGCGGCCGCAATCGCGTACCGCAGCCGCCGCTCTTCGAGCCACTTCAACACGGCCCAGACGCACGCCAGCACCGCCACGTACTCGGTAAGCGTCGTGTACCAGGACTTCCAGCTCGCGATCAGCAGATAGACGTCGTTCAGCCCGATGAGCGCCGCGGCGGCGAACCCGGCAATGCGTCCGCCGAGCCGGCAGCCGACGGCATAGACCGCACAAACGCCGGCCAGCCACATGAGGATGAACATGAGCTGATGGCCGTCGAAGTCGAATCCCCACAGGCAGTAATTCAGCGTCCAGACCAGTTCGGGGATCGGCCGGTAGTAATCGCCGAACAGCGGTTGCACGAACGCGTTCCACGGCTTGTGCGCGTCCACCGCCGCACGCTGCACCCAGGCGAGGTCATCGCTGACGACGTACACGCCCATCGTGGAGAACGCGTGCAGCGCCAGGAGCACCAGCAGTACCAGCAACGCCACGTGCCATCGAGCGGCCCACTGAAGGAACTTGTCCACCGCCGATGCGTCCTGCGCCACCGCTTCTTCTTGCGGCTCCAATCGCGCGCAGCCGTGGATATTCGGATCGCTCCCGGCGTTGGTCATAGCAGGCGGTCCATGATCCTGTCCCGCGGACACCCACCCGCGATCAGCGCCTTCACGCGTTTCCCCGCGCGGACGAAAACGCGGACTTTCCCGGCGGTCCGCGCGTCGCACATGTCGCGCCAGACAATCGTCCAGGCCGACGCGGCCCCGCCGGCCGCTGCCGCGAAGACCCAGCGTTCGATGTCGGTCTCCGACATCCCGACGTAATGCGTGCTGTTGAGCCGCCAGTCGAACGGGACTGCGCAGGAATCGTGGACCCGTTCCGGCGTCAGCCGCGGCGAGACCGATGGATCGAACCGGCTCAGCCGCAGGTCGTCGAGGTACTTCAGATGCTGCGGACGCAGGTTCTCGATGTGCGCCGTTCGCGGGCCGGAAGTCTGCGCCGCGTAGAACCGCTCCAGGTGCGGCATCACCTGGCCCGGCCAGTGCGCCGGAGCGATCATCGCCGCCACGTCGTCCGCGAGCCATGCGCCTTCCGAGGTGAACTCCGGCTCCCCGTTGAGCCGCCGCACGAACCGCTCGAAACGCACTACGCTTTCGGTGACCGCACGCAGGTAGTCCTGGGCGAGCTCGGGCTGCTCCAGCGTGTCGGCGAAGAAATCGTGGCCGCGAAGCAGCCAGCCGGTGGTGATCGGACCCTCCGCCTTGAAACCGGCGAACGGAATGCGTTCCGTGGGAAAGCGCCGTTTGAGTTCTTCCCACAACGACAGGTAGAACGGGAACATCCCCTGCCGGCTGAAATCCATCTCTTTGCGCAGTTCGCGAATCCCTTCCATCAGACTGCCGTAGACCGGCTGATGCGCGACTTCGCTGTCCTCGGGAAAGATCAGTTTCGCGCCGAGCGCGTTGACATGGCCATAGGACACTCCCGCCCAGTGCGGACCGCTCATGCGCACGTCCGGCCCGAACAAGGCGATGGCCATCGGCTTTCCGCGCAGATACGCATCCTCGATGGCGTCCGCGTCGCGGAAGATCCGGTCGTACGGGACGCCGGCCAGCCGGGCGTAGACCGGCATGCCGCAAGAGGCATCCCATCCGAACTCGTTCGCGTCCCGCCGCGCCGGTTGCGAGGGATCCGGGCTCATGAAGCGGGCGATCTCCTCAGTATTCAGCCGCTGAAACGGCGCTGCCACCAAGAACGGAAAACGACAGCTTTGGCCGCCGATGAACACAGATGAACAAGGTTAAGAAAGGCTTCCGTCATTGCGGCACCGTGTTCACCTGCGTTCATCCGTGGTTCGATTTTCGTTGCCGTTCCCGGTGTCCGATGCCTTGGTGGTTCATGTGGACGGCGGCTTATCAGCGATACAGTCTGTGGACATAGGCGAGGACCTGCCTCTGGTCGAGCTCGCGATCGAGCGGCAGCAACGCGTAGCGGCCTTCCATGTCTTTGGAATCGAGAATGATGTGCCGGCTGTTCGGCACGAGCATGCCATCCGTGCAGGCCGTGTGGCCGACGAGCAGCACCTCCGCCTGCATGCGCTGGGCGAAGGCTTCCGCGGTCTCCGGGCGGTAGTCCCGGTCCCAGAGCATCGAAAAGACCGGTCCACTGCGGCGGAAGACGTCGGCGACGGTCGCGCATTGCAGGTAATCGAGCGTGAGGCCGTCCATGTGGTCCAGCCGCGGCGTCGAATGGCTCACGAACAGCCCGTTCGACGTGTGCACGGCCAACGGACTGGAATTCCAGAACTCGCGATAGGCGTCCTTGACCTCTTCCCAGCCTTCGCCGTACGCGCCGCGCAGCCCTTCGTCGAACGCCTCGTTGAGCCCGCGCCCGCGCTTGCCGATCTCGAGCCGCAGGCATTCGGCAAACTCGTGGTTGCCGAGGAGAATGTGCACCTGTCTCGGGTACGCGCATTTCAGTTGCGCGGCGATCTCTACGAGCCGGTAGGAGCGGCAAACGTCGTCCACCGCGTTCAACTCGTGGACGATCTCCTGCAGGACCAAGTGCCGCTTGGGACAGCGGCCGAGATCGGCGACTTGGAGGATGCGCTGCAAGTTGCCGCCGTTTCCGTGTATGTCGCCGGTGACGAGAAGCTCGCCTTCGGAGGGAAGATGGATCAAATACCCCGACTGAAACGGATCAGTCCGGGTGGCCTGAGTCGCCGCCCTGATGAGCGGGATTGTGCGGTCGGCGGCGTTCTTCGTCGGAGTCACCCATCCTCACACGAGAAAGGACCGGCATCGGCGCGGGCCGTCGCGTCAAGGCGTCTGACCTGAACCGGAATCGGACCATGACGCCGTCAGCGGCATGTAGGGCTGGTCCGGCACGGGTTCCTTGTAGTCGCCGGCGCAGCCGGCGAGCGAGAGGACGAGCGCCAGGAGCGCACACACGGCGGTCCAACTGATCCATCGCCTGGACATGGCTATTTCACCTGTTGGGGTTCGGGAAGCGGTTGTTCGAAGAGCGGCGGTTCGGTCGGCGCATTGAGTTCCAGCGGTGCCGCGGTCTCGACCACGTCGGCCGGAATGACCGGTTTGCCGTCCAGTTGCGCAAATCCGGACGACGTGACGGTCACATTCTTCGTGCGCTCGCGGGCGGCGGTCAGTGTCGCGGTCGCCAGCCGCTGCGTCGGGTCGGCCGGGTTCTGATTGGCCTGTTCCAGCGCCGTCCAAAGCGCGCCGGGGTCCAGCGCAAACCGCACCTCGACAATTCCCTTGGGCCAGTACCGCTTCCGGTCGGGCAGCATCTTTGCGAGGAACTTCTCAACCGCCTGCTTCACCAGCGGGTTGCCGGCCATCAACGCTCCGAGCGTGAGGTCATCGCCGATCTTCAGCTTCTCGACATCGGCCTTCACCTTGGCCAGCCCGTCCAGGTAAGCCGCATGCTCGACCTGGACACGCGTCCGGGCCGGGATGGGCTGCCCCGACGCGTCCTTGTCCCAGCCCGGCACGCCGTCCGCCACGATCTCGTCGCTCCGCGGCAGCATGACCACGCTCACCTCGTCGGCTTCGAGTCCCTGGCCGCCGACGCCGTCGAACGTCAGCTTCGCGAATTCGCCGCCTTGCTTCTGGTAGTTCTGTTCGAGGATCCGCTTCAGGTTCGTCCGTAACGCGTCGCCGCTCAACGCGACGCGGACTTCGCACACTCCATCGCCGTAAATGCGCGGCGGGCGGAACTCGACAACGCCCTGCAAGAGGCCGCGGACCAGGTCCGTCTTCGGCAGGTCTGTGCTCTCGATGAAATCCTTGACCGTCTTGTTCTCGCCGACCTTGAGGGCGAACGCTTTGTCCTGGAGACTCTTGAGCGCCTTCATGCGCGCCTCGTTCTGCGCATTGAGGCAGCTCTGTTCAGCCGTGGACATCGCGCAGAGCGCGGTGCAGGCCGCCACCAGCGCCGCCGCGATCCCGGCCATCGCGCTTCGCGTGCGATTCATGCAGTCACCTTGTCCTGGAGCCGTGGAAACCGAAACAGAACAGAGAGCGAGTTTATCCGCCGCGCAACCGCGTGTCAAGAATGACCGGCGGCCAGGCGTTGACAAACCCGCGCACGGTTGAAAAGATAGCTTAGGTCCGCAATCGGACTGACCGGGGCTGCGCAGCGGGTAACCTATGGACGCAGATTCTCTCTCGGACGGGCGGGACGCGAAAGCCGCCGACGCCTCGACGATCGCGGCCGCGTCGCGCGAGCTGAGCGGCGCCGGCGGGAAGCATTGGCTCGCCCGGCTTCTGCCCTTCCTGGGGCCGGCCTTCATCGCCAGCGTCGCCTACGTGGACCCGGGCAACTACGCCACCAACATCCAGGCCGGCTCGAAGTACGGATACCTGCTGCTCTGGGTCGTGCTCGCGAGCAACCTGATGGCCATGCTGCTCCAGAGCCTCTCGGCCAAGCTGGGCATCGCCACGGGCAAGAACCTCGCCGAACACTGTCGCGACCAGTTCCATCCCGCCGCGGTCTGGACGATGTGGGTGCTGATGGAGATCGTCGCCATGGCCACGGACCTGGCGGAATTCCTGGGCGCGGCGATCGGCTTCAACCTGCTGCTCGGGATTCCGCTTTGGCTGGCGGGGATCCTGACGGGCATCGCGACATTCGCCATCCTCGGCCTCGAACGCTACGGTTTCCGGCCGCTCGAAGCGGTCATCACGTCCTTTGTCGGCGTCATCGCCGTCAGCTACCTCATCGAGACCGTGCTGGCCCGGCCGGACTGGGGTCAGATCGCCGCCGGCGCGGTGCTGCCGCGGTTCGGCGGGACGGATGGCGTGCTGCTGGCCACCGGCATCCTCGGCGCGACCGTAATGCCGCACGTCATCTTCCTGCACTCAGCGCTCACGCAGCGGCGCATCGTCGTCCGCGACCCGGTCCGGATGCGCGCGCTGTTCCGGTTCCAACTCTGGGACGTCGCCTTGGCGATGGGCATCGCCGGCCTTGTCAACGCGGCGATGCTCATCATGGCCGCGGCGACGTTTCACGTCCACGGGCACAGCGACCTGGCGACGATCGAGGAGGCGCATCGCACGCTGGCGCCGCTGCTCGGGTCCGCCGCGAGCGTGGTCTTCGCCATCTCGCTCGTCGCGTCGGGCCTCTCCTCGGCATCGGTCGGCACCATGGCCGGGCAGGTCATCATGCAAGGCTTCCTGCGCCGCGGCATCGCCGTCTGGGTGCGCCGCCTGGTGACGATGCTGCCGTCGCTGATCGTCATCCTGCTCGGCCTCGACCCGACTCGTACTCTGGTCATCAGCCAAGTCGTCCTCAGCTTCGGGCTGCCCTTCGCCGTCGTCCCGCTGGTCCTCTTCACGCGGCGCAGCGACCTGATGGGAGTGCTGGTCAATCGCCGCGCGACGACGTATACCGCCGCCCTGGTGGCGGTCCTGATCGTAGCGCTGAACCTGTACTTGATTTACGGCGCATTGTTCGCGGGGTGAGGCCATGTTTCGAAATCTGCTCGTTCCGCTGGACGGTTCGCGGATGGCGGAATCCGCGCTGGCGGCGGCCGCGTACCTGGCGTCGAGGATTCGCGCGCGCGTCACGCTGCTCCACTGCATCGAGCGCGCCGCTCCGGAGACGGTCCACGGCGAGCGCCACTTGCGCGAGCCGGAGGAAGCGCGTGCGTACCTGGAGGAAGCCGCCGCCCGCGCGTTCCCGCCCGGCGCGGAGATCGCCTGCCATACGCACGCGCCCGAGATCGCCGACGTGGCGCCGAGCATCCTCGAACACGCGACGGAAATGCCCTCGACGTTGATCGTGATGTGCACGCACGGGCGAAGCGGGTTGGGGAACCTGTTGCTGGGCAACATCGCCCAGCGAATCGTCGGCAGCGGCACGACGCCGGTGCTGCTCGTCCCGCCCGCCGAAGCGGCGACGCCGCGGAGAGCAGGAGCGGCGTCGGGCAAGGCCGACAATGGGAAGCATAAATTCGCCTGCCGGCGTCTGCTGGTACCGCTCGACGGCGACGCGGCGCACGAGCAGGCGCTGTCGGTGGCGGGCGAACTCGCCGCCGCCTGTCGGAGCGAGATTCACCTCGTCTTCGTCGTCGCCACGCGCGGCAGCCTGCCCGGAAGCGATGCCGCCGTTGGCCTGCTCCTTCCGCACGCCACCCGCGCGGTGCTGGAGATCGCGCGCAAGGAAGCCGAGGCGTACCTCGACCGCCACGTCCAATGCCAGCGAGCCGGCGGCCACACCGTCACCAGCGAGGTCTGCCGCGGTGACGCGCCCAAGGCCATTGCGCGGGCCACGCAGCGCAACCACGCCGACCTGATCGTCATGGCCACGCACCGCAAGCAAGCGGCGGACGCCTTCTGGTCCGGCAGCGTCGCCCCGCGAGTCGCCAGCTACACCAAGCGCCCATTACTGCTCGTGCCGATCGCGGAGTGAACTCGAACTCGTAATCCTAATCTTACTCATAATCGTAATCGCTGTAGACCGTATTATGGAAGGATAGAACGCCGATTACGATTAGGATTACGATCATGATTACGAAGAACGGGGGGACTCCGCGCCTTTGGTGGGTCATGAGACCAGCTGCACAATCATCGCCCCAGGCTCTTACGCGCTCGTTTCATCACTTCGGCCGCAGGCAGGCACTGCACTTTTCCTTCCTCGATCTCCCGCCAGCTGCGATCAGCCTCGTTCAGCCATTCCTTCTCCAAATCCCTGCTTGCGAAGTGTTGGACACTCTCCCAAACTCGTTGCGCCAAGACGACGCGATCTTCAATGGGAAGTGCCATTGCCTTCTTGGTTACGTCGGTCAGCATACTCATAGGTAGTTCAACCTCCTTCACCGGAAGTATACTTCGCGTCTAGTGTCGTGTAAAGCACAAGAACAGGCTCCGCCTTGACACGCCCCGCCCGCGTTCATAGACTTCACCGTAACATCATCTTCCGAGGACGACATGCGCGTTTCGCCTGAGCGGACGAATGCGGATCTGCGGCCCCGAGTCGCGCCCGAGACGTTCTGGCTGGCGGGGATTCTGATCCTGGCCGCGGCGCTGCGGCTCTGGGGACTCGGCGCGAAGTCGCTCTGGCTCGACGAGATCATGACCGTCCAGAAAGCCTCGATGTCGTTCCCGGACATGATGGGGCAAATTCGGCAGCACGACGCGCATCCGCCGCTCTTCCAGATCGTGGAGTGGCTCTGGCTGCGGTTCGACAAGGGGGACGCGTACGCGCGGGCGCCGTCGGTCGTGGCCGGCGTCGCCTGCGTATGGCTCTGCTTCCTCATCGCGCGGCGGCTGTTCGGCCGGAAGGCGGCGCTGGCGGCGGCGGTCATGGCGGCGCTTTCGTACTTCGGCATCTTCTACTCGCAGGAAGCGCGGCTGCATTCGTTCATGACCGCCCTGTTCCTCGGCCAGGTCTGCCTGCTGCTGGCCATTCTGGAGCGCCGCGGGAAGGCCGGCTGGGGACTCTGGCTCGCATACGGACTCGTCGGCCTGGCGAGCCTCTACACTTACGCGCTCTGCGCGCTGTCGGTCGGCGCGCTGGGCCTGCTCTATCTGTGGCTGACGTGGCGGCGGAACCGGCAACTCGCGCAATGGCTGGCGGTGCACGCGGCGATCGCGTTGCTCTTTCTGCCCTGGCTGCCGACGCTGCGGGCGCGCACGGCGGACCTCGAAGCGAGCATTCGCGAGCATCACGACAGTATCGGAAGGCCGAGTTTCACGGAGGTCACCGAAGGAATCGCCGCGTGGGCCATCGGTCCGCGGACTTGGCAGGCGGGCAGCTATCTCGCCCCGGCGATCGGACTCGGG
>Ga0209415_10013881_pt1 | contig 13211 bp, 11 predicted proteins | sample PeaSoiSIISIP2007_FD_187696 | JGI IMG/M metagenome (GOLD analysis project Ga0209415, IMG submission 187696) | Peat soil microbial communities from Weissenstadt, Germany - SII-SIP-2007 (SPAdes) (version 2) | ecosystem: Environmental > Terrestrial > Soil > Wetlands > Peat | place: Germany... | reverse complement strand
TGGGAGCTTCGCCAAAAAGATCCCGTCATCGAGCTGCATCTCTTCAAGGATCGCAACTACGCCACCGCCACGTTCTTCATGTTCGCGCTTGGAATTGTCCTGTACGGCACCACGATCATGCTGCCCGTCATGCTGCAAACGCTCAGCGGTTACACGGCGCAGCTCAGCGGGCTGGTGCTATCTCCCGGCGCTATTATCACGTTAGTTGTGCTGCCGTTCGTTGGGCGGCTGCTGGTAAAGCGCGACCCGCGCTGGCTCGTCGTCGTGGGGTTGACGATTCTTGCCGTCGGCATGTTCCAGCTCGCGAAGCTCAATCTGTACACCAGCTTCTGGACGTTTGTGTTTGTGTGGATGATTTCGCGCGCCGGCATGCCGTTTATGTTCGTGCCCATCAACGTCATGGCGTTTTCCTTCGTGCCCAAGGAACGTATGAACAGCGCCACCGGCCTGGTGAATCTGGCGCGCAACATCGGCGGCAGCGTGGGCATTTCGCTGGTCACCACGATGCAGGCGCGCCTCACGCAGAGCCACCAAAACACCCTCGTCAGTCACATGACGCCGCTCGATCCCCGCTATCGCGCCGCATTGCAGGGCCTCACCGCCATGTTGCACCTGCGCGGGTCGAGCTGGGCTTTGGGCGCGCAACAGGCCCAGGGAATGTTGTATGGCGAATTGCAGCGCCAGTCCGCCATGCTCGCCTTCATTGACGTGTACTGGATCCTCGGCGTGGTGTGCCTAGCCATGATTCCCTTGATGTTCCTCATGAAGCGCTCCGGCCCCCACTCCACCTCGCCCCTCCCCCACTGATCGCCAGCATTTCTCTCTCCTCCTGTAGGGGCACGACACGTCGTGCCCGGAATGTCGGCGCGCCGACCTATGTTAGGTACGTTACCACTAAGGTACCTACCCCCACCCCCCCTGTTTTGCATAAGTGCGGGAATAATTGGACTTACGGGAGAATGCCGCGTAAGTGCGGGAATGATTGGACTTAGGGGAGAAAAGCAGTTCACAGTCGACAGTTAACAGTGCACAGTTGGAAAAAAGCAGTGCGCGGCGATCCGTGAATTGCTTACTTGCAGTGGTCCGTTGCCGAAACAAAATTGTCGGCGTGCCGACATGGGTACGTAATGTAGTGGTAAATATTGAAGCGGGTACGGCTCGTAGGGCAGCAGTTGCCAGTGGTTCGGGAATGATTGGAGTTAGTGGCGAGTGGCCCTCCTCCGCTGAAGCTGCGGCGGGAAAGCGAGTGGCTCGTGGCGAGAAAGAGAAGGCGGCGGGAAGAAGGCTCACCGCAGAGGACGCAGAGAGCACAGAGGAAGAACTGCTGCCACCATGGCTCCGCGTTGTGCGCTACCAATGCGGATTTAAATGCCTTCAGTCGCTCTCGTCTCTTCAGAAGCTCGTTCAAGTCGTTTCCCGACAAAGAGACATTTTCCGTTGTTGATAATTGCTTGATGATGTTAATGATGCTATGAGTGTCACGCTTACGAATGGCAGCAACAATTTCCCCTTCTTCCTTTGACACCAAGGAGAATCTTTCATCCGGAATTTCGATTTCTCTCAGTGAGCGCAAAAACGAAATGAGCTGCCAGAAGCACTCGTGGCAGTCTTTCAAGTTCACTGAAGCCTTCAAATCAACCGTTTCCTCAGTCTTCTTTGCGCGAACTGTCGCCAACTTTCCCGTCTTGTTCTTGACCATGAAATGAAGGCGTGGAGTGAATTTCGCCGTTTTCTTTATGAGAGTCACTTCGCAGAAATAGCTAACCTGGGGCCGCTCGTCGAGTACAAAACGCTTTATCAAATGGTTCCGCCTCTGATTGAAGAAGTAAAAGAAGTTCTCGTGTGAGGTCGGGCTTATTAACAGGTCCGCAAAATTATCTTGGCCAACGATAAAGTCAGTTTGAATCACAGCCGACTTCTCCTATTCCGTGCGGGGCGGCCGCAATCATTACGAGCAATTCGATCATCACGGAACTGCCTGCCGTGACGCAGACGAATGATACATCTACTCACCTTGGCTATATACTAGTCTGCATAGAGTGGTAGAATCCACCCATCTTGGAGAATACCTCATGCCCCCGCTTCGTTGCTGTTCACTCCTTTTGTGCCTTCTCGGACTTTGCTGCACGGGCTCTCGTGCCCAAAATCAAGATGTGAATTTTCCAACCGATGAGGAAATCAGACTCCTGCTAACTCAAACCGATCGAGCGGTCGAGCAGTACAAGTTATTGCTCGACACGGAGGAAAAGCTGTTTGGCAAAAAAGGTGCTGAAGCACTCACAAAGGATCGCCAGGTTGTTGATGGCATTGAGACGGCGATCAAGGCGTTCGGAAAGAACCCGCAGGCCTTCAATGGTCCCCTTGGCTTCGCCTTTTTCGAGTGGCTGGATGACGCAGATAGAAATGCCCTTTTGTGCGCGAGCAGCGCGGCTAGTGAGGCTATCCTGAGCATGCTAGCGGGTGACAAGGACAAATCTGAGGCTCAGGTTCATCTCTCTAATGGTTGTCTGGACGTCTCGACTTTGATTTACACGGTGAGCGAGAACGCCGGTGCACTCTACGCCAGGTACGTTGACGGGGAAGAGAAACTAGCGCAACAGGGGTACGACGTGGCTCAAAAATGCACTGAGATTTTGAAGAGGAACGGTATTAAGCCGAAGTAGCAGTTCTCTCTAGCTGCACCTAAGGTCCAGATCCGGTATAGCTACAAGGATTCGATTGGTCTTTGCGAGGGATGGATATGAAAACAGCGATTCTGCTATTTGCGATGGCGTTGTCTGTGGCTTCTTCCACGAGCGAACAAGAAACTGGAATGAGGCAGGCGTATGTGCTCCCCAAATCACAGCCGTGGAACACACGGCAGACCTTGAAATGCAAAGCGGTAGCGTCGGTGAGTCTCCGACAGAAGGGACTGGTGCCAGAGGCAGACCAAGGCATTTTGGTTGCCAGGGCCGAACCCGGGACAGACAGGCTGGAACTGACATTGGTCAAGGACACACTATTGGTTCGCGTGGCTGAAGGAGAAACCGACCGGTACAAAGTCACAGGTAACACGAAGCTTTTTCTGGGAGCAGTGTTCATCGGAGACGCGCTCCCAGTAGTAAATTCAATCGTAATTGACAAAGAAAAAAGCTACGCAAGCTGGGCTATAAATGAGCCGATGGATTTGTTCACGAATGTGCCGTATTCCCAAACAATATTCTTTGCCTGCAGGTGAGGAAGAGCGAGCAGGAAGACGGGGTGCTTCCCAGGCTCGTGGAACATTTGGCAAGGCGGGCGCGTATTATGGGACAGAGGCGCGCGGGGGTGTCTGCCGCGCCGAGGACGAAGTGAAAGGGGTGCACTGTGCTGACCCTGCTTTTCCTGGTTCTGCTGTATTTCCTGCCGAGCATCATTGGGCGAGACAAGCGCGACGCCGCGGGAATCATCCTGCTGAACGTGTTCCTGGGATGGACGGTGATCGGCTGGATGATTGCGCTCGTGTGGGCCTGCACGGCGGAGCCGTATAGTCCCGTGAGGCTGGTCGGGGTGCCGGCCGGCGGACGGTTCTGCTGCTAGTGCGGCACGTTTGCCTGTCCGGGCGCGCACTTCTGCACGGCGTGTGGCCGGACGGTTTGATACGATGAGGTCATCGCAAGGCGGCCCGCGGGGCGAAGCGACCGGCCAATGGAACTAGATAGGCTCGGCGGGAAGAAAGAGTTTCCTTAGTGGCTAAAGCCAATTTTTTGAGGATTCTTAATGTCGGAGCTGAAGCTCCGACCCCCTGAGAAGCACGCATGAAATGGCTTGTAGGACGATGAACGAACCCAACACACAAAACTTGCGCGAGGAATTCAACCGCTGGGCGGAAGCGGGGCGCGGCGACGGGATGGAAGAAGACCACCTGCCGATCACGCTGCCGGTGCTCGAGAAAATGCGGCTGGAGCCCGCGGACAACGTGCTCGACGTGGGCTGCGGCGCGGGCTGGCTCTCGCGGCGGATCGCGCGGATGGTGCCGCAAGGGCGCGTTGTGGGCATGGACATCTCCGACGAGATGATCCGCGTGGCGCGGCGCGGCAGCCTGGAACACGACCACGTGCTCTACGTAACCGGCGAAGCGGGCGAGATTCCCTGGGAGCCCAACTTCTTCACGCACGCGATTTCGGTGGAGTCCGCGTATTACTGGCCCGAGCCCGCCAAGGGCGCGAAGGAGATGTTTCGCGTGCTGCGGCCCGGCGGCAGGGCGTGGATCCTGATCAACTACTACCGCGATAACCCGCATTGCCACCAGTGGGGCCCGTTGCTGGCGGTGGCGACGAAGCTGCTTTCGGCGGAGGAGTGGAGCGGACTATTTGGCGAGGCGGGATTTGCGGAGATTGCGCACGAGCGCGTGGCCGATCCTTCGCCGTCGCCTGAAACGTACGCCGGCCGGTGGTTCCGCGATGCCGCACAACTGAAGGCGTTCAAAGCCGAAGGGGCACTGCTGGTCTACGGAAGGAAGGCGTGAGCCGGTAGCGGATTGCGTGAAAATGCAGGAAGAGCTTTCTTCAGGGGCGCTTCGCGCCCTGGGCTGAAGCCCAGGGTCTACCGAGCCCGATGATGGCCAGGCAATTTGATGTCGGAGCTAAAGCTCCGACCCCCTAAAGAGAAGTGCAACGAACTTGTGGGACACAACACTGGTTTTCCCCCGAACAATTCGAGCTTGATATTGATTCTTTAGCGCAAAACGCGTGGGCCATCACCCGCTTGTCGAATGCCCCTGCTAAATTGGAAGGAAGCACGCTCCAGAGAAGTCAGGTGAACTCGCGCGCGGACAGAGTTCCTCGCGGCGAAAATTGCATGGACGCTTTTGCCCCAAAATATGAAGTGCTGGTGGTTGACGATTCACCGGTATACCGGAAACTCGTCGAGCAGGTGCTCTACGCGGAACCGTATGCGCTGCTGTTTGCGCGCAATGGCCAGGAAGCGCTGCGCATGTTCGAGGAGCACGCGCCGTGCATCGTGATTACGGACTGGATGATGCCCGATATTTCCGGGCCGGAATTGTGCCAGCGCATACGGGCAGATAAGACGCAGCCGTACACCTATGTGATCCTGATGACCGGCAACACGGAAAAGGGCAACGTGGTGAAAGGGCTGCAGGCGGGCGCGGACGATTACTTGACCAAGCCCTTCGATCCAGGGGAAATGCTGGCGCGGATCGGCGTGGGAAGACGCATCGTGGACCTGAACCGTGAACTGGCGGCGAAGAACGAGAAGTTGGAACAGGCGGCGCGCACGGATCCCCTGACGGGTTTGCCGAACCGGCGCGCCATCGAGGACTGGGCGTCAAAGCAGTTGCGCGGGGCGGCGCGGCACGGCTACTCTCTGTGGGTCGTGATAGGCGACATTGACAACTTCAAGAGCATCAACGACACGTTTGGGCACGACGCGGGCGATGCGGTGCTGAAAACGTTCGCGGAAGGATTGAAGAAGAACACGCGGGCTTCGGACATTTCCGGACGGCTGGGCGGCGACGAGTTTCTGCTGGTGGTCACGCACGTGGAGCCAGAAGATGTGCAAGTGATCGTGAACCGCTTCCGCGAACAGTTTGCGGCCCTGTCGTTTCCGTTGGCGGGTCAGAGCGTGGGCGTGACCGCGAGTTTTGGCGTGGCAGGATTTCAGGGCAAGGATGTGCAGGAGTTTTCGACGCTGGTGCGCAAGGCGGACCAGATGTTGTACGAAGCAAAACGCGCGGGGCGGAATCAGGTGCGCGTGGCGCTCCCGATTGAAGTAAAAGTTAGTTGAAACTCATCGCACAAATCAGAACAGCGGGAATAACCCTGAGACTTAAGCTGCGCAAAGGTCTAAGCCGGAACGGGGAAGAACAGCCCTCAGTGGCTAAAGCCGCTCCTATTTTGCACCCTTTACGGCACGACTGAAGTCGTGCCCTCCCAAGAACTGCAGGAGGATGCAGTCGAGCGCATGTGATGCGGGCGCTGGCTGGGCGCGCGCGAAGTGTGGTATGAGAACGCTGTGGGGCTTCTCCTTCGATGAAGGACTCCTTTGAAAATTCGCGGTGAATCCAAAGATGCGGGTGCGCAGATGTCATTTTTGAGCGAGAGCGTGGCGGTGATCACAGGTGCGGGGTCGGGGATGGGGCGTTGCCTGGCGCAACAACTGGCAGCCATGGGAGCATCACTGGCGCTGTCGGATGTGAACGAGAAGGGGCTGGTGGAAACGGTCGTGCTCCTGGGCGGCGCACGCGGAAAGGTGACCCAGCACCGCGTGGACGTGGGAGACGCAGCAAGCGTGAAGGTATTCGCGGAAGAAGTGGCCGCTCAACACGGGCGGGCGACGGTAGTGTTCAACAATGCGGGTGTGGCGTTGCTGGGAAATTTTGAGGAGCTTTCGCTAGAGGACTTCCACTGGCTGATGAACGTGAATTTCTGGGGCGTGATTTATGGCGTGCATTTTTTCCTGCCGCTGCTGAAGAAGGAGAAGCGGGCGCACATCGTGAACACGTCCAGCCTGCTGGGGTTTGTGGGCGCGATCGGGCAGAGCGCGTACTGCGCGAGCAAGTTCGGGGTGCGGGGATTCTCGGAGTCGTTGCAGCATGAATTGGCAGGCACGAACGTTTTCGTAACGACGGTGCATCCCGGATTCGTGCGGACTTCGATTGCGAATCAGGCGCGGCTCGGGAAGAACGCGGGCGAAGGGTTGCGTCAACAGAGCCTGAACCGCTTTCATCGCATCACGCGCACAAATCCAGAGGTGGCAGCGGCCAAGATCCTGCGCGCCGTAGAACGCCGCCGCCCGCGCGTGCTGATTGGCCCGGACGCGTATTTCGTGGAGATTTTGCAGCGGCTGCGGCCGACAGGTTACTGGCCTACCCTTGCCAGACAATTTAAAGATCCGTCCGCCAAGAAAAGCTAGCCGACTGGCAGGCCAGCATCGTAGTTGGCACAGCGGTGAATGTGCGTCGCCTAGCGAACTGAAGCAGAGCGTGCGGAGGCAGGGTGTTTCTTGGGGATGCCTTTGGGGTGGCAGTCGAGGCATTTGACGAAGTGAATGTTGTGGGGGCTCTTCGTCGAGGCGAAGGTGGTGTCCATTTTCTCGACATCGAGGCCGCAATTCGAGAGGCGCGGATGGCAGGTGGAGCAGGACGCGCGGGTATGCTGGCCATGTCTCTGGTGACACGATAGACAACTGAGACCTTCGTGGACGCCGACGGGGGTGCGATCGTCGCCGGAATGCACATCCATGCTGGCGAGGGGCGCGTGGCACTGGTAACAGAGGGCCTGGCGGGGATCGGGGCTTATCTTCACGGGCCGGCCGGAATCGAACATCACAGGCAAAGGAAGAAGAGCGACGGCGAAGTTGAGGCGTTCGCGGCGATCGAAGAAGCCGAGCGAGGGACGATAAAGTTCTTCGCGGGCCGTTGATTTCGCCCTGGTATTGTCGTCGTCATCTTCTTTGTGGAGTGGATCGCCGCTGCGGTGGATGGCATGGCAAGTTAGGCAAGGGATGACCGGCTGGTGAACAACGGAAGTAGGCAAGAGCTTCCAAGGGCCTTCGGTGTTGAGAGGCGCGACGAGATCGCGGATGCCGCCTTCAAAGAACATGCCATGGCAGCGGAGGCAATCGTCCATCAAAAGGCGACTGTGATTGTGCTTTTGATCGAGGAAAACCGTTTCGTAGGTGAGCCCGTGCGGGCCGTTCCGCCACTGCGCGGCTTCCTGCTGATGACATTTCTGGCAGCGGCCGACCATGGCGTTGACATCCAGATTGCGGAGGCGGATGGGGTCACGGTAAGCGCCTCGAATGTGCTGGACGAGGCGGCGAGCGTTGCCCAAGTGGAAGCCGGGATCGAAGGTGAGAATCTCGCCGTGGCACGCACCGCAGGCGACGGCGCGGTGACTGGAAGTCTGCCAGGAAGAGTGCTCGGAGCGGATTTCGTGGCACCGGGCGCAGGATTCTCCGGCGGAGTATTCGTAGTAGAGGCTGGCAGCAGGAACGCCGAGGACGATGAGAATGCCGGCAGCGAGGGCCAGAAGTGCCAGGCGAGAGCTTAGAAAAGCCATGGCTAGACTTTTCCTTTCCAGGATTGCACGAGGTGAGCGGAGGCGCGGTAGGCGTTGGCGAGAATGGTGAGAACGGGGTTGAAGCCGCCGTTGGTGACGTGGACGCTGCCGTCGATCACATAGAGATTGTCGCTGTCGTGGACGCGGCACCAGGAATCAACGACGGAAGTTTTGGGATCGTTGCCCATACGGCAGGTGCCTGCCTGATGCTGGCCGCCGCTGACGCCATTGCCGGGGAGATTGCGCCAGGTTTGGATGGCGCCGGCTTCCTTGAGCCAGGCCTCCGCTTTTTCAGCCATGACGCCGGCAATTTCCAAAGTGTGCGGATGCTGGTAACCGGAGAGCTGGGCCACAGGCATACCCCAAAAATCCTTGACCGAGGGATCGAGTTGCACGCGGGAATCGAAGACCGGCATTTCCTGCGTGGGCCCCATGACTCTGATGGTGCGGCGGTAGGCTTTGCGCATGAAGTCCTTGTGCGCTTTACCCCAGCGGAGGCCATTCGGAGGCATGTCCACGGCTTGAATAGGAAGACGGATGAATTCGTTGGCGAGCATGGCGCCGCCGCGCAGGCCGGGATTGCCGTGGTTGTAATCGCAGATGGCGATATTGGCGCCGGGGCCGATGTCGTCGTAGGTGTCGAAATCGAATAGACCAGTAGCGCCAGAATAGGCGTGGCCCTGCAGGTTGCGGCCGACCCAATCAAAGCGATTGCCGAGACCGTTGGGGAAGAGCTTGCTTTTGGAATTAAGCAGGAGGCGCGCGGATTCGATGGCGGCGCCGGAAACAATGACGAGATCGGCGGGCTGCTCCTGAAGGCGATCATGCGCGTCGAAATAGGAGACGCCGGTAATTTTGCCTTGATCGGTGGTCAGGATTTCCCTAACCATGCAGCCGAGGCGCAAATCGCAAAGGCCGGTGGCTAGGGCGCGAGGAATGACGGTGTTGTGCGTGCCGCACTTGGCATCCACTTCACAGACGAAACCCACGCACCAGCGGCAGCGCATGCAGGGAGGGCGGCCGTTGTAGGGAACACTGTTGCGGAGCATGGGCAGGTCGAAGGGGTGCAGGCCGAGGCGCTGCGCGGCGGGCTTGAGGATTCCGTACTCGCGCGTGGGAGAGAGAGGCGGCATGGGGAGCGGCTTGGCGCGCGGACCTTTGAAGGGATCGTTGCTGACATCGCCCGACACGCCGATTTCATGCTCCGCTTTTTCGTAGAACGGCGCGAGATCGTCGTAGCTGATGGGCCAATCGTCGAGAGTGCTGCCTTCGAGCGCGCCGTAGGTGGAGCGCATGCGAAAGTCTTTCGGCTGGTAGCGCCAAGCCATTGCGCCGTAAGTGAGGGTGCCGCCGCCGACGCAAGCGGCGTTGTTGCTGTAGCCGCCTTCGCTGGGGAGAACAATGTGACGGTTGCCCTCATGATCCACAAAGACGCGGGGGTTGCGCTCGTCGTCGGGCCCGGAATTGTTGCCCAGGACGGAAGTGCGCTGGTTGCGGAGATCATCCTTGCGGCAATCGTTGGCGGTGTACCAACGCCCGCGCTCCAGGAGAGCAACACGAAGGCCCGCTTCGCAGAGCTCCTTGGCGACAACGCCGCCCCCAGCTCCGGCTCCAATCACGACGGCGTTCACGCGTGGCAAGGACATGGGTCGTCGTCAGCCTTTCCTGGGAAATTCGTAATGGTCGCGGCCGCGGATGGGAATCACGGGAATGCCGAGCATGCGCCAACTGATGGCATCGCGATTCCCCGCGTGGCGGGCATCGCCGTAGAAGCCTTGCATGGTGTGGGCAATGACCATGTCGAAGAAGGGCTGGAGGGAATTGGGAAGGTGCTGTAGGAATACGGTCTGCTGGTCGAAGGGAATGTCGGCGAACGCTTGGCCATGCGCGGCGCGGCAGGCTGCATCGAAGGCCGCGATACCGTTGCGATAGGCGGACTGAAGCTTGCGGAAGTGACCTGCAAGCTGGGAATCAATGTAATAGATCGTGCCAGCCCAAGTGGCTCCGGGATCCTGATCGGCGGGAATGATCTGTTCGCAAAGGGCTTCGATGGTGCGCGCCTCGCCGGTAGTAAAGAACCGCCACGGACCGGCGTGGCGGCCGCACGAGATCAGTGCGGAGGAAGCAGCGGCGGTGGCTGCGACTTGCAGGAAGCGGCGTCGCGTGAGGGCGCTGTGTCTGGCCATGGCTGGAACCTCAGGTGAAGCGCGCCGAGGCAAGGCACGCATCGCAGGTCGGCGCCCGAAGCTGATGGAAGGGATCACAGCGCCGGTAAATGACAGACAAAAGAATGAAAAGAGAGGTCAAACGACGCCTGGGATCCTGCGGGAATGGTAGTGAAGGGTGGGCGGAGAAGATGTGACAGGAATCACGCGAATTGGGCTGCTTTGCAGGCAAGAGACACTGGAGACGAAAACTCACGGACGAAGTGGAAGCCCTAGTACCAGGAGCCGGGCAAACGATTGCGGCAAGACTGAAAGATGTTAGGCTTGAGCCGAACAGGGTTATTTGGGAGCCGATTCACGATACTGGCTGGACATTCTCGCGGTGCATAGCCGGCAAATTCGGGTTGCGGAGGCGGGCCGCACAGGGAGGTGCTCAAATGGGACGTTATATTACGCTGGGACTCGCGGGACTATTCCTGCTTTCCAGTGCGGCCTCGACTAGGTCGCAGACCGAGAGCGCGAAGCTTAAAGTGCACGCCGTACTCGTTGATAAAGACCTTAATCAGAAGCCTGTTCCCAAGTTAGGGTTCGTTCTAGCTCCGATTGAGGGTCCCGTCGGCGAGACGATCATGGGGAAAACAGGGTTCGATGGCAATGGTGAAGTTCAACTTGCACCTGGAAAGTACCGTCTGTCGACTCCCGAACCGGTAGAATTCCAGGGCAAGAAATACTTGTGGGAACTGGATGTTGCAGTCTCGGCTCCGGAGTCGACCGTCGATCTCAGTTATGATAACGCGAAGGTGACTGAGGCTACGGCGACTGTTCCGGCCAGAAAAGTAGATGAGCTTACAACTCTATTTCAAAAGTATCAAAATGCTGTCGTCACAGTCTGGAGTGAAATTGGCAGCGGCACCGGCTTTTGCGTCGACAAGGCTGGGCTGATCATCACTAACCAGCACGTTATCGGCCCCTCTGATTTGATTTCAGTCCAGTTCGACGCAAAGAGAAAGGTATCAGCCATAGTCTTGGCTTTCAATCCGGAGAAAGACGTTGCTATCCTGTGGGCCAATCCTTCGGCCTTCCCTGAAATGATCACTGCTCCCATCGCAAAGCCCGAGACTGGAAAAGAATCTGTGATCGAGGGAGAACGCGTATTCACCATAGGCAGTCCCTTGAGTCAACGTAAAATCCTGACCAGCGGGATAGCTAGCAAGATTGAAGCCCGCGCCATCATATCTGACATCAACATAAATCACGGAAATTCGGGAGGGCCGCTTTTCAACTCGGTTGGTGAAGTAGTCGGAATCACAACATTCCGTGAATCAGGTCCGGGCGTAGCTGGCATTGTTAGGATAGAAGAAGCACTTCCTATTTTAGAGCAGGCTCGCAAGAAAATGGGCGATGCGGCGCTTCCTTCGGTTCGCTATCTTCCCGTTGAACCAACGGATACGTATCCGCTTGACTCGCTCAAGGAAACCATTGGCGCTGAGAAATTCAATCGTCATCCATACCTCTTCTCGGAGGCGGGTTTCGACGTGGCTTTGGTTACGCCTGTTCTCAAGTATCGGATGGAGGAAGCAGTTCAATTGGCTGCGGCGAAGGAAAAAGGAAAAAGAACTAAGAAGCACGAGGCTGCTATTCAGAATACGTTTGAACCACTTCGTGATCTGCGTGGCTGGGCCGAGTATGCCGGCGAGTACAAACCAGTGCTGCTAATTCAAGCGGAGCCACAACTTCGCGAGACTTTTGGGTCCGCCTTGGTCCGTGGTCTTGCGGCGTCCGGTGGAAATTACGGGGGGCCCGCGCACATGAAATTCAAGACGGATTTCTATCGGATGAAGTTACGGTGTGGTGGCAAAGAAGTTGAGCCAATCCATCCGGGAAAAGCTGCAACAGTCGAAAATGTGCACAACGCCTTCGTAAATGTAACTGATGCGACTTACGTTGGAATCTACACCTATCCGGCGGACGCGATTCAACCGTCTTGCGGAGAAGTTGACCTGGAATTGTATTCTGAGAAAGACCCTGACAAAGCGAGTAAGAAGGTCCTAGACAGCAAGGCGGTTGAGCTTATCTGGTCTGATTTCAAACCCTACTTCGCTCAGAAGGAACAGTAGGTCGGCGTCCGATCATGATTCCAGCCTGATCCGCGGCAGCTTCCTGACGATTCAGTTGATGCGGGAATATCCGGATCGTTCGTGGGGAGAGATGAAAAAGACCACGAAGGCGTTTCAGTCGATGAAGGAAGATCTGGGTCCTGTGAAGATAATGTGAAGGAACGGAGCAGCGGGCGGAACGAGCCCCTGCCTGCAAGGCTTCCCGACTCGCCAAGTATCGACAATTTGTTCCAGGAGCGCGGCCTTAAAGTTTGCGAAGGGCCGGCGGAAGAATGCCGGCCAGCGAGTAGGAGCCCCCGCCAGTGATGAAAAGGCCAAGGGAGAGCAGGAATTGGGTGAGAGCGTACTCCATACCTCCGGTCGCGATGTTGAAGCCGTGGGAAAGATGGACCAGGAAGATCGCACCGGCCATCACGATCATGATGCAAAGAGCGCCGACCCGGACAAGAGCGCCGGTGAGCAGAGCAAGTCCGCCCGCAAACTGAGCAAGACCTACCAGGAAGCCAACGATTACCGGGGTGTGCATGAAACCAGCAAATCCATGGATGCCGGGTCCGCCAAAGGCACCAAAGAGAATGGCACTGCCGTGGTAGAGAAAGACGAGTGCGCCGGCGATGCGGAAGATGAGCAGGGCGAGATCGAGTTTCCCGGAAGGGGCCAAAGGCGACGATGTGAGCGAGGTCACGGAGTCCTCCTTATGAATGTGCCAATTTGCGGGGAATGTAACAAAGAAGCGAGGGAATAGCAATTCGGATTTCGCGGCAGTGCGAAAGAAACGGGAAAGAGAGAGTTTTTGACGGAGTAAGAAGTGGGGAGATATACTCCGCGATGAGGGGTTGAGAACGGAGAGGCCCGTGGGTGTCATAGACCAAAGGTTTGAGAAGAAC
>Ga0209415_10013880_pt1 | contig 13211 bp, 8 predicted proteins | sample PeaSoiSIISIP2007_FD_187696 | JGI IMG/M metagenome (GOLD analysis project Ga0209415, IMG submission 187696) | Peat soil microbial communities from Weissenstadt, Germany - SII-SIP-2007 (SPAdes) (version 2) | ecosystem: Environmental > Terrestrial > Soil > Wetlands > Peat | place: Germany... | reverse complement strand
CGATGACCCCGGTGCGCGCGGTGTCGGGGCCGCACGGCCGGACAGCCGGAAAACTCAGTCCGACAGGCTGCTAGGCACACATCATGAGTGCTGATGATGCTTGTGTGCTGCGATAGCCTCCGGTGAGTGGATACGGCCCGATACCCCCGATCAACACCCCGACCACCGCCGGACCGCCATTGATCGGCAGCGCGGCGTCACCATTGGTCCAGCGCCAAATCGTGGCGCCATCACGTTCGTCCGCCCACCAGCCGTCCACGAGTCGCGGATCGTCCGCGGCAATCACCGTGTGGTCCGTTCCGCTGCGAACCACGATCTGTCGGACCATCACGCCGAGCCGACGCCGGTCCTCCATCCATGGCCGCAGAATCGACGGGATTGCGCTGCGAGACACAAGCCTTGCGCCATCCCGCAATTCGGGAAGCATGAATGTGTATCGGCCCATTTCGCGGCTGACTGGCGTAAATCGCCGTCCACCGGCGGCTATGTGAAGCTCCGGCTCATCGGTTGTTTGCACGACCGGCAGCGCGAAGCCAAGCGCCGTGGCGCGTGCCGCCAGCCTACGCCAGATCAGCTCTATGCGCGCTGCGTCGCAAACAAGGGGGGCGCAGGAGCCGGCTTCGCGCCGGGCTTGTTCATTCACACCGGCCAGTTCCGGATGGAGCAGGAGCGGTGCGCCGCCATTTTCGAACATGCTGCGGTTGCCGGTGTCGAGATAGCTTTCCGCTGGCAATCCCTCGGCCAGCAGAAGGTCGTGCTGGTCGAGTTCGACGTGGAAGTAACTCACAAAATCGCGTTCGACCTGCGCGATCGTGGCACCGTTGATCAGCAGCCTGAGCGGAATAAGCACGCTCTCGACGAGGATGGCATGGTCGGGCGAAAGAAACAGCTCGCGATGCGGCACGCGGTCATCGAGGGCGGCCGCGCCCACGCGGACGGGCCAGACCATGCGTGGGTCTGGATGGCGCGAGCAATCCAGCCGTCGCCGGCCGATCCATTGGATCGGTTTGTGCGCTCCTGATACTGTCGTGACCAGCTCGCCTGGCCGCAGTTGCTCGATTGGCACCTCGCCGGCGGGAGTGCGGATATGCGTGCCGGCGAGGTAGCACGCCGCTTGGTCGGAACCGATCGCAAATGTGCCGCTCGCCATATTGGCATTGAACTGCAAGGCCGATGCAGTGACGCCGGGAAGGTTGAGGTTGATCTGCCCGCTGGCCCCGTCCAAGGTGAGGACACCGTCGCTATAACCATGTCCAGTCACGGCGAACCCGGAGATTACGATCGAGTCACCCTGAACGAAGTTTTCGATTTTGTTGGTGGGCGCATCGCCCGCGGAAAAGATCAGCGTACCGGCGTCGAAGGTGATCGGTCCTGACCCGGCGGCGCCCAGCGCGGCGAGGACGAGCGCGCCGCCATCGGTGAGGCCGCCAGTGAAGTTGTTGATCGCGCTGAGCACGACGGTTCCGGTGCCGCCAACCTGCAGGCTGGTGGCGCCAGGGTCGCCATAGATGCTGGTCGGGTCGGAGCCACTCTGATCGGAGATCTGGTCGCCGATGGTCAGCGTCTGGCCGGCGGGCGGTGCCAGATCGATCGTTCCGCCATTGCCCTGAATGAATATCCCCGCGCCGTAACCCTGCCCGGGGTTACCAGGGGCGGCGAACGCGCCACCTGGGATGCCAGGGTTGCCGCCCTGCACGTGGCCACCCGACAGGCTGCCACCTTCGATGACCAGCACACCGCCCTGCTGGAGGAAAATGTCACCGCCCGCGCCGAGCCCGCCGCCGCCGCCGCCGGCCGCTCCGCCGGTACCCCCCGGGCCACCCTGGCCGCCGCTACCGCCCCGCCCGCCGCTGCCACCATCGCCGCCGGTGCCGCCCTTGCCAGCAGTGAAATCTACACCCCCGAAAGCCGTAACGAACCGGATACCGGCGAACCCGGGAGCTCCGGAACTGCCCGCATGGCCGGGCGTACCGGCGGCGCCGGCGCCACCATCGTTGCCCGATTGGCCAACGGCACCGTGCCCGCCCACCCCAGCTCCGAAACCAGCCGCGCCGCCAGAACCGCTCAGCCCATCGGGGGCGCCTCCTCCTCCAAGGCCACCGTCGCCCCCGTCCCCGCCCGGGCCGCCTGATGCGCCTGGGCCCGGGACGTAGACGTAATAAGTGCTGCCACCACCGCCGCCACCGCCACCACCGCCACCACCGCCACCACCGCCGCCGCCACCGCCGCCACCGCCGCCGCCGCCGCCGCCGCCGCCGCCGCCGCCGCCGAACTGACCGGTTCCTCCCGCGTTGCCGGAACCTCCCGCACCCCCAGCGACCCCGTCCTGGCCACGGCCGCCAGCCCCGCCAGACTGACCAGGGCCGGCTGGATACAAGCCATTGAGACTGCTACGGGCCCCCGGGGTACCGCCCAGGCCGCCGGTACGCCCCGAGCCACCAACGCCACTGCCTCCGCCGCCACCACCGCTCCCCCCCTTACCGCCCGGCCCGCCTGTACCTACGCCGTTCACGCCAATGCCGCCGCCGCCGCCGCCGCCGCCGGCACCGCCGGCCCCGCCCTGATGACCGGTGCCGCCGAAGCCGCCGCGACCGCCGGGACCGCCTGTGCCGCCCACGGCGACGAACACGACGCCTGAGGTGCCGAACGAATATGCCGTGCCTGGATGGCCGGGTACACCTAAGGAGGCAGCGTTGCCGGCGGCGCCACTCTGCGCCCCCACTCCATGTTCGCCCACGTCGCCGCCGCCGCCGTTGCCGCCGATCGCCGCATCGTCCGAGAAATTCACGCTCGTGAGCGTGACGTTGGCCTGGCTGCCGACGAACAGGCCCCCGCCCAGTCCGGCACCACCGCCGCCGCCGCCCGGCGCGCCGAAGGCGCCCCGCACAGTCGCGTTCTCGATTGTCAGGCTGTCCACGGTGACCGTGCCCGCAAGTACCACCAGCCCGCCTACGCCGGCGGTGCCGTTCAACGCGTCGCCATTGCCAAGGATCGACAGCGACACGCCCGGCTGCAGGTCGATCGGCGTTATCTCCGAGCCATAGAGGATGCTGGCGGTCAACGCGATCGTGTAGCTGCCTGAGGTCAACGCGTTCGCGTAGGCGATCTGCTGGTTGAGCGATGTCAGGTCGCCGGCTGTCGGTGTGCTCATTGATCCTGCTCCCCGCCTGTTCTCATCTCGGGACGGCTATTATTGCCTTTGGCCTACCCCGCGTGATTGGCTTGGCGGCGCAAACCCCGCCGGGGGAATGAGATGCGCATCACCCGCATCACGCCCAAGGTATTCCGCCTCGGCGTCGGGCGGTGACGACAACAGTAAAGCATCATGAGATAGTCGCAGGCACGTGTCATCTTCCTTCGCGGATGGCCGGATCGAGCGATAGGCCCATGCACGACCCTCCAGCCAGCGATCCAGTCGCGGTTCCCGGTGCGTCCTTCGCCGCGGAACTGGCGCTTGGCGTCGAGCATTACCGCGCGCGCACCTATGATCGGGCTGCCGATATTTTTGCCAGCCTGGCCCAGAGCCAGACCGATCATCCCATCGTGCTGCGCATGCTCGGGCTCTGCCGTCTGCGGTCTGGCGATGTTGAGCAGGGCGTGCGGCTCCTGGCGCGCGCGCATGACTTGGCGCCGGCCGACCCGGAGACGCGCCTGCATTACGGCATCGCACTTCTCGCAGCGGGGCGCCCGGCGGAGGCAGCAGCCTATTTCCGTTCCTGCGTCGCACTCTTGCCGCATGACCCGGCTCCGCCACTCAACCTTGCCGCTGCCTTGCTGCAACTCGGCCAGGTCTCCCGGGCGGTGCTTGCCGCCCGCAAGGCGAGGCTCCGTGCGCCGGACCTTCCCGGTACGCATTACACGCTCGGCCTCGCCGAGCTTGCCGCCGGTGAGCTGGGCAGGGCTGCCGACGCATTCAGGAAGGCAACTACGCTCGCGCCGGCGTTTGCCGAAGCCTGGGTCAACCTTGGCATCGTTCGCTACCGGCAGGGCAACATCATGGCCGCGCGCCATGCAATGTCACGCGCGCTGCAGGCGGTACCGGGCCATCCGGCGGCGGCGGCGAACCTTGCGGTGTTCCTGCGCCTCACCGGGGAAGTGGAGCGCTCTGAAACGCTGCTGGAAGAGGCGGTGGAGCGCGGTGGCGACACCGCCGAGGCACGTGTCAACCTCGCCACGGCACGGCTTGCGGAGGAGCAGCCTGAGGCGGCGCTCGCACTGCTCGACGGCCCGTCGCCGGCTGAGCTGCGGCTCGCGCTGCACTGGCGGATGCAGCGCATGCTGGCCCTGATGCAACTCGACCGGGTTGCGGAGGCGCGGGCCTTGCTTGATGAGCCGGGAGTGGTGCTGCCCGCGCTCGAACCGATGTTGCTCTGGCGCCGAGTACTGCTTGCGGCGGCCGATGGCGATCACGTGGCCGCGCGTACCATCGCCGAGCGCATCGAACCCATGCTCGCCGAGCGGCGGGACGTGATGCCCGAGCACAAGATCATGGGTTATTTCGACCTGGGCCGCTTCTGGGCGGTGCGCCGCGACCCGGATCGTGCGTTTCCGTTATGGGCGGAGGGCCATCGCCAGCTTGCGCGTTTCCAGCCCTTCTCGAGGCCACACTATCTGGCGTTCATCGAGGCGACGATGCGGCAGTTCGATCGCGCCTGCCTGCACATCGGGCCGCGCGCGCGGACCGCCGATCCCGCGCCGGTGTTCATCGTCGGCATGCCGCGTTCGGGCACGACCTTGGCCGAGCAGATCCTCGCCGCCCATCGTGACGTGCATGGCGCGGGTGAGCGCAATGCGCTTGCGCTGGCTTTCCAGGCGCTTGGGGGCGCTACGGAGACCGTTGGCGCGGTCACGCGCGTTGCGGGCGCCAGCGCGGAAGCGCTCGAGGCAGCGGCAAAGAGCTATCTCGAGGAATTGCATGCTCTCGCACCGGATGCCTCGCGAATCGTCGATAAGATGCCCGGCAATTTCCGCTATCTTGGTCTGATTGCTCTGATGTTGCCGGGTGCACGTATCATCCATTGTGCGCGTGACCCGCGCGACATCGCGCTGTCGATCTTCACGTACCGGTTCTATGGGTATCATCCATACGCACACGATATCACCGATCTCGGCTGGTACATCGCGCAATACCGGCGACTGATGGAACACTGGGAAACCGTGCTGCCGATCCCGATGCTGACGATCCGGCTGCAGGATTGGGTAGAGAATTTCGACGGGACGTCGCGTCGCCTGCTCGATTTCCTGGATTTGCCGTACGACCCCGCCTGCGAGCGGTTCTATGAGGTGGAGCGCCGAGTGCTGACGGTGAGCCGGCGGCAGGTGCGGTCCCCCGTGAATGCCCGCGGGCTGGGTCGCTGGCGTCGCTATGCGCGACATCTTGAGCCGATGATCGAGGAACTGCGGCGTGCTGGCGTCGATCCCGATCAGGGGTGGGCCTAGGCGCGCCAGGGGGGGTGGATCGGCACCGCCGAGGCATTGCGGCTGGCGACCGAGGGCAGGACGGCCTTTAGCGCTCCATCGTCCGTCGCTCGATCGCCAGCAGCGTCTCCAGCCCGATCGTCGCGTGCATCAGTTCCTGCCCCGCGCCACAATGACAGTGAGAGCGCATTTGGCAATCCGCGCCAACGGCGGCAAGCTCCCGCCTCCGTCCAAGGGGAGCAGTACAACATGAGCCAGTCCCGCCATGCCGGCCGGCATTTTCTGCAGATTCCCGGCCCGACCAACGTGCCGGACCGCGTGCTGCGCGCGATCGACAACCCCACCATTGACCATCGCGGCCCGGAATTCGGCCGCATGGGGCGCGAACTGCTGGAGAACCTGAAAGCGATCTTTCAGACCAGCGGACCGGTCATCATCTATCCCGCTTCCGGCACCGGCGCCTGGGAAGCCGCACTGACCAACACGCTGTCGCCCGGCGACACGGTGCTGATGTGCCGCACCGGCTGGTTCGCCACGCTGTGGAAGGAGATGGCGGAGCGACTGCAACTCAATCCGGTGTTCATCGACACCGATTGGCGGCGCGGCGCCGACGTGGCGGCACTCGGCGCCGCGCTGGCCGACGATCGCGCGCATCGCATCAAGGCGGTGTGCGTGGTGCACAACGAGACTTCCACTGGTTGCACCAGCCGCATCGACGAGGTTCGCGCGGCGATGGATGCGGTGAAGCACCCGGCGCTGCTGCTGGTGGACACGATTTCGTCGCTCGCCTCGATCGACTACCGGCACGACGAGTGGGGCGTCGATGTTACGGTGGCCGGCTCGCAAAAGGGGCTCATGCTGCCTCCCGGCTTGTCGTTCAACGCGGTCAGCGACAAGGCGCTGAAGGCGGCAGAGGAAGCAAAACTGCCGCGCAGCTACTGGGACTGGCGGCCGATGCTGGAGGCGAACAAGACCGGCTATTTCCCCTACACGCCCGGCACCAACCTGCTGTTTGGTTTGAGCGAGGCGGTGAAGCTGCTGCGCGAGGAAGGCCTGGCCAACGTGTTCGCCCGTCACGACCGCCACGCCGAAGCGACGCGGCGTGCGGTGCGGGCGTGGGGGTTGGAGGTGCAGTGCCTCGAGCCGCGCCACTATTCCGCATCGCTGACCGCGGTGCGCGTGCCGGAAGGTCACAGCGCCGATGCGCTGCGCGCGACGATCTTGGAAAAATACAACATGAGCCTGGGAAACGGCCTCGGGATTCTGAAGGACCGGGTGTTCCGCATCGGCCATCTGGGCGATTTCGGCGATCTCCAGTTGATCGGCACGCTTGGTGGGGTGGAGATGGGGCTGCGCGTCGCAGGCGTTCCGCACAGGCCGGGCGGCGTGCAGGCCGCGATCGACCATCTGGCGGGGAATGCGTGATCCCCATATAGGCGCGGCATGGCGCAAGGACCGAAGCAGATGGCGCGTGGCGGACCGGCGGAAGCAGGCGGAGGGGGACGAGCGGATCGTCGATGGGATGTCGTCGCCGGAAGACGTGAGGGGCTACGATATCGAGTTCAGCTCGGAGTGGGTGGGTGATTCGGCGGTCTCCGTGTGGTTTCTGATAGAGGACAATCTCCGGCCATCGGAGGAGAAGCTCCAGCGGGTTGACCACTTCACCGATGAGGTTAGGGGCGTTGCTCGCCGCCGATCTTTCGCACCGGCCCTTTGTCTGGCTGCGTGCCGCCCATCCGTCCCGGGCTCGATGCGGCGCAAGGGCGCCACACCACGACCATGCCGGAATTCTGCATGCGTGGAGTGCAGCACTGACAGAAACTGGCCGCCCCGTTTCACCGCATCGATGACCCTCACTGCATCTAGATTGACGATATAAATCTCGTTATTAGCATTTTCTGGCACGAAAATCATATCAAGAGACCTGGCTAATATTCGGACGCGCTTGGCCGGGGATGCTAGGCACTTTCAGTGGAATTCTGTATCTTTGGCACAACTATTGTGGAATGCGCTGTTGTATCGTTATACTTCGGGAGATTGTCCGGTACGCGCGCGGGTTGCCGCGCGTCGTCGCCATTTGGCGACGTGGGGAGGACCCGAATGAGCCTTGACCGCGAAATCCGCATACCGTTCTTGCATGGGATGGCGGCGGGAGCCACCGTCGCTGCGCGCGACCCATTATATGTGGATGCGTTCCGGCCGAGCGAATACACCGCCGCACTCTTGCGCACGATCGAAATTCGCTGCGCCGGCCGTGTCATGCATCGCGTGCTGGACATCGGGGTAGGCAGCGGGGTGCTGCTTTGCGCACTGGCGCGGCTGGGTGCCGGGGAACTCTGGGGCGTCGACATCAATATGAATGCGGTCGATGCCTCCCGCGACCTGCTGCTGGCCGAAGTGAGCGAACGCCGAGTCCAAATCTTGCACGGGGACATGTGGGGTCCGATCCCACCGGCCATGACTTTCGACGTGATCGTTGCGAATCTACCGCATTTCCCCGCGACGATCCCGACGCCCGGTCGGCCGCTCTATTGGTGCGGTGGCCAGGGGCGAGGGACGATCGATAGGCTGCTGGCCGGTCTTTCGGCGCACCTGACGCCGGACGGGGTCGCCTTCATTACACATCACGAACTGATCGGCACCGCCCATACGGCCGAAACGCTGCGTCGGCATGGGCTTGCCGCAACCGACGCCATGCGCTGGACCGTATTCGAGACGCGGGAGCGCATGGTGGGGATCACGCCGGCAACGCTTGCATTGGATTGTGAATCACTACGCTACTACGGCGGTTACGCCTTCGTCGACGCCTGCATCCTGGAGATCCGCGCCCTTTCCGGCAGGCGTCCAGAATGACCGGCTGGCCCGGAGCAGTCCTGCTCGCCTTCCTCGCAACGTTCTGCATGGCCCACCCTGCCGCGGCCGAGGACCCGGATGCGTTTGTCACCCGTATCCTGGCCGGTGCAAGGGCTGCCGGCTGCGCCCAGCCTTCCGACAAGCTCAGCCAAATCCTCTGCGCCGGGGTGATTCGCGTCGGTGTACGAAACGACTACAAATCATTTGGACTGCAGACGGCCGGCGGGTATAGCGGGTTCGAGATTGATCTCGCGCAGCGAATCGCGGAACGGCTGGGCGTACGGCTCATGCTGGTCGCGGTCACTCCTGCGAACCGCATACCGCAACTTGCAAGCGGCAATGTCGATGCGGTCATTGCTACAATGGGACATACGGTCAGCCGCGACCGCCAGATCGACTTCGTGCGACCACAGTATTATGCGGCGCCGACGGCAGTCGTGGGGCCGCGGACGCTCGCCGTGGCCGGTTGGTCCGATATTGCCGGTCGGACGGTCTGCGTCCCGATGGGTAATTTTTCGAACGTCGTGCTCGGGGAACACAACGCGCGCCTGATGATCTTCGACGGGCCGGAACATCTGCTGGATGCGCTGCGGCTGAATATCTGCTCGCTCGTCGCACACGACCGTTCGCTGCTGGCCGCCAATGTCACGGGTCCAGAGGCCGACCCGGACCTCGCCCAACGGTTCGAGGAGAAGTTCACGTTCAACTCCGTCCCGTGGGGCATCGGCATCGCGCGTTCCGACTCCAACCGGCTCGACCGCGTGCTCGGACTTATCGTTGCCGGTATGCACGGATCTGGCGCGCTGGTTGCGTCGGCCCACGCCAATCACGTGGATGATGAATTTCTCAGGCAGCAGCAGCGTCTCTGGTCGGGGCCCGACTGCTTGCAGGCAGATGGAACTTTCTTGCGGACTTGTCTTCAGGACCCGGTAGACGTGGACGAAAAGCCGACCGCGATTGCCCCTGCGGTGACCAGGTTCGAGGCCTGGCTCACGCGTCAGACCGGTTGGTCTGTCTCATTTCCGATGTTCAAGGGCGAGGAATCACTCGAGCTGTTCGAGGCAGGGATCGTGAATTCGATCGTACTCGTAGCCGGTGCGATTGCCGCCACCTTAGGCATCGCATTGCTGTTCCAATACGGCCTTCGATCGAGGTCAACCGTGGTTCGCTCCCTCACCCAGGCGGTCGTCACCGTCCTGCAGTGCAGCCCGGTGATCATGCTGCTCGTGCTGGGCTACCTTGTGGTCACGGAATTGCTGCAGTTCTCCACCAGCGTGGCATTGCTGACTGCGATCGTCGTTATCGGCCTGTCCAATGGCAGCTACGCTGCCGCAGCAATCGCCGAGGCGGCTGCCGCGCTGGAGCCAGGGACGAGACTCGCCACGGTTCTGCGGCTCGCCTCAACCCAGATCACCTTATTCGTGGTCAATGCCGCGCGAGCCAGCGCCGTTGCCAGCTTCATCGGCGCACCCGAGCTTCTGACGGCGCTCACCGACATCACCTCCTTCACCAGCGAACGGGTCACAACCTATGTGATCCTGCTGGTGTTCTATATGGCCATCGTCATGGCGGTGGTCGGCTTAAGCGACGCAGTGAGGCGCCGCTTCGCAACCGGCCGGGTAGTGAGCGCATGAGTTCTGAGCTGGCGCTTTTCGTGCCGGCCTTCCTGGCAGCCTTTGTCACCAACCTGTCGGTTGCCGGCTCCTCCCTTGCGGTCGGCCTCGCGGCCGGCTGCCCGCTCGCCCTGATGCGCCGAGCGCCGTTCTGGCTGCGGTGGCCGGCGGATATGCTGACGGGACTGTTGCGCGCCGCCCCAACCTTCGTCGTGATGTTCTTCCTCCTGAACGTCATGCCGCACGAAATCGGCACCGCCGGCAACGCATGGCGCGTGTCGCCGGAGTTGGTGCTGGTTCTTTCACTTGCAGTCTATGCCGCGGGCTATGTCTCGGACAGCGGCCTGGATGCGTTGCGACATCTCTCTGCCGGATCGACCGGCGCGGCGCTGTTGTTCGTCCCCAACATGATCCGTGCGTTTTTCGTGCTGGTGATGGCGTCCAGTACCGGTGCGGCGATCGGCGTGCACGAGGCGGTGATGACAACGCTGCGGCAGGCCGACAGGCTGACAGGTCGCACCGATCGCATCGTACTCGTGCTTGTTGTCATCCTGTTCTTCACGCTGGTGCTGCAGATCGCTAACCGTCTGGTACGCGCCCTCACACGGCTGTTGACACGACAGATGTCCACCACTTCTGCTGACTGCCACCGACCGCGGGAGACACCCTGAGCAATGCAGCCTCGAGGATCCTTTACACTCATTGCGGTGAACCTGATTTGGCGGTTGCGCCGGGTCCTGCTGCTCGTTCTGCTGGTGCTGCTGATCGTCGGCCTCCTGGCGCCGCTTCCGCCGCGTAGCATTACCATCGAGAGCGGGCCAGAAGGCGGCACCTGGCACCAGGCGGCGCTGAAGTTCCGTGACTATCTCGAGCCCGAGGGCATCAAGGTATACATTCGCACCAACAACGCGACGCTGGCGATCGTCAATGATGTGGATGACCCGTCTTCCGACATCGATGTGTCATTTGCCGTGCAGCCCGTAGACACGGCGCGATTTCCCAACATCACAACCCTCGGTAGCACCGAATACCAGCCGCTGTTCGTATTCTATCGTGCTTCGTTTGGGCAGATCACATCGTTGTCGGCGCTTCGCGGGGCGCGTCTGATCTTGCCGCCGCAGAACAGTGCCACCACAGCGGCCGCCCTGCCGCTGCTGCGCGCCTTCGGTGTCACGCCAAACGATACCACAATAACCTATCATCCGCTCTCCGAGTTGGTTGCGCCTCTGCTGTCAGGACAAGCGGATGCCGCATTCGTCATGCTGGCAGCGGGCAGCCCGGTGATCCGGGAACTGGCGTTGCGGGATGACCTCCGGATCATGGATTTTCCGCAGGCAAAGGCGATCGAGCGGACATTTCCCTCCTTGCACGCGACGGTGCTACCCCGTGCCTCCTATAGTCTGAGCCCGGAAATGCCGGCTGCCGATATCCGGTTGGTCGCTGCGACCAGCGACGTGGCGGTGCGGAAGCAATTACATCCGGCGATCGCGTATCTGCTGCTCCAGGCGATGAGCGATGAGTATTCGAAGGGCGACCTGACCTCGAGTGAGGGCGAATTTCCCGCTCCCCGCAATCGCCAGATTCCACTCAACAAGAACGCCGACAATTACTATCGTGGCGGCCTGCCGTGGGCGTACAGGGTCCTGCCGGTTTGGCTGGCGAGCATCATCGGCTTCTACATCGTGCTGATCATTCCCATTGCCGTCCTGCTGCCGGTGTACAATTGGCTGAATTTGCCTGGCGGAGACGAGATCTATGCCAAGGTCCAACGCTATGTCTGGCTGCTGACGCTGCGTGCGATCGAACGTCGGCTGGACGCCGGGGTTCCTCTCTTGCACTCGCACAAGCGGGCCCTGGCGCTGATCGTTCTCGCCCTGCAGGCCGAGGTGGCCGAAAACCCCTGCGAACAGGTGGTCGAACGCATCAAAACGAAACTCGAGAACGCCGAACAAGTGCCGGCCTGATCAGCGACTGCGGCAGCGGGGCCCCCGGCTTCCGCACGACCGGTCCGGCATGGGCGCGCTGTGTCTGTTGTGGCGGGCGGGTCGCGATCGACCATCTGGCGGTGATTGCGTGAAGCCCATATAGGGGCCGCACGGCGGGCGGATCGGGGCAAGGCAGCGCATCCTGGGCCGGCGCAAGGAGGCAGAGGAGGCCGAGACGATCCGGCGGACCGTGCAGGACATGACGCCGCCGGAGGACGTGAAGGGCTTCGATGTCGAGTCAGGCAATGGAACCAGTCCTAGCCGCCTCGCTTTCCACAACCTACCAACACAGGAGGAATTCCCATGATCGAAGTCTGGACCTGGCCTACCCCGAACGGCCACAAGGTACACATCGCGCTGGAGGAGCTCGCCCTCCCGTACAAGGTCATCCCAATCAACATCGGCAAGGGCGACCAGTTCAAGCCGGAATTCCTGGCCATCACGCCCAACCACCGCATCCCGGCGATCGTCGATCCCGACGGCCCCGGCGGCAAGCCCCTGAAGCTCTTCGAGTCCGCCGCCATCATGATCTACCTGTCGGAGAAGACCGGCGGAAAGCTGATCCCGCAGGATCCGATCGGCCGCTACAAATGCCTGGAATGGATGATGTTCCAGATGGGCGGCGTCGGCCCGATGTTCGGCCAGTACAACCACTTCGCCAACTATGCCGTCGATAAGATCCCCTACGCCATCGACCGCTACACCAACGAAGTGGCGCGCTTGCACCGAGTGCTCGACAAGCGCCTGGCCGAGGCCACCTGGCTCGCCGGTGACGAGTACACGATGGCCGACATCATCACTTTCCCCTGGATCCGCAATCCCGAGCGCCGCAACATCGACCTGGCGACTTACCCGAACGTGAAGCGCTGGCACGACGCCATCGCCGCGCGTCCCGCAGTGCGGCGCGGCGTCGCCGTGCTGGCGGACCACCAGCGCCGCGGCTCGATGACCGACGCCGAGCGCGAGGTGATGTTCGGCAAGACGCAATTCGCGGTGCGCTGATCGCTGGCGCCCCGCCGCGAGCGGCAGGTTCGACCGCACGGCGCGATCGAACCTGCCGCGCCCGCGTTCAACTTGTCCGCGTCACTCCGAGGGCGGCCGCGACCTGCGCGCCGTTCGGACTGCCGAGACCCGTGCACGCGTCCCAACCTTTGGCGGCGGCAAAGTCGCCGTTGTTGCCCTGCGTGATGTCGCGCATCGCGTTCGGCATCTTGTAGAGCAGCGGGTTGGCCAACCCCACGGGACTGCCTTTCGCCGCATTGATGCGTGCGATCAGCCCCGCCCAGAGTGGCGCGACGGCGCTGGTGCCGCCGATCACCGTGTTGGTGCCGTCGATGCGCAC
>Ga0209415_10013879_pt1 | contig 13211 bp, 12 predicted proteins | sample PeaSoiSIISIP2007_FD_187696 | JGI IMG/M metagenome (GOLD analysis project Ga0209415, IMG submission 187696) | Peat soil microbial communities from Weissenstadt, Germany - SII-SIP-2007 (SPAdes) (version 2) | ecosystem: Environmental > Terrestrial > Soil > Wetlands > Peat | place: Germany... | reverse complement strand
GTCGAAGGCAAGGCCATCAAGATTCACCCGCTGGTCTGCACCGCGTTCAACGCCGACTTCGACGGCGACCAGATGGCCGTCCACATTCCGCTGTCTCCGGAAGCCCAGGTCGAAGCCAGTGTGTTGATGCTGGCCTCGCACAACATTCTGTCGCCGGCCTCGGGACATCCCATCACCGTGCCCACGCAGGACATGGTGCTGGGCCTCTACTACCTCACTAAATCCAAGCCCGGCGCCAAGGGCGAGGGCCGCGCCTTCGCGAACATTGAAGAAGTGTTAATGGCGCTGGACGCGGGCGCGGTGGAAACTCTTTCCCCGATCCGCCTGCGCTACAGCGGCTCGCTGATCGATCTGACCACGGCTTACGACGATCAGGACATCATTCACACCGAGCCCGTCCCGGTGGAGCGTTCCTTCGTCAATACGACGGTAGGCCGCGCCATTCTGAACGATCACCTGCCCGAGGGCATGCCTTACATCAACGGCTTGCTCAAGAAAAAAGGCATTGGTGCGCTGGTCAATTATTGCTACCTGACGTTCGGGCTCGAGACCACGGTCAAGATGCTCGACGAAGTCAAGACGCTGGGCTTCACCTTCGCCACGCGCGCCGGCTTGTCCATCGGCATCGACGACATGGTCATCCCGGACAACAAGAAAATTCTTGTCCGCGACGCCGAAAAGCAGGTCGTCAGCGTGCAGCAGCAATACCTGGACGGCGCGATCACCGACGGCGAGCGCAAGAACAAAGTGATCGAAATCTGGTCGGCGATCACGGAAAAAGTCTCGGACGAAATGTTCGCCGAGATGCAGCGCCGCGACAAAGAAGGCGAACTCAACCCGATTTACGTCATGGCCGATTCCGGAGCCCGCGGATCGAAACAGCAGATTCGCCAGCTCTCCGGCATGCGCGGATTGATGGCCAAGCCTTCCGGCGAAATCATCGAATCGCCCATCACGGCCAATTTCCGTGAAGGGCTGACCGTGCTGGAATATTTCGTCTCCACTCACGGCGCCCGCAAGGGTCTGGCCGACACGGCGCTGAAGACGGCCGATTCCGGCTACCTCACGCGGCGTCTGGTCGACGTGGCCCAGGACGTAATCATCAGCGAATACGACTGCGGCACCGTCGACGGCATCTACGTGGCCGGCATCGTGGAAGCGGGCGAAATCATCGAACCGCTGCGCGACCGCATCGTAGGCCGCGTTTCGCTCGAAAAAATCAAGGACTATGACGCCAATGTCGTGGTCGATATCAACCAGGAAATCACCGAAGACCTCGCGGGAGCGATTCAGGCAGCCGGCATTGAGCGAGTCAAAATCCGCTCGGTGCTGACCTGCGAATCGAAGCGCGGCGTCTGCGTCATGTGCTACGGCCGCAACCTGGCCTCCGGCCGCCTCGTCGAACTGGGCGAAGCAACCGGCGTGATCGCGGCGCAGTCCATCGGCGAACCCGGAACCCAGCTGACGATGCGTACCTTCCACATCGGCGGCACGGCTTCGCGAATCTCCGAGCAATCGCGCCTCGATGCCAAGAACAACGGTACCGTGCGCTTCATCGGCCTGCAGACCGTGAAATCGAAGTCCGGCGATCTGGTTGTGATGAACCGCCAGGGTTCGATCGCGGTCGTGGACGAGAAGAACCGCGAACGCGAGCGCTACTCCGTGGTCTACGGCGCCAAGGTGAAAGTCAACGAAGGCGATCACGTCCAGCTCGGCCAGGTCATGGTCGAGTGGGATCCTTACACTTTCGCGATCGTCACTGAAATCGGCGGCGCGGTGCAGTTCAAGGACTTGCAGGATGGCGTCACTCTGCACGAAGAGGTCGACGAAGTCACCGGCTTGTCCCGTCACGTGGTCGCCGACTCGCCCGATGAAAAGCGCCAGCCCGCGATCGTGATCAAGGGCAAGGCCAGCAAGCGGTACCTGATGCCGTCGCGTTCCCACCTTATGGTGCAGGAAGGCGACACGGTTTTCCCGGGAGACATCCTGGCGAAGATCCCGCGCGAAACCACGCGCACCAAGGACATCACGGGCGGTCTGCCGCGCGTGGTGGAATTGTTCGAAGCCCGCAAGCCGCACGAGACGGCCGTCATCAGCGAAATCGATGGCACCATCAAGTTCGGCGAAGTGGCCAAGGGCCAGCGCAAAATCTACGTCGTCGCCGACAACGGCACCGAGAAGGAATACCAGGTGCCGCGCGGCGTCCACGTCAACGTGCAGGAAGGCGAGCGCGTGAAAGCTGGCGAGCCTTTGATGGACGGCCCGCTCAACCCGCACGACATTCTCGCCGTGCTGGGCGAAAAAGAACTGCAGGCTTACCTGGTCAACGAAATCCAGGAAGTCTACCGCCTGCAGGGCGTCAACATCAACGACAAGCACATCGAAGTGATCGTCCGCCAGATGATGCGCTGGGTGAAGGTGGAAGACGTGGGCGACACCACGTTCCTGCTCGAGCAGCAGCTCGACAAGTTCCATTTCCGCGAGGAAAACGATCGGGTCATCAAGGAAGGTGGCAAACCAGCCACCGGACGCCCGCTGCTGCTGGGCATCACCAAAGCGTCGCTGTCGACCGATTCGTTCATTTCGGCGGCGTCGTTCCAGGAGACCACGCGCGTGCTCACCGAAGCCTCCATCCAGGGCGCGGTCGACCACCTGCGCGGCCTCAAAGAAAACGTCATCGTCGGACGCCTCATCCCCGCCGGCACCGGCATGGAGTATTACCGCAACGTGCGCCTCTCGCCAGAAATGGAAGAGGCCGCCGCCAAGGTGCAGGCCGAAGTCTCGGCTGCTTACGAAGAAGCCGAGCGCGCCCTGGAGATGATGCGCCACGAAGGCGAAACCGAAGAGCTGGCCGCCGAGTAACACGGCCAAGACGTTACAATGGGCCCCGGGGGCGACTCGTTCGCCCCCGAGCTTTTTCGGCTGTCGCGTCACTATTAAGTTGTCATCCTGAGCGGAGCGGGTGGTTCGCGAAGCGAAGCATCCGCGCAGTCGAAGGATCCCTATAGCCGAAACCGCCGCGGATAGTTAGAGGTTGTGACCCGCATTCCAAAAACGAACGACCGATGCACGCCAACCCCCAGCGTTTGCAAATCGAAGAACCCGGCGAACTTCCCTCTTTGCGTCCGGTGCCTCCAGGCCCTACTCTAGGGTCGGTGATCTTCCGCTTCCTGCGGCTGTTGCGGCTCGCGTTCTGGCGTGCTTTCCAGCACGACGCCTTTTCTATTGCCAAAGCCTCGGCCTATTCCTCGATTCTCACCTTCTTTCCTCTTCTACTCGTAATCGGTTCCGTGCTCGCGTCCTTCCGCCGGGGCCAGGCTTACATGCGCGAGGTCACCATCGCGCTCGGCAGTATCCTGCCAGCCGGCAGCGCCACGGCCACGGCCTTTCTCAAGGGTTCCACGCAGCACTCGACCAGCCTGGTGATTACCACTTCGCTGCTCACTCTCTGGACCAGTTCCGGCGTCGTGATTTCCTGGATGGAGGGTTTCCGCCGCTCCTACGAACTCCCCAAAATCTGGGGACTGGTCAAAGAGCGCCTGATTTCTTTTACGCTGGTGATTATGGCCGGCATCCCGCTCACTTTCGCCACCATCCTGGTCGCCGCCGGCAGCAACATCGAGCGTAGCGTTCTGTTCTACACGAACCACGAGTTCGGTTTTTACATTCTGCTGATGTGGTCCGCGATCCGCTGGCTCATCGCGACGCTTACCAGCATCGCCGTGATCGCTCTCATTTATCACCACGCCGTCCCGCGCACCCAGCCCTGGCACAGTGTGCTGCCGGGAGCGGTCCTGGCCACCGCCATGTGGTTCGGCGTGACCATGGTCTTCGGCTGGTATTTGCAGCATTACGCCAACTACAGCATTATGTATGGATCACTGGGAGCGTCCATCGCCCTGCTGGTGTGGATGTACCTGATCTCGCTGGTCGTTCTCGTAGGCGCGGAATTCAATGCCATGCTGTTCCCCCGCGCCATGCTGGGAAAAGAGCTGACCGCAGTCAACGGCCCCAGAGCCGCGGACGTGCGCTAACTTCCGACTGTCATCCCCAGCGAAGCGAGGGATTGGGTTCTTGCTTGCGCCACGGCGTTGGGAAAGGGTTTTGGTGAAGGGCACGATTTTGGGAAGCGCACGGCTTCAGCTGTGCCGATGATTTTGGGTGGCGCAGCGCTTCAGCGCTGCGATAAAGCCCCCTGTTCTGTAAGGGCTTTAGCCCCTGAGGTTCTCGCCCGCGCCATACTGCCGACGATTTTGTGCGTCAATGTTCGACCATTCTTCTCAAGGACCTTTGGTGAACTGCCGATGGTGAACTATTGAAAGCTCCCAAACCCAATCTTCAGCCTGTTGCCTCTCCCACCGCGGCCGTCCGCCGCGCCAAAATCATCTGCACCATCGGCCCCGCCTGCAATTCCGAAGCCGCCATGCGCGACCTATTGCGCCTGGGAATGGATGTCGCCCGCCTCAACTTCTCCCACGGCTCGCACGAAGACCACGCCCACAACATCACGCGCCTGCGCCACGCCGCCGATCGCGAAGGCCGCAGCGTCTGCATCCTGCAGGATCTGCAAGGCCCCAAAATCCGCACGGGACGACTGGAGCGCCACGAGCCAGTCACCATCGAAACCGGTTCCACCGTCGTCATCACCCCCAAAGATATACCCGGCACGGCCGCGCGCATCTCCACCACCTTCCCCGATCTCGCCGCCGAAGTGGAGCCAGGTGCGCGCATCCTGCTCACCGACGGCCTCATCGAACTGCGCGTGAGCGGCACTCGCGGCAAAGATGTAATCTGCAAAGTCCTGAACGGCGGAACCCTCGGCGAGCACCAGGGCATCAATCTTCCCGGCGTTGCGCTTTCTATTCCCGCCCTCACTCCCAAAGACCGCAAAGACCTCGAATTCGGCCTCAGCCACGGCGTTGACGCGGTCGCGCTTTCCTTCGTCCGCTCCGCCGCCGACGTCCGCATGGTCAAACAGATCATCGCCAGCCACGGCAGCGACGTTCCCGTGATCGCGAAACTCGAAAAGCCCCAAGCTATAGACCATCTGGAAGAAATCCTCGAAGTGGCCGACGGCGTGATGGTCGCCCGCGGAGACCTGGGCGTGGAAGTTGCCCCGGAAAAAGTCCCCGTCATTCAGAAGCAGGTCATCCGCCGCGCCGCCGCCTGGCGCAAGCCCGTGATCACCGCGACCCAAATGCTTGAGTCGATGGTCGAGAACCCGCGCCCCACCCGCGCCGAAGCCAGCGACGTTGCCAACGCGATCTTCGATGGCAGTGACGCGGTCATGCTCTCCGCCGAAACCGCCACCGGCCGCTATCCTCGCGAAGCCGTCGCCATGATGGCGCGCATCGTGGTCGAAGCCGAAGGCAACATGGGCGACTTCACCCAGCCCCGCCGCCGCCGCGACCACCGCGGACTCTCCGTCGCCGAGGCCATTTGCGAATCCATCGCGCACGCCGCCGAAGATTTGCCCATGGGCGCCATCGCCGTCTTCACCGAAAGCGGCAACACCGTCCGCATGCTTTCCAAGCACCGCCCGCAAGTACCGATCTACGGTTTCACGCACGCACTGCCCGTGGTCCAGCGCATGAACTTGTATTGGGGAGTTCGTCCCGTGCACTGCCGCCAGGCCAAGTCCGCCGAACAGATGGTCACTCTGGCCGAGCAGGATCTCCTGCGCCGCGGCCAGCTAAAACCCGGCGACGTTCTGGGCGTGGTTGCCGGCACCCGTCAGGCTTCCGGGTCTACGAACCTCATGCGCCTGCACCAGGTCAGCCCCGAAGAAGCCAGCGCCGTCGCCCGCCACAAGCAACCTTCAGCCAAGTCCCGCCGCAGGCTATAATTCGCGCATGTCGCAGGAGATACTCTCGGTCGCGGTCTGGGTTCCGGTGCCCGACATGGAAGCAGCGTCGCTCGAAACCATCCGCGAACTGATCGCGATTCTCTCGGCCAAAGGCTACAGCCGCGATCTCCTCTATCGCGACCACGAATCGCACTGCGTTCTGCTGCGTTATTGGAAGTCGGAAGAGACCCGCCGCGCCGCCCAGGAAGATCCCGACACGCAACGCTGCTGGGCCAAACTAGGCCACGAAATTCAAATCCTGAAAGTCTACGAAAAGCTGGAAGAAGTGCCGCTGTAAGTTAGGTGCGTGAACGGGAGCTTTACAGCTCATGTGGGGACAGCCGCCCTCGGCTGTCCGGCCGGAGCGAAGCTCGGCAGCCGCGTCCACCATTTAGAATGCCAGCACCATGCCGGCCGCCTCCACCCGCGCCTTCACCGATGACTCCGTCGACCCCCAAGTCCGCGGCTTCCTCCACACTCCAGAAAATCCCAACCACAAGGCCCTAGTCCTGACTCACGGCGCCGGCTCCAACGCGCAAGCCCCGCTCCTGATCGCCCTTGCCGACGTCTTCTGCGCCGCCGGCTTCACCGTCCTGCGCTGCGACCTGCCTTACCGCCAAACCCGCTCCTTCGGCCCGCCCGGCCCCGCTGACGCCGCCCGCGACCGCGCCGGCCTGAAAAACGCCATCGCCGCGGTCAAGAAAAACATGGGTGCCCCATCCTTGTCCCGCCGTTCTTTGGCGGGACAGGGTGGGGATTTTGATCTTCACACAAGCAGTGCGGCGCCCGATTTTCCGCAAGGCCAGCGCGGCGAGTCGAAAGGGTGGGACAATATTTACCTCGCCGGCCACTCCTACGGTGGACGCCAGTCCAGCATGCTCTGCGCCGAACAACCGGAAGACGCACCTGACCTGGTCGCCGGCCTGCTCCTGCTCTCCTATCCCCTGCACCCACCGCGCAAACCCGAGCAGCAGCGCACGCAACATCTTCCCAACCTGCGAACTCCCACCCTCTTCGTCAACGGTACCCGCGACCCCTTCGGCACCATCGCCGAAATGGAGCAAGCGCTGAAGATGATCCCCGCCAGAAAACAATTATTGACGATCGAAGGTGCCGGTCACGACCTGGGCTTCAAGGGAAAAGCGAAGCGGGAAGACCTGGCGGCAAAGGTCTTCACTGCGTTCGAAAGCTTCCTGGGCTGATCGCTCCAGACGGAGTCTTTCGTAGAATTCCAACGGTCAGAGATGAGCGTATACTCGCCACAATTCCGGACCCAGAGTTCCGGACCTGCAATTCCGGACAAAGAGGCGCCATGAAGAAGTGGGGCTTGGCCGTTACGCTTTTCTACAGCCTGCTGGTCTTAGGGTTGCTTGTACCCGCCACGGTTATTCTCGTTGTGGACCCGGTCTCACCTCTGAGCGCGGCCGATTGGAAAGAGGTCTATGCCAGCTGGATTCCTTGGGTGTGCGCTGGCGTGGTCATCCTCGGCGAAATTCTTCTTCTATGGTTAAGTGTTGATACGACTCAGCGACGGCTCAAGCCGCGAACCCACATTCTGGTCTCGGCCCTCACCACCGGACTGCTCATGGCCATTCTGACGGTCACGATTTCTCTTGCGCTCGGTGAGGCCGTTCTGGGAGAGAAGTTCTTGGATTCGAGCGGTCTGGCCGGGCTGGGCGCGTTTGCAATCCCCTGGCTGGTCTGGGGAATTCTGTTCTATCGCTTCTGCCGGAACTCCGGCGACCCGGTTACGCGTGCCGTCGCGTGGCTGTTCCGGGGCAGCGTTTTGGAACTCTTGATCGCCGTTCCGTCCCACGTTATCGTCCGCCGGCGACACGAGTGCTGCGCCGGGATTGCGACCAGTTTGGGCATCACCACTGGCATCGCGATCATGCTGCTGTCATTTGGGCCCGGCGTGCTGCTGCTTTTTAAGAAACGCATGGAGAGGTATGCGGCGAAAACTTCCGAAATGAAGTAGAGGGCAAGCAGGCTTCCCAGTTTAAGTCTCAGTTCACCCAGCCCGACTTCCCGTCCCCATTCCCCTTGCGCGTATCGTCCTCCGGAGGCACATAGTTTCCGTGCTCATCGAAATGAACCTGGCGGTCATGCTTCGACATATAGACTTCAAATTTCTTCGCCGCCCGCCGCCGCTTCCACCGGTAGTATCCGTTGCGCCAGCTGAAGTAACGCTCGGAGCCCGCAAACAAAAGCCCGCGGCTGGGGACGAACTTGATATAGAGGAAGCCAAACAGCAGCCCGCCCAGGTGAGCGAAGTTCGCCACCCCGCCCTGCGACGGCTGAAAAGTGGCAATCACCACAATAAAAATGATGATCCCCACCAGATACTTGGCCTTGATCGAAAACGGAAACGGAAACAGGAAAACTTCGCGGTCGCCATAAAGCATGCCAAAAGCGATCAGCAGGCCATAGATTCCGCCCGAAGCCCCAATGGTCGGGATCGTCGGGGACGCGCCGGGCAGGTGCATGTAAGAAACCGCCACCGTCACCAGCGCCGCGCCCACCACGCAGAAAAAATAGAATTCCAGAAACTTGCGCGAACCCCAATCCTGCTCTTCCTGCGACCCGAACATCCACAGCGTCAGCATATTTACCAGCAAATGACCGACGCTGGCATGCAGAAAGGAATATGTAGCGAGTTGCCACACCATCCCGTAGTGCAGCACAAAAAACGGAACCAGGCCGAGATAGATTTCCGCGTACCGTCCCAGTTGATGCGCGACCGCGCCCAGCACCACCTGCACGAAATACACCGCCGCGCAAATGATGATCAGCCGCTTCACCCACCGCGTGAACGGGGGAAAGCTCAACGTCATGGATCGTCCGCGATAGCTCATTCAAAACCTGGAATAGTCTGTGGCCAGAGGGGAGAACCGAGACCAGCCGGCGCGAAGCACTCGTCCCCACCAATCTTATCAGGTTGCCCGCAACCGGGTTGCCGCCCTCGTCCTTCGTGATCCTTAGTGCCCTTCGTGGTTAAGTTGTTTTGTCTTTACTAGCAACTAGCCACTAGCCACTGCCCCTAACGTTCCGGCACCGGCACCACCGCCAAACTCGCATGCCCTTCGCGGTCCACCGCCCGCACCGCGAAGATCACATTATCCTTCGAAACCTTCACCGTCGCGCGAGTAACATTGCCGCACTTCAGGCCGTGTTCCCACTCCGGGCTCGTGGTCGCCCGCCACAGAACCTCATATTCCGCCGCGCCCGTCACCGCATCCCAGCTCAGCGTGGAATCATTCTCCAACCCCTTCGTCAGCAGATGCACGTTCGCCGGAGGCGCCGGAGCCGCCGCCAGCGAAGCCAGCGCCGCCGCATTCAACCGCGCCACCTGCGCCACATAATCGAAGTCCACAAACTTGGGCAAGTCCCCATAGTCAATGCCGCTTTCCGTGCGCACATCCTGATGCTGATGATGAAAGTCCTCGCGAAACTCGGTGAAGCGTACCGCCGAGAATCCTTCCTGATTAAACGCAGAATGGTCGCCGCCGCGCAGGTATCGATCCAGCCGGAACACCAGCAACGGCTTCACGCCCACATCCCCCGCGTAAGCCCAGTCAACCTCGGCGACATAGCGCGCCAATTGCCGCGATCCCGAATCGCTCTCACCGCCCAGCCCGCGAATGCGGCGAACGTCCTGTTCCGTCGCCGCCGCCGGCAGCCCCTCGGAAAATACCCGCACCACGGACCGATCCTGCTCCGCGCTCTTGTCCCCGCCGACAATGTCGTTATTCAGCACCGCCTCAAGATTCCAGCCCTGCTCCTTCGCCATCCTTGCAAAGTGGCGGCTGCCGTTCAGTCCTTGCTCCTCACCCGCCACCGTCAGAAAAATAATCGTCGCCGCAAACTTCATCTTGCTAGACATCTTGCTCAACACCCGCGCGCACTCCAGACTCACGGCCGTCCCGCTGGCGTCGTCATTGGCGCCCGGCGCATCCCCGCTGCCGTCGAGCGTCCCGCTGTTGCGCGAATCGTAATGCCCGGTCACCAGCACCATGCGCTGAGCGTCGCTGGTACCCTTAAGAACCGCATAAACATTGGTGATTACGGTCGGCTGCGGAATGCGTTCCCCCGGCTCTTCGGTAAAACTGTCGGTCCTCACTTCCAGGCAGCCGCCGCACTCATTCGAGTATCGTTCGAACTCCGCTTTGATCCACTCCCGTGCCGCGCCAATCCCCCGACCCGCCGCCACCGACGCCGGGTCCTGCGCCGAAATCGTAGCCCGCGTCCCGAAGCTGACCAGCTTCTCAATGTTCGCTTGAATGCGCGCCGCCGAAACTTGCCGCAACCCAGCCGCAATTCTCGCGTCCGCCGTGCCAGCCGCGATCGCCGCTGAATCTGTCCTTTGCCCATGGGCCGCGCCGGGCAGCGCCAGCCCCGGCAGCATCGCAAGAATCCTCAATTTTTTACGGAACCTTTTCAGAAGACCGCGCATCTTGATAACTCCAATTGGAACAGCGGTGCGGATTGTCAAGGATGTTTGAGATTACCGCCGGCTAAAAAAGCTTCGTCCCGCCGCTCACACCCCTTGACCTGCGGCGGCGGAAAAATAAATATTATCAGGGGGTCCCAATCGGCCAGGAGGTTTTATGGTGCTTTGCCCGGAGTGCGATACCAATCTGGATCTTCAAGAAGACGAAGTCGACGAGGGAGAAGTCATCTCCTGCCCCGAATGCGGCACCGATTTTGAAGTCGTCACCACCAGTCCGCTCGAACTCAAAGCCATGGAAGAGGGTTACGTGGAAGAGGAAGAAGAGGAGGAAGCCGAAGACGGTGACTACTCTTAGGCCCCGCACACTCCGAGTGGAGCCCCGGACGCCCTCGTCCGGGGGGTTCCACCGAACCTTCTCCCTGTTCTGCCTCTTGTTCCTCGCAATCCTACTTCCCGCCCCAGGCCCCAGCGGCCGCCTCGCGGCTGCCCCCAAGAAGCCCAAGAAGGAAGAGTACGCCCTGATTTTCGGTACCGTCTGGGGACCCGACGACCGCCCCGTCTACGGCGTCCCCGTAAAGATCCGCCGCGCTCGGGACAAGAAAGCCAAGTGGGAGGTCTACTCCGACCACCACGGCGAATTTGCCCAGCGCGTTCCCCCCGGCGAAGCCGATTACATCCTTTCGGCCGATCTGAAAGGCGTTAAAACGGCTGACGGCAAACCCCTGCACCAGGTCAGCGAAGTCAAAGTCCACGTCGACTATGACGAGCGCGAAGACACTGGCCTGCACCTGGTCCCATAAGCGTGCTCGGAGTCCGCGCCCTCTCGTGACCCCGCGCAACCCATGAGACAATAAGAAATGAGTCACGGCATGAACCCCCGCCCCTCAGTTGCCATCCTCACAGCTTGTGCCCTGCTGCTGCTCATGGTTGCCGTGGCCCATGCCGCGCCCGACAAGAAAGACAAGAATGCCGGCCGCCTGCTCTATGGCAAAGTCTTAGATGGCCAGGACAACCCTTTGGTCAATGCCGTCGTCTATCTAACCAACACGCGTACCCGCACGGTGAAAACCTACATCGTCAGCCAGGACGGCACCTACCGCTTCCCGGCCCTCTCCTCCTCCGTGGACTACGAAGTCTACGCCCAGTTCAACGGCCACAAGAGCGACACCAAGTCCGTCAGCCAGTTCGACGACCGTTCCCAGGTCTACATCGATCTCCGCATCAGCTCCCACTAAGGCGTAGCTAGGCGGAATCCTTCCGACTTGCTTGTGGCAGCCCCGACACTAGCCATTGGCGCTCCCAGTCACCAAAGTGTAGGTACCTTTTGGTGCAACTTTTTGCCGCCACTTTGGTTCAATATAAATAGGGTGTAGGTGTATGGAGGCGACATTGAAAGACCAGCGAGTTCTTCTAAAGAATTGCTCATCCGTGATTAGCACTGCCAAGCTTCTCTTGGCCGGTTTGGCTCTGGCCTGCGTGGCCGCCAACTCGGCCATCGCTCAGGATGCCGGCACCATGAGCCCCTACCAGGGCGAACGGGACGGCGCCAGCGCCGGCGGCAAATGGACAGAGTTCCAGTCCGAAGACAAGATGACCGGCGCGAAAAAAGTCCGCTTCGAACTTCTGGCGAATAATTTTCTTCGCGAAGACCCGGACTTCAAGCCGCGCCTTGAAGTCGTATGCGTCAACGGCAAATATGACCACGCCCGCTTCAATCCCGGCGTCCGGCTCGGACGGCCCGACTATCCCGGCTTCTGGGGCCAGCCTAAAATGGAGGTCCGGGTGCGCTTCGACGGCAGCCACGATAACAAGGGCTGGAACTGGGTGGCCGGACGCGTTCTCGCCATGGACAAAGGCACAGTTCGCGGCGCCATCCACTCCGAAGTATTCAACGTCGAAATCAAAACCCGGACAGGCTACGCCATCGCCGAATTCTCCCCCGCCGGCCTGAACCTGGACGAGATGAAGAAATCCTGCGACCTGACTCCGCACAAACCGTGAAAAGCCCAATCGAAAAGGCCGAGCCCAAACGCTCGGCCTTTTTTGTTTACAAACTCATGTGGCGATGGCCGCCTCGGCCGTCCCGCGAAGGCGAAGCCAGGCGGAATTCTTCCCAGCCCCCGCTAGCCCTACCACAACTGACCACGAGCCACTGACCTCTGCCCACTGCTCTTCCCGCAACCCCCTTAACACTTGCCCCGCCAACCCCTCTGCTGGCACTTTGAGTGTTACCCATGAATGCCAACATCATCACCGGCCTGGCGTTCTTCCTGTTCCTGGCAGGTGTATGTATCTACGTCGTGATCCTCTACAACGAACTGGTCCGCCTGCGCAACGAGAACGACCGCGCCTGGGCCAACGTCGATGTCTTGCTCAAGCAACGCCACGACGAAATTCCCAACCTCGTCGAAACCGTCAAAGGCTACATGCAGCACGAGCAGCAGACGCTGCTGGCCGTCACCCAGGCTCGCGCTGCCTCCGTAAACGCGGCCAGCATCACCCAGAAGGCCACCGCCGACCTGCTGATGACCGGCGCTCTCCGCGGCCTGTTCGCCGTCGCCGAAAATTATCCCCAACTGAAAGCCAACGAAAATTTCCTCAAACTCCAGAACCGCATCAGCGAACTCGAAGAGCGCATCGCCGACCGCCGCGAGTTCTTCAACGACGACGTCAACACCTACAACACCCGCATCGGCCAGATCCCCGAGGTATTTGTGGCCAGCTTCATGAGCCTGCAGCCGCGCCAGTTCTTCAAAGTCTCCGACGAGGACCGCCGCCAGGTGGAGGTGAAGTTCCAGGGCGCCGCGGAAGCGTAGCTGCCTCGTGTGGGTCGGGCACTCTTGCCCGCGTCTTGTTCCCTCTGAATTTCCCGTTTTGGACCTGAGTTTACTATTTGGTACCCCTACCCCCCTCCCC
>Ga0209415_10013877_pt1 | contig 13212 bp, 6 predicted proteins | sample PeaSoiSIISIP2007_FD_187696 | JGI IMG/M metagenome (GOLD analysis project Ga0209415, IMG submission 187696) | Peat soil microbial communities from Weissenstadt, Germany - SII-SIP-2007 (SPAdes) (version 2) | ecosystem: Environmental > Terrestrial > Soil > Wetlands > Peat | place: Germany... | reverse complement strand
GTTGTGACCGCCGAAACGGTTGAGGAGTTGCCCTTGAACGGGCGGCGCTACACGGACCTCGCAGAACTCACCTCGGGGGTGACCAAGGTCATCGAGGGACCGGTCAACGGTGGCAGCACACCGACGAACGGCAACGCTGGAGGCAGCTTCGCGGTCAATGGCACTCGCGGGGATCAGAACAACTTTGTTCTCGACGGCATCGACAACAATTCCAACGACAACGGAGATGTGGCCGTACTGAGCAGCGTTGACTCCATTGCCGAATTCAAGATAGAGACCTCGAACTACTCCCCAGAATTCGGCCGCAGCGGCGGCGCGGTCATCAACGCCACTACCAAGTCGGGCGCAAACAAATTCCACGGCAGCGCCTGGGAGTTCCTGCGCAACGATGCCCTTGATTCTGCGCAATACGGTTTTGGCACGCCTGTCCCCAAAGCGCCTTACAAGCAGAACCAGTTTGGGGCGACCTTCGGCGGACCGATCAAGAAAGACAAAGCGTTTTTCTTCGTTGACTATGAAGGGACGCGCATTCACCAGGCTCAAACCGACATTGTCACTGTGCCGACTGACGGCATTGTTTCGGGCACATCCAACGAACGAATGGGAGACTTCAGCGCTATTCTGGGTGGGCAGTCAATGGTTTGCGGTTCGGACGGAGCGTCGCCTTGCATCGATGCAGCCGGCCGGCCCATTTTGACGAATGAGATCTACGACCTAAACAGTGCCTGTACGGTGAACGGTGTGGTGGTACGGCAAGGCTTTGGTTTTGATTGCAACAATAACCCCATCAGCAAACAGGAAAATATCATTCCGGCGGCGAGTCTGGTCACCCTCGGACTGAATTACGCCGCTAAGTATCCAGCGCCAAATCAAGCTCCGACACAAAACAACGGCAACGGAACGTTCAACAACTATGAGGTGAATGCGCCCGGACAGGATCAGATTGATCAGATGGATGTGCGGGCGGATGAGAACGTCAGCGACAAAACCCAGCTCTTCCAGCGGTTTTCATTCATTAAGGACACACGTTTTCAGGCGCCGGTGTTCTCTGGGATTGCGGACGGGGGCGGTTACAACACCGGGAATCGGCCTCTGAACACTGAGGGGGCGGTCGTCGGCTTGAATTATGCTCCGAAGCCGAATATTGTGAACGCGTTCCGCGCAGGATTTAACCGCGTCCACTACATCTCCAACTCTCCTTCTTATGGCCAGCAATACCCACCTACTGCGCTGCAAGTGCCTGGCGTGCCCAACGATCCTCTCATCAACGGACTGACCTGGTTTGCCCCGAGTCCCTATGCCGGGCTGGGCGAGCCCCTATACACCCCGACCCGCAGCACCAGCCAGGACGTCCAGATAAACGACACGTTAAGCATTGTGCACGGCAAGCACTTGATCAAACTTGGACCGCAGCTTCGCTTTGACCAGTTCAACCTTCTGCAGATTGGCCAGCCGCGCGGTAACCTGTCGTTTAACGGCCAATTCACGTCCGCTTCCGGAGCGGGCGGAGATGGCAGCGGCAACGGCCTGGCTGACATGCTTATAGGGCTGCCGATCACAGCCGCCATTTCCACCGAGGTGTATTTCGGCAATCGCCAGCGCACCTACGGGGCGTTCGTCCAAGATACTTACAGAGCCACGTCCAAGCTGACGCTCGACCTTGGGCTGCGCTGGGACTATGCGACACCTGTCTACGAAGCCCAGAATCGCCAGGGCAATTGGGATTATACGAAGCCCGGAGGGGTCCTGGTATGTGGCACAAAAAGTGGGCAGTATGCGACAAGCAACTGCACTTTGGCCGGGACTGCTGGTTATCCGAAGCGCCTCGAGACCACGGGCAAGGACAACTTCGCGCCGCGCGTTGGCCTGTCCTACAGCCCTTTTCCGTCCAAGCCATTCGTGATCCGCGCCGGGTATGGGCGTTTCTTTGTGTTCTATGAAATTCGCACGGGCGACCCGCTGCAAGTCGATTACAATCTCCCGTACTTTTTTGAACCTACATTTAACAGCGACGGGGTAACTCCTTCGGCCGTGACTCTTGCGCCTGGAGCCGGATTCACAGGTCTTCTGAATCCCGCGAATGCACCCTTCGCGAATGTGACCAGCCAGGACTGGAATCCTCACACACCGGTATATGACCAGTGGAATCTGAATCTCGAGTACCAACTGCCGGGACAGATCGTAATCAGTCCGGGCTACGTCGGAACCAAAGGCACTCACCTGCAGGTTCTCCGCGACTACAACCAGATTCCCACCCCCCAGTCGACATACGACCCGACCTTGGCGCCCTACTGCGACCCGACCGCAACCCTCCAATGCCAGTTTGGGACTTTTACGTCGATCACAAATCACGGAAACTCCACTTATCACGCATTTCAGATCAAAGCCGAAAAGCGGGCCAGCCATGGCCTTTATTTCCTGAGTGCGTTCACTTTCGGTAAAGCCATCAACGATCAGCCTGAAATCTGCTGCAACGCTCCATGGCCGCAGGACAGCTACAATATCAAGGCAGAAAAAGGGCTGGCGGACTTCGATAATCGCAAACGCTGGGTGAACAGCGTCGACTACCTGCTGCCTGTGGGGAAAGGGCAGATGTTCTTGAACCACGGTGGCGTAGCCAATGCGATTCTAGGCGGATGGCATCTAGGGGGGATTATTACGCTCCGCTCGGGATTCCCCTTTTCGCCAATAATCAATTTTGACCCAAGCAATACGGGATCTCCGGGGCTGCAGCGGTCCAATCAGACCGGCACTGGCGCTGTCCCGCATCCCAATATCAATATGTGGTTCAATCCAAACGACTTTCCGCCCCCCAACTGCCTCAACGGTTGTTTCGGCAATGCGGGCAAGAACATCCTGGAGGGACCGGGAGAGAAGACGGCGGATTTGTCGGCGCGAAAAATGTTCAATCTGACGGAACGGGTCAATCTTGAGTTTCGTGCCGAATTCTTTAACGCCTTCAACCACCCGGTCTTTTCTCAGCCGGACAACGTCATGGAAGATGGTTCTGTAGGCACGATCACCTCCACGGTGATACCGCAACGGCAGATTCAGTTTGCTCTGAAGTTGGCTTTCTAGCGTTTCGCTTCGCCCGAACCGGCCGTTGCAACAACTGGATTCGCAGTGACACGATCGTCATCGAGAACGTACAGATTGAAATCCTGAGTAATCGAGCGCCTCGATCGGAGCGGTGCTCGAACCGCCGCTGCCGGGCGCGGGGAGAATATTCATGCGCAGGCGAGATTTCGTTAAAACGGGAGCGGTTTTAGGAGCGGTAAGCACTCTTTTGCGCCCGCGGATGTGGGCAGATGTTCCCGACCATTTATGGGAGGGCTATGACTTTGGCTGCCCGCCTGTAACCAACCGCCTCGACCAAGGCCCGTTTGGCATCGCTCAAGATGAAGGCTGGTACACGATTTTTGCCACTCAGCCCTCTCGCAATCACATCCGAAATTTTGGCACAGGCCTGGTCGGCTACACGTGGGAGGAAAACGGTCCGGCTCTAACTGTGCAGTGTGGCAAAGAGACGCTGGAACAAAGCGTGGAAAGAATGGCGTCCCTGCCATTCGTCGATGTCTTGTACATCCGGTGCGACTGGCGAGATATACAGACCAGTCCCGGAAAGCTGCAACTCTCTCCAGTTTGGGAAGCCACATTCGATGCCGCCAAGCGTCACAATCTAGGCGTCGGTTTCCGAATCCAACTCTCTAGCCCAAATATCCAGCCGAAAAAACTTTCGCTGCCCGATTTTCTGCACGACAAAGTTCCCATCGTAAACATCGGCCACAAGTCGAAGGAGCACCATACCAGCTTCGATTTCTACGAGCCGCGCTATGACTCGCCCGAATTTCAAAAAGCCTTTACCGAGTTGAATGAGTTGCTCGCCGCGAAATTCGAGGGCAATCCTCAGTTGGAATACATGGACTTGATGATGTACGGATTCTGGGGAGAAGGTCACACCAACGATTTGCCCAATCCGTTTCCCGACTACATGACCGCTGAAAAGACCTTTGTTCACATGACCCGGCTCCAGATGGATGCCTGGAAAACGACTCCGCTGGCGGTCAACACCCAGCCCGACATCAGCAATGTGGGCAACCGGCAGGTGCAGGATATGGCTGTTCGTGGGGGATGCTGGCTGCGCTCCGACAGCCTCATTATGGACGAACCCATTCAAATCGAAGAACTCGGTCATCGTCCACCCTGGGTTGCCATCGTCATGGAAGACGGTGAGAACCGGCACTATGTGCTTCCCGAGTTCGCCGCCGAGGAGAAAGCTTGCCTGAGCAAATTGTCCGACTCGATGCTCACGTTTGTTGGACCGGACGACGAAGCCCTGCCGGCCGATGATTATCCGCACCGCATCGGCGGCCCGATCGATCGTCCTTATCGCGAGAGCGCGAGCTTTCACGCCCTGGACATTGGAACCAACTATTTTGGCCTGTGGACCGAAGCCGACAACATCCGGCGCTACTACGAGAAGTATCCCGATTCGCTTCGCGCCATGGAGCAACGGCTCGGGTACCGCGTTCGCCCGTCCATCATCTGGCAGAGAAAACGTTACGACACGATGGAACTGATTCTAGGAATCGTCAACGACGGCGTTGCCGGCGTGCCGGGAATTCTAGGCATCTACGCTGAGACTGCTGACGGCCGAGTCAAAGTAGGAGGCAATCTCGACGCGGGCCAGCCGATCGCGGGCAAATTGCGCCAGGCCTCGATCATCCTCCCCAAGGACATGGACGGACAGCAGATCGTTCTACGGGCTGAAATTGAGGTCAAAGGTGTGCGGAGGCCCGTCCGCTGGGCTTGCCACGAGCGAACCAATCCCGACGGTTCTCTGACCATTCGTCTTAAGAAGGGCAGCGATCCAGACTGGAAAAAGGGAGTATAGGTCGTCTTTCACCACAGCCGACAGCACATAGAACCTCGAAAGGGCTGAACATGGAACTGCGGCAGCTTTCGTTTCGAAAATCGGAGATTGTTCGACGTTCGATTTCACGGCGAGTGTTATCTGCTGCCCTCGCGTCTGTGCTCCTGGCTCTTCCGGCAGCAGCCGCGGACGACAAATCTCAGGCCGGCTTCGACACGCAGCGGCTCGGCAAGATTCAGCAAAGAATGCAGGAGTACGTAAACGCCGGAGAAGCCGCCGGAATCGTGACGATGGTCTTGCGAGGCGGCGAGGTCGTGCAAAAGACTGCGGTCGGAATGCAGAACATCGAAGAGAAACGTCCCATGCGCGAGGATTCGATCTTTCAGATCATGTCGATGACCAAGCCGATCACCGCCGTCGGGATCATGATGCTCTGCGAGGAAGGCAAGATCAGTCTCTACGACGAAGTTCAAACCTATCTGCCTGAGTTTCACGACCAGATGGTCAATGCCAACGGATGGCTGAAGAAGCCCACGCGCCCAATTCGCATCGGCGACCTCCTCTCCCACACATCCGGAATGCGCCAAATGCCTCAGGGCGGCATGAAGGACATTCACTGGAAGATGGATCACACGCTAGCGGAAGCGGTTGCCTCATTCGCGAAGGAACCTCTCGAATTCGAGCCCGGCACGAAATGGCTCTACAGCAACACAGGATTCGCTACCCTCGGTCGCATCATCGAAGTCGTTTCCGGTCAATCGTATGAGAGCTTCATTCAGAATCGGCTACTGCAGCCGCTGCAAATGAAAGATACATTCTTCTATCCTCCTTCCGACAGATTGGACCGAATTGCGATCGTCTATGCGCCCAGAGATGGCAAAGTGATTCGCGCCGGAAGTCAGATCTTGGGCGGCGACCCGGGCGCCTTCCGCAAAGGCGCCAAATATCCGGGACCTGAATACGGCCTGTTCTCCACTGCAGACGACATCTCCCATTTCTGCCAAATGATCTTGAATCACGGAACCTGGAAAGGCACTCGCTTTCTTTCTCCCGCAACCATCGAAACCATGCGGGAAGTGCAAACCTCGGGCATGGCGGCCGGCTGGTATCCCGGAGCCGACTACGGGCTAGCTTGGGAGATCATCACCAGGCCGACCGGAGTTTGGGGCTTGCTTCCGCTCGGAACTTTTGGCCATGGAGGCGCGTTCGGAACACAGGAATGGATCTTTCCGTCTCGCGACATGATCACCATCTTCATGGTGGCGTGCGATGGGGATTGTTCCGAGCGCCCAGAGCACGCATTCCAGGAAATGGCTATCTCCAGCCTGGAGTAGGAATCAAAGCTCGACAAATTCACTGAGGTTGAGTCAACGAAGTAGTATGCGATGAGATCATGCAACATAGGGAGATTGCCACCGTGCCAAAAAGAACTCGAAGACAGGGTTTCCGAGCTGGACTGGCAGTTACAACTGGAATATTGATGGTTGGGCTGCCGTCTGTGGCCCAGCAACTGACGAACGACGAGCTATCCCTGATGGTCAACGCGCAGGAGGGATCGTACCAGTTGTCCTTGCATGACGGTCCGCCCGTGCTCAGGTCGCGTGTGGCTGCACAGGTTGACCACCAGTGGCTGCGCTCGAGTGATTACCCGCGGCACCAGGCTGCGGAGTCTGCCTTCGAAGATGATCTCGGCTCCGGCCGGGAGGTCACAATCACCTGCAGCGGACTGGACGGCAAACCCGATCTTGTTTACGTGCTGCAGCTCTACAAACAGCGCCCCTACGGTACCGTCCAGGTAAAGGTGCAAAACAGCGCGGGACAGGAAGTAACTGTGCAGGCCATTCGCAGTGTGGAGGCCATGGGTGAGTCGATCCTCAATCTGGGTGGCGCTCAATCGGCCGACCGAGTTCTCTCCGATAGTTTCAGCGAAGATTGGCCGGACCTGGCTCTCTATGACCTCGGGGGAGTGAACGGCGGGATGCATCGCGGTGCAGGGAGCCAACTCGTTTATAACCGGGAGAGCAAGCAGAGTTTCTTTCTTGGCGCTCTCACCTCAGACCGGTTTCTGACCCTGATGCATCTGCAAGCTGAGGGCGCGGGCGCGACGACGAAGATCGCATCCTATACCGTTGAATCCACCGGAACCACGGAAATCCAGAAGGAATTCGACCTGAAAGATTCTGCCCTGGACGACCAGGTCGAATTGAGCCTTCCCCTTAAACCCGGGGGAGAAATGGTTTCAGAGCGATTGATGTTCGAGGCGGGACCGGATTACCACGCTCAACTGCTAGCCTACGGGGATGCGGTTCATCGTCTGCACCATGCACGCGTTTCTGGTGAGACTCCCATCGGTTGGTGGAGTTGGACTGTCTACTATGGTGCCATCAACGAAGGCGAGGTCTTGGCCAACGGTGACTGGCAGGCCCAACATCTGAAGTCATTAGGGTATAAATATTTCCAGATCGACGAAGGTTACCAGTACGCCCGCGGAGAATATACAACTCCGAATGCGACGCAATTCCCAGATGGTTTGCGGTTTGTCGGGCATCACCTTACCGGAGAGGGCCTGACCTTCGGCGTATGGACGGCGCCGTTTGAGGTGACAACCCGCGCCTGGGTCTATGAGCATCACAAAGACTGGCTGGTGCACAATGCCAAAGGAGATCCGATCCCGATTGGCGACGTCTGGCGCCAGAAGACAGATGTGCTGTACGCGCTCGATACAACCCATCCCGGAGCCCAGGAGTATATGCGGAGCACTTACCGGACACTCGTCCGCGAATGGGGAGTGCGGTTTATCAAACTCGACTTTATGGATACCACCGCGATAGAGGGATATCATTACCGCCCGAACACCACAGCTCTGGAAGCCCAACGCATAGGCCTCCAGGTAATTCGCGACGCCGTGGGTGAGGAGGTGGTTCTGGATAAAGACGGAAGTCCCATGCTCAACCCCGTGGGGCTGGTAGACACGGGCCGGATCTCCGCAGATACGGGGCACAGTTTTGAGAGGACCAGGAATGCCGCCTCTGGCATCGCTGCCCGCTTCTACATGCAGCGTAATTTCTTCGTCGATGATCCGGATGCCTTCAACGTCACCGCAACACATCTCATGGAGCGCGCGAACGAACGGTCTTCGATTTCGCTGGATGCGGCCGAGGCGTCGATCGCGCTCTCCGCAGTTTCCGGCGGCATGTATGAGATTGGCGATGACATGCCGGCCCTGGGCTCAGAGAAGGATCGGCTGGCGCTGGTTGAAAACCAGGAGCTGCTGAATATGGCCAAAGTCGGCCGAGCTTCCACGCCGTTAGACCTGATGACCTACGAGCCGGAGGACGGACAGCCCAGTATTTTCTTCCTCCGGGAAGATCAACGGCAGGCCATACTGACGGTCTTCAACTGGACGAAGGCAGTGCACTCGCACACGCTAAGACTGGCGGACCTCGGCGTGCCTGCCGGCCACACGTTTGTGGCGATGGATGTGCTGAAACAGAATGAGACGGTTACGATCGGAGCTGGCGCGGTGGGACTGGAGAACCAGCCACCCCAGTCGGTGAGGGTAATCAAGCTGATCGACAAGAGCGTTGCCAAGGCTGCCCCAACCGTGATGGCGCAGGTGCCCGCAACGGCAAATACCGGTGAGACAATCACTCTTTCGGCGCTCCCGGCGCAGGCCGACGCTGGTGGTGTGCCCGCGGTCGCTTATCACTGGGACTTCGGCGACGGCACCAGTGCGGATGGCCCCAAGACATCCCATGCCTACACCAGAGCAGGGGAGTTCACGATCCGCCTCACAGTGGACGGGGTGGACGGGGTGCCGGCCCACAAGAACTTCTCCGTCAAAGTAACCGGCAGTTTAAGGGCGCACTCTAACCTTACCGACAATCGACGCTTCGTAGAGCCAACCGACCGCTGAGCGTCTCCCGAGGCAAATGAGGTTCGGTCTTGACATCAAAGGTTAAGAGAGTGCCGTGAATTCTTTAAGGTCGCGCCCCGTCCAACACATCTTTCCTATACTGGCTTCACAATCCCGGAATCCAATGGACAGCATTCGTGCGAAATATTTTCTGAAGGACCGGCTGGGGCAGATTCAATCCACGCACCTGCTTGCCTTCCACGACAAGGGTCTGGCCAGTCGCCAGGAATTTCCAGTCACGCGCGTAAGTCGCCTGCCATTCGGTCAACGCATCCGGGAGATGGGCGTCTGGGTCTAAATCGAGGTCCGTGCCGTATAGGACGCGGTCTTGATATTTGATAAGGAATGCGCTCACCTTTTCCGGTGGCATGAGCATGAGGTATTCCATTCTCGCCGCCGTGTCGATGGCAAGATTTGGATACTTATCTAGGTGGCGGGCGATGTTGTCGAGATCCCGTTCCATGCTGCCCAGATGAACTGCCACCATGCGCAGTTTGGGATTGTTGGCGAGCACATGATCACGCGCGTCGAGGATCCTCTGCTTTGAGGGGAACCCGGGCAAGTTGGCGACGTACCATTGCGGATTTTCCTGGTAATAGGACCAGGACGGATCGGACGCGTCCGGTGGCCCCCAGGCCACATCAGGTTCGGCCTGATGTGTCATGAGGGTTTTGCCATGGTTGGCGATATCTTTGTAAATCGGTTCGAACCTCGGATCATCGGCCATGACGTATCGGCCGCTACTGTCCTTGATCTCCATTCCGATGTTCTTCCAGATCTTGACCGCCACCGCTCCCTGCGCGAAGTCGCGGTCGATCTGCCTGATGGCGTCGGCGCTGAATGAGGCGCTCCCAAGCTTGTATGGATCAAAGGTCGTACACAGGGCTACGTGGCCACGGCTCGACCTCACGAGCGCCAGCGCATCGTCGATCTGCGGCTGCAACTGTTTGCGATGGGGGTTTGTATCGTCCATCACCAGGATATTCAACAGTTTCAGGTTCAGGCGTTCGAGCATGTTCTGAAACGCGGGGTCAGTCTTGAAAACATGAACGTGAACATCAATGGGACGGATCGATGCGAACGAGCGCAGGCTCGCTTCGTCATCAACGGGTTTTGTCGCAGTACCCGCCCCGGTGGGGGCTTGAGCCATGGCGGACAGGGCAATCGAGAAGCCTAATATGACTTGAGCGACAGTTCGCGAAAAACCGATCATCGGAAGATTCCTTCCATTCCTGCGGTTGGTAGCGCTTTATGCTTTGAAATCAAGAGGCCGTCGGTATAAACCTCCCACGGCGGCTGTCAGGTCCAGCCGCCAATGAGGGCGGCTGGAGCTTTAGGGGAGGATTGCCTTGATTCCCGTGATCTCACAAAAATCGATTAACGTCGGATATAGCTCTTCGCCGTAGCCAAGGCACGCATATTCGTTGGTCCAATGCTGCAACAAGACATCGATATCACAATGCGCCGTTACGAAACCGTGGGGCCAGAATGGAATGCCACATTCGTTGAGCCGCCTTTCGATCTGATCGGGTGAGGGCTCGAAAATGCTGGCTCTGGTAATTACCATCTGAAACTCGCCGTTCACTCTGCCCAGTCGGGCTAACACTCCTTCTCCCACTTTGCAGATCAACTTTACAGAGAGTCCGCCGGCTTCGCCTTCCGTAGGGATACCGTGCTCCGAAAATCCGGCGGGACCCAGCCTGCCGGCCAGGGAAGGCGGACAAGCCCCATCCCCGATGATCTTGATTTCCTTTGTTCTCCTATCAATGTGCTGCAAATCGCCGTAATACACTCTCTCCTTGCTCAGCTTGGTGAGCAGGAGAACGGTCAAGGCAGTGTTGAAGTCGCCCAACGTAGAAGTGGCGACTCCATCCTCAAGCATCATGCTCTGGGCAAAGCAACTGGCAGAATAATCGCCAGCAAGACCGGGAAAGGATTGAATCGTGTAGAAATCGAACCTTTCCTTGGCAACAAGTTTTCTCAGTGCGAGATATAGACGCATCGAACGCTCGGTCACTACGTTTTGCTCTGGGAGCGTGCCAAAGAGCTGCTTGAGCCTGGGGTGAAGTTCATCGAGTTCGCTGGTTGAGATCGCTTCGGCAGTTTGTTTCAACTCCGCCGTGTCGCGCGAGTCGATATCGATGCCAAACATTCTCATCCATTGGGAAGGATCGGCAGCGCCGCAGGTTTGTCCCATCCCACGCCCGCCAAATGTGCCCATGGTAGATAGGTTCAAGAAGTTCTTCAGATGGGAAGCCCGGGCATAGCTGACGATCTTGCTTACGGTGTCTGCCTCCTCGAGCGCTCCGTATACAAACTTGTGCTTGACACCGATTTCGAGCAGACCTCCATGCAACACCAATCCGCCAACCGGCCGCCAGCCTTGAGAGCCTGGGTGGGTCCACAGCAGCAAGCCCTTGCCGCTGGCGCAGTAATCACGAATCGCGCCAACCATATGCGCCGCCCATACCCAGGTTCCGGAAAACAGGACGACCGCATCGACAGCATCGTCGCATTTCATCCTCCTGAATGCGGCCCGCGCTTCTTCTTTGCTGGCGACCACAACGCCGTGCTCGATAACCTTCAACCCCGCCGCAACCAGTGCGCCCTTGGCACGCTGAACCAATGCGTCATCAATGAACGGCGTGCCCATGGGGTCTTTTAGACCATCTTTGTGAACACCGAACACTATGAATCCGATTGTGGCTTGGATCACCGTTCCTCCTAATTCCCCTTTGACTCTAGGCGCCCGTAATCGCAGAGAGCGCTGAACACAAGTGGCGGTATTGCTTGGCTTGTTGTCCGTAGGATGCCGCAATCGCATCGTCGGGTAATACCACCGAAACATCACGCACTACGGCTTCCACGGCTTCCTGCAGGCTCCCGTATTCTCCCGAGGCCACGCCGGCGAGTATGGCTCCGCCAAGACACACTGCCTCTGGACACTCCATTACATGAAGCCGCCGACCCGACAATGCAGCTCGCAACTGGAGACCGAGCGCCGACCGTGCGCCTCCCCCGGTGACATAAACGTCTCGAAATTCTCCCACGGCGCTTTCCAGTATGTCGCTCATCTGTGACATCTCACAGGCCAGTCCCTCGAGAATGCCTTTGTAAATCTGGCTGCGGGTTGTGTTCGGTCCCACTCCGGAGATGATTCCGCGTGCGTGCGGGTTGAAGTCAGGGTTGCAGGTACCGATCAGATTGGGAGTGATGTATAGACCCGTTCGACCCGCTGGCGCCTCCCGTTCCAGTGTCGCGTAACGGAGAGCCTCCACGTCCGATGGATCCTCCACTTCTGCCAGCACGCTTTCACCGCAAACTTCTCCGTACAACAGATCGTAGAACCACTTGATCATGATTCCCGATGGAAAATACGCCAGCGTGACGAACTTGTTTGGAACCACATGGCAATAAGAGTTGAGGGAAGCCGCCAGCGCCGCATCCGTTATGTTGGGCTGATCGGAAGCCGCCAGCAGGCATTCGTAAGTTCCCATCGAGTCCGCGATGCGACCCGGACCGGTAGCGCCGACTCCCAGCCCCCCGCAGGGTTGATCGTGCCCTCCCATCACGACAATCGTTCCTGCCGAGAGACCGATTTGGCCGGCGGCGGCTGCATCTAATTTTCCTGCAATCGTTCCAGCGGGTACCGGAACAGGCAGGCATTCGGCATTTATCTCTGCGGCGGCGAGAATTTCTCCCGACCACCGGTGCTGCCGAATATCAAATGCCAGATAGCGGGAGGCCAAAGAATAATCGATAAGAGGATTTAGTCCTAGTCGCGAGAGAACGTAACCAATCACACTAAGGAAACGAACCGAGGGAACAAAGATGTCTGGCCGGTGCTTACGCAACCAGAGAAGTTTTGGAACCGGATACATGGGATGAGCGACTAGGCCGGTGATTTCGAAAAGTCGCTTTCTTTCGAAGGTTCTTTCGAGCCACACGGTTTCTTCCGTGGCTCGAGTGTCCTGGTTAAGGATTGCTGGAGCGATTGCCTCGTTGCGTCCATTGACCGGTACGAATGTTTCGCCGTGCGAACTGAGGCACAACGCTCTGACAGGATCAGAAAGGTTCCTGGATACCGCTTGCGAACATTGGCACACCGCCTGCAAGAAACGCTCGGCATTTATCTCTGCCTGCGAAGGAGCGGGGCAATCAGGTGTGTACGCGCAGGCATGTTGTGCAAGGATCTTACCTGTAGAGGCGAACGCCACGGCTTTGCATCTACTCGAACCGATATCGATGGCAAGCAAACTCATAGTGGGTTTTGGATTTTTGCTTGGCGCCATTCATCTCGCGTTCGCTTGCAATTCTGCCGCTGGCACCGCGTCAAGAGCAGCGCGCGCTTGTTCAAGAAATCGGTTTATGTTGTCGGCTTGGAACACATTGCGGCCAAAGAAGACCCCGGCTGCTCCGGAGG
>Ga0209415_10013875_pt1 | contig 13213 bp, 10 predicted proteins | sample PeaSoiSIISIP2007_FD_187696 | JGI IMG/M metagenome (GOLD analysis project Ga0209415, IMG submission 187696) | Peat soil microbial communities from Weissenstadt, Germany - SII-SIP-2007 (SPAdes) (version 2) | ecosystem: Environmental > Terrestrial > Soil > Wetlands > Peat | place: Germany... | reverse complement strand
TTCATGTTGCGCGCAAATCCGGTCATCACGACCAGAGTGATGTGCACGACAAGGAATGCAGAGAAACTGAGCATGGTGAGGAAATGGATGGACCTGGCCGATTGCCTGCCACCGAAGACTCGCGCGTACCAGGGGAAATGGTTCACCACGGCCGGCGACATGGCAATGCCGGTACAAATGGCCAAAGGACCGAAAACAAAGACGGCTGTGAAATACGCAATCTGCTGCAATGCGTTGTATCCATAAAACCCGTTCGGCTCCGCAGGCAAATGAAAGGTTGCGTAGTGCACGAAAGTATTCCATGCCTGCAATAGCACGAGCGGCGAAGTGGGCACAATGCGCCGCCACTGCTCGCTATCAAAAAGCATGATAACGAAAAAAATGCCGGTGATGATGAATCCGTGAACGTCGATGAAATGCCAGACCCGCGCAATTCCGATCGTGTGCCTGTAACCCGGAGTGCCAACTATCGGCGAAATGTAACGGGCGTCGTCTTTCGCCGTCCAGATGCGGTCGCGAGGAACTTTGAACGGCGTAAACCGGATCCATTCGCTCCCCGGCGTACAGTCATCATTGAAATACAGACGAGGATGATCCACCAGGATGGACAGACCGCTTCGAATCAGCATCATCACGAAAAGGAAATTGAAGAAGTGGCAGTAACGAACCCAAAGCGGGAACCCGTGCGGCCCTGCGAAGTTGTTTGGATATACCTGGGGGACGGGTGGAACATGAGGCAGGCCGACTACGGCAAACTCAATCCAGGACGCGAGAAACACCGATAGAACCGCTACCGCGATTCCGATCAGAATGGAAGGGTGAACCCAGATGCGGAAGCGGCGGTCCTTTGGGTAGTGCACTGCCGCGTGCGCGGCATCGAAGGAAATCATCAGTAAATTTTACGGCTATGCTCGACCGAAAGGCATATCCCTCTCTATCAATGGGAACAAGTGCCGTGCCAATCGAGGATTGTCTCAACCGAGGCCTGACGGATGAACCGACCGTCTGCTACAACCGACGTGCGGGGCATGGACAGATGCTCCGGGTCGTAGGGCTCGCTTGGGCAACTGGATGGCAGTACTTCCTTACAGTTTCCTGTCGATAAAACCCCGGAATTGGGTTATATGGGGTGGAAACGGTTGACACGAACCGACGCTTCATGGAGTGCTTTGCGTGCAATCAATCCGAAGCCTTTCGAACTCGCTGACGTCTGCAAGGCGCGGAACTCCCTTTGGGCCTCCGCCCCATGTTTTGTCTTGGTCGCAAATTCGGCTAAAGCAAGTTCGGTGGCAAACCCGATGCCGCTAAATCCGTAACGTTGTGCTTCGCGGTCCACGCCACTCAACACCGGACCTGCCGCCTCGGGGTTTCCGGATTCCAGAAGGACGCGACCTGAGACCAATTCGAACCGTAACCGGAGAAAGCGGTTCTGGCTCTCCTTTCCATGCCGTTGCGCTGCATCCATTTCTTTTTGAGCTTCGCCTTGTTTGCCCTGAGCGAGTAGCGCATCGACGATTACGAGGCTTGCGTTGAGTTCGTCGTCTCGTTGTTGCTCCTGTTCAAACTGTTGTTTACATGCACGTGCCGATGTTTCGGCGTCCGAGGCGTGACCTTCCTCGATGGCAAGGTTAGCCAAAGAGACACGGCTTTCAGCCGCATTCTGCTTTTCTCCGGCTTGATTCCGAAGGGTAAGAGCTTCCTCGTATCGGGTCCGGGCCAACGCAAGATCACCCCGATCCAAAGCTACATCCCCCATCCCGCTCAGCACATAGGCGGTAGCATTCTTGTCTTCCATTTTCCGCGCAATAACTTCAGCCTTCCGGTACGCTGTGTCGGCTTTGTCGAGTTCGCCATTTTGTCTCCAGATGTCTCCCAAGCTGTCAAGGTTAAGGACTACGCCCTCCTTGTCATCGACCGCTCGATACTCCGGAATGGATTCCTCCAACAGTTTCTTCGCTTCCATCAGTTCGCCTTGCGACAAACGAGCGTCAGCGAAATTACTGAGCGCGGTGGCAACGCCGTCCCTGTTACCAACCTGGCGAAACTTCTTTACTGCTTGCTGGAGCATTTCTGCAGATTGTGTGAGATCACCCCGTTGATAGTAGAGAGACGCGAGATCGGTGCGCATCATGGCTTCGCCGTTGGGATCCTTGGCGGCAAGTGCCGCCTCAAGCGCATTTCGGCAAATATTGATCGCTTCTGTCGATGCACCGATAGAAGGTTCTTGCTGGCAAAGAATGCCGTAAGTTCGACTGACAATGACGGGGGATCCTTGTGCAGTCGCCTTTTCGATCGCTAGTTTCGCTGCGGCAGCAGCTTTCGTGAAGTCTCTATTGATCCATGCGGACGCCTCTGTCATATCAATTCGCGCGTCACCGCCTAGGGGGAGTGGAAGGCGCCGCAAAACTGCTAAGGTCTGGAGCGACTCCGCCGCATCGAGATGCATTTGCGCGGAGGCGAACAAGAGACCGTAGTCCAGATTGTCGGGAAAAAGGTGGAATAGGGAGCGATACGTCTCGACCACTTTGGGCCATTCCTCGACGGTCCTCTGATATTGTCCTTCGACCAGCAGCCGCTGTTCTTGGGAAAGATGATTCGAGAGGTCGAGCGCTCGCTGAGCCTCTGTTCGAGCTCTGGCGTCATAGCCGGTGTGCCACCATACATCGGATAGAGCCGCATGGGCGAGCGGGAAATCGGGATCCGCCGCAATCGCTCCGCTTAGTAAATCGCGAGCTCCCAAAAAGTCGAATGCCCACAACCTGGCTCGTCCCTCGGCGTAGAGGCGGGCTGCTTTTTCATTAGACGGAAGCGCTGCTCGTGTGGCGATTTCGGTCCCCTCGGACGGTGCAGCCACACCGAGACTTCGCCGCAATCTTCCACCCAAATCCGAGGCCAAGTTGAAGAGGTCATTCTCATCGCCCGATACAGATTCCTCCGCAATGATGTCCCCGCCAGCAGTGTCTTGGACTCGCACGTCAAGACGAATCCTACGCTTGGGGTCAGCCGGAATCATCGTGTATGAGCCCACGACGACCACATCCGCGCCCGGGTTGGTTCGCAAACGCTGCAAGGTAGATTTGCCAAGGGAATCTTCATCGCGGAGTGGCAATTCACTCTTGGCGCGCGCAACATCTTCGCCGGGGACCATGCGGAGTTCGCCGCCTGCGGCAAGTTCTGTGTTCAACATTTCGCAGAAAGCGGCAGAGAGCCAATCGTCCTCTGTCCGGCCGGGCAAATTTCGGAAGCCAAGTACTGCGACCGAACGGCGAACGCGTACCTGCGGAATTGAGTTCCCGGCCTGGGCTGTTGAAAGCGTAGATGCATTTCTCGGCCGGAGAACATAGAGCACAATACCAACCAATACCAAAACTATTAGTGCGGCGACGATCACACCGCTTGTCCTATACAGGTTAGGTTGGGATGCGGACACGGCGGTCGCCGCAGGCGTTGGAGTGGCGGAATCAGCAACGGGCCCTGCGTCGACCCTAACAGGCGCGATGAACCGGTAGCCCCGCCGAGGAATGGTTTCGATGAATCTGGGATTGCTCGCATCATCCCCAAGAGCTTCCCGGACCTTGAGTACCGCCACTCCCAGGCTCTTATCGAATTCGACAAAGGTATTTTGGGGTCAAAGTCGGTTCCGAATCTCTTCCCGCGAAACAATCTGTCCGGCGCGTTCGACAAGCAATACCAAAAGTCGGAAAGGCTGTTCCTGCAAGCGCACACGCACCGAAGCACGCGTAAGTGCGCCATTAGACGGCTCAAGCACGTAAAGCCCGAAACTGTAGCTGATTTCCGGGCCCGCAGAATGATTTGGAGCAGATGCCGTCATACGTCAGGCGAGACTTTGAGGGTCGAGTTTAGCACGAAAGCGAGCTAAGACGAGTTAATCAGCATTCGTAAGCCCCCGGAAAATAAAGGATTAGCGGTTAAAGCACAATTTGCCCACAGTTGGTTTGCTAATTCTCCCGGGTGCAAGCAAAGTTCCCGTCGTTGCAGCCCATCGACCGAATTGAATCCCGAAGAGGTGGAAAAATGAGCGCTTGCCAAGCTTGCGGTGCAGCCTTAGCCGAGGACACTCGCTTCTGTCAGTCTTGTGGGTCACCAACAGAACTCAGAGCAGATGCCTCTGTGGCGGGGGTCGAGAGTTCGACTCCAGTCGCTGTCATGTCTCCGTCCGGGGAGACGGGGTCCCAAACGATAGAAACGAACCTCGTGGGAGCACTCACCTACCTCGCCGGCTTCGTCACGGGAATCGTGTTTCTAGTGCTCGACCCGTACAAGTCGAACTCTTTCGTTCGCTTTCATGCTTTCCAGTCCATCTTCTTCAATGTCGCATGGGTCGCCTTTTGGATTGTCTGGATGATTGTCTCGGCTGTGCTGACCCCACTGACGGCCGGAATCTTTGGCCTAATTGCTTTGCCGCTGATGTTGATTTTCACAATCGCCGGCTTTGGAATCTGGATCTTCCTGATGTACCAGGCCTACCAGCAAAAGCTGTTCAAGCTGCCGATCGTGGGTAAATTCGCCGCGGAGCAGGCGGGCGTAAGACTGTGACTTGCGATCCATTTCGCAGAATTGTAGGGGGAACCGACATGCAAACCTTTTCGAGGTTGATGCTATTAGCCACCATTGCAATTGCAGTGACGGGATTGGATTTGCCGCCGGCACACGCCGCGGATTCCTGCCAGCCGGTGTTTGAGGCACTTACGAAAATAGTCACGACTCCCAGCCATAGCTATACGACCAGCACACCGGTCAGTGGCGGCAAAGCACGAACTGCCGAGACGGTCATGACGCAGGGAAAGAAATACATCCGCGTCAATGGAAAGTGGATGGACAGTCACGTCACCACTGCGGAAGTCCTGGAGCAGGAAAAAGAGAATGAGAAGAACGGCAAATCCGGATGCCAGTTCTTGCGTAGCGAGCCCGTCAATGGCGAGGGTGCCTCGCTTTACCACATGCAGAGAGAAACCCAGGGCTTCAAGGAAGACTCTGAGATATGGGTCTCCAAGGCAACAGGATTGCCCTTGCGAGCGGAGCAGGATATCGACATGGGAGGAGAGATCGGCAAAGAACATCGGTCGGCACGCTTCGAATACGGCAATGTTCTGCCGCCGATTTGAGGCCCGAACCAGCACACGAAAGGAAAACTATGAACCCTCGGACAGTTTTGCGTTTGCTTACATGTCTCGCAGTGATCGCGATAGGACAAACGTCCTCAACGCTCCACGCACAGGAGACCTGTGGAGCGGTTTTTGATGCACTTGCCAAAGTGGTCACAACGCCAAACCACAGTTATTCCACCCGCACCACCAATGGAAAGCCTCGCATCAGCGAGAGGATTTACACGCAGGGCAAAGCCTTTATTCGGGTCGACGGCAAATGGACGACTATCCGCGAAGATACGACAGAGACCCTCCAGCAAGAAGCAGATAACCGCAAGCACGGAACTGCAACCTGCCAAGCCGTGCGCGAAGAATCCGTCGACGGCCAGCGGGCGACGGTTTATTCCCTGCACAGCAAAACTGAGTACGCTACGCAAGATGCGCAAATGTGGATTGCCAAGAGCACCGGCCTGCCGTTGCGGGAAGAGATGGATACGGATATAGGCGTCGGAAATATGGGCAAGAGCCACCTCTCCACTCGTTATGAATACAGCAATATCCAGCCGCCGATGTGATTCGGCGGCAGGGTCTGAGCAGGCAGCCCGAAATATATAAGGAGATATCTCATGCCTAAGTTTTGCGTGAAGTGCGGCTCACCGCTCACGAGCGGTCCGTTCTGCACGAAGTGCGGAGCCGATGCGCGCAGCGTATCCCAATCGGTTCAACCACAACCCATATCCGCGGCGGCTCAGCTGCCGGTTCCGGCCGCGCAGACAGGTCCCCAACCCGTCAGCGCAACGGGCCCGGTGCCGGCAGTCGCACCCCCCGTGGTCCCCAAGCAAGGGATGAGCACTCTGGCCAAGCTTGGCATCGCAGCGGTGGCCATCATCTTTGTAGGCGGCGCTGCGGGTGCGGTCGGTGTGTACTACGTGGCCCATAGAGTCAGCCAGAAATATCACGAGGTATCGGACGGAATTCTCGGATCAAGTTCGGATTCGCGAAACAACGCCGAAGGTTCCGGCCAAACTGAGTCGGGGTCCTCCAGTTCGAGCAGCGGGTCCATGGGGAATGTGTGCCGCTTCCTGAGCAAGGAAGACGTGAGCAAGGCGATCGGAGTTGAGATCGTCCGCACTGAGCCCGGAGGCAACGGTTGTTCCTACATCGCTAAAGGCACGCAGGCCGACATGACGGCGAAACACGTCGCAGCGATGATGGCCGCGCGCGGAGCCGACAAGAAGACACAGCAAATGATCCAAACTTTTGCCGGAGGTATGGGCAAGATGTTCGAGAGCGAAAAGCCTCAATCCGAACAGGACGCTTCTGGAGAAGTGCCGGTTTTCAATTTCTCAGTCGATCAACAGGCTGCCGAGGAACAGATGCGTCTGAACGCCAAGGGACTGGCAACCCTCGGCGATATGCAAGGATTGCCGGGAATTGGCGATCAGGCATTCGTGTCCTCTGACGGCGTGATCATGGTGCGCAAAGGCAAAAATCTGATTCGGATTATGTTCATCACTTGCCCTTGCGGCACCGAGCAGGTCAAACCGCTGGCACAGGAAATTGCCAACGCGCTGTAAGCGAGGGCGAGGACAACAAATGCGTAGGCCAGTCTCATTGCTTTGGCGCATATCACGGTCGCGAGCGTTTCGCGGCCCCCTAAAACGACGTATCTGGATCGGCAGCCCAACGCTGGTCCAGCGCCTCGTTGCGGGGGGGATGAGTGCGGTGCTCGCGATCACTCTTGCTTGCAGCAAGGATATCCCTGTGCAGCAGCAATCGGCGAGCCATGTAAAGAGCAGCACCGCAGATATTTCCTACCTGCCGCAGGATATCTTTGGGCCCAATGCCATTCCTGGAGCAACGGCGCTCAAGCCGATTGATCTCCACTCCCTTTCCGACACCGAGGTGAAGTTCGGAATCGCGCCCAAGCGATCCAGCGCAGTTGAGTACCAGCCGGACGTGATCGTGATGGAGCAGGGAGACAAGGCGATCCGTTCGATTGCCAGCAATGGCTTGGAGTGGGAGTTTGACGCGAGTGCCCAGCACGTCAGCGAATTTCAGAAAGGGAAGATTGTCTTTGCCACGGGCCGCGCAGTGGGTCGCATTGTCAGCCTCAAGAAGGAAGGCGATTCGGTCAAGGCGGTGCTCGGTCCGATCCAACTCACCGATGTGATCAAGAACGGCAAGTTCAAGATGGATTCCCCGATTACTGCGGACAACATCATTTCGTACGTTGCGCCCGATTTCCCGCAGGAACCGGAGGAGCACCCCGAGAACAAGCAGAGTTCGAGCGGGCCGAGCGACGGGGCGCAGGTTGACCGCGCGGTGGTTGTGTCGCGCGTGCAAAGCGGCGTCTGGACCCCGATGTCGGTAGCAGAAACCTATTCCGATGGCCGGCGGTTGACCTTCCAAAAAGTGGGGCGCGGCTGGGCTACGCCGCACTTTACCAGAGCGGCGATGCATCCGGCGTTGCGGGTCCATCCGTTCCACAGCGTTCAGTACCTTGCCGATCTGCAACAGTTGCCAGGCGTCCCAGGAGTGCAACTTCCACAGGTTCCTACGCCCAACTTCACGCCGCAGCCCCCTGCCAAAGCCGCAGGCACTCCGCCGACGGTGGACGTGAATGATCTTCGAACAGTGGCCGTAGCGAATCCCTCCTACATCGGCCTGCAGTTTTATTCGAAGAAGCTCGACGGCGGACTCTCCGTCTTTGCCGAGACGCTGATGAACGTCAACGGCATCCACATGCATTTCGTGCTGAACATTGTGAACAGCAAGATCTTGACCTGCGGGATCGATATGGGCGGCGCGGTTGGCGTGACGCTGCACTTGGACGCCCACACGACAAAAGAATTCCAGGTCAACCTGCATAAGAAGTGGTGGGAACCGATCGATCTGACGATCCCGTTGAGCCTCGGTACCGCCACTGGCGTCCCGTTCAGCGTGACATTCAACATGATGCTGGACATCAGCACCGGGTTTAGCGCGAAGCAATCCATTCTTACTGCGGAAGGTGTTTACAACTACAAAGGCGGTCTCTGGGCCGGTTACAAGGACGGAAGCTGGACCGCCACGACGGCCGCCGACGTAGTGGCCCGCACGGATATGGGCCAGTCGATCCAAGGGATATCGGTCGGAATCAATTCGCTAGTAATGGCGTGCTCGGTCCGAGCCATGGTTGGAATCGGCGCATTCGGATTCAACACCGGTGTATTTGTCGGAATGCGATTCGATGGAACGCTCTTGAACGCTCCCACCGAAGGATTTCAGTGCCGTCAAGGAACCATCGAAGTCTTTATTGACTCAGGTGTCGGCTACTCCCTGCCTGGCTTTGTCGTGGATGTATTGAACAAACTCCTGAGCATGTTCACCAGTTATCAGCTTGATCGAGTAGGCACACTCTTGAAAGGGCCTTCCCATCGCCTGTTCCACGGCGATACACAAATCCCAGCCTCGTGTGCGACACCAAAGGGAGGCGGTTAACGCATGAGCTATTGCGCAAATTGCGGAGCACAACTATTCGACGGTCAGGGGTTCTGTGGAGGCTGCGGCACGCCGGTCGCGGGAGAAGCTTCGGTTGCTCGATCGGCCGCGGTATCACCGCCTGCTTCGAACTTGTCGGAACAACCATCAAAAAGCTCGAGCCCTGCAGGAGAGCAAAACGGCAGTGAGGCCGCATTGCAAAAACTTGCGATGCTCAATGCGCAATCGCGGACGCCTGCGAAAACTTCCGGTAAAAAGATTCTACCGGTGATGCTTGTGATCTTCTTCCTGGGCGGGATCGCAGCCGTCGGCGGAGTCGTCTACCTGGGTTACCGCGTGAAGCAAAGAACCAGCGCGTCGTTGAATAAGCTGGAGGGCAACAAGAATGTCGACGCGTCCGGCAACAGTCACAAAGCGACTTCCGATGATGCTGGCCGCAATCTTGCTCAGCAAGACGATGGCAAATCAGGCGGAAATGACGACGACAAGAACGATCCGCTCTCTTCCGTTCTGGGCAAGTTGCAGGGTGGCGATAACACGACGCCGGCTGGCAATATGGCAACGAACATCCTCGAAGACTTGGGCGTCAAGAACCCAGGAGTGCCCCAGGATATTGTTCGCAACATTCCTTACTCGGCTCTTACGACTCCCCTCCCTTGCCCCACCGGAGGAGAGATCGACCCCGCGAAGCTGGCCGGCGGCCGAATCCGGCTCAAACCCGGAACCATCCTGACGACGTCGTGGTCGCTTCCCTTGGCGGATGCCGAGAGCGATCACATCATCGGAGCGGTTTCCCCCGCGGCTCTCGTATTCGAATTCAGTGGCATTGCGGCCCTGGGATTGGACATGAGCCTCAAGATTCACCCAGTATTTAGCAACACTGTCTGCGGCAAAGATGTCGTGGAAGGGAGAGCGTTCGCAACCGGGTGGGAGTTCCAGTCGACGAAAGAACCGATCGCGCCCGGACTGTATCCCGGCCTATCCCGCATCCTCTTGCCCGCGACAAAGTTCAGCGATTTGAAGTCTTCTGGTTCGACCGAACTGGTCTTCGCCTTCTACGACTACATGGATCCGCTCACCGAATGGGAGCTGCTTGCATGGAAAGGGACGCTGACCCGGGTCGAACCGGATGATGTTCCATTTCCGCTGATCATCGATGATGAACGAGTGGACGTCCCCAGCATTCACGTTCGCGGGAATATGAAGGTCCTCGAGAATGCTGGACGATTCGGCACGCGCGACTAGCCGGCCGACGCCTACATTCTGGACGATCCGAAGACTCCAGTAGTGCTGTCGTGGATGTTCGGCAAAGACCTGAAGCAGGACGATTCGTTCCGCGTGCAATACATCCGCGTCAGATATCCCAGCGACAAGCCCACGATCGAACAGCAACTCGCAAAAAACAGAAAGGCGATCACCTGGGGAATCAATTTCGACTTTAACAGCGACGTAATCCGGCACGAGTCCGAACCAGTCCTCAAGGAGATTGCAGATGCGATGGCTCACAATCGTGACTGGAGGCTCACAATCGCGGGTCACACCGACAACATCGGCGGTGACAAATACAACTTAGAGCTGTCGCAGCGCCGGTCTGCATCGGTGAAGCGGACTTTGGTTGAGCGCTACCACGTGGACGGCAGCCGGCTCTCAACCGCCGGATACGGCGACTCAAGTCCGATCGACACTAACGACACGATCGAGGGGCGAGCGCGCAATCGGCGCGTGGAGCTGACACTGGACTGACACGGCTCTCGGCTCGAAAGTAGTCCGTGACAGAACTGGTGCGGCTGGAGAATTCGCACAGAAAGGGAGTCAAGTGCATGAACAAATCAGGAGATTTTCTAAGATCCCGGAGAGCACGGACTTTGTTCGCCGCGAGCGTAGTGTTCGGTGCGGTCTTTATCGTTCATCTCGCACTCTATGGGCAGAATAAGGTCAATTTTCCAGACGGATTCGATGCTGTTCAGGCCGCACCCAAGAGCCATCGAGTTGTTTTCGAGAATGCATTTGTTCGTGTGCTGGAGGTTTCAGTGGTTGCGGGTGAGACCGTGCCCATTCACCATCACCGCTGGCCAAGCTTATTAGTAAGTTGGGATACGGGAGGCAAATCGCCCCATGTGCGCTACCACGCGGCAGACGGGACCGCAAAAGATATACCAAGCACAGAGGACCCGGTTCATCCCGGGCGGTGGGAGGTGCATTGGATGCAGCCGGAACCCATGCATTCCGTTGAAGTTCTGGAAGCACCTGTGTCAACCCCGGATCTCCGCATCGAGATCAAGTGTGGCTCTTGATGAGTGCTAGCGGCCACACGGAAAAACAATCGCACATCAACCTGAGGTGGTGACCCAATGACGAAAACGCCCATCGTTGCTTTAGCTGCCCTTGTGATCGCGCCGACTGCTTACGGCAGTCCAAAGGTCCTGACGAGCGATCCACTCACGGGCCTCCCACTTAATTCCGCGACCGTTTCGCTTGCACCTGGGCAACGAGCCGACAGTTCTGCCGGAATCAACGGTATGCAAGGGCAAGATGCAGGCAGATTTTTACTCGATCTATGGCTCGAAAGTGGATGTAACCCTTGCTTGGTACAGGGCGCGCCTATCGGGATTCAAAAGGACAGACGCGTACGCTACCGACCGTTCGCAGGACACGTTTTACAAACCAGATGGCACGTTGGTTGTGTCCGTTACAGGGAGTCCCGGGAAAGACGGCGAAAACACGGATGCGTATTCCGTGGTCTTTGCGCGTTTCCAGCCAGGCCTGTCGGAGAGAGCGGTTATCACTCTCAACCAGCAGAAGGTCGTCTGCCCGTAGGGCAACCGAAGGAGCAAATGTGAGAAAACCACAGCAGCCATCAGGATTGCGGTTGGAGAACCTCCTCGGTCCTCCGCAGAACTCGAAAGCATCGAGCGGTGGCCGGTGGAAAAGTTGTAACCCCAGAAAGGCGGTAATGGCATGAGGAAACTAACGGTGGGAGTTGTGATCACATGCGTGACGCTCATTGCTGATGTTGCTGCTCAGCAGGCGTCACCGGACCTGATTTTGACGAACGGCAAGATTTTCACTAGCAATGCCGCTCAACCCTACGTGCAAGCTCTCGCCATTCGAGGTGAACGCATCACGGCTGTTGGTACTGCGGAACAGATCCAGCAACTTGCCAAGCCCACTACGAAGATCATCGACCTCGGTGGTCGCACGGTCATCCCTGGCATCAACGACGCGCACAATCATCTCTCCATTGCGCCGCAAAGCAGGGTGGATGTGCACTTCAAGAGTCTCGACCCATCTTGGCCAGAAGCCAGGCAAGTCCTCGCAGCCGCATCGGAAAAGGCGCCGCAGGGTGTCTTTATCTATGGTGACATCGGCCCAACGATCTTTCACGATGTGTCCGTCGATCGTGCAGCTCTCGACAAAGTGTCTCTCGATCATCCTGTGATTCTCACGACTTTCACCGGGCACGGCGCGATTGTGAACAGCGCGGCATTGGCGGCGGTGAAGATTGCCGAGAACCAACCGGACCCTCTCGGCGGACGCTACGAGCACTTCAGCGACGGACGACTCAGCGGTGTCTTACGCGAATACGCGGTATTTGGATTCAATCGCACACTGGCGAACCAGGTGCCCGATGCTGCTGCAGTGTCCCAGTTGCGAGACACGCTCAACCAGGCAGCGAGGTTCGGGATCACTACGATTCAGGACATGTCGGACGCGATGCCCCCAGAGCGATGCGTGGCACTCTTGGAGAAGATACCCACTTCCATCCGGGTGCGTGTGATGCGGATGCCTGGAACCACTCCAAACGGTCGAGACACTAAGGAAGGTTGGCCAGCACCGATTGTAAGCGATCCGTTGATCCGGGTGAGTGGGACCAAGTGGATACTCGACGGGGTACCAGTAGAGGGAACATTCACGCCGCGGGACCAATCCGATTCACCAGGGGAGTTGTTTATGCATCTCCCTTTAACCTTTCCCAAGGTTGAACTCGCCGCGATGCTTCAAGAGTCGCTGCGGAATCAAGACCAATTGCTGGTACACGTTTCCGGACGCCCATCCGCTGAGGCGTTCCTGGATTCAATGAGGGCGGCCGGCAAGTCGTTGTGGTCGGAGAAGCGCGTTCGTTTCGAGCACGGCGACGGTCTGACTCCTGATCTATTGCCAGCCGTCAAAGAGATGGGAGTGATCGTCGTTCAGAATCCGTCCCACCTTGACGGAGTGGACCTTATTCCGGGTCTCGGCGACAGCCTCAATGCTGTGAAGGCCCAGCCGCTAAAGTCTTTGCTCGATTCCGGTATCCCGATGGCGCTCGGCTCCGACGGTCCCACCAACCCTTACTTGAACATCATGTTCGCTTCACTGCATCCGGATCGCCCTTCCGAAGCAATCAGCCGCGAACAAGCCGTAATCGCTTACACGTTAACCTCCGCGTACGCGGAATTTGCCGACAAAGAGAAAGGCAGTCTTGAACCTGGCAAACTCGCGGACCTAGCCGTGCTCTCGCAAGACATTTTCACCGTCCCCGCCTCGGATCTGCCCAAGACAACGTCGGTACTTACGCTTGTTGGCGGCAAGGTCGTATACGACGCAAACGCGATCGGATCGTCGAACGGCGAGTCTGTACG
>Ga0209415_10013874_pt1 | contig 13213 bp, 12 predicted proteins | sample PeaSoiSIISIP2007_FD_187696 | JGI IMG/M metagenome (GOLD analysis project Ga0209415, IMG submission 187696) | Peat soil microbial communities from Weissenstadt, Germany - SII-SIP-2007 (SPAdes) (version 2) | ecosystem: Environmental > Terrestrial > Soil > Wetlands > Peat | place: Germany... | reverse complement strand
CGTCCGCAGCCTCCGCCTTCTCGCCTCCAAGCGCGAGGAGCTGCCCAAGCGCAAGCACGGCAACGTCCCGCTGTGACCGGACCAACGGGGACGGGGGCCCGTCCAGTCACCGAAGTGGTGGCCGTGCATCCGGCGCCGACGGCCGCCGTCCTCACTGCCATCGTGGCCGCCGTGGAGGAGGCGTGGCCCCGACCGGTGGCGTCCGACGACACCGGTGGCCAGGGGGTGTCGGCCTGGCGCTTCAGTGGCCGGTGGTGGTCGAAGCCGCTTCCCACGCGACGCGACCGGCCCCGCTGACGAAGACGGCCCCGCTGACGACGACGGTTCCGCTCGGAACGCCGGCCCCGCGTCATGAGGATGGGCCGGCGGGGTGCTCCTGTGACGGCCACCGCTCTCCGGTGGTTCCGTCCTCGACACCCCCCGCGTCGAGGAGGCCGGCGATGGGGAGACGGTCGAGGACTTCGGGGAGAGCCACGGTGAGTTGTGGCGTCGTCAGGTCCATGGCCACGGTGATGTGTGGGGTCCAGCGTCCCGGGTGGTAGTGGGGCCAGGGGTCGGTGGCCAGTGGGACAACGGCCTCGTGCACCCGGAGCTGCTCCTGAAGCAGGGGACGATCGGGGTCGCAGACGAGGGTCAGGACTCCTCCCGGGAACACACCGGCGGCACTCACAGAGAGCCTGATCGGCTCTCGGGGGACAGAGCCGACGGCGTCCCGTGCCGCCTTCGCATCCAGGTCCTCGGCGACGACCAAAGAGACATGGGGCCGGTGCTGGCGGTGGGTGTGGGTGGCCATCGACGGCAGGCCGAGAGCGGCGATGGCGTCCCATATCTCGTTGATCACCCGACCTGTGTCGGGATCGGGCCAGAGAACGATCCCACGACTCACGGACGGCGATCGTAGGACAGCTCCGTCCGTGACGGCTCGGGAGTCACGACCCGACGGGGATCCATTCGCCGTGGGCATGCAAAAGGGCGTCGACGAGGGCGGCGATCTGATCGAGATCGAGCTCGGCCGATGTGTGCGGATCGAGCATCGCTGCGTGGTAGACGTGGTCGACCCGCCCGGTCAGGGCCGCCTCGACCGTCAATTCCTGGACGTTGACGTTCGTCGCGATGAGGGCGGCGACCTGGGGTGGTAGGGCGCCGATGCGGGTCGGCTGCACGCCGTTGCCGTCGACGAGACAGGGAACCTCGACCGTGCAGCCCGCAGGGAGGTTGTCGATCAATCCGTCGTTGGCGACGTTGCCGTAGATCACCCGGGGCTTGCCCGTCTCGATGCTCCGGATGATCGTCGCCGCGTATTCGAAGCTGGGGCGGACGTCGATGGCTCCGTGGCCCTCGAGGCGAGCTCGCTCTCCCTCCCAGTCGGCGATCTGGGCCAGGCAGCGTCTCGGGTACTCATCGAGGGGGATGTTGAGACGCGCGATGAGATCGGGGCGGTCGCGCTTGATGAACCAGGGCACATATTCGGCGAAGTGCTCGCTCGACTCGGTCACGAAGTACCCGAAGTGGCGCAGGACCTCGTACCTGACACGGTTGTCGTCGGGAACACCGCCGGAGAGACCGAGAGCACGGAGGCGGGGATAGAGGTCCTCTCCGTCGCGCTCGAATCTGAGGTAGAAGGCCATGTGGTTGATCCCGGCAGCCAGATAGTCGATCTCGCCGTAGGGGATGTCCAGGTCACGCGCCAGCTGAAAGGCCGTGCCCTGGACGCTGTGGCAGAGGCCGACCGTGCGGATGGGGCTGGTCCGGTTGATGGCCCGGCAGTTGATGGCCATGGGGTTGGTGTAGTTGAGGAACCAGGCATCGGGGCAGAGCTCCTCCATGTCAGCGCAGATGGCCGATAGCACAGGGATCGTGCGGAGACCACGCATGATGCCGCCGATCCCCACCGTGTCACCGATGGTCTGGCGGAGGCCGAAACGCTTGGGAATGTCGAAGTCGGTGACGGTGCACGGCTCGTAGCCGCCCACCTGGATCATGTTGATGGCATAGTCGGCGCCGTCGAGCGCGGCGCGCCGGTCGGTGGTGGCGGTGATCGTCGCCGGTGCCTTCAGGGCCTCGCACACCCGGTGGGCGACGAGCCCCGAGGTGCTGAGGCGCTCGGCGTCGATGTCGTGCAGGACGATCTCGGAGTCGGCCAGTTCCTCGTGGCCGAGGATGTCGCCGAGCAGGTTGCGGGCGAACACGGTGCTGCCGGCACCGAGGAAGACTGTCTTCGGCATTCGGGTCTTCGAGTCAGCCGGCGGCCGTGGACCGGTGCTCCTCGGCCAGGGTCACGAGCTCCGTCATGATGCGACCGAATTCGAAGTCCTTCGGCGTGTAGACCGCCGCCACCCCTTTGTCGCGCAGGACCTTGGCGTCATCGGTGGGGATGATGCCACCGACGACCACGGGGACGTCGATCTCGGCGGCCCGGAGGCGGTCGAGGATGTCGGGAACCAATTCCAGATGGCTGCCGGACAAGATGGAGATGCCCACCACGTCGACGTCCTCGTCGCGGGCGGCGGCCACGATCTGCTCGGGGGAGAGGCGGATGCCCTGGTAGATCACCTCGAACCCCGCATCGCGGGCGGCGACGGCGATCTGCTCGGCCCCGTTGGAGTGCCCGTCGAGCCCCGGCTTGGCCACGAGGAGCCGTGGCGGTGAGCCGGTCCGGTCGGCCAGGACCCGGGTACGGGCCCGGACCCCGGCGAGGTCGCTGCCCCGATGGCCGACCCCCCCGGTGACGCCGGTGGGGGCGCGGTACTCACCGAAGATGTCGCGCAGTGCCTGGGCCCATTCCCCGGTGGTGCCGCCGGCATGGGCCAGGGCGATGGTGGCGGGCATGATGTTCTCGTCACCGTCGGCGGCCGCGCGGCGGAGCGCGTCGATGGCGTCACGGACGCCGGTGACGTCGCGTCCGGCGCGCCAGGAGGCGACGTCGGCACGCAACTCCGCCTCGGCGGTGGGGTCGACCTTCAAGATGGTGGCGGCACCGTCAAGGCCGGCGGCGAGCGGCGACGGCTCGGTTTCGGTGAAGCAGTTGACCCCGACGACCTGGAGCTCGCCCGACTCGATGCGTCGGACGCGGTCCGCCTGGCTGGCGACGAGCCGGCGCTTCAATTCGTCGACGGCCTCGAACGCGCCTCCGAGGGCGAGGACATCCGACAGTTCGGTCCAGGCGACGTCGGCCAGCTCGGTCGTCTTGGACTCGATCACCTTCGAACCGTCGAAGATGTCGTCGTACTCGAGGAGATCCGTCTCGAGGGCGAGGATCTGCTGGATGCGCAGGGACCACTGCTGGTCCCAGGGCCGGGGCAGGCCGAGGGCCTCGTTCCAGGCCGGGAGCTGCAGCGCCCGGGCCCGGGCGTCGCGTGACAGGGTCACCCCCAGAGCCTCGAGGACGATGCGGGGGACGTTGTTCTCGGGCTGGGACTCGGTCAGTCCGAGCGAGTTGACCTGGACGCCGTACCGGAACCGGCGGAGCTTGGGGTCGTCGACCCCGTACCGTTCCCGGCAGATCCTGTCCCAGAGGCGGGTGAAGGCCCGGACCTTGCAGGTCTCCTCGACGAAGCGGATGCCGGCGTTGACGAAGAAGGAGATGCGCCCGACGACGGCGGGGAGCTCCGAGGCGTCGATCTTCCCGGAGCTGCGGACGGCGTCGAGGACGCCGATGGCGGTGGCCAGCGCGTAGGCCAGTTCCTGGGTGGGCGTGGCCCCGGCTTCCTGGAGGTGGTAGGAGCAGACATTGATCGGGTTCCACTTGGGGACGTTGCGGACGGTGTAGGCGATCATGTCCACGATCAGGCGACGGCTGGGGGCGGGAGGGAAGATGTAGGTCCCGCGCGAGAGGTACTCCTTCACGATGTCGTTTTGGGTCGTGCCCTGGAGGAGGTGGGGGTCGGCACCGGTGTCCTCGGCGTGGGCGATGTAGAGGCCGAGCAACCATGCCGCGGTGGCGTTGATGGTCATGGACGTGTTCATCGTCTCGACCGGGATCCCGTCCATGAGCTGGTTCATGTGGCCGAGGTGGGCGACGGGGACGCCGACCTTCCCCACCTCACCGGCCGCCTCGGGGGCGTCGGGGTCGTAGCCGGTCTGGGTGGGCAGGTCGAAGGCGACCGAGAGGCCCGTCTGACCCTTGGCCAGATTGGTGCGGTAGAGGGCGTTGGACGCCCGAGCCGAGGAGTGGCCCGAGTACGTGCGCATCACCCAGGGCGTGTCACGCCGATGGTCATATCGGACCACCTGGCTCACCTCTCTCCTCTGCTCCCGCCGCCGACGTCGGTCGGACGCCGTTCCCGACTAGGTCCGGTAGTCGTAGAAGCCCTTGCCGGACTTTCGCCCGAAGAGCTCGGCGGAGACCATGCGGCGCAAGAGCGGGACCGCCGCGTAGTTGGGGTCGCGGTATTCCTCGTAGAGGGCGTCGAGGATGGCGAGGCTGGTATCGAGACCGACCAGATCGAGGAGCGCGAAGGGGCCCATGGGGAAGCCGCATCCGCCCTTCATGGCGGTGTCGATGTCGTCGCGGGTGGCGACATTCTGCTCGAGAAGGCGGACGGCGTTGTTGAGATAGGGGAAGAGCAGGGCGTTCACGATGAATCCGGCCTGGTCCTTCACCTCGACCGGCGACTTCCCGCACGCCTCGGCGAAGGACCGGGCCGTGGCGATGGTGTCGTCCGCCGCGGTGATGGGGCGGACGATCTCCACCAGGGACATCACGGGCGCCGGATTGAAGAAGTGGATCCCGCAGACCTTGTCGGGCCGGCCCGTCTCCATGGCCATGTCGACGACCGGGAGGGTGGAGGTGTTCGTGGCCAGGATCGTGTGGTCACCACAGACGCGGTCGAGCTCGGAGAACAGGTGCTTCTTCACGGCGAGGTCCTCGACCACCGACTCGATGACCAGGTCACAGCCCGCCAATTCGGAGAGGTCCGACACGGCCGTGACCCGGGCCAGGGCCGCGTCGCGGTCCTCGGAGGCCATCTTCCCCTTGTCGACCTGCTTGGCCAGGGACTTCGCCATCCCGGCGACCATCCCGTCGGCCGTGCCCTTGGCCCGGGAGCGGAGGACCACCTCAAACCCGTGGACGGCGGCCGTCTCGGCGATACCCGAACCCATGATGCCGGAGCCGACGATTCCGATGCGCTTGAGGGACATCGCCGTATGTTACCAAGCAGTACGAAACCGGTCCGATGGGCTCCCGGTCCGTCGGGAGGACAGGGCCGTTCTAGGGTGACTGCCGTGCGTGGCCCGTGTGGACCCCTGGCCCTCGTCGGGGGCGACGAATGGAAGCCCGGATGTGGGTTCGACGCCGAGCTGCTCGCCGCGTCGGGCGGGACCGACGTCCTCGTCCTGCCCACCGCCGCCGCCTACGAGCATCCCGAGAAGGTGGTGGACAGTGCCGAGGCCTGGTTCAAGGCGATGGGGGGTGTGGTGCGTGGCCTGATGGTCCTCGGCCGGTCCGATGCGGAGGACGAAGCGAACGCCGCCGTCGTCCGGGCCAGCCGGTTCACCTATCTGGGCGGGGGATCACCGATGCACCTGCGCTCGGTGTTGAAGGCGTCCCGGCTTTGGGATGCCCTGCTCGCCGCGTGGCGCGACGGTGCCGTGGTGGCCGGTTCGTCAGCGGGGGCGATGGTGCTCACCGACCCCATGGTGGACCCGCGGGGGGGAGCACTGACCGTCGGACTGGGGATGGTGGAGCAGATCGCCGTCATCCCGCATTTCGGTCACGAGAACGCCGAGAAGGTGCACCGGTCGATCGCCCTGGCCGCCCCCGGGCTGCCCGTCGTCGGCATTCCCGAGCGGACCGCCCTCATCCGCGACCCCGACGGCGGGTGGCGCCAGGCGGGCGAAGGTGACGTCCAGGTCTTCGTGAGCGGCCAACCGGCGGGGTTCGACGCTCTTCCCCACTGATCAGTCTTCTTCGACCCAGTCCTTCTTCGACCCAGTCCTTCTTCAACCGGTCAGTCGTCGGACTCGGTGATCGTGACCTTCTCGATCGTGACCTGTTGCTTCGGTTTGCCCGAAGGCGTTCCCACCGAGTCGATGGCCGCCACCGTCTCGAGGCCCGAGACGACTTTGCCGAAGAGGGAGTACTTGGGTGGCAGGGCCATGCCATCGGGTCCGGAGATCACGAAGAACTGGCTTCCGTTGGTGTCGGGTCCGGCATTGGCCATGGCCAGCGATCCCAGCTCGTAACGCCCGGGCTTGGGGAGCTCGTCGGCGAATTGGTAGCCCGGGCCGCCTGTTCCCTTGCCGGTGGGGTCACCGCCCTGGAGAACGAAGCCGGGGATGATCCGGTGGAAGACGATGCCGTCGAAGTAGTGATAGCGGGCCAGGACGACGAAGCTGTTCACGGTGCGCGGGGCCGAGGCGGGGTCGAGCGCGATCGTCATCGTTCCCATCGACGTCTCCATGGTGGCCGTGTAGCGCTTGGACGTGTCGATGCAGAGGGGCGGCTCGGCGTCGAAGGTGCGGCGCTTCGGGCTGGAACCGGACGGGTCCGGGGGTTCGAAGGTCATGGGACGTCCTCAGGATTCGGCGATGGTGACGGACAACATCCGGTGGGTGATCGTCGGGGGGACCCCGGACGCGCTTCCGTCCTTCGAGATCTGGTCGACGACGCTCATACCTGACGTCACCTGCCCGAACAAGGTGTAGTCGGGAGGAAGCAATTCACCCTGGGCGCCGGTGACGATGTAGAACTGGCTGCCGTTGGTCGTCGGATCGGTGGTGGCCGGGCTGTTGGAGTTGGCCATGGCCACCGATCCGAGCGGGTACTGCTGCGCGGCGGTGGCGGCGGCCGGTGGGCCCGCCTCGGTGAACTCGTAGCCGGGTCCGCCCGTGCCCGTGCCGGTGGGGTCGCCCCCCTGGACGACGAAGCCCGGGATGACGCGGTGGAAGATGACGCAGTTGAAGAAGTTCTTCTGGGCCAGGAAGACGAAGCTGTTGACGGCCACCGGGGACTCCTTGGCGTTGAAGGTGATCACGAAGGTGCCGACGTCGGTCTTCACGGTGGCCGTGTAGGTCTTGGTCGTGTCGATGGTCATGGCCGGGGCCTTGTACTGGGGCTTGTTGAGTGGGGCCTTCGTGCTCGAGGGGCAGCCGGCGGCGACCGAGGCCCGATCGGCGGCGATCTGGGCGGCCGGCAGCGTCGTCGTTGTTGTCGTGCTCGTCGCCGCCTTCTTCGGTGTGGAGCCGCTCGAGACCAGTGCGTAGATCCCGGCGGCGACGCCCACGGCGATGACGATCGTGATGGTCCGGCGGACCGTCGACCGGCGCCTCTGGGCCCGCTGCAATGCGGCCTGCTTGGCCTCCCTGGCGGCGCGCTTGCGCGCCCGTTTATCGCTCGGCATGGCCCGACACCCTACCCGGCCGCCCGTTCTCCGGCCCGTCGGCGGAAGGATCGGGCCCGGTCGCGGTCCGGGCGACACCGGTGAGCGTCCGGGGTGGCGGGGGCCCCGTGGTGCGGGCCCGTCCGGTCCGGGCCCGGGGGGGAGCGGCGGTAGCGTCAGGAGATGGCACTGGTCGTGCAGAAGTTCGGGGGGACCTCGGTCGGCGACGCCGACCGGATCCGCGCCGTGGCCGACCACGTCGCCCGGTCACGGCGCAACGGGGACGACGTCGTCGTCGTCGTGAGTGCCATGGGCAAGACCACCGACGACCTGATCAGGTTGGCCAACGACGTGAGCCGGGTCCAGCCACCGCGCGAGCTCGACATGCTCCTCACCTCGGGGGAGAGGGTCTCCATGGCGCTCTTGGTGATGGCGCTGGCGGAGCTCGGGATCGACGCCGTCTCCTTCACCGGAAGCCAGGCCGGGATCATCACCGACACCACGCACACCCGGGCGACCATCATCGAGGTCCGCGCCGACCGTCTCCGTGAGGCGCTCAAGGCGGGCCGGGTTCCGGTCGTCGCCGGTTTCCAGGGGGTCTCCACCGATCGTGACGTGACCACCCTGGGGCGGGGCGGCTCGGACACGACGGCCGTGGCCATGGCGGCTGCGTTGGGTGCCGAGGGGTGCGAGATCTACACCGACGTCTCCGGCGTCTTCAGCGCCGACCCCCGGATCGTGTCCGGGGCCCACCGGCTGCCGCGGGTCAGCTTCGAGGAGATGCTCGAAATCGCCGCCAGCGGGGGTCGGGTCCTGTCACTGCGCTCGGTGGAATTCGCCCGGAATCACCACGTGCCCCTGCACGTCCGTTCCAGCTTCACCTGGGAACCCGGGACGTGGGTCGTCGAGGAGGATGTGTCCATGGAACAGCCCGTCGTGACCGCCATCACCCACGACACGTCGGAGGCCAAGGTCACCGTCACCGGGGTGCCGGACCGTCCCGGCGTGGCCGCCCGTCTCTTCCGGGCGCTGGCCGACCGCAACGTGAACGTCGACACGATCGTCCAGAACACGTCCCAGCACGGGACGACCGACATCTCCTTCACGGTGCCGAAGGTCGATCTCGAGACCAGCCTCCAGATCGTCGGCGCCCTCGCTCCTGAGATCGGCGCCGGCGAGGTCCTGGCCGATGACGGGATCGCCAAGGTGTCGCTCGTCGGTGCCGGGATGCGCAGCCATCCGGGAGTGTCGGCCACCATGTTCGAGACCCTGGCCGAGGCGGGGATCAATATCGAGATGATCTCGACGTCCTCCATCCGGATCTCGTGCGTGGTGCGGGCCGACGTGGTGGAGGAAGCGGTCCGGATCCTGCACGCGGCGTTCGACCTGTCGGACTGAGGCGTCGGGCGAGAGGGACGCCGTACCGTAGGATTTGGGAATGCGGATCGCGGTCATCGGCGCCACCGGTCAGGTCGGGACGGTCATCCGCTCCGTGCTGGTCGAGCGCCTCTTTCCGGTCGACGAGGTGCGTTTCTTCGCGTCGTCGCGTTCGGTGGGTCGGCGCCTGCCCTGGGCGGGGGACGAGGTCGACGTCGAGGACGCCGCCACCGCTGATTTCGCCGGTATCGACCTGGCGTTGATGTCGACCGGGGCGGCCGCCTCCCGGGAGCTGGCCCCCCGGGTGGCCGCGTCGGGGGCCATCGTCATCGACAACTCCTCCGCCTGGCGGATGGACCCCGACGTGCCGCTCGTCGTCCCGGAGGTCAACGCCGACGCGCTCGAGTCGATCGGCAAGGGGATCGTCGCCAATCCGAACTGCACGACGATGGTGGCCATGCCCGTGCTCGGCCCGTTGCACCGGGAGGCGGGGCTGCGACGGCTCGTGATCTCGACGTACCAGGCCGTCTCCGGTGCGGGACCGTCGGGGGTGCGCGAGCTCGAGGAACAGCTGGCCAAGACGGTCGAGGGCGCCGCTGGTCTCACCTTCGACGGAGCGGCGGTCGATTTCCCGCCGGCGACCGTCTTCGCCGGTCCCGTGGCCCACAACGTGCTGCCGTTGGCGGGGACCCTGATCGAGGACGGCTCAGGCGAGACCAACGAGGAGAAGAAGCTGCGGGACGAGACCCGGAAGATCCTGCGGATCCCGGAGCTGGCCGTGTCGGGGACGTGCGTCCGGGTACCGGTCTTCACCGGCCACAGTCTCTCCATGAACGCCGAATTCGAGCGGCCGCTCACGGTCGAACGAGCGGTGGCCCTGCTCGAGGCGGCACCGGGGGTCCGGTACCTCGACGTGCCCACCCCGCTGGCCGCCGCCGGCACCGATCCGACGATCGCCGGGCGGGTGCGGCGTGACCCGACCGTGGCCCACGGGCTGGCCCTGTTCGTCTCCGGGGACAACCTCCGCAAGGGTGCCGGGTTGAACGCGGTGCAGATCGCCGAGGAGTTGCTGGCCCGCCGCTTCTGAGGCGACGTGGGCGCCGGTGTCGGACGAAGGTGGTGCCCGGTCCGGGGTCAGGGTCGGCCGGTGGAGGCCCGGCCGGCGAGGACCGAGATACGCCGGGCCAGATTGACGGCGTGGTCGCCGAAGCGCTCGTAGAAACGGGCCACGAGGGCGGCTTCGATGGCCACGGGGAGGGGCATGGACCCACTGGCGATCTCGGCTGTCAGGGTCACGTGCAACTCGTCGAGCTCGTCGTCGAGCGACTCGACGTGCTCGGCCACGTCCGGCGAGCGGTCGGCGTAGGCGTCGGCCGTGGCGCGCCACATCTCGCTCGCCACCTCGCCCATCTGCTCGACGAGACCTCGGGCCCGGTGGGACAATTCCATCCCGAGCCCGCGGACGGCCCGTCGTGAGACGTGCTCGGCCAGGTCGCCGCTGCGTTCGAGGTCCGGGAGCATCCGGAGGACTGCCACCAGGTAGCGCAGCTCCTCGGGGCCGGTCGCCCTCTGGGCGAGCTGGCGCTGGGCCAGTTGTTCGACCTCGAGGTAGAGGGTGTCGATCATCTCGTCGCTGTCGGCCAGGACCCGGGCCGCCTCGCGGTCACCGGCCAGCAGGGAGTGTGTCGCCCCCGCCACGCCTTCACCGACCAGGGCGAAGAGCTGGATGATCTCGCGGTCGATGCGGTCCAGGCTCTCGCTGACCTCGTCGGAGCCGCCGATGTGGAGTGCGAAGCGCCGGGCCACACCGACACCGTACCGCCGACGGCGTCTCTGCGTCGCCGATCGAAAGACCGGTCACAACCAGCGGACAACGATCGGCCGGCGGGTCGCCGGTCGGGGAAGATCCGGTTGTGGCCGACGCCGGGACGGTACCGTCGGTGGGGTGATGCGAGCCAGGCGACGGCGGCCCGGGACCGTCGCGGCGCGTGGCGGCCGATGAGCGCCGGCGGCCAGGGGGCCTGTTCGGAGGTCGTCCGCCTCGACGGCCACGTGGTGGACTCCTTGCTCCTGGCCAAGGTGCTCGATGCCATCGTCGACGCCGGGGCCACCTACGAGATCCTCGAGCTGGAGATGGGGACCACCGTCCTCGACGAGAGTCATGTGCGGATGAGGGTCAGCGCGCCGGACGAGGCTGCACTGGACGGGTTGCTGGCCGATGTCCAGGTCCACGGGGTCAACCGGGAGGACGGATCGGACGCGGAGTTGGTGGAGGCGCCGACCGACGGGGTCCTGCCGGCCGACTTCTACTCCACGACGAACCTGGCGACGTGGGTGCGGGTCGACGGGCGGTGGATACCGAGCGGACGTCCGGAGATGGACTGCGCCCTCGTGGTCGACCCCGTGTCGTCGTCGGGCGCTTCCGCCGTCCGGGTGGTGCCGATGCACCGGGTGTGCGCCGGCGAGCGGGTGGTCGTCGGATGGCGCGGCGTGCGGGTCGAGACCCCGGCCCGGGCCGACGATGCCGAAGGGTTCGGCTTCATGACCTCCGAGGTCTCCTCGGAGAAGCCCAAGGCGGTGAGCCTCACCCGCGTCGCCGCCAGCATCCGCGAGGCGCGCGACCGGCGCGCCCGCGGGACCGGCGGCGGCCAGGTCCTCGCCGTCTGCGGGCCGGCGGTGGTGCACACCGGTGCCGCCCCCGCTCTGGCCCGTTTGGTGCGCGACGGGTGGGTGCAGGTGCTCTTCGCCGGCAACGGATTCGCCACCCACGACATCGAGTCCAACGTGCTCGGGACCTCGCTCGGGGTGTCACTGGGCGAAGGGGTGCTGTCCGAGCACGGACACGCCAACCATCTCCGGGTCATCAACGAGGTCCGGCGGTTCGGGTCCATCGCGTCGGCGGTCGAGGCCGGGTGGCTGCGCGGCGGTGTCCTCTACGAGTGCGTGCGGGCCGGGGTGCCGTTCGTGCTCGGCGGTTCGGTGCGCGATGACGGGCCGCTTCCCGACGTGATCTCCGACACGGTGGCCGCCGGCGACGCCATGCGGGCACTGCTCGACGACGTCGACGTGGCCATGATGCTGGCGACAACGCTGCACGCCATCGCCACCGGCAACCTCCTGCCGGCGGGCGTGGAGACCTATTGCGTGGACATCAACCAGGCGGTCGTCACCAAGCTGGCCGACCGGGGCAGCCACCAGGCTCTGGGCATCGTCACGGACGTCGGTCTCTTCATGGGTGATCTGGCCGATCGTCTCTGCGGGGCCGAGCTCGGACACGGGTGATGACGGCCCTCGGGTGGGGCCGCCGCTTTCTGCTGTGCCGTCCGGTCCACTTCACCGTGGCCTACGAGATCAATCCGTACATGCACGTGCAGGTCCACCCCGACCCCGACCTGGCCCTCGCCCAGCACGAGGCCCTGGTGGCGAACCTGCGGGCCGCCGGTGCCGAGGTCGAGTTCCTTGAACCCGTTCCCGGTCTTCCGGACCTCGTCTTCACGGCCAACGCCGGCGTGGTGGACGCCGGTGTGTTCGTCCCCAGCCGCTTCCGGCATCCCGAACGCCAGGGAGAAACGGTCCACGACACGGCGTGGTTCTCGGCGCGGGGCTTCCGGGTCTCGCCCCTGCCCGGCGACGAACCCTTCGAGGGGGCGGGCGACGTCCTGCCCTTCGACGCCGAGCCCGGCGCCGCCCGGGGACCGGTGCTCGTGGCCGGCTACCGGACACGCTCGGCCGTCGGTGCCCAGACGTCTCTGGGCTCGATGCTCCGGGTGCCGGTGCGAACCGTCGAGCTCACCGACGAGCGCTTCTACCATGTCGATCTGGTGTTCTGTCCGCTCGACGAGCGGCGCGCCCTCGTCGCTCCCCAGGGTCTCGATCGCTACGGCTGCCGGGTGCTCTCGGAGCTGGTGCCCGAACCGGTGTGGCTGACCGACGACGAGGCGACGTCCTTCTGCGCCAATTCCGTCGTGGTGGGTGATGTCATCGTCATGCCCGGGTGTACGCCGCGCCTCGGTCGCATCCTGGAGGACGCCGGCCTGTCGGTGGTGGTGTCCCCGGTCGGCGAGTTCCTGAAAGCGGGCGGCGGGTGCCGGTGCCTGACCCTGGCGCTCGACGTGGATCTCTCGTCCGCCGGACGACGCGGTGGGGCGCCGGTGGGCGGATCAGTCGACGAGAGCCTGGTACACGAGCTGCCGTAGTTGCGATCGGATCGGGTGGGTGCTCGACGGAAGGAGCTGGGTCATGAACAGCGCCGTCATCGTCTCGCCCGGGTCGACGAAGAAGGCGGTGCTGGCCGCACCTCCCCACGCGTATTCGCCGGCCCGCGACAGGACCTTGTTCTTGACAGGGTCCTTCATCACCGAGAACCCGAGCCCGAAACCGACACCGTCGAAGGTCGTCTCGGCGAAGAGGGGGCGTCCGAACGTCTCGAGATCGGCGTCCCCGGGGAGGTGGTTCCGGGTCATGTAGGAGACCGTTCGGGTCCCGAGGAGCCGGACGCCGTCGAGTTCGCCCCC
>Ga0209415_10013873_pt1 | contig 13214 bp, 10 predicted proteins | sample PeaSoiSIISIP2007_FD_187696 | JGI IMG/M metagenome (GOLD analysis project Ga0209415, IMG submission 187696) | Peat soil microbial communities from Weissenstadt, Germany - SII-SIP-2007 (SPAdes) (version 2) | ecosystem: Environmental > Terrestrial > Soil > Wetlands > Peat | place: Germany... | reverse complement strand
AGAGGGTCGTCGCCGTGGGGGGCGCGACGCTCGGCGGGTCCGGGAAGACACCGCTCGCCGTGGCCTGCGCGCAAGAGCTCGCCCTCGCGGGTCATGCCGTCGCGCTCGTGGGCCACGCGTATCGAGCACGGCCCGCGCGGAGTCGTTTCGTCACGACGGAGGATGACGTCGAGGTGGTCGGCGATGAAGCGCTCAGCGCGGCCCGCGAGCTCTCGCCCTTCGGGGTCCCCGTCGTGGTGGCTCCGACGCGCCAGGCCGCGCTCGATCGAGCACTCGAGCAGGCAGATGTCGCCGTCATCGACGGCGTCGCGCAGCTCCGGCCGCGACGCGCCCACCTCGCGCTCCTCGCGGTCGACGGCGTCCGACCATGGGGTGCGGCCTCGTGTCCGCCGCGCGGAGACCTACGGGCGCCTGTGCGCGCCCTCCTCTCGGCGTGCGATCGCGTCGTCTCCATCGGCGACGAGCAAGACCCCGTCCTGGCCGCGGACCTCCCGGTCGATCGCGCCGTCGTGCGTGCCGACGGAGCGACGGTCGCCGGACGGCTGATTTCGTGGGAGGCGCTCCGGCTGCGTCGCGTGGGCGTCTGGACGGCGCTCGCGAGGCCTGACCGCCTCCTCTCGCGACTCGAGCGCGCCGGCGTCACCGCACGCCTCGTCGTCGCTCACCGTGACCACGCCATCCCCCGAAGCGCGGACCTGTCGAGCGCCGCCGAGCAGGGCTGGGCCGCCCGGATCGACTTGTGGTTGGCCTCCGCGAAGTGTGCGACGCGCTTGCCGCTTTTCCTCGGCGGCGTCCCGATCGCGACGCTCGGATACCGCGTGTCCCTCGGCAGCGGGCTCGTCGAGGCATTGCGTCGAGTCGCCACCGACCGCTGCGTGTAGGTGCGTGTGGCCGAGCGCCCTCCGATTGACGCTCGCGCTGACCACCTTGTAGCCTACTAAAGCAGTATTGCGACGACCATCCGGGGATCACGCTTGCGCCCTTCACGCCGACGAGACGAACGAGAGACCCCGTGTAGCGGCGTTCTCTCGACGAGGTGCGTTTGAGCCCGCAGGACGAGCAAGAGAAGACCCGCGTCACCGCCATCGTCCAGAAGCCGGCCGGCGACGGCGCCGGCAAGGGGGGCGACTGCCTCGTCGTCATCTACACGAAGGAGCCGACGCTCCTCGGCAAGCGCTTCGTGCTCGACACGAGCCCCATGCGCATCGGCCGCGGCACGGAGAATCACATCGTCCTGGACGGCGACTCCGTGTCCCGCCGGCACGCGCACCTCGAGCAGCGCGGCGCCGTGTGGTTCGGCGTCGACGACGGCTCGACGAACGGCACCTACGTCAACGATGAGCAGATCGTCCGCGAGCAGACCCTCGTGAACGGGGACCGGGTGAAGGTCGGCCCGACGATCTTCAAGTACCTCTCCGGTCAGGACGTGGAGGCGCAGTACCACGAAGAAATCTACCGGATGACCATCATCGATGGTCTCACGCAGGCGCACGTGAAGCGCTACCTCCTCGAGTCACTCGAGAAGGAGATCATTCGTGCGCGCCGGCACGTCCGCGACCTGTCGTTCATCATGTTCGACATCGACCACTTCAAGAAGATCAACGACGTTCATGGCCATCTCGCGGGCGACTTCGTCCTGAAGGAGCTCGCGCGCATCGTCCAGGGGCGCATCCGGCGGGACGAGGTCTTCGCGCGGTATGGCGGCGAGGAGTTTGCGATCGTGCTCCCGGAGACGAACCTCGAGGGGGCGAAGGCGCTGGCCGACGGCTTGCGCGACAAGGTCGAGCATTCGACATTTACGTTCCAGAACGAGACCATTCGGGTCACGATCTCGATCGGCGTGTCCATGCTGAGCGAGCAGGACAAGTCGGCGACGGATCTCATTCGCGACGCCGACGCAAAGCTCTACGAGGCGAAGCGCGGGGGACGCAATCGCGTCGTCTCGTAGGGGCCACTCCCTTCCGCCGCGGATCGTCACGCCGCCGCCCGGTGCGCGGTCGCGGCGCCTCGCCGCACGCCTCGTCGCGGTCGAGTCACCGGCGTTCGAGGCGCGTCGCGGCACGCGCAGAGCGGAGAGCGGCGCGGACCAGACGCCGATCGTCTACGCGAGCGGGAGAGGCGCGAACGTCATCGACGTCGACGGGAACCGGTACGTGGATCTCACCGCCGGCTTCGGAGCGCTGCTCATGGGTCACCGCCCCGCGCTGGTCGCCCGCGCGATCGCCAGGCAAGAGAGAGCGCTGTGGCTCGCCCTGGGCGACGTGTACCCCGCCGAATCGAAGATCGCCCTGACCTCGGCGCTGGCCTCGCTCTTCGGCGAGCCGGGTGCCCGCGTCATCCTCGGCCTATCGGGGGCGGACGCCGTCACCGCGGCGATGAAGACCGCCGTGCTCGCCACGGGAAAGCCCGGCGTCGTCGCGTTCGAGGGCGCGTACCACGGTCTCAGCTACGCGCCGCTGGCGGCGTGCGGCCTCAGCGCCGCGTTTCGCGCGCCGTTCGAGCCCCAGCTCGGCGGGTTCGTCCGGTTCGCGCCATACCCCGCGAGCGATCTCGACCTCGACCGATCCATGAGCTCCGTTCGCGCCCACCTCGCGCGCGGCGATGTGGGCGCGGTCCTCGTCGAGCCGATCCTCGGGCGCGGTGGTTGCGTCGTCCCCCCGCCCGGCTTCTTGCGCGCGCTCCGTGACGCGTGCGACGAGGTCGGGGCGCTCCTCATTGCCGACGAGATCTGGACGGGTCTCGGACGCGCGGGCGCGTGGCTCCTGTCGCGCGACGCGGGGGTCAACGCCGATATCGTGTGCCTCGGCAAGGGGCTCGGCGGAGGGCTCGCCATCTCGGCGTGCGTCGGACGCGGCGACGCGATGCGCGCGTGGGACTCACGTGGCGGGGGAGCGATTCACACCGCGACGCACAACGGGGCCCCCGTCGCGTGCGCCGCCGCCCTCGCGACGCTCGAGTATCTGCGGCGCGCGCGCCTCGTCACGCGCGCGCTTCGCGTCGGAGAGCGCTGGAGGAGCGCCCTCCAAGGTGCGCTTGCAGGGCGGGGGGTAGTGGAGGTGCGCGGCCGCGGGATGATGGTGGGTGTAGAGCTCGAGGGAGGATCAGTGCGCGCGCTTGCCGTGACGCGCGCGCTGCTCGGGAGGGGCTACATCGTGCTCACGGGGGGTACCGCGGGGAATGTGCTGACGTTGACGCCGCCGCTGAACATCGAGCAGGCGCTGCTCGACGGCTTCGGGCAAGCGCTCGCCGACAGTTTGTGACCCCGTCTCGTGCTAACCCGTCCGCGATGACCTGGGACCCCGCCGCGAGCGACGCGCTGCACGCCAGGGCGCTCGCTTTCGTTCGCGCGTTCGAAGCGGGCGACGCGATGCCCGAGCCGTTCGACGCGCTCGCCGTCGACCTCGCTCGCTTCCAAGCGGGGAGCGTCGCCGGGTATGGCCGACTTTGCGAGGCCCACGGCGCCCCACCGCTTGGGTTCCGAACGGCGAGCGATGCGCCCGCCGTGCCGACCGAGGCGTTCAAGCTGTCGCGCATCGCGACCTTCCCCGAGTCGCTCGCGCACGTCACCTTCCGCACGAGCGGAACCACCCTCGGCGCCCGCGGCTCGCACGCGATGCGGACCGTCGCCACGTACGACGCCGCCGCTGTCGCGTTCGGACGGCGCGCGCTCACGCTCGGGACTCCGCCCCTAAGGACGCCGTGCCCCGTGCTCATGCTCGCCCCGTCGCCGCTCGAGGCGCCGGACTCGTCGCTCTCGCACATGATGCAGTGCTTCGCTTGCGCGTTCGGCGGCGGCGCACCGCGCGAGACCGACTACTTCATCAGGGATGGCGTCCTCGAGCTGGCCATGCTCGACGCCCGCGTGTCGGAGGCGATCGTCCGCCGGCAAAGCGTGCTCGTCCTGGGGACATCGTTCGCGTTCGTGCACCTGCTCGACGCCGTGGGTGACGCGGGCTTCCGCCTGCCCGCCGGGAGCCGCGTGATGCAGACCGGGGGCTTCAAGGGGAGAACGCGTGAGGTCGAGCCGGCGCCGCTGCGGAGCGACCTCGCACGCGCGTTCGGGCTCGACCCGCGCGCGATCGTCGGCGAGTACGGCATGACGGAGCTGTCGAGCCAGTTCTACGAGGGAACGGTCGAGAGTGTCTCGGCGGAGCCGGGTGTATACCTCGAGCCTCCGTGGGCGCGGGTGGTGCCTGTCCACCCCGAGTCGCTCGCGAGGGTGGCGGACGGGGAGGACGGGATCGCGCGCATCGAGGATCTCATGAACGTCGACAGCGCGTTCGCCGTGCTCACCGCCGACCGCGTTCGCAGACGCGGCGCAGGCTTCGAGCTGCTCGGTCGCTGGCCGGGAGCGCCGCCTCGAGGCTGCTCGATCGCGGTGGAGGAGATGCTCGGAGTGCAACCGAAAGCGCCAGTGACTAGGTAAGGTAAGCTGCTCGAGCGATGGTTGACGACGCGTCGAGACCCATCGACAGAAGGGTAGCTCGCGTGCGACGTCTTCTCGCGGCCGCCCGGCTCGTCGCGCGCGACCTCGCGATCGTCGCCCCGCTCGTGGAATCGACGGGACTGTCCCGCGAGGGGGTCGTGCTCGCGCTCGCGCGCTATCTCGAGCTCGACCCGTCGGACGAGGACCTGGCTTCACTGGTGACGCGAGCCGTGCCCTCGTCCCGTGTCCACGTCATCCTGTCGGCGAACGTCTTCACAGCAGCACTGCGCGCCCTTGCTGTCGCCTGGGCGTCCTCCGAGCACGTGACCGTGCGCCCGTCCCGGCGCGATCCCGTCTTCACCCGCGCGCTGGTGAGAGCGCTCGATGACGACCGGCTGGTCGTCGAGGAGAGCATGGATGTCGCGGATGTGGAGGAGGGGGAAATCCATGTCTACGGGCGCGACGATACGATGGACAGCGTCCGGCGCGCCGCACGCCCGGCCGTTGTCGTGCGCGGGCACGGGGCCGGAATGGGCGTGGCCTTCGTGGGCCGAGCCGACGAGCGCGACGGCGCGGTGCGCGCGATCGCGGACGACGTGGTCGTGTTCGATCAGCGGGGCTGCTTGAGCCCGCGGGTCGTGATCGTCGAGGGAGGGAGCCCGCGAGCGCTGGACATCGCCGAGTCGCTCAGCGCCCGGCTTTCCACGCTCGAGCGGGCGGTCCCTCGGGGGACGCTCTCCGATGACGAGCGGAGAGCGTCCGGCCGCTACGTCGAGACGATGTCGTTCGCCGGCCAGGTGCTCCGGGGGAGCGCGCACGCAGTGGCCGTGGGGGACGCCGCGACGCCCGTCGTCGTACCTCCGACCGGCAGGCACGTGCACGTCCTCGCCGTACGCCAGCCGGACGAGGCGCGGCGATGGCTCGCGCCGGTCGCGCGCTCGATCGTGGCCGTGGGGTGTAACGACGAAGCTTCGGGGAGGAGCGTGGCAGGGGGTGCCGAACACGTGAGACTCTCGCGGCTCGGGTGGATGCAAAGGCCTCCGCTCGATGGCCCCGTCGACCTTCGGTGACGGGCCCGCGTGGTTCTCCGCTCTGGGCCCACGAGTCGGGTATTCTCGCCGACGAACCGAGGGGACGCATGCACTTGACCGCCATTCTTCGCGCCGCAGCCGGAGCACTCGTGATCCTCGCCGCCGATTGCGGAGGCAAGGGGACCGCGCCGGCCGTTCCGCCGCCGGCTCCGCCCGACAGTGCCCCGCCGTCCGTCGCTCTCCAGCCGCCGACCTTGCCGCCCATGCCGGGCTGCCCGGCGACCCCCACGACGCCGCTCGCGTACGGCGGATGCGTGCTCGAGAAAGCGAAGACGCGCGCCAAGAGCGACGCGAAGGTCATGGTGTTCATGGCCTCCGATCCCGCCGCGCACGACGTCGCGGTCGACGCGCCCGCCGAGTCGTACTCCATCGTGCAGCATGCTGACGAGACGTGGGTCGTCGCGCGCGACGCCGTCGGTGCGATGTACGGTGCGCTCGACGTGGCGGAGCGGCTCGACGCTCACGGTGCGAGCGCGCTGCCGATCGAAGTGCCGGTGAAGGCCTCTCCGCTGCTCGCGATACGCGCCGCGAACATCTTCCTCGTGCTGCCCGAAGCGGGGCAACCCGCGTGGTGGTTTCGCGACCCCGTGTTCTGGACGGAGTACCTCGACATGATGGCGCGAGCGCGCCTCGATTTCCTCGACATCCACGCGATGTACGATCTGCGAAACACGGAGTTCGCCAATCCGCTCTTCTGGTTCGCGACGAGCGCGAGCTCGCCCGAGACAGGGGTCCCGCGCTCCGAGCGTGAGGCGAACGTCGCCATGCTGAACCAGGTCATCCAGATGGCGGCCGTTCGCGGGATCAAGGTGGGGCTCATGAGCTACAGGGCCAGCCTGAGCGCGGAGGACAACGGCAAGGAGACGCCCGAGGAGACGGCGATGGCGCCCACCTACACGCGAGAGGCGGTTGCCGACCTCGCCGCTCGGGCGCCGGGGCTCGCTTACTTCGGCTTCCGCGTGGGCGAGAGCCAGCGCACTGCTGACTGGTACGCGTCCACCTACCTGGCGGGCCTGAAGCAGGCTCACTCCCGCGCGATCCCGTACACGCGCTCGTGGAAGACGACCAAGAAGGAGCTGCTCGGCGTGGTCGCCGAGAGCGGCCCCGAGACGATCCTCGAGGTGAAGTACAACGGCGAGCACCTGGGCCCGCCGTACGTGGTGTCGGGTGGGGGGATGGAGAAGTGGAAGACCTACTCGTACGAGGACCTCCTGGAGCCCCCGGCGCCCTATCGCTTCGTCTTCCAGGTGCGTGCGGGCGGGACCCACCGGGTCTTCCGCTACGCGAGCTACGCCCGGACCCGGCGCGCGATCATGGCGATGACGATGTCGCCGAGGGTCGCGGGGTTCACCCTCGAGGCGGCGCACGCGTACTTTCCGCAGCGCGACTATTACCACGCCGACCCGGCCGACTCGTTCAGCCCCTACGCGTTCCGCCGCGACGAGCTCTCGTACCTCCTGTTCGGAAGGCTCGGTTACGACCCGAACACACCGGAGTCCGTCTTCAGAGCGATGCTCGCGAGCCGCGTCGGCACCGACGGTCTATGGGACGCCGTGCAAGCCGCGAGCGAGATCGTCCCGCTCGCGTTCGCCGAGCAGACGTGCGGCCCCGATCAGCGCGACTACGCACCCGAGCTCGAGCTCGGAGGACCCGTGGGCTACTGGGCGACGCCGCGGGAAACGAAGGGACCGAAGCACTCCTGCGCCGGGAGGCACGGCGCGTTCGACGATTTCGCCATGGCGCTCCCCTACGATGTCGCGTCGGATCGGCTCGCGGGGCGCGGCACGTCCCGGCTCTCGCCGGTCGACGTCGCGCTCGCGATCCTCGCGGCTGCGAAGGAGGCCCGCTCGGCCACGCGCGTCGCCATCGAGCCTTCGAACGCAGAGGCTCGGGACGTGGTCCGCGAGTGCGTCGCCCTGGCCGACCTCGGCGAGTGGTTCGCGCACAAGACGCGCGGCGCGACGGCGCTCGCCTTCTATCAGGGGGGGGCAGGCGAAAAGTGGCTCGACGCGGCGCGGAAGGAAACGGCGACGGCCGACGCGGCCTACACACATCTCGCCGCCGACACGGCCTACATCGCCCCGTTCGAGGAGCGCATGCGCATGCAGGCGAAGGGCCTCCTCCCCTACCACTGGAAGCGTCAGCTCCCCCACCTCGCCGATGACCCCGCGTCGATCGACGCGATCGCCGCCGAGATGCGCGCGAAGCCGGCTCCGCCGCCGAAAGCTGCGCCGCCGGACCCTCTCGTCTGGCTCGACACGGCGCGACGCCCCGGACCTGGGCTCGCGAGCCTCACCGTGACGCCGGATGACCCGCGGGCGTCCTCGTGGACCGTGACGGCGACGTTTGCGGCCGCCGTCCCGGAGGGCGCGGTCGTCGAGATCCTCCACAGGCCGTTTCGCAGCGACGGCGCCTCGTGGGCCTCCGTCGCCGCCACGGGTCACGGCAAGACGTGGAAGGGCACCGTGGCGGGGACGGGTGCCGGTGCGATGTTCGCCGTCGACGTCAACGCGGGCTCGGGGCGAGCGTGGCGCTATCCCGACGTGATGCATGAAACACCGTACAAGGCGCTGGCGCCGTAGCGCTCCCCGCATCAGGACAGGCATTCGGGGCCAAACCGTGCCATGTTGCAGGCGGTGCGCCGCCCGTCGTGGCGGCCGCGCGGGCGCGAAACCCGCGACCATCGCGGAGGAAGAATCGAGATGCGCATCTTCTTGTCGGCTTCACTGCTTGGCGTCGCGGGTCTCTTCGCGGCGTGTCAATCCTCCACCCAGGCGGTCGCGGCGCCGGCGTGCGAGACCCTCGCCGCGTGCTGCAATGGCCTTGGTCCGACGGAGCAACCGAACTGCCTCAACGTCGTGGAAACGGGGCTCTCCACCGCGTGCAGCACCCAGCTCGTGAGCTACGCGGAAAGCGGACTGTGCGGCTCCGGCACCGGACCGGGGAGCAGCGGGGGCACGACCGCGGGATCGAGCGAGCGCTCCAACTCGGGGTCGAGCGGAGGAACGACCGCGGGATCGAGCGCAGGATCCAGCTCATCGCAACGGAGCGGGTTCTCGACGAGCACGCACGGAGGGAGCTCGGGGAGCGGGTCGAGCTCCGCCGCGCACGACGCAGGAGCGGATGCGGGACAGACGCCGGAGTGCACGCTCCCGTCGACTTTTCCTTCGGGCGGAAGCTGCGTCACCGTCGTCGCGGCCAACGACGCGGGGACCGGCGTCCAGTGCAACCCTGTCACGAACGCTCCGTGCGCATCGGGGTACGCCTGCGACGTCGCGGCCCCGGCCGGAACCATCACCGGGTTCGAGTGCTATCCGCCGCCAAACACGGCGCTCGTCTGCGGGGCGTGCGACGACTCGACGACGTTCTGCGCAGGGGGTGAGACCTGCTTCAGCGGCGCCGAGTGCGCGCACTACTGCTGCACCAACGCCGACTGCGGCGCGGGCAAGTGTACGACCGGGGGCTTCGCGCCGGTCGCTCCGAGCCTCGGGATCTGCACCGCGAACTGAGCGGGCAAGCACCTCTGCTAGCTCCGGCGCGCACCGCCCCGCCACGCTCGTAGGCCGTAGATGCCGCACCCCACGGCGACGACCCCGGTCACGACGCCCATGAGCGGCAGCGCGCCTTCGTCTTTCTCTCCGAAGGCGAGCGAAGCCACGAGGAGACCCATCGGCACCACGCCGACCGCAATGGCCCCCGCGAGCCCGCCCGGCACCCGGAACGGGCGAGCGACCTCCGGTTCCTTCACGCGCAGCACCGCCAGCGCGACGAACTCGAGCGCGAGGCTCCCCCCGTAGATCACGACGTCCAGCTGCACGAGCCGCTTGAACCCGAGCCCCAGGCACGCCGCGTAGAGGACGCCGCACACGATGAGCGCCACCCACGGCGCGCCGGTTCGCTCGCTCGTCTTGCCGAGCCACCGCGGGAGATAGCCATCCTCCGCCAGGACGAGCGGCAGGCGCGAATAGGACATCACGAGCGCGATGAGCATCCCCCCCGACGAGACCATGCCGGCGACGGCGATCGCGCGGGCTAGGTGCGGTCCGCCGAGCTTCTCCCCGGCGCGCGCCCAGGTCCCGTCCGTCCACGCGGACGGAGTGAGGCCGCTGTGCGCGACGGCCAGGACCGGGACCACGTAGGTGAGCGCCACCAGTGCGACGGTGACGAGCATCGTGCGCGGGTACGTGCGGCCAGGATCTTTCACCTCACCCGCGATGGTCGACGCGTTGTCCCACCCCATGTAGTTCCACATCGCGATCGCCAGGCCGGCGGTGAGCGTCCCGCGGGTCGGCATGGAGCCGCGGACGGGGTCGTGAATCGGTCCGATCCATGCCGCGAGCGTCAGAGCGACGAACGGGGCGAGGAGCGCGACGCCGAGCAAGACGGATGCATCCGCCGTCGCCCGCGCACCCCACAAATTGACGGCCGTCGCGGCCGCGATGAGGCCGACCCCGATCGCCACGCTCACCGCGGGGATCGCAGCGGGGGCCCACAGGTGCGCGAGGTACCGCGTGAACAGCGTCGGGTAGATGGCGAGGTCGAAGAAGCTCGCGGCGAGCGAGAGCCACGCCTCCTGCACCCCCCAGAAGCCACCCAGCGCGCGGCGGACCCAGACGTAGTAGCCGCCCTCTTCGGGGAACGCGGCCGCGAGCTCGCCCACGGCCATCGCCGTGGGGAGGCTCCACACGACCGGCGTGACGAGGAGGATGACGACCGCGCGCGCGTAGCCGGTCTCGGCGATGAGATCCTCGAGCCCGAACGGACCTCCGGAGACCATGAAGTAGGTCGCCGCGATGAGTGGGATCAGGGTGACGTGCCCACGGCGCGGAGCGCGGCTCACGCGAACTGCTCGGCCCAGACCGCGAGGCGACGGAGCGCCACGTTGACGGCGTACCCCACGATCCCGATCGCCAGGATGCTGAGCGTGAGCATCGTCGTGTCGGAGGCGATTTGCGCGGAGACGACGCGCCCGCCGATCCCCCGGTCGACTCCTACGATCATCTCCGTGACGACCGCGACGACGACGGCGGTCGACGCGCTCGCGTGAAGGCCGACCGTGAGGGCCGGGAGGGCTTCCCACGGCTGGGTCCAGAGGAGGGCCTCGAGCCTCGTCGCGCCAGAGAGCGCGAGGATCTCCCGGCGCACCGAACGCTTGGCCGCCGCCGCCGTCGTGACCGACAGGGCCATCGGCCAAGCGCACCCCGCTGCGATCGTGGCGACGCGCGCCGTCTCCGAGTAGCCGAACGCGAGGAGGAACACGGGGAAGACCACGACCGGGGGGACGCTCCGCGCAAAATCGAGCATCCCCTCGAGAGCCGGCGCGCGACGCAGCCCCACCGCGGCGATCAGCCCGGCCGTCACGCCGATGGCGATCCCCATGGCGAGCCCGAGCCCGGCGCGGACCGTCGTCGCGAGGAGATCGGCGACGATCGCGCGGGACGCCGCTGGAAGCGCGGCCACCGTCTCCCAAGGAGTCGCAAGGAGCGGCTTGTCCGCGACGCGGATCGTCGCGACGGCTTGCCACGAGGCCACGGCGATCGCGACCGCCGCGACGGAGCCCATCCAGCGACGGCGCTCGGTCACGCGCCGTCGCGCCCCTCTTCGATCACGGTTCCCCCGTCGACGCGGAGCACGCGTTCACAGAGCTCCGTCGCGTCCCCGCGGGCGTGCGTCACGAGCAGGAGGGCGCGACCGCGGAGCTCGTCTCGAACGACGGACACGGCGCGGCTCCGGGCGTCCGCTGCGAGGGCCGAGAAAGGCTCGTCGGCCACGACGATGTCGCCCACGGATGCCAGTGCACGCGCGAGAGCGGCGGCCTGCTGCTCGCCGCCCGAGAGGTCGCCGGCCCGGCGGTCGGGAGCGACCTCCGGCAGAAGCCGGGCGCAGAGCCTGGTGGCGACGTCGGCCGCATCGTCCCGGTGCGCGAGGAGCCGGGGCATCGCCACGTTCCGACGGAGCGAGAACCAGGGGAAGAGGCTCTCCCCGACCGTCTGCGGGACGTATCCGGCGCCGCGGGCGCACCGCGTCACCTTGCCTTGGGAGACCTCCTCGAGCCCCAGGAGGGCGCGGAGGAGGGTGGTCTTGCCCGCGCCGTTGGGTCCGACCAAGGCGACGCGTTCGCCGGCGTCGATGTGCAGGGTCGCGCCCCTGAGGACCTCACGCCCGCCGCGCGAGCAGGTCACGCCCTCGAGCGCGGCGACGGTCATGGCGCGACGAATGCGTCCCCGCGGAGCGACACGCCTGCGACCTTGAAGGCGGCGTCGAGGGTCGCGGCGGTGACCTCGGCCGAGTGGAGGTAGCGGGCGGGCGGGTAGTGATCGATGAACGGTCGCTCGGACTCGCGGACGTAGGGCGCCATCGCCGCGCGGCCCACGGCAGGGTCGGCCGCGATGAGGTCGATGGCCTCGTCGAGCGCCTCGCGAAGGGCGCGCACGTCGGCCCGTCGGGACGAGGCCAGATCGCGCGTGACCGCGAACGTGCCGAACAGGAACGGCTCGCCCAGCACGCGAGGCACGTCCGGGGTCGCTGACAGAGGCTCCGCGATGCCGCGAACGAGCGCCGCGGTGGCCATCGGGTCGCCGGTGAAGAGCGCGTCGACGCCGCCCGACGAGAGCGCGTCGACCTCCTGCGCGGGAGCGAGCGGGACCACCGTGACGTCCGTGACCGCGTCGTGACGGAGGATGGCGTCGAGCCACTTCTGGTACGCGAGCGTGGGCAAGATTCCCACCTTCCGCCCGTGCAAGGACGCCGTCCCCTTGAGGCCGCTCCCCTTCTTGACGAGCAGGTACGAAAGGGGGTGCGCGGCGTCCTCGACGATCGCGGTGAGCAGCGCGAGGCGCGGCGGGGGGGCGTTCGGCACGAAAAGGATGGGGAACGCGACGTAGCCTCCCGCGTCGATCCGGCCTGCCGCGAGCTCGTCGGCGAGGGGCTGGGCGGTGTCGAACCGCTGCACGTCGACCGTGAGGCCGCGCTTCGTGAACAGCCCGCGCTCGATGGCGACGAAGACGGGCAAGCTGATCCTGAGCGACGAGACGCCGATACGCATGGGATTCTCCGCCGTGGGCTTTCGCGAGCAGGTGAGGGTGAACGAGAGCAACAGGAACCCGAGGACGCGTGCAGAGGGGGCCAAGCGGATCGTCGGGAACATGGCGCCCCGCAGTTGAGCGCGACAAAGGTGGCCGCGTCCAGCGCCGCCGCGGCGTCCGCCGCCCGCAGCGCCCGATGCCCTTCAGGCACCCACTCCCGTGACCCCGCGTGGGGTCGCGCGGGTCGTGGGGTGCGGTCGCATGGATCATCGGGTGCGGTCGCGGGGATGCTGAGGTGCGGTCGCGGGGATGGTGAGGTGTGGGTGCGTGCGTCGTGAGGTGCGGTCGCGTGGGTCGTGGGGTGCCGTCGCGCGGGTCGTGGGGTGCCGTCGCGCGGGTCGTCGGGTGCGGTCTCGCGCGTCGTCGGGTGCGGTCGCGCGGGTCGTGGGGTGCCGTCGCGCGGGTCGTCGGGTGCGGTCTCGCGGGTCGTGGGGTGCGGTCGCGCGGGTCGTGGGGTGCGGTCGCGTGGGTCGTCGGGTGCGGTCTCGCGGGTCATGGGGTGCGGTCTCGCGGGTCGTGGGGCGCGGTCGCGCGGGTGGGCAGACGTGATCGTGCGGATGGGTGGGGGTGATCGCTCGGGTGGGCGGGGGTGAACGTGTGGGTGGGCGGGGG
>Ga0209415_10013872_pt1 | contig 13214 bp, 7 predicted proteins | sample PeaSoiSIISIP2007_FD_187696 | JGI IMG/M metagenome (GOLD analysis project Ga0209415, IMG submission 187696) | Peat soil microbial communities from Weissenstadt, Germany - SII-SIP-2007 (SPAdes) (version 2) | ecosystem: Environmental > Terrestrial > Soil > Wetlands > Peat | place: Germany... | reverse complement strand
GACACCGCCCGCGAGTACGTGATCACCCGTCCCGACACCCCCCGGGCGTGGTCCAATTACCTCGGCTCGCGCCGGTACGGGGCGATCATAACGAACAATGCCGGAGGCTATAGCTTCGCGCAGTCCCCCGCCGAGGGCCGATTCCTGCGGCACCGCTACAACGCCATTCCCATGGACATGCCCGGGCGCCAGTTCTACGTCCGGGACCGGGAAAGCGGCGATTACTGGTCCGCCGCGTGGCAGCCGGTCGGCAAGCCCCTGGACGAGTACAGGACGACCACCCGGTTCGGCACCGGCTACGCCGTGATCGAGAGCGAGTGGCGCGGCATCCGCAGCGAGGCCACGTACCTGGTGCCGCTGGGCCAGGAGTTCGAGTACTGGCGCCTCAGGCTCACCAACACGGGCGAGCGGGCCCGCCGCCTGAGCATCTTCTCCTTCTGCGAATTCACGACTGAGTGGAACCTCATCCAGGACACGCTGAACATCCAGTACACCCAGTACATCTCCGACGCCGTCTGGCGCGACGGATTCATCCTCGCCTCCTCCTGCCGCCGGCTGCCGTACGATTCGAGAAACTTCGCGAACAAGGACCAGTCGCGCTGGTGGTGGATGACCCAGCTCGGCGGGGAGATCGCCGGCTTCGATTGCGAGCGGGAGAGATTCCTCGGCGTCTATCGAAGCTTCGACCGGCCCGAGGCGGTGGAGCGGGGCGCCTGCGGCAACCATGAGCAGTTTTCCGACAACGGGTGCGGGGCAATCCAGAGCGACCTGGAACTGGCTCCTGGGGCCTCCGCCGAGGTTCTGGTGCTGCTCGGGATCGGCGACCATGCCCGCGCAAGGAGTATCCGTACGCGGTTCGCCTCGACCGGGGCCGTCGATCGCGAGCTGGCGAAGCTCAAACGCCACTGGCACGGACTCATCGACGCCCTCCAAGTGAAGACCCCCGATCCGGAATTCGATCACATGGCGAACGTGTGGGGGGCGTACAACGCCTTGATGGCGTTCGAATGGTCGCGCTCGTGCTCGCTTGTCTACACGGGCGACCAGCGGGACGGCTTCGGTTTTCGCGACACCGTCCAGGACATGCTCGGTGTCGCCGGGATGCTGCCGAAGGAGGTTCGAAGCCGGCTTGTGCTCATGCTCTCGGGGCAGGACGCGACGGGCGGCGCCCAGCCCGAGATTCGCCCGTGGTCGCACGCCCCGGGGAAGATGAGGCCGACGCCGCCCCAGAACTACCGCAGCGACGACTGCCAGTGGTTCTTCAACGCCATACCGGCCTACGTCGCCGAGACGGGCGACACGGCGTTCTACAACGAGGTCGTGCCGTACGCGGACCGCGGGCGCGCGACGGTGTTCCGCCACCTGCGGCGGGCGCTGGAGTTCAACCTCGGAAGGGTGGGGCGGCACGGGCTGCCCTGCGGGCTCCATGCAGACTGGAACGACTGCCTCAAGCTCGGCTACAAGGGGGAGTCGGTCTTCGTGGCGTTCCAGGTGCGCCTGGGGCTCAAGACCTACGCCGAGATCGCCGCAATGCTCGGCCGGCCCGGAGAGCGCCGGTGGGCGCATGCCGAGCTGGGGAAGCTCGACCGCAAGATCGCCAGGGTCTGCTGGGACGGCGGATGGTTCATCTGGGCGATCAGCGACGACGGTGTCGTCTTCGGCACGCGAAAGGCCCGCGAGGGGCGGATCTACCTCAACACGCAGTGCTGGGCCATCCTGTCCGGCGCGGCAACCCCGGAACAGGCCAAGCTCGCGCTGCGGGCCGTGAAGGACCGCCTGGCCTCCGAGTTCGGCGTGGCGATCTGCAACCCGCCGTTCGCGAAGACGCCGGTGAAGGTCATGCGGGCCGTGCTCTTCAATCCCGGCAACAAGGAAAACGGCGGGATCTTCTCCCATACCCAGAGCTGGGCGGTCCTGGCCGAGATCGCCTGCGGAAACGGCGACCAGGCATACGCCTACTACAGGGCGTTCATGCCGTCGGCCCAGAACGACCGGGCCGATCTGCGCGAGGTCGAGCCGTACGTCCACTGCCAGAGCACCCACGCCCCTACCTCGAGGAAGTCGGGCCGCTCGCGCATCCCCTGGCTTTCGGGCACTGCCTCCTGGGCCCACTACACGGCCACCCAGCACATCCTGGGAATCCGGCCCGAGATCGAGGGCCTGCGCATCGATCCGTGCATCCCAAGGTCTTGGCCGGGATTCTCGGCGGTCCGCGTCTTCCGCGGCAAGAAGCTGAGCATCGAGGTGAGGAACCCCGCCGGGTTGTGCCGCGGCGTGAGATCGCTTCACGTCGACGGCAAGCCGGTCGAGGGGAACGTCGTTCCCGCTCCCCTGCTGAGGAACGGCGCCAGGATCGTGGCCGAGCTCGGCTGATTATCCGGGGGATGCGGCGCGGGCGGAGGTCGGCCCGGGGGGATTTCCGGGGAGCGCCCGCGCCCTGCGATGCCTGGTCAGGGCGCCGCGCGGCAACGCGGACCAGGCCCCGGTCGCCAAAATGGTCTTTTGTTCCAAACGCCGGGCAGGTAGCGTACCCTGCAACAACCGATCGGCGACTCCGGAGCCAAACGTGCGTGAAAAGTAATCTCATAATTGGTGCAATCGGCCTTACCCTGGGGCTGTCTCTTGCCAGCCGTCTGTCGGCGAAATCGGATGCGACCCTGGACGAGACGCTCAAATGGATCGAAAGACACCGAGCCGACTTTCAGGCCGAATGGCACACGGCCGATGGACCGACGAGATGGCAGCCCGAGGACTTCAAGAATTTCACGGATTCGCGCAACCTGTTCTGGCAGCGAACAATCAAATGGACGGGCAGGTCCGAAAGCCCGCACTTCAGCAAGGGACTGGAGACGGACGGCGAGAGCTACTCCATAACCAGCGCGATCTCCTTTCTCGGGAACGTGACGGATAAGGGCGAACAGGCGGCCACCAGGGACAAGAGCTTCACCAGGCAGGTGAGTGCCACCTATACGTGGCGCCTGAAGATATCGCAGATTTCCCCGGATTCTGTCGTGATGGATTACAGGGACTACCTGAAGCTGACGAATCAGACGGACAATCCGAGCGTCGACCTGGGCACGTATTATTATGTCTGCATCCTGCCGAAGCCGGATGCGGAAAAGGATGCGATTGTCGAGATCACCAATGACCAGAGGACCGATGACGGGCAGGGAATTGTCTCGATAGTCAAGGGCCACACGGAGGCCGCGCCGATCGCAGGCATTGCGGCCGTGCAGGACAGGAAGATGGCGGAACGCCTGGCAAACGCCGTGGGCCATTTGGTCGGCCTGCTGCAGGCGCAGATCCTGAAGCAGCCGAAGGAAGCGTTTTGAGGAGGGCCAAGCCGGGGCCGCGGCGGGCTCCGACGAATATCAAGGGACCGGGAGGAGAGGGCGGCTCGTCTCGCGCAGGAGGGGCGCGATCCCGGGCCGTGGCGCGCGGCGCCTACTGCGAGGCGCGGATAAGTTCCAGCATCCTGAGGGCCGAGGGATCCCCAGGACGCAACTGCAGGACCCTTTCGCACTCGGCGATCGCCTCGTCCCTCCGCCCTGCCTGCAGGAGGGCGGCGCCCCGGGCGAAATGCGCCTGGGCAAAATCCGGCTTCATCCGGATCGCCGCCTCGATGCGGCCTATCCCCTCCTGGGCCCGTCCGATCCGGCAGAGGACCATACCCAAGTTGTTGCTCGCCTCGGCCAGGTCGGGCTGTGCCCGCAGGGCTTCCTCATAGTGATGGATCGCCTCGGGGATCCGCCCGCCCTGAACCAAGGCGTTGCCCAGATAGAAATGCGCATCGGCATAATCCGGCTGCAGGCGCAGAGCCTCCTCATACTGGGCGACGGCGTTGCCCATCTTCCCTGGCATCTGCGACCAGGCGTTGCCCAGGTTGGTGTGCGTCTCGGCAATGTCCGGCCTCAGGCGCAGCGCCTCTTCATACTGGGCGACCGCGTCATCCACGCGGCCGGGCATCTTTGACCAGGCGAGGCCCAGGTTGTTGTGCGCCATCCACGAGGCGGGATTGCGCTCGAGGGTCGTGAGGTAGAGGGCCTGGTTGTCATGGAACATCCCGCAATGGGCCCACGTGAGCGAGCCGAGCAGAATGGCGAGGGCCGCAGCCAGCCCCTGGCCAAGCCAACTGGGGCGCGCCGCCGCGCGCCGCCATGCCGCGGTCAGGCCCGCGGCGGCGAAGGCGAGCAGGCCGAGATCGGGCAGGTACTGCCAGTGATCCCAGACCCACGAGTAGCGCGCCCCGTAGAGGTTGACGAAGCTCAGGGCCGGGAAGAGCGAGCCGACGAAGAGCAGGTAGGCGGCCAACGGACCGCGGGTGCGCCGCCTCAGGACCCAGAGCGCGGCGGCGACCGCGAGTACGCCGAGGGGGAAAAGCCATTGCCACCAGACCGCGGCGTCCACCGTCCAGCGCGGGTAGACGAAGTTGAGGCCGAACGGCCAGAAGAGCTTGCCGGCGTAGAACCAGACGGCCCGGCCGGCGACGAGCGCCCGCGAGAGGGCCGGCAGGTCAAAATCCCTGCCCTGCGCCCCGACGTAGGCCTGCTCGACCCAGCTGCTGAAGAGCCCCGCCGCCGCGCCCATGGCGAGCCACGGGAGCAGGGGCAGGACGTCGCGCCGCCAGCCGAGGCGCCCGCGCTTCCACCAGAATGTCACCAGCAGGGCCGCGGGCAGCGTCGCCGTCACGGTCTTGCACAGGAGCGAGCACGCGAAAAGCGCCAGCGCCGCGGCATAGGCCCGGGGCCGCCTCGTCTCGTCGAATCCCAGATAGACCAGGGCCGCTGCGAGGTAGAAGGCAAGCGAGAGGGTGTTCTTCTGCTCGGCGATCCAGGCGACCGACTCGACGTGCACCGGGTGCAGCGCGAAGAGCAGCGCTGCCAGCCACTCGGCTCCCGCGTAGGGGTGCGGCCGGTCGCCGCCGCCACGTGCCACAGTTTGACTCCTTCCTGGGAGCTGCGTCCTGGCGCCGGCGAAGAGCCGGCGCAGGACCAGCGCAAACAGCACCGCGCAGGTGGCGTGCAGCAGCAGCGTGGCGACATGATAGCCGAGCGGGTGGTCCCCCCAAACCCGGTGCTGCACCCAGAATACGCTGTGCAGGAGCGGGTAATACTGCTGGGTCGCCCCGGGCTGGGTCCAGATTCGCTCCAGGCCGCCCAGGGAGCGCAGCGCCGGCGCGGTCACGTAGTCGATGTCGTTCCAGATGAAGTCGCCCGAGAGCGCCGGCAGGTAGGCGAGGACAGTCGCGAAAAGAACAAGGGCGCCCGGCCCGATGCGCCTGAGGATGGGATGCCCGGGGCCTGCCGTGTCGGAGGGGGATTCGTTCACCTCCGAAGACACGAGCAAATCTTGCTTCGACCCGCAACCGCCCAACGGGGCCGGGACGCCCGATACCGGCCAATTGGCTCCTGGGCGCGCATTGCCGGGCCGTTCAGTCCGGGGCCGAGCTGCGCGCCGTGGCGCCGAGCCCGGGCGGCGGGCGGAAGGCCACCATCAGGATGGCGACTGCGACAAGGGCAAGTCCCGCCGGCGCCAGAAAGAGCCTGCGGTAGTCCACGACCCCCGCGTGCGTCAGCGAGGCCTGCAGGGGGATGAAGAGCCACTTTGCCGCCAGGTCGCCCAGGCCAAGGATGAGGAGATTGAACAGCCCCTGAGCACTCGTCCGCATGTCGTGCGCGAACGCCGCGTCGATGAAGATGTACAGCGTCGCGAAGAAGAACGCGTAGCAGATGCCGTGCAGCAGCTGCACGGCGACCAGCGCCGGGATGCTGTCGCTGCAATAGGCGAAGACGAGGAACCTTCCCGCGTGCCCCAGGACCCCGGCAATCATCGTCCATTTCCACCCGAGCCGCCGCAGGACGTAGCCCAAAGCACCCATCGTCACGATCTCCGCCACCTGGCCGATGCTCATCACCGGCATGATCTTTTCCGGGGCGACGCCGACCTGCGCCAGGAACCCGCCGGTCAGCAGGAAGTACCCGTTGTGAATCGTCGAGTCGATGAACGTCACCAGGAAAAGCGCCAGCAGGTACGGATGCGTCGCAAGGTGGCGCAGGGCGCCCCTCCACGCCAAGGGCTCCCCCTCCTTGGATGGAGGCGCCGTGTGGGGCAGCGTCAGGCAGAAAGCCGCCAAAGCGACGGAGGCCCCGCCGGCCAGCAGGAAGATGTTGGCAAGCGCCGACTGCAGGGCCGAACCCGTCATTCCCCTGAGGACGAAGTAGAGCGGCCAGGAGGCGATGATCCAGCCTATGGTCCCGCCCATGCGCACCAACCCAAACTGGCGCCGCGCATCCTTCAGGTGGGAGAACGCCAGCGAGTTTGCCACCGACACGGTGGGAACGTAGCAGAGCGAGTGCACGAGCATCAGCGCGAAGAACCAGCCAAAACTCCTCGCAAAGTAGAGCCCGATCATCGCGAGGCCCCCCAGCAGATGGCTGCAGGTCATGAAGCGCTCCGCCGCGAATGTCCGGTCGACCCACTGCGCGCCGAAGAAGATCGCGGCAATGGACGCCAGTGCGAATGTGCTGCCCACCAGCGCGATCTGGTTGCCGGTGAAGCCCAGGCCCCCCAGGTAGGTCCAGACGAGCGGCAGCCACGCCCCCCAGATGAAGAACTCGAGCACCATCACGATGAACAGCTTGGGTCCGATGAGCCGCGCGCGGACGGATCCCGTGGCCGCTTGGGGGGAAGGTTGCATGGGGAGGGGATTGGCGTGATTCCGGGGTTTCGTGCCTCTTTTCAGTGCTTTTTCCTGGCGCCCGCGCAGGCCGGCATGGGAGAGCAGCCGACGATATTCCCGGGCGTCCTTGCCCGTGTCCTATCCTGCCTGGCGACCGGGCTCAAGCCCGAGATCAATAGCCGAGGGTCTCTCGCACGAACTCGCGGCTGATCTTGAAGCTCTCCCCGAGCGGGCGCGTCCGCTTGAAATCCTGCTCGTGGGCGAGCTCGATCACGGCATCTCCCGCAAAGTTGATTTCACGCAGGGCCCGGCCGATCGCGACGTAGTCGGTGTCGCCCTCGCCGAGGGCCTCGGACCAGCGGCCGTCCTTCTTCTGGTCGCGCAGGTGCATGAAGACGATCTGCCGGCCAAACTGGCGGATGAAGGCGGCCGGATCCAGGCCGGCGCGAACCAGCCAGTTCAGGTCGGGCCCGAGCTTGACGTCAGGGATGCGAGCCAGCGTGCCCCTGAGGTCGTGCATGTCGTTTTCGACCTCGTAGGTGTGGTTGTGTAGGTTGAGCACCACGCCATGCTGCTCGCAGAGGGCGATGAGTTTGCGCAGCAAGTCCGCCTGGTCGTCGAGCTGCTGCTCGGTCTTGGGGATCTTCAGGCCCCATCGGATGGGGCCAACGGAGGTGCCGAGCGTGCGCCCGCCGAGCTTGGCGAGGCGGGGGATCTTGAGATTGGCATCCTTGAGTATGACCGGATGCATCTCGCGGTTCCACATCGCCCCGTCGAACGACATGCCGATGACCGGCAGCGTGTGCCGGCGCGAAAGCTCGCCTATCCGCTCGACGGCGTCGTCGGGGCGTAGCGCCTCATGCATCAGCTCGACGCCGTCCAGGCCGGCGTAGCTCATGTCGGCAAAGATTTGCGGCAGCGCCGGCGTGATGTCGTAGCCGGGCAGGGTCGCGGCGTAGACCCAGGGGTGGCCGCCGACCACGACCTTGCGCTTGGTCGGGGCCGGCTGCGCGGCCGACCACGCCGGCCGGCTCAGCAGGGCGAGGGCTGTCGAGGCCGCGGCGGTCTTGAGAAAGCTGCGGCGGGACAGGGCGCCGCGCGAACTGGCTGGCAGAGGCTGGTTTGATTTCATTGGGGTTTGCGGGTTCGACGCCGGGAACGACGATTGGAGGGGAGATTTCCCGAATGTGGCCGCCGGCGCAAGGGTCCGCCGGGGAAGGGCCGGCTTGCGGGTCGCGGACGCCGGGGGGACGCCGGAGGCTAGACGCCGAAGCCGGGGCGGTAGTGGCTCGCGACGAGCTCGTTGGCGGACGCCAGGTTCGTGACCCTCATCGAGGCGGAGTCCCACTCGATCCGGCGACTGGTGCGGATCGCGATGTTGCCCAGCAGGACGCTCTCGGTCAGGCGGGACGAGTAGTCGAAGTTCGAGCCGGCGGGCGTTCCGCCCTTGCAGGCCCGAACCCACTCGGCGAAATGGCCGCCTGCGACGCGCGGCAGCCTCTTCGGCGGCAGGCCGGCGACCTGCTCCTTCATCTTTGCCTCGGGGATGATCCGGAGGCTCTCGTAGAAGACGTCGGCGACGACGGTGGCCTTCGAGCCGATGATCAGCGTGCCGTCCTCCGGCAATGCTCGGCCCTCCTCGAGCTCCGGAGGCAGCGGCGGCATCATGCCTCCGTCGTACCAGGTCCACCGCAGCGGCGGCATGCTGCCCCGGGCGGGGAAGTCGAAACGGACGACCGATGAGGTTGGAGCGCTGATCTCGGTCTGGTTGGCGCTGGTCGCCTCGACCGAGGTCGGGGCGGTGAGGCCTAGCGCCCAGTACGCGCCGTCCATGACGTGGCAACCCATGTCGCCAAGCGCGCCGCAGCCGAAGTCCCAGAAACCCCGCCAGACGAAGGGCAAGTAGGCGGGGTCGTATTCGCGGGCCTTGGCCACGCCGAGCCAGAGGTCCCAGCTGAGCGTCGGCTGCACGACGGGCATCATCCTGCTGTGGTCGGGCGCCTTGACCCCCTGGGGCCATTCCGGCCGGTCGGTCCAGCTCTGCAGCTCGCGCACCTCGCCGAGCACGCCGGCGTCCATCCATTCCTTGAGCATGCGCACGCCGTTCATTGCGTGGCCCTGGTTGCCCATCTGCGTCGCCACCCCCTTGGCCCGTGCTGCCTGCGCGAGCTTGCGGGTCTCGGCCACCGTGTGCGCGAGCGGCTTCTCGACGAACACGTGCTTTCCGAGGGCGATGGCCGCCATGGCGATCGGGAAATGCATGTGATCGGGCACCGCGACGGTCACCGCGTCGATCTGCTTGTCCATCTTGTCGAGCATCACCCGGAAGTCGCGGAAGCGCGGCACCGCCGGGAATTCCCCGAAAGCCTTGGCGGCCCGTTCGTCGTCGACGTCGCAAAACGCCACGAGATTCTCGCCCCTAAGCTCCTGCACCGCGCCCTCGTAGCCGCGGCCTCCGACGCCGCAGCAGGCGATGTTGAGCTTGTTGTTCGGGGACTGCCCCCCGGCGCCCTGGGAGCGCAGCAGGCTGGGCATCGTGGCCGCCGCTGTGGCAAGCGAGGCGGACTTCAGGAAAGTGCGGCGGTCCATATCGGGGTTGTTCATGTGTCCTGGCTGGGGAAAAAAGAGACCTCGCGAATGTCGCTTACAGGGGAAGGCCACGCCGTGCAGCCATGATTGTGATCAGCGCCGACACTAGCAGGCCGCCTCCCGCACGGATATAGCCGCGCTTATGAAAGCATGCCCATTCTTACGTCCGGGCGGCGCTTGGATCGCTGGCAGGCGCCGGGGTTTGGGGCCTAATTGGAGGCGCGCCCCGCCCTAGGCGCAGGCCGGGACCCGCCGCCGAAAAGGCGGTTACGGCGGCTTGCCCGGGCATTCGGGGCGGGCCGTGTTTGACCCGCCCCGGGGAACAGATATGGTCCCTGCCGAACCGAGCAGGAATGTCTTTTGACCTCAACTGGCGGCCGGAGCCGTCCCCTGCCATGCCGGCGCGGAAGGGGTCCGCGGGCGTCTCGGCGACCATGCTTGTTCCCGATCGGCCGGCGAAGTGGCCGATGCTGGCGGGCGGCGCTGTTCTTGCGGCGGCGGCGGCCGTCGCCTATGGCTGGACCTTCTCGGTCCCCTTTATCTTCGACGACGACGCCTCGATCGCGGGCAACCCGACGATCCGGCACCTGGGGACCGCGTTCTGGCCCCCGGCCAACAGGACAGTCACCGGCCGGCCGTTCCTGAATCTCTCCCTGGCGGTCAACTACGCCGTCAGCGGAACGGCCGTCTGGAGCTACCATGCCCTCAACCTGGCGATCCATATTCTCGCCGGGCTGACGCTGTTCGGAATTGTCCGGCGCACGCTGGGGCCGCTGAAGGTCCCGGCGGGCACGGCGATCGCGTACTTTACCGCGCTTCTCTGGACCCTCCACCCGCTGCAGACGGAGGCGGTGACCTACATCGCCCAGCGAGCGGAGTCACTCATGGGGCTCTTCTACCTGCTCACCCTGTATTGCTTCATCCGGGGCGCGGGGACTGACGGCCCGCGTCAGTCCGCCTGGTTCGCCCTGTCCGCCGTGTCCTGCCTTCTTGGCATGGCGACCAAGGAGGTGATGGCTTCGGCGCCTCTGATCGTGTTGCTGTACGACCGGACCTTTGTCGCGGGCAGTTTCCGGGAGGCCTGCCGGCGCCGCTGGAAGGTGCACGGCGCCCTGGTTGCGACCTGGGTGGTCCTGGCATTCTTGGTCCTCTCCGCGCACGGCCGGGGAGCCGCCGGAGGCGCCGCCGGGGTCGCCTGGTGGCGCTACGCGCTGACCCAGCTGCCGGCGATCGCCCATTACCTGCGGCTCTGCTTCCGGCCCTATCCCCTGGTTTTCGACTATGGCACCGCTCTCTCGACCCCCTCGCTCCGGATTCTGCCCTACGCCCTGCTCGTCATCGGGCTGGCAGCGGCGACGGTCTGGGCGCTGGTCCGGCGGCCAGCCGCCGGATTCCTGGGGGCCAGTTTTTTTGCGATCCTGGCGCCCAGCTCCAGCGTCGTCCCGGTCGCCGGCGAGACCATGGCCGATTACCGGATGTATCTGCCGCTGATTCCGGTCTCCGTGGCGGTCGTGCTGGGAATCCATCGACGGCTGGGGCGCGCAGCCCTCGCCGCTTGCCTGGTTCTGGCCGTGGGCCTTGGGCTGGCCACCGCCCGGCGCAATCGCGATTACTCGAGCGAGCAGGCAATCTGGAACGACACGGTCGCCAAGCGCCCCGGCAATTACAGGGCGCGCAACAACCTGGGCCTTCTTTTGTCGAAGATTCCCGGGCGGCTGGATGACGCGATCGCGCAGTTTGGGGAGGCGCTGCGCCTGAAGCCGGATTCCGCCGAAGGGCACGTCAACCTGGGCGACGCCCTTTCGAAAGCGCCCGGGCGCCTGAACGACGCGATCGCCCAGTTTGAAGAGGCGCGGCGCCTGGAACCGGGCCTTTACGGCGCATACATCGGCATGGGCAACGCCTTCTCCGGGATGCCGGGGCGGCTTGACGACGCGATCGCGCAGTATGGGGAGGCGCTGCGCCTGATGCCCGATTCCGCCGAAGGCCACTTCAACCTTGGCAACGCCTTGTCAAGGGCGCCGGGGCGGCGGAACGACGCGGTCGCGCAGTATGAGGAGGCGCTGCGGCTGAGGCCGGAGTACGCCAAGGCGCACTTTGGCCTGGCGGTCACGCTGCTCAACCTGGGAGGCCGAACCGCGGAGGCCAGGGCGCACCTGGAGGCGGGCCTGCGGCTCCAGCCCGACGACACCCAGGCCCGGCAAGTCCTGGACAACATTCGTGCGCCAGGGCCATGAGCACGCCGCTGGGATGATGCCGCGGCCCCTCGGCGCGGCTCCGGGAAGAGGCCCTTAACCTCCGATATAGGCAGCGCGGGGACCGGCCGGAGAATGGGACGGTTCCCGACGGCCGCCCTCCTGGTCAAACCACACCTCGACGCCGCCCGAGCGCAGCGCCTCGCAGATGCGCCGCGCGGCCTCGGCGTCCTGCGAAGCGTAGCTGAGGAAGACTGCGCCGGACATGCGGCGGGAAGGTGCCATGCCCGCACAGGGCCAGCCAGCATGGATTTCCCTCGCTGTCGCAATTGACGCGCTGAGCGCCCGGGCGCGCAAAGCGCGGACCGAGGAGCGACCTGTCGGGCCTGCTTCCTCGTTACAAGGTCCTGCTCGCGGGGCGTCCCCTAAGGACCCTCATTTCACTTCGTATAGCTCGACGAGCGCCACCCCCGAATCACCGCCCGCTCCGGCAACCTGGGCGGTAAAGGGACCGGGCGGCAACGTCACGAGGAGCGCCGAATCGTTGCTTGAGGAATCGGTCCAGCTGAATGCGCCCACGGAGGCCGCGGCGTCGGCGATATCGGCGCTGCCGCCCCAGCCGTTGTTGGTCGCAAGCACTGTGCCTCCGCTGAAAAGCTTAAGCTGCGGGTCGGGAAGCGTGCCCGACACGCCAAACGGAATGAGCGCGGGTCCCGATGCCCTCACTAGCACCGTTGTTGACGTCGAGCCGCCGACCACGAAGCCGGCAATCAGTATGTTGCCTCCCGTCCCCACCTGCACGCGTGCCGATATGTTGATGAGCCTCGGGGTTGACGGCGTGTACGTGCCGGCGGGCGTGGCGTCATAGACCTCGACAAGCGCAACGCCGGTGTCGCCGCTCTGGCCGGCGACCTGCGCGGTGTAGGCGCCGGCGCTCGGCGTTTCCAGCAGCGCCGAATCGTGGCTCGAGGGGCTGGTCCAGGCAAATGCGCCCACCAAGGACGCGGTGCTGGCGATCAGGGCATTGCCGGCCCAGCCGTTGTTCGTCGCTATCGCACTGCTGCCGCTGAAGAGCTGCAGCTGCGGATCGGGTAGTGTGCCCCCGACGCCGAAGGGGATAAGCGCCGGTCCCGAAGCGCGGATCAGGAGCGACTCCTGCCCCGAGGTGCCCGCCCCGCCCACGACAAAGCCGGTGATCAGGATGTTGCCTCCCGTCCCGACCCCCGCCCGGCAGGAGATGTTGATCAGCCGGCCGATGTCGCTCGTGGTGCTGACGGTGAGCGACGCGGCGTTGGAATTCGTCGTTCCCGCCGAGTTTGACACCGAGCAGGAATAACCCCCCGCGTTCAGGGTCGTCGCGCCATTGAGAACCAAGGCGGGGCCGGTCACGTCCGAGAATCCGTTCCCGTTCGACAGCGCGCCGCCGTTGAACAGCCACTGGTACGACGTAGCCCCGGTCGCGACCACATGGAACACCACGGTTCGGCCGCTCGCGATGTTCTGGGAGGACGGCTGTGTCGTGATTGTCGGGGGCGACGAGCTGCCCGGGCCCACGGTCAGGGTGGCATTGGTGCTCGAGGACAATCCTCCCCCGGTCACGACAGCCACCGAGTATGTCCCTGCGTCGGCGGCGGTCAGGTCGTTGATCGTCAGGGCGCCGCCCGGACTAAGGACGTATTTGGCGCCGCCCAAGCCGATGGATTGCCCGTCGAAGTACCAGAGCCACGAGGTGTTTGCCGGCTGCTGCCCCG
>Ga0209415_10013871_pt1 | contig 13215 bp, 16 predicted proteins | sample PeaSoiSIISIP2007_FD_187696 | JGI IMG/M metagenome (GOLD analysis project Ga0209415, IMG submission 187696) | Peat soil microbial communities from Weissenstadt, Germany - SII-SIP-2007 (SPAdes) (version 2) | ecosystem: Environmental > Terrestrial > Soil > Wetlands > Peat | place: Germany... | reverse complement strand
CAATCCACAAATCACGGGTGAAATGGTTTCGGCCCGCTAACTGAAGGAAGGTGTTGGGATGGCCACTACGGATGTCGTGCCCCGGGAATCCGCCGGCGGCGTGGGGCACAAGCGCATCGTCAACGACATGAGCATTCAGGTCGCAACGGTCAATGGTTCCGGCTCGCAGAGTTCAAACACGGTCCTGTTGCGCAGCATTTTCCAGATGGGCGTACCGGTCTCCGGCAAGAACATGTTCCCCTCGAACATTGCCGGACTTCCCACCTGGTACACGATTCGCGCCAACAAGCACGGCTATATCGGCCGCAAGAAGGAAATCGATTTTCTGGTCGCCATGAATCCCGAGACCGCCGTGGAAGACACCATGTCGCTGGCTCCCGGCGCCGCGGTTCTCTACGACGAACCTCTGGCGTTGCACAAACTGCGTGATGATCTGATCTTTTACTCGGTTCCTTACGACAAGCTGGTCGCCGCCGTCTGTCCGGAAGCCAAGCTGCGCAAACTCGTCAAGAATATGGTCTACGTTGGCGTCGTCGCCAGCCTGCTCACCGTCGAAATGGGTGAGGTCGAAATTGCGATCCGCAAGCAGTTCGCGAAAAAAGTGAAGGCCGCGAATCTGAATCTCGCTGCCGCCCAGGCTGGATTCGACTACGCCAAGGCGAACCTGCAGAAGCGCGGCGCTTTTTATATCGAGCGCATGAATGCTACCGCGGGCAAGATCATCATCGACGGCAACTCCGCCGCCGCTCTCGGCTGCATGTTCGCCGGATGTACGGTCGTTACGTGGTATCCGATCACGCCGTCGTCCTCGCTGGTCGAGACGATGATTGAGTACATGAAGGAATACCGCATCGGCCCCGACGGCAAAGCAACCTTTGCCATCGTGCAGGCCGAGGACGAACTGGCCGCGATCGGCATGGTCATCGGCGCAGGCTGGGCAGGTGCGCGCAGCATGACCGCAACCGCCGGCCCCGGCGTCTCGCTGATGTCGGAGTTCGCGGGGCTCGCCTACTACGTCGAAGTTCCCGGCGTGATCTGGGACATTCAGCGAGTAGGTCCCTCCACTGGCCTCCCGACGCGCACTTCGCAGGGCGACATCCTCTCGACAGCATTTCTTTCTCACGGCGACACCAAGAACATCATGCTGTTTCCCTGCTCCGTCACCGAATGCTTCAGCATGGCGCCGGAAGCATTCAACCTGGCCGAGCAGTTTCAGACGCTGGTGTTCGTCATGTCCGATCTTGATCTGGGCATGAACAACTGGATGTCTGATCCGTTCGAATATCCGACTACACCCATCAATCGCGGCAAAGTACTCAGCAAGGAAGATCTCGACCGCCTCGGCGGATTCGCGCGTTACAAAGACGTGGACGGCGACGGCATCGGCTACCGCACGCTGCCCGGAACCATTCATCCCGCGGCTGCTTACTTCGCGCGCGGCAGCGGCCACAACGAAAAAGCCCAGTACAGCGAGCGCGCCGACGATTTCGAAAACAACATGGAGCGGCTGAACCGCAAATTCGAAACCGCGCGCTCATTCGTTCCGCGGCCCGAGATCACCAAGGGTAACAACGCGAAAATCGGCATCATCGGCTACGGCACTTCCCATTGGGGCATCACCGAAAGCCGTGATCAACTGCGTGACGAGTACGCCATCGAGACCGACTACCTGCGGCTCAGGGCGTATCCCTTCAGCCGCGAAGTGCATGAGTTCATCGAGCAGCACGACCGCATTTATCTGGTCGAGCAGAATCGCGACGCGCAAATGCTCACCCTGCTCAAGCTCGATCTCAAACCTGAGCTGACTACGCGCCTGCGCAGCATCGCGCATATCACAGGACTGCCGCTCGACGCGCGGTCTATCACCGACGAACTGACCAGCATGGAGGGTAAGTAGATGGCAACCACTCCCGTCGAACCCGGAACCGCGGCACCCGGACCGAAGACCAACCGCATCGGCCTCACCGTGATGGACTACAAAGGCGGCAAAACCACGCTGTGCGCCGGTTGCGGCCACAACGCCATCTCCGAGCGCATCATCGAGTCGATGTATGAGATGGGTGTGCAGCCCGAGTTGCTCATCAAGCCGAGCGGCATTGGCTGCTCCTCGAAGACGCCCGCCTACTTCATGAACCGTTCGCACAGCTTCAACGCCGTGCATGGCCGCATGCCCTCGGTGGCCACCGGGGCCCTGCTGGCGAACCACAAGTTGATCTGCATCGGCGTTAGCGGCGACGGCGACACGGCTTCGATCGGTATCGGACAATTCATCCACCTCATGCGCCGCAATCTGCCGATCATTTACATCATCGAAGACAACGGGGTGTACGGCCTGACCAAGGGCCAGTTTTCAGCGACTGCCGACCTCGGGTCGAAACTGAAATCTGGCGTGCTCAACGATCTTCCGCCCATCGACACCTGCGCACTTGCCATTCAACTCGGCGCAACATTGGTCGGCCGCTCGTTCTCCGGAGACAAGCGACAGTTGGGCGCCATGCTCAAGGCTGCGATCGCGCACAAGGGCACGGTCATGCTCGACGTGGTTTCGCCCTGCGTCACTTTCAATGATCACGAGGGCTCGACCAAGTCGTATAAATATGTGAAGGAGCACGAAGAAACTTTGCAGGACGTCAGCTTCGTTCCCCACTTCGAAGACATCGACGTGGAATACGATCCCGGCACAACCGTCGAAGTCACCATGCACGACGGCTCGCGCCTGCACCTGCGCAAGCTGGAAGAAGACTACGACCCGACCGACAAGATTCGCGCCATCACCCGCCTCACCGAGGCTCACGACAAAGGCGAAGTGTTGACGGGAGTGTTCTACGTGAATCCCGAGGCCCCGAACTTCATCGACATGCTGAATGTTGTGGACCAGCCCCTGGCCACGCTGCCCGATTCGATGACGCGTCCAGGCAAGGAAGTGCTCGACGCGGTGATGGAAGAATTGCGCTAGTCTAGCGTCGATGGCAGCCGAAATATCTTGTCATTCCGAACCGGGCGGAGAGCCCGGTGAGGAACCTGCTTTCTTCGCTCCGGCCGCGCGCCTTGGGTTAGGCGCTCTTCCGTCTCGGCTCGCCACTATGCTCCGGACTTTGCCCCGGCTCGGGAAAATCAGAGTCGGCATCCTTCAGCATCGGATCCTGATCGCGATGCCCGAGTTGTTCTTGCAATCCGATGTTGCCCGGAAGCTTGTGGTCCTCTGCTTCGGTGGCGCCCTTGGCTGTGTCCTGGTCGTGCGTGTTATTCGGCATGATGAAAACCTCGCATACGATAATCAAGCGGCGGCTGAAGTCAAGAAGTGAGAGCCGCCCCTGGCGCATACTTTATCACTGGGTTGCGCCTGAAAATAGATTTAAAATTGTGCCGTCTTCAAACGGCATGAGCAGCAACCCCGCCCCTGACGCAACGACAAAGACCGCGTCGATGCGCCAGCGCGTGAGAGACGCGGGGCTCGTCATCTTCATGGCGGTGGCCGCTTCGTCCTTTCGGATCGCTAATTGGGCGGCCAATCAGATCACTTTGTGGTACCTCTACGGGTGGGCGACCGTAGAGCGCGATCACCTGCGCATCGTCAAAATAAAACCTCAATTGGGGGTCTCCAATGGCGACGTGCTGCGCGGAATGGGTGGTTACCACTACTTCGTTGGCATCGCAATATGGCTTCCGCTGACGTTTGGTCTGATGGCGCTCATCTACTACACGTTACTGCCAAGGCAGCATCGGAAAGCACTGCAGGCGAAGGAACAAACTCAAGGCGGCAGCGTTGTCGCGGTGCTCTGGGCAATCGCCCTGCCCATCTTAGTTGCAGCCGTGCTGCCGATGTGGGCAGCGCTGGCCCTCGCGGCGGCCTCCGTAGCGGCGGCGTTGATCTGGGCACGGAGAATTCAGTACGATACCGAAACGGCAGAGTAAACTGAAACGGCGCTTCGAAACATTCAAGACAGGCAGGCTGGAAGGACGTCGTATGAAGAGGCTTCTCGCACTTCTGTTAACTCTCGTGCTCATCAGCAGCTTCGCATGGGCCGTTCCCAGCCCAGCTTCGTTAGTGCCGGTGAAGGCCCACCACCGTGACTCTCGCGTCCAGCGTCATCGCGCCCACAGGGCTGGAAAGCATCACACTCCCAAGCGGAGGCATCACCGCACGGTTTAGCTGTTCCCTGCGAGAAACCTTTCCGCCTGTCACGCACACGAACAGGATCATTTCCCCACAGGAGAAACCCCCAGCTTGTGCAGCCGGTCCCGCGCTTGCAATGCTTCCGGAGCGTGCGGATAACGCTGGATCACATGCCGCAGCTCGCTGACTCCGTCGTCCTGCTTGCCGAGTTCGATCAGAGAGAATCCCTTCTTCAGTTGCGCGGACGCAGCTTTATTGCCGCTGGGAAAATTCTGCAATACCTGGTCGTAGCTCTGCGCCGCCTGCTGGTAGTTGGCCTGGCGGAACTGAATCTCGCCCAGATAGAAATAGCAGTTCCCTGCCAGATCGGTGTTGGGATAGTACTTGATGTAGTCTGAGAATTCCTGCGTTGCCAGGTCATTCTTCGCCCCGTTGTAATCGCGCAGCCCGTTGTTATAGAGAACATCCGGAGGCGGCGCGGCCGCTGCGGCTTGTGTTGCGGCCTGTTGCGTTGCCTGCTGGGCGGCCAGGCTCTGCTGCGCCGCCTGCATGTCTTCCAGTTGCTTGGTGACCTTTGCCAGGCGCACCTTGATTTCATCCATGGTGTCATTCAGCGCCTGAATCTGGCCTGAAAGCTGGTCCATCTTCCCGCCCGAGTCGCCCTGCTGTTTGGCGAGCGTTGCGTTCAGCCCGGTGAGCGCCGTCGTGACTTTGTTCACTGCGTCGGTGTTGGTCTCCACCAGGTTCTTCATCACGCCCATGCGCTCGTCGAAGCTGCGCTGCATGGCCGTCATCTGTTCCTGGAGCTGCTGCACCTGTGTCTGCAACTGCACCATGTCTTTATTTGCGCCCGAGACCGGAGCGACTGCCAGGCAGAGCACCAACAACGTTGCGAACAGTGCGAAAACACGATGTGATTTCATAGAGATTTCCCTGAACCGCCTCTGGTTTAGATGCACTACTTCAGATTTGATGATTGTCCCACACGCTGGGAGGGATTCCATACACAAAGGGCCAACCGGAACCGGAAGACACAACGGGAGCGCTACGGCGACGCGCACGGGTGCGACATCCCAGGCAAGAAGAAACGGGAGACGCCGCCGGGCGTCCCCCGCGATCCTCACTTCTGATAGACGAGATGGCCGCGGCGGTTCTGCTGCCAGCAAGCTTCATTGCTTTCTGTGCAGAAGGGTTTTTCCTTGCCGTAGCTGATCGTCTTGATCCGGCCGGCGCTGATGCCGCCCGCGGTCAGTGCGTTCTTCACCGCACTGGCGCGCTGGTCGCCCAGAGCCAGGTTGTATTCGGTCGAGCCGCGCTCGTCGCAATGTCCTTCAACCGTGAGGTTGATATTGGCATGCTGATTGAGGAACGCCACGTCGGCCTGCACCGAAGACTGCTGATCGGCGCGAACGTCGGACTTGTCGTAGTCGAAGTAAACATCTTTGATGTTCTGGCTAAACAAGTCTTGGTCCGCGACCGTCGGAGCCGGCGCCGGCGGTGGCGGCGGCGGTTGAGTTACGGTGAGCCGCGCCGTGGCTTCCTGGCTCCCGCCTGTTCCCTTGGCAACCAGATGATAGGTCGTGGAATCCGTCGGGGACACGCTCTGCGAGCCATTCGGCTGCACCGCGCCAATTCCGTCGATGGATACATCGGTCGCATTGGTGGTCTGCCAGGTCAGAGACGCTGATTGCCCAGCCTGAATGCTGTTCGGACTGACGGCAAGAGAAGCGGTTGGGGCCGGTGGCGCCGGCGGAGGCGGTGGCGGCGGCGGAGTAGCTTTCTTCCCGCAAGCGCCAAGGGTTAGTAGAGCGCTGAGTGCAATGATCAGCAGAAACCACTTCATAGTTGGTTGCTTCACTTTATTTCCTCCCTGCGACCCCAGAAGCTTACCTCCAGGATCCGACGAAGCGTATTTACTATTTCCAACTCCAATTCGGTTGGGTGTTGTGTCCTGTAAAAGTCAATTGCTGAACTTTGGTGCCGTCGGCCAGCATGGTCCAGATTTGCAGGCTGCCCGAACGGTTCGACTGAAAAACAATATGCCGTCCATCCGGCGACCACGACGGAGAATCATTCCGCCCGCCATCATGAGTCAGCTGCACAAACTGTTTGCTGGCAATATCCATCAGGTAAAGATCCAGCGCGCCTGGTTCTCCGGGTCCATATTTTCGCACCCACGCAAACGCCAGAAACTGCCCGTTGGGCGCCCAGTTCGGCGACACCGCGTACCCCTGATCCGTCATGCGCTGCTGGTTGGTGCCGTCGGCTTCCATGGTATAAATCTGCGGCAATCCGGTGCGGCCGCTGACAAAGGCGATCTGCGCATTCGTCTTCCGGTTCCACACTGGCGAAACATTGGGCCCTTTGTCGGTCGTCAACCGATGTAGATTCCCGCCCGACACATCCGACACATAAATTTGCGTCTGCGGCTCGCCTCCGCGCGACGACGAAAACGCCAGCTTGGTTCCATCTCCCGACCATGCCGGCGACAGGTTGGTCCCGCCCAGGTGCGGGAAATTCACTGTGCGGTTCAGATCGATCGAATACATCATAATCTCCCAATCGGTCTTGGTCAGAGCGCTGAATGCGACGCGCGAGCCATCCGGCGAAACTCTCGGGGACAATGAAGTCGAGCCGGAATGGGTCAGCTGATGCTGGTTCGAGCCATCGTAATCCATGGCCCAGATTTCTTTGTGCCCGGTCCGGTCGCTGACAAAATAAACTTGCGTCTCGGCGATGCCGGTGATGCCTCCGCCCAGCCGGAAGATGATTTCGTCGGCAAACTTGTGCGCCATCACCCGCGCCGCCGCATCGCTGGCCGCGTCACCATACTGCTTGCCCAGAACCTGCGGCGACTGGGTATTCTTCACGTCGTACAGCCAGCCTTGCACCGTCAGCCTCCCGGCGGCCACGCCCAGATTTCCGAAGGCCAGCATGGCTGCATTGGGAGGAGGCGCGTTCCACGCCAGGGAATTTACCTCGGTCGGTTGCCCGGGAACCTGCAACGGATAGAAGCTTTTCGACACCAGTTCGACCACGCCGGAGACGTCGAGGTCGTTCCACAGCGTGTCGTTGAAAGTCTTGAGCAGCGCGGCGTTCTGCGGGTCGGCGGTGGTTGGCTTGAAGTCGGGAACGGCCAGCCGCACCTTCTCCACGCCCAGGCTCGTGCCCGTCTTAACCCAATCCTGAGCGAACAGAGCGGAAGGGAGAAGGCAGCAGACAGCGAACAGAAGGCGCACCAACTTTGGGCCGTGGGAACCGACTGGCCGTCGCCGGGAATTTGGGCGTCGCTGCGAAAAAGCTCTAGCGCTTTCGTCCATCCGCGTGGAGGAAGAAGATACTCCGTACGACAATATCGTATTCCGATATGAATTTCTTTGCAAGGTTTCTTCCCTCTTGCGATCACTCGCCGAGCTTACGAAATTTCACTTCTTGTAGTCGAACCAGTACTCCACCGAAATCTTGCCGCCCGAATAATCCGGCGGCAACGGACCAAACGTATCGATTCTCTGCAGCGCCCGCACCGCGGAAATATCCAGCGAAGGCACACCGCTCGACTGCTCCACCTTCACGTTCGCCGGATGCCCGTCGCGCATCACGTCGAACGTAATGTACACCCGCTGGGCTGTCGTGATCCTCGGATCCACCTCGTACTTCAGCCAATTCTCCGCCACCTTCTGTTGAATCACCTGCACATACCACGCGTATTTCGTTCCAAAATCCCCGCCGCCCCCGTTGACTCCGAATCCGCCCTTGGCGCCCGCCGCACTGAACGTTCCGTAGGGTCCACTAACCGGGCCGCCTTCGCCGAACGCCAGCTGATTATTCTCTTCCTGCGGCGCGGGTTGCGGCTTGTCCTTGGATGCCGTTTCTTGCTGCTTCTTCGGTTTTATTTTTGCGTTCTTGCCCTGAATCTCGATCGCATCCGGCGCTTTCTCTTCGATCTTGGGCTGCGACTGCGTGATCCCCTTCGATTCATTGGCCAAAACGTTCTGCGTCTGCGTGGGATTCGCCGGCAGTGGAACCGTGCTCACCAGCGTGGCGCCGATCGCTTCCCCGCCTCCGCCCGCGCCCCACGTGCCGCCGCTCCGTCCAGCAAGAACCGCCGAGAAGATCAGCACGAATGCAGTAAACGCCACATGCAACCCTGCGGACCACGCCAGCGCGCGGCCCCAGCGGTCGTGCTCGAAGTAGATTTCAGCGTTTCCGGCCATTTTGCTCGATCGGTTGCGTCACAATGCTGACGTTAGTAATTCCCGACTGCTTCACCGCATCCATCACCGTGGCAAAAGCGCCAAAGGGAACATTTTCATCGGCGCGCACAAACACCGACTGGTTGCGCGGATCACGAATCCTCTGCCGCAGCTTGCTCCCAATCTCGTTAATATTGATGGCATCGTTGCCCAGGAAGACGCGCTGATCCTTATTGATGGTAATCACCAGCCGTTCCTGCGTGATCTCATGCACCGTACGCGTCTTGGGCACACTGACGTCGATTCCCGACTGCAGCACCGGCGCCGTCACCATAAAGATAATCAGCAGCACCAGCACCACATCCACCAGCGGAGTGATGTTGATGTCGGCCAGCGCCGTCTGCGTGCGTCCGTTGGAGGCAGTGAACGCCATCAGCGTCTGACCTCGGGCGCCGCCTGCGCCTGGCTGTGCTCCACTGCGTTGAGCACTTCCAGGGCGAAGTCGTCACTGCGCGCGGCAAATTCGCGAATTGACGAACCTATCAGGTTGTAGGCGATCACCGCCGGAATCGCCGCCGCCAGCCCGGCAGCTGTAGTAATCAGAGCTTCGGAAATACCGGGAGCCACGGCCCGTAACGTCGCCGCCCCCGCGGTTCCCAATCCTTGAAATGCATCGATGATGCCCCACACCGTGCCAAACAGCCCGATAAACGGGGTCACCGCGGCCGTGATGGCCAGCCACGGCATGTTCCGCTCCAGCCGAGTGATTTCTTCCGACGCCCCAATCTGCATCCCACGCTGGATCGACAGCAGATTGCGGATCGTGCCCGAGGTCACGGCCTGGCGCTTGTATTCTTCATACCCGCCTTCGAATACGCCGACCAGCGGGCTGGGCTTGAACTGCTCGGCCACGGCGGCAATATCCTGCAGCCGCTGCGCCTTGCGAAACGCGCGCACGAATCGCCCGCTCTGCGCCTTCGCCCGCCGCAACAGGCTCCACTTGGTCAGAATGATGGACCAGGAAATCAGGCTGAAGGCCAGCAGCACAAGCAAGACCAGCTTGGCCACGGCGCCAGTGTTGGAGAGCATATCGACGACTTCGCCGCCGACGAACACTACCAGCAAGGGGAAGAGATGCATCGCTTTTTTGGGAAAATTCCTCTGTTAATTATAGAGGAACCCGGCCACGCGTATTTCCTCACGTACCCCATCCGCCAATGAATATTTTCAGCCCCGGCCTCCGGCCTCACCGGCTTGGCGTTCTGGCTCGGCCTTACTTGCCGGCGTCACTTGGCCGATCTGGGGTCGCTATTGGTAAACGCGAAGTGCACGGCCATCGAATCCAGATACGGCGAGTCCAGCGGCGTGAAATGCATATCTTGAACCTGCATCACCACGTAGAATCCGTCGACCTTCATGATCCGCTTGGCTCGCACCGGCACCGGACTGAAGCGGTTCGGGTTCAACCACCACAGATTATTCTTCGCATCCGTCGAAGGCTGCTGATCGGCCATCAGAATGTTCTTGTAGATGCTGTGATGCAGATCCCTGAGCACCACCCGCCACGCCGTGATGTCATTGGTTCCTTCCAGCACCTGGGGTGTAATCGTCAACTCGTAACGGTCGTTGCCCCGAACGTCCTTAATGAGCTCCCGGTAAGTCGCATTGTCGGGCGTGAACTTGTTGTCGAATGTCTCTTCCGTGATTTGGGTCGATCCCTGACGAAAGCTCTCCGCATAAATCGTGGGCGGAGCATTTTGCGCGAGCGATACGGGGATGGCGAGCCCGCTCAAAACCATGGCCGCCGCACGCAGAAGAGATCGTGGTAGGGACAGCCGCCCTCGGCTGTCCGGTCGAGAGTAGCTCGACTGCCTCCAGCAGGCCAAAGAACTGTTCATCGCCGATTCACCGCTCCCACAGGACGATTTTGCGAAGGTTCGGCCGCCCCGGCCATCCGGCCCATATTTTTCTCCAGCCATGCGCTCAGCGCCCGCGCGGCCCGACCGCTGTTCGCCGCCAGCCGAGCCACCCGTACCCATAACCACGGACGGATCACGGCAAACGCAGCAAACCGTATCTCCGAGAAGTTCCCCTGTGCATCGACGAAACGCTCCATCGCCGGGAAGTCGAAATCGAACTCGTCGGAGATGACTTTCACCGTGGCGAACCGCACTCCCCTGGCCTCCGCCGCGCGGGCCACCGCGGCCGCTTCCATATCCACGGCACGCGCCGAGAAGGACTCCCGCAGCTTCTCTTTTTGCGCCCGGGAGGCAACGGCCGCAAAACTCACCAGCACTCCGCCGCCGATTTCCAACTCCACGCTGCTGCCGTCGCCCGCATTCACCAGACGCCGTGGCAATAGAATGTCGCCCACCTTCAGTTTCGCATCCAGCGCGCCGGCAAAACCGGTGGAATAGATGACGGAGGGCGAGTACAGCGCGATCACCGCCTCCGCGGCCCGCCGCGCCGCCTCAGCGCCAATTCCCCCACAAACGACGACCGCCTCGTCCTTCTCGAAGAAACGAAACCTCCGCCCGCCGTATTCTTTCTCGTTGATACGCCACTGCTTCACCAGCGGACGCACTTCCCGCGCCAGCGCCGCCACCATCGCGACTCTAGACATATCCGTTGCCCCGGAACCACTCCACCGCCCGCCGCAGCGCCCCATCGACCGGCACAATCTTCCAGCCCAGTTCTCGCTCGGCCTTGCCGCAACTGGCGAACATCATCTTCTTGCCCATGCGAACAGTATCGACGGTAGCCCGAGGTTCTCGCTTTAACAATCGACCCGTGATCGCCTCGTCGATGACTCCGGTCGCAAATGCGAAGAAATAAGGCAGTTTGATCTTCGGCGAAGGCAGCCCGGTGATGTCTCCCAGCTTGTCCAGAATCTGCTTCAGCGTCAGATTCTCTCCGCCCAGAATATAACGCTCGCCCGACTTCCCTTTTTCCAAAGCCGCGACGTGCCCCCGCGCGCATTCCCGCACATCCACCAGATTCAATCCGGTCTCGACATAGGCAGGAAACTTCCGCTTCATAAAATCAACAACGATGCGCCCGGTCGGCGTCGGCTTCACATCCTGCTCGCCGATCGGCGTCGTCGGATTCACCGTCACCACGTGCATCCCGCTGCGCCCCGCTTCCATCGCTACCTGCTCCGCCATAAATTTCGACCGCTTGTAAGGCCCGATCATATCGGCCAGCGAAACCGGCGAATCCTCATCCGCCAGATTTCGTGCAGAAGAATTTCCAGCAGAATGCCCCCCGTTCGTGAATCCGACGTTCGTGAATCCGACCGTCGCCACGCTCGAGGTATACACCACCCGCCGCACGCCATTCTTTCGAGCCGCTTCCAATATCGCCCGCGTCCCCTCCACATTCGACCTGTACATTTCCTCCGGATCCCGCACCCAGAGCCGGTAGTCGGCCGCCACATGAAACACCGTGTCACACCCGGACATCGCTTTTTCAAGAGACGCCGGGTCGCGCAGATCCCCGGTTGCGGTCTCCGCCTTGGTGCCGGAGGAAAGCAGACCTTCCAGGTTGCGCAGATTGCTCGTAGGACGCACCAGCAGCCGCAGGTCCGCACCTTGATCAGCAAGAACGCGGGCGACGTGTGATCCCAGAAATCCGGTAGCGCCGGTGACGAATGCTTTCAAGAGCAGGTCTCAGTTCTCAGGACCACCCTAGAAACGAGGCCTGGAAGAACTGGAATAACCACAGCATCGTTTGGAACCTTATAGTCGGGGGAGTATTTTCTTAGATACTCCAGTTCTTGTTGTAGACAGCCACGGTTTCGACTCCTGATGTTCGCCTCACAACCCGCAGGGTCGTTCTCAAAGTAGACCCAGCCCAGCTTTGTATCCGGAGCCCCCACTGCTAGCTCGGTCCTAGCTTCGTCAAGTGCCTCCTTCCTGCAGAAATCGATGTCCGCGACCATGCAGTTGAGACCGTTTCGAAGTGCTTCTATCAGGGGTGAAAAACGTGGGGACTTTCCAAAGTGTAAGTTTGCGTCTGAGGGCGTACCAGCTTTGTAGTCATCAAATATGAGCCAGCCAAGGCGGCACATCTGGCAGAGGTAAGTCGTTTTGCCAGATCCCGGAAGCCCTGCCCATAGGATTGCGATGCTCAAGACCCCTCGAAGCCAACTGCGTAATCGACGACCGTTAGCTAGTTCGCGTTCTTCTCCATCACCTTCCCATACGTAGTCAGCGCCAGCAGCGGGAAATAATCGCGGTAGAGGTGATACATCAGATAAAACACACGCGGAAATCCCGTGCCCGTGAAGAACGGCTCATCCCACGATCCATCAATCTTCTGCGTGCGCAACAGGTAGGCCACACCGCGCGCCACCGAGTCGCTGCGAATGTCGTTGGCCGCCAGCAATCCTAGAATCGCCCACGCAGTCTGCGACGGCGTGCTGTCGCCAACTCCGCGCAGGCTCGGATCATCGTACGATCCCACGGTTTCGCCCCAGCCGCCGTCGGCGTTCTGCACCATGCGCAGCCATTCCGCGCCCTGCTGGATGCAAGGTTCGTGCAGGTCCATGCCAATCGCTTCCAGCCCGCGCAGCACCAGCGCCGTACCGTAAATGTAGTTCACGCCCCAACGGCCGAACCAGCTGCCGTCCGGCTCCTGCTCCTTGCGAATAAAGCCAATAGCCCGCTTCACTGCCGGATTGTTCTTGTCGTATCCGTACGTCGCCAGCATTTCGAGAATGCGTCCGGTGATGTCCACGGTCGGCGGATCGAGCATGGCATTGTGATCGGCAAAGGGAATGTACTGGAACACCATCTTGTCGTTGTCTTTGTCGAACGACGCCCACCCGCCGTTCTTGCACTGCATGGAAAAAATCCAGTCAATGGCGCGCTGCACCGACTCGCGCTGGTAGCGTCCGTTGGGATG
>Ga0209415_10013870_pt1 | contig 13216 bp, 11 predicted proteins | sample PeaSoiSIISIP2007_FD_187696 | JGI IMG/M metagenome (GOLD analysis project Ga0209415, IMG submission 187696) | Peat soil microbial communities from Weissenstadt, Germany - SII-SIP-2007 (SPAdes) (version 2) | ecosystem: Environmental > Terrestrial > Soil > Wetlands > Peat | place: Germany... | reverse complement strand
AAGGCGAATGTTACGGGGAAGTAGTTTTCAATACTTCCATCACCGGCTATCAGGAAATCTTCACCGATCCTTCCTACAGCGGGCAGATTGTCGTTCTCACCAACCCGCAAATTGGCAACTACGGAACCAACGCCGAGGACAACGAATCCACGCGCCCCTACATTGAGGGGTTGATCGTCCGCGAGTTCTCGAAAGTCAGCTCCAACTGGCGCTCGCAGGAAGTCGCCGAAGAGTATCTGGAGCAGTTCAAGGTGCCGGTGCTGGCGGAGATCGACACGCGGGCGCTGGTGCGGCACCTGCGGGATAACGGCGTGATGCGCGGCGTGGTTTCGACGCTGGAATTGGATGCCGAAAAGCTGATCGCCAAGGCGCGGTCGATTCCGAAGATGGATGGAACCGACCTGGCGAAAGTGGTTTCGACCAGCCGGCCCTATGTGTGGGAAGTGGGTGAGCGCTCGCATGAACCGGTGGAAGTGGTGGGCGTAAAGGATCAGCCGGAGCGCTTTCATGTAGTCGCATACGATTTTGGGATCAAGCACAACATCCTGCGCAAGCTGCGCGGGGAAGGTTGCAAAGTGACGGTGGTCCCGGCGCAGACTCCGGCGGAAGATGTGCTGGGATTGAGGCCGGACGGAGTTTTCTTGTCGAATGGGCCAGGCGATCCGGAGCCGTGTACCTATGCGGTGGACAACATTCGCCGGCTGATGGGGAGGAAACCGATTTTCGGAATTTGCCTGGGGCATCAGCTCACCGGGATTGCGCTGGGCGGAAAGACCTACAAGCTGAAATTTGGACACCATGGCGGAAATCATCCGGTGCAGCAGGTGAAGACAGGCAAGGTGGAGATCACGGCGCACAACCACAATTTTGCCGTCGATCCGGATTCGCTGCCGCAGAGCGAGGTGGAATTGACGCACATGGATTTGAATGACTCGACGCTGGAGGGTTTGCGGCACCGGAATTTGCCGCTGTTCAGCGTGCAGTACCACCCGGAGGCGTCGCCGGGGCCGCATGATTCGCACTATCTGTTCAAGGATTTTGTGACGATGATGGAGGAGTGGAAGGGGTGAGCGCAAAGCCCATGCCGGTAGCACGCGAAGGCGAAGCGGAAGACCTGTCGGGATTCTTGCCCCAGGAACTTTGTGATCTTGTCGATATTCAGACGGCGATCCCTAGGATCGCGAAAAACAAAAGACTCGTTGAACTCATCCGTGAGGCTGTTCGAAAGATTCCGACCCGCCATGTCCTAGTTCGCGGAGACGCTAGAGAAATGTCTGTGAAGGCGGTAGGAACCGCGCACTTGGTCCTTACGTCGCCGCCATATTGGACGCTCAAGGAATATCGCTCCAGCCCAGGTCAGTTGGGTCACGTCTTGGACTACGACCAATTCCTGGTTGACTTGGACAGAGTTTGGAAGAAATGCTTCGATTTTCTTGTCCCGGGCGGACGTTTGGTATGCGTGGTGGGAGATGTCTGTCTTTCCCGCCGAAAGAACGATGGTCGGCACACGGTTGTTCCCTTGCATGCGAGCATTCAGGAGCACTGCCGAAAGCTCGGGTTTGATAACCTTTCGCCCATTATTTGGCACAAAATATCGAATGCTGCTCATGAAGTTGAGAACGGTTCGGGTGGATTCCTGGGTAAGCCCTACGAGCCCAATGCCGTGATCAAGAATGATATTGAATTCATTTTGATGGAGCGCAAGTCGGGAGGATACCGCACTCCGAGTGCGGCGGTGAGGGTTCTCAGTCTCATTTCGGCCGAGGAGCACCGCCAATGGTTCCAGCAGGTGTGGACTGGTCTCACGGGAGCCTCAACAAGAGATCATCCTGCGCCTTATCCGGTCGAATTGGCGGAGCGTCTGATTCGAATGTTCAGCTTTGTTGGCGACACTGTGCTCGATCCATTTATGGGTACGGGAACGACGGCCCTCGCCGCCTCAAAGTGTGGGAGGAACAGTGTGAACTTCGAAATTGACAAGGTATATCTCGAATTTGCGGCTCAACGCCTGCAACGTGAGATATCGACCCTATTTGCGAACCCCGTGATCGTGATGGACTAGGTGCCCCGATTGAACGCCGATATTGAAAGCAAATTGCGAGTCGCCGTGGCACACTTCTGGTCTAGCCGTGAGACTCAAGCCCAGAAACAGGGGGCGAAGTCTGGAGTCCGAGACGCTGGAGCGAGGGCTGCGGTGACAGGTGGCAGTCAAATGGATGGGTTCGTCGCACTTGTCCGCGATTTACTGGAGGAGTCAGGGGTGGATAGGCCGGTCATTTACTGCGAGAGGTTTGTTGAGTTGCCAGGATGGTTTCGTCCCGAGAAGAAATGGGATTTGCTCGTGGTTGTCGAAGGCTGCTTGATTGCCGCTATTGAGTTCAAATCGCAAGTCGGGTCATTTGGCAACAACTACAATAACCGGACGGAAGAGGCAGTTGGAAGCGCGACTGACGTGTGGGCTGCCTACCGGGAGGGAGCGTTCAAGCCCTCCACCCGCCCCTGGCTCGGGTATTTGATGCTGCTGGAAGACGCGCCCGGATCAACCCGTCCCGTTGGGGCTCAAGAACCGCATTTCAAAGTATTTGAGGAGTTCAGGGCGGCTTCGTATGCCAAGCGGTATGAAGTCCTTCTCACCAAGCTGGTCCGGGAAAGATTGTACGATGCCACTTGTTTCCTGATGTCCAACAGCAGCGATGGGGCGAAAGGAGCATACCGCGAACCCGTCCCAGAACTGAGCTTTTCAAACTTCGTTTCTTCTCTTTTGGCCAAGGCGATTGCTCTGAAGAAGACTCAATAAGAATGCCTAAACGAACTGACATCTCGAAAATCCTGATCATCGGCTCGGGGCCCATCATCATTGGGCAGTCGGCGGAGTTTGATTACTCCGGCACGCAGGCCTGCAAGGCGCTGAAGGCGGAGGGGTTTGAGGTGGTGCTGGCGAATTCGAATCCGGCGACCATCATGACCGATCCCGAAATGGCGGACCGCACTTACATTGAGCCGCTTACGAAAGAATATTTGGAAGAAATTATTCGCGTGGAGCGGGAGATGTCGCCGGGCGCGGGGTTTGCCATTCTGCCGACAGTGGGCGGGCAGACGGCGCTGAATCTCGCCATCGAGCTGGCCGACGCCAACATTCTTGAGAAGTACGGCGTGCAGCTCATTGGCGCCAACATTGCGGCCATAAAAAAAGCGGAAGACCGGCTGTTTTTCAAAGACGCGATGCAGAAGATCGGGCTCGACGTGCCCAAATCGCAGCTGGTGAACAATCTTAAAGATGGGCTGGAGTTTGCCGGGAAGATTGGTTTTCCGGTGATTGTGCGGCCTTCGTTCACCCTGGGCGGCTCGGGCGGCGGCATTGCTTACAACCGCGAGGAGATGCTCTCGGTGCTGGCGCGCGGGCTGGATTTTTCTCCCGTGCATGAGGCCCTGATTGAAGAGTCGGTATTGGGATGGAAAGAATTTGAGCTGGAAGTGATGCGTGATGTGAAGGACAACGTCATCATCATTTGCTCGATCGAGAATTTCGATCCCATGGGCGTGCATACCGGCGACTCGATTACCGTGGCGCCGGCGCAGACGTTGACCGACCGCGAATATCAAGCCATGCGCGACGCGTCAATTGCGGTGATTCGCGAGATTGGGGTCGAGACCGGCGGATCGAATATTCAGTTTGGCGTGCATCCGACGACCGGGCGGATGGTGGTAATCGAGATGAATCCGCGGGTATCGCGGTCCTCGGCGCTGGCTTCGAAGGCGACGGGATTCCCCATTGCGAAGATCGCGGCGAAATTAGCAGTGGGCTACACGCTGGATGAAATTCCCAACGACATTACGCGCAAGACCCCGGCTTGCTTTGAGCCGACACTCGATTATGTCGTCGTGAAGATTCCGAAATGGCAGTTTGAGAAGTTTCCCGGCGCGGATGAAGGACTAGGCCCGCAGATGAAGTCGGTCGGCGAAGTGATGGCCATCGGTCGCACCTTCAAAGAAGCGCTCATGAAGGCCGTTCGCGCACTCGACACCGGCAAGCGCGTGGGATCGGAGAAGATTGAGCCGAAGATTCTTACGCAACGCTTGGTCACGCCTCATCCCGAGCGGCTTTCGTACGTGCGCTACGCGCTGCGGCAGGGGCATACGGTCAAGCAAGTGGCGAAGATGACTTCGATCGACCCATGGTTTCTGTACCAGCTCAAAGAGATTAACGACATGCAGTTGGAGTTGGAGAAGCATCCCATGGAGTCGGTGCCTCCGGATGTGGTGCGGGAGGCCAAGCGCATGGGCTTCTCCGATGGACGGCTGGCGGGAACGTGGCGGCTGAACGGCAAAGGCGACCAGGAAAAGGTGCGGCACTTCCGCAAGAAGCATGGCATCCAGCCGGTGTACAAGCGTGTGGACACTTGCGCGGCGGAGTTCGAGAGCTTCACTCCTTACTTGTATTCGACCTACGAAGAGGAAGACGAGGCCGCGCCGACCGACAAAAAGAAAGTCATCATTCTGGGCAGCGGGCCGAACCGGATTGGGCAGGGAATCGAGTTCGATTACTGCTGCTGCCACGCGTCGTTCGCGCTGCATGAAGATGGCTACGAGACCATCATGATCAATTGCAATCCGGAGACGGTCTCGACCGATTACGACACCAGCGACCGGCTATACTTTGAGCCCCTGACCTTTGAAGACGTGTTCGCGATCTACGAGCATGAAGCGGCTAGCGGCGCGCCGATTGGGGTGATTGTGCAATTCGGCGGGCAGACGCCGCTCAACCTGGCTCTGCCTTTGAAGGCCGCGGGCGTGAACATCATTGGCACGTCTCCGGAGTGCATCGATCTGGCGGAAGATCGCAAGCGTTTTGGCAAGCTGCTCGATGAGTTGGAAATCCCGCAGGCGCCGGGAGCGATGGCGGCTTCGGTGGAAGAAGCGGTGGCGGGTGCGGCGCGGGTGGGATATCCGGTGCTGGTGCGGCCTTCGTACGTGTTAGGCGGACGCGCGATGGTGATCGCTTATGACGAAGATACCGTTATCCGCTACATGAAAGAGGCGGTTGAGTATTCGCAGGACCGGCCAGTGCTGATTGACCACTTCCTGGAAGACGCGATCGAGGTGGATGTGGACGCGCTTTCCGATGGTGAAGACGTGGTGATTGGCGGGATCATGCAGCACATTGAAGAAGCGGGGATTCACTCCGGCGATTCTTCCTGCGTGCTGCCGGCGGTGGATATTCCTGCGCATCTGCTGGCGCGCATGCGGGAGTACACATTCAAACTGGCGCGGGCGCTGAAAGTGATCGGATTGATGAATGTGCAGTTTGCGATTCCGCGCAGCAGCCCGAAAGGCGATGGCGACAAGGTTTATGTGCTGGAAGTGAACCCTCGGGCCTCGCGGACGGTGCCGTATGTCTCGAAGGCGACGGGCATTCCCATGGCGAAAATCGCGGCGCGGTTGATGACGGGGCGCAAGCTGCGCGAGTTCTTGCCGGAGTTCATCGAGCGGCGGCACGATCTGGACACGGGCCACGGCTACTATGTCAAGTCGCCGGTGTTTGCGTGGAACAAATTTCCCGGCGTGGACACGGTCCTCGGGCCGGAGATGAAATCCACGGGCGAAGTGATGGGCGTGGCTGACACTTTCGGCGAGGCTTTCGCCAAGGCGCAAACTGCGGCGGGGCAGAAGCTGCCGACTGAAGGGACCGTATTCGTCAGCGTGACCGATCACGACAAGCCGCATGTGGCGGATGTGGCGCGTAAGTTTGTCGACATGGGATTCAAGCTGGTGGCGACTGCCGGGACCGCCGACACTCTGGAGGCGGCGGGCATGAGCGTCGACCGGGTGTACAAGGTGAAAGAGGGCCGGCCGAACGTGGTGGACTTGATCAAGGGCGAACGAATTCAGCTGATTGTCAATACGCCGCACGGGCAGGATCCGTTTTTTGACGAGAAGGCGATTCGGCGCGCGGCGGTGACGGCGCGGATTCCAACCATTACCACGCTCTCGGCGGCGCGCGCGGCGGCCGAGGGCATTGCCGCGTTGCAGAGCGGCGAAGTGCGCGTGCAGTCGCTGCAGCAGTTGCACGCGGAGCGGCTGACGACTAGAAACCGATAGGCCTTCGCGTCAGTCTTCAAAACAAATTTCACAGTCTGGAGAACGAACCAACATGTCTGCGATTTCCTCTTTCATAAAGCTGCATTACCGGCACTTTAACGCCGCGGCCCTGGTGGACGCGGCCGAAGCCTACAAGAAACTGCTCGCCTCGGGCGGCAAGATGTTTGTCACCATCGCCGGCGCCATGAGCACGGCGGAGCTTGGGATTTCCTTGGCGGAGATGATTCGCCAGGACAAGATTCACGGCATCTGCTGCACCGGCGCCAACCTGGAAGAGGACGTCTTCAACCTGGTGGCGCATGATTTTTACGAGCGCGTGCCGCACTATCGCGACCTGACGCCTAGGGACGAAGCGGCGCTACTGGCGCGGCACATGAATCGCGTGACGGACACTTGCATTCCGGAGATGGAAGCCATGCGCCGCATCGAGCAAGCGGTGCTCGAGGAGTGGGTGGCCGCCGACCAAGCCGGCCAGCGATTCTTCCCGCACGAATTCATGTTCAAGATTCTGTGCTCGGGCAAACTGAAAGGGTCGTACCAAATCGATCCGAAAAATAGCTGGCTGCTGGCGGCGGCGCAGAAAAATCTGCCGATGTTTGTTCCCGGTTGGGAAGACGCCACCCTGGGAAATATGTACGCCGGGCATTGCATCACTAGAGACGTGAAGAATGTGCACACCGTACGCACCGGCATCGAGTACATGATGGAGCTGGCCGAGTGGTACACGGCCACCACGGCGAAAACGCCGCTGGGATTCTTCCAAATTGGCGGCGGCATTGCGGGCGATTTTCCCATTTGCGTGGTGCCCATGCTGCATCAGGATTTGCAGCGCGAGCACGTTCCGCTATGGGCGTACTTCTGCCAGATCAGCGACTCAACCACCAGCTACGGATCGTATTCCGGGGCGGTTCCCAATGAGAAAATTACCTGGGGCAAACTGGGAGCGGATACGCCAAAGTTTATTGTGGAGTCTGACGCGACCATTGTGGCGCCGCTGATTTTTGCGTACATTTTGGGATGGTAGGTCATGCTCCTGCACGGTATTTTCCCGCCCATAACGACGCCGTTTTACCCTGACGGCAACCTCTATCTCAAAAAGTTGGAGCACAATGTCGAGCGCTACTCGAAGACTCCGGTTGCCGGGATTACGGTGCTAGGTTCGAACGGCGAGGCCATCATGCTCTCCGATGAGGAGCGGCGCCAAGTGCTGAAGACGGCGCGCGAAGCCACGGCGCCGCATAAGGTGCTGATCGCGGGGACGGGGATGGAGTCAGCCAGCGAGACGCTGCGGCTTACCGAGTACGCCGCCGAGCTGGGCTACGACATTGCGCTGGTGCGCACGCCGCATTTTTATCGTCCGCAAATGAAGCCGGCGAACCTGCTGGCGTTTTACCGCTTTGTTGCCGACCGGTCGCCGCTGCCGCTGATGATTTATACGGTGCCGGTGTTCACCGCGTACGACATGCCGGCGGAGGTCATCATCGAACTGGCCGAGCATTCCAATGTTATTGGCCTGAAGGAGTCGAGCGGAGATATGGAGAAAGTCCGCAGGATGGTCGCAGCCACGCGGCATGTCAAGCGCGCGGCTACGGTGACCGAGACCTTCGAGGCCGTGACTCCGCGCATGTTGAAGGCGGCTAGCGGGAATGTCGTCAGCGAGATTCAGGGGCAGGGCGGGGAGCTGGTGCAGGTTGGGGCGGGGCCGAAGGCTTCTTCGGCGGGAATTGCCGTGGTCGGCGGATTGAAAACCCGGCAGAAGGAAGTTGGTTTTCAGGTGCTGGTGGGCTCGGCACAGAGGTTTGAAGCCTCTTTGCAGGCGGGCGCAGTGGGCGGCATCCTAGCTTTTGCCGATGTTGCGCCTACCGCTTGCTATGAGATCTATGCGGCGTGGAAAGAGGGGGATTTCGCGTTGGCGCGGCTCAAACAGGAGCGCATTGTGGAAGCGGCACAGAAGATTACCGGCGAGTACGGAATTGCCGGGGTGAAGTATGGCGCGGATTTCAACGGCTACTACGGCGGTTCGGTGCGGCTGCCGTTGTTGCCGCTTACGGCCGATCTGAAGGCGGAAGTGGAGCGGCTGCTGGCGGATATGAGGAACTAATGTGTGAGCTGGGTCGCAAACCCCTGCTCACGAGGGAATCGAGTTGCGTCCGTCTTTTCTTTATGCTACACAAGGCGGCATGATGCGTAAGGCATGCTTGTTGTGTTTTCTCTTTTGCGCGTTTCTTGCGGCGCCAGCCAAAGACACGCCTCTTCAGGTTCTTACCTGGCCGGAATCGGGCACTCCGACGTTGCGTTTCACGTTCGGAAAATTCAAAGAAGTCGGGGAGTTTCGACAGCAACGCACTTATACGTGCGAAACGACTGCGGAGAACCTCAGTGGGAAGCTGATCCCCAACGCGAACTTCCTCTTATACCTTTACGACAAGAACAAGGCTCGAATCGGCGAAGGAGATATTTCGCTGAGCAACGTTGGCCCTGGTGAAACAGTAAAATTCCAAACTAACATCGACGCTTCCGGCGTTCCTGTGTCGATTTCACTCGAAGTTGCGGCGGCGAAAACAATCTCGATTACTGTCAATTCGGTGCCTCAAGGTGCGACGGTTAAGATGGACGGCACGGACATTGGCACGACGCCCAAGCTGGCGCAGGTTGGAGTAGGCAAGCACATTCTTGAGTTCAGCAAGGAAGGCTTCAATACCGGGAAATTCCCGCTGGAAATAGGCCCGACCGACACTTCCGGTGGCAGCGTCAGCTACGAACTGGGCGCAGCCGCGCAGGACACGGTCGAATTGCGCGACGGCTCGATCCTCACCGGGGACCTGGAGTCGGTGTCGGCCACCGAAGTGGTATTGCGAACCGGTGGGTCCATGCAACACCTGAATCGCAACCTGGTCAAACGCATCTTGCTGGTGGAGCGCGATACACCGCAACCGCGGCAATAATAGTTGAATGTCCTCCTTCGTTCTTCGCGCGCCGTCTTGCACTGGCCTGCAATGGGCCGTAAGATCAGCCAAAGGGAGTCTCCATGGCACCAACCGCGCATCCGGCCAGTGGCGAAACCACCAAGCCACTCATCAACTACCGCACTGACGCGGGCGTGGCCGTGATCGAGCTTTGCGCCCCACCTGCCAATACCTATACCTACGAGATGAATCGGCAGTTGGATGAGGCGATCTTGCAAGCGCGCATGGACAACGATGTTCACGTTATTGTGCTGACCGGCGCGGGAGGTAAATTCTTTTCCGCGGGCGCGAACATCAAGATGCTGGCCTCGGTCGATCCCACTTTCAAATACTATTTTTGCCTGCATGCCAATGAGACTTTGCTGCGGCTGGAGCACACGCCGAAGCTGGTGATTGCGGCGCTGAATGGGCATTGCGTAGGTGGAGGGTTGGAGATCGCGATGGCGGCGGATATCCGCATTGCGCGCAGAGACGCGGGAAAGATTGGCCTGCCGGAAGTGAACCTGGGAGTGCTGCCGGGGACGGGCGGAACGCAGCGGTTGTCGCGGCTGGTCGGGAAAAGCAAGGCGATTGAGTTAATGATCACGGGGAATACGTTTTCGTTTGAAGAGGCGATGGAGAAGGGAATCATCAACGATATTTTCGAGCGCGATGGCTTCATGGAGAACATCATGGAGTATGCGCGGCAATTCTGTCCGCCGAATAAGGCGGCAAAGGCCGTGGGGCGGATCAAACGCGCGGTGCAGACGGGCTGGGAGATTCCGATGGAATCGGCGCTGGCGGTGGAGCGGGAGAATCAGCAGTTGCTCTTCCAGAGTGAGGACGCAAAGGAAGGGTTGAGCGCTTACGTGGAGAAGCGCCCGGCGGCGTTTAAGGGGAAGTGAAAGGCAATAACCACAAAGAACACGAAGGCACACGAAGGAACCGCAGCGCGCGAGTTTCTTCGTGGAACCCCGTGTTCTTCATGGTTCAAAAGGTTTAGGAATGCCGGGCAAAATAGCCAAAATCGGAACGTTTAGCGACTGGGTTGGGCTGTTCGATGATTGGCGCAAGGACATTGGCGTCAATCACGGTGAGATTGCCGCGTTCAAATTCGACACTCTCTATGGCGCGATCGAAACAGAAGAGATTCAGTTCGGATCATTCAAAGGCCGCCCCAAATGGGAGAACCTGCGGCAGGTTCCTACCCAGCAGATGCGCGATGCGCTGATGAACCTCATCGTGTACCAGGGCGACACCGAGTTTGCCAGCGTCGAACAGCAACGCAATCTGTTCGAAACAGCGCCCAGCGATTGGGACCGCAAGGCGATTACGCGCGTGATGATCGAAGAAATGCGGCACGGCTGGCAGATGTGCGCCTTGCTCATTGACCACTTTGGCCATTCGGGCAAGGTGGAAGCGCAAAAGATGCTGGAGCGGCGGGCGTTCGAGAATAAGCGGCTGCTGGGCGCGTTCAACGCGGACGTGGACAACTGGATGGATTTTTTCACTTACACGGACTTCGTCGATCGTGACGGCAAGTTCCAACTGCAGATGCTGAAGTATTCCGGTTTTGCGCCGCTAGGGCGGTCGATGTCGTACATGCTGCGCGAAGAGGCGTTTCACATGGGCACCGGCAATGACGGGCTGCGGCGCATTGTGGAAGCGGGCGTGATTCCGGCATGGCTGATTCAGCGTTACTTGAACAAGTGGATTTCCAGCTCGTACGATCTGTTTGGCACGGACCATTCTTCGTCGGCGCACTGGGCGTACGTGTGGGGAGTCAAAGGCCGTTACGACGAGCCGCAGAACGAGCACGCGGCCGACCTCGATGACTTGAACGACTACAACCGGCGACTTTATCGGGGCGAAGTAGCCGGGCTGATCGAACACTTCAACAAAGTGCGCAGGCCAGGCGCTCCCAAGCTCTATACGCCAGATCTCAAGTTCAACCGTGCCATTGGCCGCTGGGCGGGGCAGAAATTTCATTCGCAAACTGGCGAGCCGCTCGATGATCCTGCATATGAGGAGCATGTCAAAGATTCTCTGCCCTCCGCCGAGGACAAGAAGTTGCTGCTGGATATCATCAGGATGGAAAAGAAATGGATTGTGCCGAAAGAAGGCGGGCGCGATCCGCTGGAGACAATCGCCGAGCCGCGGAAATCGGCGATCAATTTGTAAATGATGGACCACGAAATCTCGCCTGAAGACGTGAAGACCAAGTTGGATCGCGCCGAGGCCCTCACCTTGCTCGATGTGCGCGAGCCCTGGGAATTTGAAACCGCGCGCATTGCTTCAGCCAAACTCATGCCCATGGGAGACGTACCCAGCCGGGCGCATCAGGAACTTGATCCGGATGAGGACATTGTTGTCGTTTGCCATCATGGTGTGCGCTCGCTGAATGTGACCAACTGGCTCCGGCAGCAAGGATTTGAGAAGGCGCAATCGATGCGCGGTGGGATCGACGCGTGGTCGCGGCAAGTGGATCAGAAAGTGCCGTTGTATTAAGAGCAGCCATTAGCTCTTGGCCGTTAGCTATTAGCCACTAGCGTGGGCGACGCCAACTTCCTGGCTTGGCGCGGAAATATCTACCGCGAAGTAAATAAGTGCCCCAGTTTTTCTTTCTTCGTTTTCAGGTACTCTTCCGCGTGCTCGCTGAGCGGGATTTCGCAGGGAACGCGTTCGGTCACTTGAATCCCCGCGCGCTCGAGAGCTGCGACCTTGTCGGGATTGTTCGAAAGCAGCCGGACTCGGGAGACTCCCAAGATCTTTAAGATCTCGGCGGGCAATGCGAATTCGCGCTGGTCCGCTTTGAAGCCAAGTCGTTCGTTGGCTTCGACGGTGTCTAGGCCGGAGTCCTGCAGTTCGTAGGCCTTCAGTTTGGCCATCAGGCCAATACCGCGGCCCTCCTGCTGTTCGTAGATGAGGATACCGGCGCCCTCCTGCGCGATCATCTCCAAAGCCATCTCCAGTTGCTGACGGCAGTCGCAGCGCAGGGAACCGAAGACGTCGCCGGTCAGGCATTGAGAATGGATGCGTAACAGGGCAGGCGCCGAGTGGACATCGCCCATCACCAGGGCGACGGCTTCTTCCAGGCGCGGCTGGTGGCTTTCTCCAAACGTCCCTCGGAATCCGAAAATGCGGAACTTGCCCCAGCGGGTGGGAAAATCGGCAGAGGCCATTTGTTGGACTGAACTAGAGATCACTTCGCCATTATAGCGGCTGGAGTTCGCCTATTCGCCCAGGGCAGCAAAGACTAGCCGGTTGGTTTGAAGTGGTAGTACACATCCTGCTTGGAAGGAATAGCGACTCCGTTGCGTGTTGCCGGGCTGAAATGCCAACTCTCCAGCGCGGCCAAGACTTTTTGGTCGATGGCTGGGCCCAGGCTCTGGAGCACCACCTTTTGCACGATATTTCCCTTGTCATCAATGGTGATTTCGACGACCACGCTTCCCTCGCCATGACCTGCCAGGTCGGCTCTATCCACCACGGGATCGGTCGCGGAAACCGGCAACGCGGGGCGAATCTCATCGCCGGACATGGCGCCGCCTGCCGAGGTTCCGTAAGGAAGTCCGGCGGGAGGCGCGGGGTCGGACGAGGCAGATATGGCGGCAGTTTCCGCGTCGCTGGGCGATGGCGAAATGGCGGGCTGGGGAGCCTTGCTCAATCGGCGAGACTTCTTCCATTCGAGCTTTCTCTGCGCAGCCGATTGCTGGCGGGAATTTGAAGAAGACGCGGCAGAAGCATCCGCGCTATCGCCGTACCGATGACTCAGCCAATAGAGCCGGGTCATCGCGCCGCCGTATTCCCCGGCAGCCACCGACGAAGGCGCAAGGAATCTCGGGGGACTATACAGAAGCCAGCCCAGGAGCAGGCCATGCAGCGCCAGCGAAGCGCCCAGCGTCTTGGCTTGCCGCCCGGAGACTTCAGCATTCGATGACGTGAACATAGAGGCGCAGCCCAGCAAATAATTACTATTAGACGTGAGAAATCCGGCTTAGTAAACAAGGTTTCGATACCCTAAAGAATGCATCGTACCGGGTTTGGTTTTGCGTCGATCAGGCTGCTAGAATTGCGGTACACTTTCATGCCGAGATGGGGCTATAGCTCAGTTGGGAGAGCGCATCGTTCGCAACGATGAGGTCGTCGGTTCGAGCCCGACTAGCTCCACC